>OLFU01000162.1_pt1 | contig 77322 bp, 54 predicted proteins | sample 1605161 | NCBI WGS metagenome assembly OLFU01 (sample SAMEA3888914, study PRJEB22519) | human gut metagenome | biome: human gut; feature: human-associated habitat; material: faeces | place: Denmark | collected 2011
CAGCATAAGTCGAACATCCTTGTGAAAAAAGTGTAAACCAATATTGACAATATCATAAGGTTTAATATTTAAATTTCAAGAAACAAAATTTACGTTGTAAACGTGGCAATTTTGAATTGCAAATATATTATACGAGATGGTTCATTATATAATGAACGCATAAAAATAAAGGATGAGCTTTAAGCCGTGGCTATTCCCGTTACTAACAGGAATCAGGGCTGGCAGGCTCATCCTTTTGTTATGCCCACTTGACAAACCGCTTTGACAAATATATCATATAGACCTTCGCCTTACGTAATCTACGGTTTCCGATTTCTTCAGCCACACAGAAGACAGGTCTGAGCCTTCGGGAGCGACCCTGAGCTTCCTGCCCCTTTTGCCTGCCGCGGGAATGGCTACCCACAAATTTCACCCATCTTTCAGATAATTGAGCCAGCTAGTTTCGAGAACTAGCAACACTCTGGTATTGAGCTACTTTTACCTTAGAATTCTGTTATACACGGATTTCTCCGCTTCACTACCAACAGCTTGCTTCGGAGTTTCCGCTAAGTTCGCTGCAGCATCCCTGCTGCAGGTTTCACGGATTTTTCTAGCCTTTCGAGCTAGCGTCTATTGTCGCTGCCAGAATCCCTTGTGCTTTAATCGGCACCAAGATCCGCACATACCGTTCTGTGTTGCCTTTTGGGCTTCTCCATCAGTCCTCGCGGAGCAACAGAAACCTCACTGCCGCAGTATCCCGCAGGCAGCCTGGTCACAGCTTTCGGTATTCTCGGAGGGGTTGACAACCCTTTAGTGCACCGAGTTATACGATATATTTGTCAAAACAGTTTTCAAGGAGCGTGTCGGTGTTCAACCGATGAACAAAGTATAACATATTATAGTGAAGTAATCGTGGAAAAAAAGGTGCGCATTGATTTCTTGCTGCTTGGTATGAGGGGGATTGATTAAGTCCTTTAGTTCGAATATGCTTCCTACAGTTTGTTGCTGTTGCTGATTTCGCCTGCATCATTAACTCTGTCGCAAAAAAGCAGATGATACAACCCCAAAGAAATCTCATCTTTAGCTATCATAATTCCTACCGTTGTAGTATAATTAAGTTGACAAGAAACAAATTTTTTATACAAGGATGGTGAAGTAATGGAGACTTTTATGGGAATTCTTATTCCATTTATCGGAACAACACTCGGTTCGGCGTGTGTGTTCTTTATGAAAAAATCGCTTAGTGATATGGTGCAGCGCTCGCTTGCGGGCTTTGCTGCCGGTGTTATGGTTGCAGCGTCTATCTGGAGCCTGCTGATTCCTGCTATCGAGCAATCCGAAAGCATGGGAAGGCTGTCCTTTCTCCCTGCGTTTATCGGCTTTTGGATTGGTATCTTATTTTTGCTCCTGCTTGATCATATGATTCCCCATCTGCATGTGGGAAGTGAGCAGACGGAAGGCCCCAAAAGTAATTTGAGCCGCACTGCGATGATGGTTTTGGCAGTCACGCTGCATAACATACCTGAGGGAATGGCAGTCGGTGTGATGTATGCCGGCTTTCTGGCGGGGAATACGCCAATTACGGCGGCAGGGGCGCTTGCCTTGTCCATCGGTATTGCTATTCAAAACTTTCCGGAGGGTGCGATTATTTCTATGCCGCTTCGCGCAGAGGGAGAGAGTAAGAACAGAGCGTTTTGGGGCGGTGTGCTTTCCGGTGTGGTGGAACCAATCGGAGCAGTGCTGACGATACTTGCTGCCCAACTTGTAATACCGGTGCTGCCGTATCTTTTGAGCTTTGCTGCCGGTGCAATGCTTTATGTTGTTGTAGAGGAGCTTATTCCTGAAATGTCACAGGGAGAGCATTCTAATATCGGTACGATTTTCTTTGCCGTGGGATTTAGTGTTATGATGGTGTTGGATGTGGCGTTAGGGTAGAGAACAATTTCGGTATATCAGAATGCTGCCGCTGGCAAACAGTATAGCGGAGAGCCTGAAAGAGCCAAAGGATATTATGAAATGAGAGATTGCTGTGAAGAACAAAAACAGCATTAAGAAAATTGATGTTAAAATCAAGCTCCTTAATGCTGTATTTCACAGTAATCTCTTTTTAGTTTTTCTGTAAATAGGGCATGAACTGAAAATTTTTATCTAAATATTGACCGGCATAAGCTACGCCTTTACCCATGGTGAAGGCTGCTAAAATAGTGCCTATTCCCAGTCCGTCTATATGTCCTAGCAAGAACAGTGTCAGCAGTGCCGTGATAGCAAGGCAGGTTACGTCAAAGGTGATTTTGATTTTAGCGTACTCGATTTTTATGATGGCGCTCAACTCACGCGGGAATAAATCCGTAGGGATAATGGGCAGGCCACAGCGATTGGACAAGGCAATACCGATACAGATTAAAACATAGCTTACGATAAAATACAGCACACGCCAGGAAAAGGCCTGCGGTAACATGTTTATATACAGCTCGAACAAATCAAGGAATTGGCTGAACACAAAGCCTACAACAAAGCTGAACATATAGGACGCAATAAACTTTTTGCGCAGATACATCAGGCTGGCGATAAGCAATCCTTGGAAAATGTAGGTCCAGGTACCAAGTGTGAGCTTGGGAAAGGCTTCGCTGAAGGCAAATGGAACGCTGCTGATGGCGCTGATGCCGGAACCGGAGTAGAGCATGAGCACGACGCTGAAGCTGTTGATGATTACTGCAACCAATAGTGCGAGTTCACCGCACAAGGTCAGACGTGAATTTTTTTCGTTTAAAAGCATTTTTTAACCCCTCTCGAAAAGAATAAATTTATCAAAAATGCATTTCCTATTATATTACTAAATTATGTGTTTGGCAAATTTGGGCAGGATTTTTTCTAAGATTATTATAAGCGATTCCCAAAACTGGTAAGTTATGTTTTTGCTGGTTGTACAATAGTATTGACACATAAAATATAGCATGGCACAATGAAATAAATAAGATTTAATATCAAAAGACTTAGAGTAGAGAATGGTAGCAGATAAATTAAGTACAAGTTTTAAAAATAAAATAGATACCAAAGACTTTAACACGCGAAATAGCATATGCTTACCTAAATAGAAGACCGTAAAGTCGGATTGCAGTTAAAGCTTAGTGATTACCTGACTATTGGCTTGGTTTCAAAGTGGAATTAGTGCGCCTTGGTGCACCTGATACACGAGTGATACAAGGCTTTTTCTTTTGCGAAGCGTTAGCTGTTGCCAGGAAAAGGATATATATGATTGAAGAAAGGAGTTTGACGTCGTATTTAATCATTTGGAAGACCACCAAGATAATTAAAGGGGGAAATATTATGTCAAAAAGTAATTCTTTTAAAAAATCAAGAAAATTAGCTTTGGGTATTGCTGTGGCAATGGGATGCAGTATGGTGTCAGTGGCGTTTGCTGATCAGACAATCACTGAACCAATTATTGGACCAGATAACTTGCCCTTTTCAGAAAATGTAAACGTTGAAGTTAGCAATAATTTAATTGCAGGCGGGCCATGGCTTCCTAATATCGGCGCAGCTGTATCTGCTAGTGAAGAAGGTACAGAGCTTAGCATTGATATGGGCAATAACGCCTTATCTATAATTGGTAATAATGACGGACATTCTACTGGCATTGCTGCGATTAATAAGGGCAAGGTTGAAATCACTAGCACAGGTGATTTAAGCGTTTATGCAGAAAGCACTAATGGAAATAAAGGTCAGACAGCAGCTCTCTTTGTAAATGGTGGTGGCCAAATCCTTATTCATAATGATGATAATGTACTGTCTTTAAATGGTACAACTGGTAATAGTACCAATGGTGCTGTAGTCAAAGCTATGAATGGTGCGAAAGATACTCGCTCTTATATTAAAATTGATGGATTAGTAGATATTAATGCGAAAACAGATAATGGTGTTGGCATGTCGGAAGCAGTGAGTGCAGTTGCTTCTACTATTGATATCGGTGGTGGTAAAATTTTTGCAAGCAAAAAGGGCGTAAATCCTGGCCTGAACTATGGTTTTGCAGAAAACTGTGCTATCCGTGCTTATGGCGAATTTGTCAGCAGTAATTATGGTATCGTTAATGTCAATGTTACTAAAGATGGCGATGCACTAGATGCCAAGGCTACTGGCGCAGGTGATAAAAAAGTACAAATTTTTGGCGATTTTAACACCGTTGGCGGTATGGGAACGAAGGGTACTATTAATGTAGGCCTCAATACTTCAGAATCTTATTGGGTTGGCGATTATATTAAAGGCGCTGGTTGGGGTGAAACTCCGGGCGATTATGGCAGTGTAAACCTTTTCATGGGTAATCAAGCACGGTGGCTTGGTAATGCTTCTTTTGCAACTAATGTAAAAATGAGTGATCCAGGTACTTTGTGGCAAGGCTATTCTTTGAACAATGCCGTAAGTGCAGAAATTACCAACGGTGCAGCGTGGTACAACTATAATGAAGCAGATACAACAGCTTTGTTACGCCTTACTGGCAGCAGCAACGCTAAAAATGCTGGTTTGGTATATATGACTCTGTTTACTAAGACTGTTGATGGTAAGTCTGCAAGTTATAATACTGGTAATGTTAGCATTGCTAATTATGCAGGCAATATGAAGGTGTTCTATGAGCATGATGCACAAAATGCAACAAATATTTTGGGCGGTAATTTTACTATTGCTAATGCAGAAAAAGGCTCTACTATCAATTTGATTACAGATAATACTGGTATTAGCAATGGTAATACTACGCAAATCAATCAGGTATTAGATAAGCTGGCTAATAAGCTTTACTACACTGCCTATACAACAGGCGAAAGGAATCTGGATGGCACTGTAACCATTGCAGAAGGTCTTACTTCTTCAAGCGTAGCTAAGAAAACAGGCAAAATTTCTTATAGCTCAACTGACGGACAAGGCTCCTTAAATCCTGCGACTACAACTGCTGCAAGAATGAAAGTGCTGCAAGCATTTGCAAGGTATGCTTCTAGCGATTTCACAACTTCTTTGAATGATGACTCCGGCTTGGAATTTAATACATCAATTACAGGTGATGCAAGTGAAGATACGGATTATGTCACTGCAGGTGTAATTGATCAAGGTAACGGCTCCTATAATTTTAAAGAAAATGTTACGATAAACTCTGAGGTGGGTGCATTGGTTCAACCAAATTATACAACTTATAATAGATTTGTAGCACCTATATATACAGCAGTCGGTAAAGATATTACTATCAATATGAATAATAATACATTAAATATAAATCATATTGCTGGAAATGAATATAACGCGTCAAAATTAGTGGGGCTTGCTGCAGGACAGGGAAGTTCGCTGGAAATAAATAATGCAGGAAATATTAATGTTACTTTTGCTAACGAAAAAGGTAATAACCATACCGGCGCTTTAGCATATGGTGGCGGAAAGCTGATTATTCATAACGGCGGAGAAAATCAGGATCAAAAAATCTTTTCCTTTAATGGCTTATATGAAGCTAAAGGTAAACGAGGTCTTTATGCAGAAACTAAAAAATCCGACAGTGGTGAAGAGTCACAAATCGTCATAGATGGTCTTGTGAACATTGTAGCCAAAGATACATCCGTATATGGTGGAGCTGCTGTTTCTGAAAGCTATGCTGTTCAGGCTGATTCTGCACAAATTGACATTGGCGGTGGCAAGTTTGTGGGCAGACTTGAAGCTAAACATACTTATAATTATGGCGATATGACGAGAATTAATGTTAATACCCAAAAAGACAATGATGGTAATGTAATTGGCGCTGGTGACAATGTAGTTCAAATTGACGGTGACTTACGTGCTAAAGGTAGTAAGAAAGCAGCACAGGTCAATGTTGGATTAAATGGTGAAGATTCATATTTACGTGGAAATGTTATTGGTACGCAAAGCTCTAATGCAACTTTAGATAATGAAAGTGCATATGATAGTACTACTAAATATGGTGTTAATATTTATATGGACAATGGTGCTGACTGGACTGGTGGTGCTAAAGGCGCTTTGACATTACGGATGCATAATGGAGCAACCTGGCACGGTGGTTCTAATGCAGAAAAAGATAGTGATGCAATAAATCATATGTCCATGACGCTTGATACTGGTGCTGTTTGGTATCATAACGGTACTCATGATATAGCAGTTGATTACTTTACTGGTGGTAAAGATGAAGCGGCACGTGGCACTATAGTTATGGACGGGGATAAAAATATTACATTGAGTAATTATACTGGTAATACGATAGTGTCCTTTGTCCGCGACAGCGAATACCCAACCCGTGTTCTCGGCGGCAACATCACCATCGGCAGTGCAACCGAAGGCTCCGTAATTACCCTGAGCACGGATAATGACGGCATTGATACCAGTAACGCAGGCGAAGTAAGCAAGGTGCTGAGAAAGCTGGCCAACAAGCTTACCTACACCGGCGCAATTGAAGGTGCGGAAAATAATCTTGATGGTTATGTGCAGATTGCCGAAGGCTTGACTGCCAGCTCCGCTGCTCTCAAGCTTGGTGACATCAACTTCTCTGCGGAAGATGGCAAGGGCAGCCTTAAGGAAGGCTCTATTATTACTCCGGAAAACAAAAAGAATCCTGAAGTAATCTACGGCGATAAAGAAACCGCTATGATGAAGGGCGCTAAAACTGCAATGGCTTCTGCTGCTTTGCTGTGGCGTGCAGAAAACAATGACCTGATGAAACGCATGGGAGACCTGCGTCTGAGCGAGGACGAAAGCGGCATCTGGGCTAAGTATTATGGCGGCAAATACAGCATGGATACGCAAAATACCGACCTGAACCTCAAATACAACGCTTATCAGGTTGGCTATGATAAGGAAGTAGGAAACGGTTGGAAAGCAGGCGTGGCTCTTTCCTACAATGATGGCAATTCTTCCTATGGCAACGGTCGTGCCGACATTAAGGGTACAAGCTTGGGACTGTATGGCACTTGGCAGGGTGATAGCGGTCAATATATTGATTTGATTGCTAAATACACTCGCCTGGAAAATGAATTCGATGTACGCAATGCTTATGGTCATAAGCTGAATGGCGATTATAAAACATGGGGTGCATCTTTGAGCGCAGAATATGGCAAGCGTTTTGAAGGCAAAAACGGTTTGTATGTTGATCCGAGCTTAGAGCTGACTGTAGGCCGTATTGCTGCGAAGGACTATGCTGCAACAAGCGACTATCTCAGTGCCTGGGGCAAGAATAAGAATATGGATGTTGCACAGGATGCATTCACCAGCTGCATCGCTCGCTTGGGCGTACGTGTAGGCCAGACAACTGATAATGCAAGCTACTTTGTAAAACTGGCAGCAGCACATGAATTCAGCGGTGACTTTGACAGTGCGTTCCGTGCAGTAGGCGAACAGGGCGGTAAAACAAGCCTTGACTTTGGCGATACCTGGTATGAAGCACAGGTTGGCGTGACTGCGAAGCTTAGTGCTGCCAACACCTTCTATGCAACCTATGGCTGCAGCTTTGGCGGAGATGTAGAGCAAAAATATCGTCTTGATGCCGGCCTGCGCTGGAGCTTCTAAGATTTAAAGCCCCTTACTTTTAGTTTTGTATAAAGCTTGTAGAATCAGGCTTTAAATACTCCTTTTCAAAAAACTCATCAACTCCTCTCAAAAAATGTCGGATAGCAGGTTTTCCGTTACGGTTTATCTGCTATTTGACATTTTTGATATTTTAGGAAAAGATGATTTGCTGCAGAAGTTTGCTTAATTGTAAATTAGTAAACAAATGATGATGTTCAAGAATATGCAGTTAACAGAAAAAGCTCATGGTGTTGTTTTACTGAGAGTTTTGTAAATAAAATTAAAAAAGTATCCAAAGAGCTTTCTTGGCTAAAGAATATTTCACATGTTATAATTAAATCGGCAAATGATACAAACAATCAATAAGCAAACAGAGATAAATGAAAAGCAAATAGATTACAAACTGATATCATTTATTGTTCCGCGTATAATAAAAAGTTAAAAACATATTAAACAAATAGGGAAGCATGGTGAGAATCCGGCACTGTACCGCAATTGTATTAGGGAGTGCCTTCATCATATAAACTGATTGCCGCAGCTTATACCTTTCGCACAGGGATGGAGACATGAAGATCTTGAGTCAAAGCGCTGTTTGTTTAAGATATCCATTGAACCTACGATTTACAGGCGGATAAGAGCAATTGCTTTCGTGTGCCTAAAAGGGGGACGAGGATTCATTATGAAGTATGAGGGTTTAAAGGCAAGATTTAATCATTTTTCAAAATGCGACGAAACATATGTAACAATACCGCGTGAGTATTTGCTGACGCTTATAGGTGAGCTTTTAAGGCTGCGCCGGCGCGATGGAGCCAGAGCGCATCAAGGTAAAATTAATGATGCCCGTGCTAACTGTTAAAAAACAGATCTTTAAACACATGGTTTAATATAATAAAAAAATATACATCATGTACTTCAGCACGCCAAATAGCTCTAGCTTACCTGCACAGGAGACCGTAAAGTCGGATTGCAGCTGAAGACATATAAAATTAAGTCTTTTTTTTTATAAGTTTATGATAAATTTCCGGGTTAAGGAGGAGATTTTAGTGAAAAATATTCATGGCCAAAATATTTTAGCTGCGGCAATTGCTGTATCTCTGGGATGCTCTCTTACAGAATTTCTGCCTGCTGCATACGCAGCCCCAACTGATACTGCGCAGACAGCAAGCAATGATGCTGATGACTCATTGATGGACTTCAGCCTTGATGCGATGACGGTAGAAGCAAAACGTCCCGATTGGGAAAGCAAGCTTTCTCCCGGTACGGTAAACATTGTGCGTCCTGATGAATTCAAAGGTGAGCAGAAATCATTGCCTGACTTGCTTTTGACCGTGCCCGGTGTGCACGTGCGTGAGGTAAACGGCAAGGGCCAGTATACAACTGTGACGATGCGTGGCTCCACTGCTGCGCAGGTCGGCATTTTTATTGACGGTGTATTGGCTAACCTTGGCGGTGATACTGCGGTTGACCTTTCGACAATTCCTGTAAAAAACGTAGAGCGTATTGAGGTTTACCGCGGTTATATACCCAGCCGTTTTGGTGGTACTTTTATGGGCGGTGTTATCAACATTGTTACCAAAAAGCCGGAAACGACAGATGTATCATTGGAAGTTGGCAAAAGCTCTTATGGTGGCAAAAGAGGCTCTATGGAAATAACAGCTCCTCTGGGGGATGGTTCGTTAATGGTTGGCACTAACTATGAATCCAGCGACGGAGATTTCAAGTATAAAAACTATGCTGCGGAAAGATATTTGCCATATGGTGAGCAGCAGATAGCAGGTCAGCAGAAAGTAATCGATAATTTTAATAATGAAACCATAGATTATATGACCAAAGGTGCTGTGATAAATCTGCAGCAGGAACAAATAGATTACTATAAAGCAAATAATGATGCCTGGTTGGGATTTGTAAGAAGCGACAGCCTGAAGGATGCTATTTATGACAACAGGTATGAATATGCGAAAAAAGATGTCGGCAATTCCAATCTGTATTTAATTGAACAACAGGTGGTAGACAGAGGTCTTAAGGATGAGTACCTTAAAAGAGGCTATGATGACAGTGACTGGCATGAGGCGCTGCAATATGACTGGATCGGCAGTTCCTTCGGCGAAGGTGTTCTTACACCTGAAATCAAGGAAGAAATTCTTAAAGAGTATGGCGATAAAGTAGTTCAGAATAATATAGATAAGTGGACGAATGATGCGGACCCTGATAAAAATAAAAATCAGGCAGGCAGAAAAGAATCGCTGGAAAAATTAAAACAAAAACAAAAGGAAGCAGCTAATGCTACCAGATATAGAAAATATAATGATTATGAAAAGACCAGTACGATTGTAAAATGGCAAAATAAAAACTGGGTTATCAAAGGCACATATGATACTTTGGACAGACATATGCCGGACAGTGTATGGCTGGGTGATGTTAATGCGGCGGTTTATAATAATGGCGTTGATTTGAGCGACAGATATTATTATGACAGCCGCAGACAGAAACAGAACAGTGCCAGCCTGATGCTGCAGAACCGTCAGGAGGTTGGCAAGCTTGAATGGGGCTGGATGCTTGACTACATGTATCAGAATAAAAAATATCGGGCCGAGCATATCAATACTGCGTATCCGAACAGTGAATGGGATATGCAGAACCAGCCGTTGCGCGAATGGAGCCGTTATAAATCTAACAAATACACAGCTCAGATTGATGGCGGTTATAAGCTGAATGATAACAATATGCTGGACTTTTTGATTAACTATTCCAAAGAAGGCTTGGATATAGACGGTTCCAACATGGCTAAAATTTTAGGTGGACAGGCCAGTCAGAATTTCCTTTCCGCTCAAATCCGTAACCGTTATGAGCAGGAGCTGTTCAACGTACAACTGCAGGATTCTATTACCTTAGATAAAGAAGGTACCTGGATTTTTACGCCTAGTGTACGTTATAACCAATCAAAGATTACCGGCTTCAGTGATGGCAAGCGCTTTACCGATGGACAGGCAAGCTGGATTCATCCTAAGGATTCGCAGACCAAGGGTAAGGCAACCTGGCAGCTGGCTTTGAAGAAAGAAGTAAATGAAAACCTTACTCTGCGTATGACGGGCGGAACCTATTACCGTTTGCTGAATATGGCGGAAATTGCCGGTGACGGTGCCGGTATCCTGCCTGCTCCGCGGAATCATAATGGTGAAGGTGCAATGTTCCCTGTGCCGGAGGAAGGCAAGCAGTTTGATATCAGCGCAATTATGCACAACAAGCTGTTGGGAGCAGACAACTCTACTACATTGACTTATTATTGGCGCGATTCTACAAATATGCTGCAGCTAGAGCGTGCAGGCAAGGATTATTGGTCTTATTTTAATGATAATAAGGGTAAATCTCATGGCATTGAATTGCAGAGCAGCTTTAAATGGAATAAATTCGATCTTGATTTACAGGTAACTTACCTCAATACCAGCGCCTATAACAAGCATACGGCTACGCAGTTTGGTGAATACGCTCCGGTGTGGCCGACCTACCAGCCGGAATGGGAGGGCAATATCCGCCTGACCTACAGACCTTCAGAGAAGTTCTCGCTCTTTGCCGAAGGACATTATACAGATGAATACTTTACTTATTACAATAAAGCAACGAGTGGCAAGCTGTCACCGTATCTGTCCGGCAAACCGGTATGCTCGCTGTTTGTTATGAATAGCGGCCTGAAGTGGATGCCGAAGAAAAATTGGCAGCTGACATTTGGCTGCAATGACATTTTCAATAAAGGTCCTAAATCTAAAATTCGCAGTGATGCAGCTTTTATGGTTCCCGGCTATATTAATCCGGAATTTCCGATACAGGGCCGCACCTATTATGTTACAGCGCGTTATCAGTTCTAAAGGGGGAATTATCAATGCGTAAGTTCAGTAAAAGTAAAAAGGCGGCGATTTTAGCCTCGATAATGGGCGGATGGATGATTGGCGGCAGCGCTTTCGCAGCCAATCTGCTGATAACTGTTCCTTCTAACTATGGTGCCAGCAATATGACTGCTATTACCGGCTCACGTGTTACCGATAAGGTTGACAGCAAAGCAAATGTAGCAGTAATTGAATCCTTGAATAAGGATCCCGGCACCTATAGCTTTGTGCTGGATGGCAAAAGCATGTTTTTGCTGCGTCAGTATAATTATAGTACAGTTGATTTGATTCCTTCTAAGGTAATCGGTGCCGATACAACCTGGAGTAAGGATGAGGTTTATCCATCCGGCATCATTACCAAAGGTGCCAACCCGCATTCCGCAGCCGGTCATAATGGATATATCTATGTCGGTGATTATGATTTAGGTACTATCGGCGTTGTAAAGTACGATAAGAATGTTTTGACCGAAGAGGTCAGCAAATCCCGTAATCTGATGGAGGATCTTAATAAGTACTGCGGCATGAGTTACAGTTCTCCGGGCTGGGTGCATGGCGAAGGCATGGTTGTCAAAAACGGACAGCTTTATGTAGTTGTCAGCATCAATCCTAAGGGTGGTTATGATCCTTATGATGACAGTATAATTATGCAATATCAGATAAAGGATGACGGTAGTCTGGAATATGTTAATTATACCTGCAGTGCACGTAATCCTGACTCGGTTAAACTGAACAATTATAATGATATACTGCTGCATACAGGTATCGGCGGTTACCAATATGTGGGACACGGCAATAGTGAATCTGCTATAACTTTGGCCACGATTAACAATAATGTTCTGAATCAGGAATCTAAATCTGTAGTACTGCCGGAAAACGTCAAGAGTAATGGCCTTGATTTTCGTGATATGACTGTCTGGCCTAATGGTACAGCCTATATCCTGGCATATAATTTGGCAACCGGTGGCGGCGGCAGCAATCTGAAGGTTTATAAAACTACAGTGGCTAATCTGAGCTCGGATAACCCTGTAGATTGGGAAATTGTTGTTGAAGGCAGTACAGAGGGCGGCGGCAATACCGGTGTAGGAACCGGTTGGTTCAATAAGCTGTTTGCCGAATATTATACTAAGCGTGTCTGGGGAGAATTTGGCAATAATATCGTAGTTTATACCGATGGTGCTGTTAAGCCTACCTATACCTGGAGTGCCTATGAGCTGGCGGGCAACACATCCTACCATACATTTAACTCTGTTTCCTTGCTTTCCGGTGATACTGTTTTCGGCAACAAGGCTTTGCTGACAACCTCACGGGAAGAAGGGCTTACATCTCCTTCCGTGACTACAACAAAGATTGTCAACATCAATGCCAATAGTAAAACAGGCGATTATTTTCAACGCATCAGCGGCACAGATGCTGACAGTTCCGTTTACAGCGGTGTCAGCAGTGATAACAGTGTTTATACCTTTACTGCTGATAAAACTATCAGCCTGAAGCCTAATGCATGGAAAACACAGGCTGATTTAAGCAATAATATTCTGGCTGCTGTTTATGCGCATGACGGTAATGATGTTACTGTTAACGCCGGCAGCAATACTCTGCAGCTGCAGGTACAGAACAGTGTTGCTACACCTGTCGGTGTTTATGCCGGCAATGGTAAGAATATTACTATTAATGCAGGTAAGCTGAATATTATTACTATTGGCGCTGTGAATGGTAATTCCTTGAATAATGCTATCATGAATGATGCTGGCAAATCGGCTGCCAGCAAGATTACTGTTAACGGAGATGTTAATATCTCTATGAACGGCAGCTACGGCGGTAATGGCGTTGCTGTACAGAAAACAGACCGTTGGGGTGAAGCCAGCTATGCTTCTGATGTTGCCAACACAATTACGATTAACGGCAATCTGACTATAAAGGGCTCTGACAGCGAAACGTGGGGTATTCCTATAAATGCAGATAATGTGTTGTCGCGCTTTAACAACGCAGGTATTCTTGCGCAGGTAGAAAACAGCCGTGTAGATGTCAGCGGTACTGCTGATATGGATGTGTATGGCAATGGTATTACAACGAATGCCAAGAACAGTACGGTATCTGTTGGCGGTGGCGAGATTAACGTGCCTAAGGGTATGAATTATGGTTACTATACCTTGGGAGCATATCAGGGAACCATTAACGTCAATACCGGTAAGGATGGCACAGCGGCCGGCAATAACAGCGTTAAGCTTGGCGGTGATATCTTCGCGTTGAAAACAGGTACGGTAAATGTAGCTTTGACTACGGATGATTCTTATCTGCGCGGCATTGTAGATAATGGCGGTACGGTCAATATGTGGCTGCAAAACGGTGCAAGCTGGATAAACCAGGCCAACAATACACGTTATGCACAGGATAATGAAGATGTCGGCAGCAATGGAGCCAGCCATATCAGTAAACTCACAGGTGGCAGTGCAGGTGCTGCCGGCGTTATCTTCCAGAAGAGTGGCAGCAAGGATATAACCATAGACAAATACAGCGGTAATACTATGGTTATTTATGAGCATGATAACAGTAACCCGGAAAATATTTTGGGTGGCAATTTTACGGTGAAGACTGCTGAAACCGGCTCTGCTGTAGCTTTGCGCACGGACAGCAGCGGCGTAAATACATCTTCTGAAGCAACTGTTAATAAGGTTCTCGATGCTTTGGCCAATAAGCTTTATTATACAGATTATGTCAATGGCAGCAGAAATCTGGACGGGCAGGTACAGATTGCTGAAGGTCTGACAGCGGCTTCTGCAGCTAAATATGTAAGCAGTGTTAAATACAGCGATACCACTGGACAGGGAAGCCTGGGTGAAAAAATCAGTGTGCAGACTGAAACTCCCGAGGGCGATAACACTGATGCAGATAAAAACTTCCTTGTAGAAAAAGGCGATTGGCATGGCAATAACAGTGGTGATAATGTAAATCTGGCTCTGAAAGACAAAGCAATCTGGACTGGCAACAACAGCGGCAGCAATATGGTGGTTAATGCAACCGATTCTGCCTGGACCGGTGATAATAAGGGCGCGGGAACTAATGTAACGCTGAATGCATCCGCTTGGAATGGTAAAAATGATGGCAGTAAGGCTGTTGTTGCCCTGAAAAATAAGGCAAGCTGGACCGGTGACAGCAGTGGCAGCGATTTGCAGCTCACACTTGATAATTCTGCTTATCAGGGAAATATCAGGGGTGACAGATCTTCTGTAACTCTGAATAATGGCAGCAGCTGGAGCGGTAATGTCATTGGTAGCGGCAGTACGCTGCATATGCATGGTGACAGCCTTTGGCAACTAAAAGGAGATAATGTTCTTGACAGCTTTAATGCCGGCAGTGTCAGCAAAATGAGAAAGGCTGCAGCTGTGGCGGCCGGTGGCGGTACTACAGTTGATATGACGGATGCAACTGCAGGAAATCTCACTATTAATAAATATAATGGTAAGGCTACGTTTGTTTATCAGCATGATGCAAATGATGTTACCAAAATCAATGGTGGCGATATTACAATTGGCGCAGCGACTAGCGGTTCTGGCATTACTTTGCTGACTGATTCTAACGGTTTGGAGACTACCAATAAATATGCCATCAATGACGCCTTGAATGCTTTGGCTAATAAGCTGTATTATACCGGATACTTAAAAGGTGAAAAAAATCTTGATGGTTATGTAAAAATTGCTGAGGGACTTACGTCTGCATCAGCAACTAAATTTGCCGGTAATATTGGTTATGATAGTAAAACCGGTCAGGGCAGCCTTGATAAAGCAACCGTTGATTATGGTACAAGCATTCCTAATGTACAGTCTAAGACAGATTTTAAATCAACTGTAACCGGTGATTATGTAACAGACAAGGAATATAGGGATGCGGGTGTACTCCCTGATACTGACAATATCTACAACTTCACGAAAGACGCAACCACGATTACGACCGCTGGCAGCGCAGTTACTACAGCCAAAGATACAACCTTGAAGCTGAACAACCACGATCTGACGATTACTGCTAACAGCGGTGATGGTATCGCAACAAGCGGCGGTACGCTGACAGTTCAGGATGCAGGCAACCTGACAGTCAAGGGTGCAAAAGCAATCAACGCCAACAACAGCAAGGTAGAGATTACTGCAGTTAACGCAACACTGAACGGTGACTTAACTACAAATAATGCTGTAACGATTAAGGCAACGAAATCTGCGAAAGTAAACGGAGCAGTGAGTGCAAATGGCGCAAATGCAGCAGTAAGCATTAACGGAACAGCAAGCGCAGCAATTAGCGGTGCAGTAAGTGCTGACGGCGCAAATGCGGCAGTAACGATTGATTCTGCTGATATCATCATCGGCAGCGACATTACTGCTAATGGCAAGGGTGCTAAGGTTACCGCCAAGAACCTCAGCAAGCTGAACGGCAATGTGGCAACAGATGCTGACGGCAGCGTAGAGCTGAACTTCAAGGAAGGTGCAAGCTGGAGCGGTGATAACAGCGGCAATACTACCATGAGCCTGAGCAAGGGCACCTGGAACGGAGCCAACACCGGCAAGCTGAACGCAACGCTGACTAACGGCACAACTTGGACAGGCGACAGCAGCGGAGCAGGAAGCACGATTAAGCTGGATGCTTCTAGCTGGAGCGGTATGAACAGCGGTGCCAATGCGGATATTACTTTGAACAACGGCGCAAGCTGGAGCAAAGGCAATACTGCAGACGGCGTAACTGTGAAAGCAGATAAAGCAGCCTGGACAGGAGCTAACGGCGGTGCAAAAGCCAATATCACTTTGAGCAATAGCGCAAGCTGGAACGGCGCAAACACTGGCAGCAACGCAACAGTAAATCTGACAGACAGCAACTGGAGCGGAGACAACAGCGGCGCAGGTCTGAGCCTTACTGCCAACAACAGCAAGTGGAATGGCAGCACGAGTGCTGCAGGCAGTGCAACTTTGACAAACGGCAGCAGTTGGACGGGCGCAAGCACTAGTGCAGACTTTGCTCTTACGCTGAACGGCAGTACCTGGAACAACAGCGGTGCCAGCAGCCTGAAGAGCTTCAATGCTACTAACGGCATAGTTGATATGACTAACGCTGCAGCTAGCGTAACGATTGGCAGCTACAGCGGTGACGCAACAGTCATTTACAAGCACAACAGCAGCAATCCTGCTGAAGTATACGGCGGTAACTTTACTGTTAACAAGGCAGCAGCCAACAGCAAGATTACTATGCTGACGGATAACACCGGCGTAGATACGACGGATGAGGATAAGATTAACGAAGCACTGGATGCACTGGCAGGCAAGCTGTTCTACACTGGTGCAATTGGTGGTGCAGAAAATAACCTGAACGGCACCGTGAAGATAGCCGAAGGCCTGACAGCAACCTCTGTTGCTAAGCAGACCGCAGGTATTGTCTATGACAAGACGACCGGTCAGGGCAGTGCGGACCACAAGACTGTAACGCCGGGACCTGTATATCCGACAGAACAGGACAGAACAGCCTTTGTAACGAGCATTACAGGCGAGCATCTGACAGATAAGGAATACCGTAAGGCCGGCGTACTCTCCAACACAATCGATAACAATATCTACAACTTTACGAAAGACGCAACCACGATTACGACCGCTGGCAGCGCAATTACTACAGCCAAAGATACAACCTTGAAGCTGAACAGCCACGATCTGACGATTACTGCCAACAGCGGTGACGGTATCGCAACAACCGGCGGTACGCTGACAGTTCAGAACGCAGGCAGCCTGACAGTAAGTGGTGCGAAAGCAATCAATGCCAATAACAGCAAGGTGGAGATCACTGCAGTTAACGCAACGCTGAACGGTGATGTAAGCACGAATAATGTCGTAAATATTAAGGCAACGAAGGCTGCGAAGGTCAACGGTGCAGTGAGCGCCAGCGGCGCGAACAGCAGCGTAAGCATTAACGGAACAGCAAGCGCAGCAATTAGCGGTGCAGTAAGTGCTGACGGCGCAAATGCGGCAGTAACGATTGATTCTGCTGATAGCACCATCGGTAGCAATATTACTGCTAATGGCAAGGGTGCGAAGGTTACAGCCAAGAACCTCAGCAAGCTGGACGGCGATGTTACAACAGATGCCGACGGCAGCGTAGAGCTGAAATTCAAGGAAGGCGCAGCGTGGAGTGGCGACAATGCAGGCAACACTACCATGAGCCTGAGCAAGGGCAGCTGGAACGGAGCGAATACCGGCAAGCTGAACGCAACGCTGACGAACGGCACAAGCTGGACCGGTGACAGCAGTGGAGCAGGAAGCACGATTAAGCTGGATGCTTCTAGCTGGAGCGGTATGAACAGCGGTGCCAATGCGGATATTACTTTGAACAACGGCGCAAGCTGGAGCAAAGGCAATACTGCAGACGGCGTAACTGTGAAAGCAGATAAAGCAGCCTGGACAGGAGCTAACGGCGGTGCAAAAGCCAATATCACTTTGAGCAATAGCGCAAGCTGGAACGGCGCAAACACTGGCAGCAACGCAACAGTAAATCTGACCGACAGCAGCTGGAGCGGAGACAACAGTGGCGCAGGTCTGAGCCTTACTGCTAATAACAGCAAGTGGAATGGCAATGCTAATGCCGCAGGCAGTGCAACTTTGACAAACGGCAGCAGTTGGACGGGCGCAAGCACTAGCGCAGACTTCAGCCTGACCCTGAACGGCAGCACCTGGAACAACAGCGGTGCAAGCAGCCTGAAGAGCTTCAATGCTACTAACGGCATAGTTGATATGACTAATGCTGCAGCTAGCGTAACCATCGGCAGCTACAGCGGTGACGCAACAGTCATTTACAAGCACAACAGCAGCAATCCTGCTGAAGTATACGGCGGTAACTTTACTGTTAACAAGGCAGCAGCCAACAGCAAGATTACTATGCTGACGGATAACACCGGCGTAGATACGACGGATGAGGATAAGATTAACGAAGCACTGGATGCACTGGCAGGCAAGCTGTTCTACACTGGTGCAATTGGTGGTGCAGAAAATAACCTGAACGGCACCGTGAAGATAGCCGAAGGCCTGACAGCAACCTCTGTTGCTAAACAGACAGCAGGCATTGTCTACGACAAGACAACCGGTCAGGGCAGTGCGGACCACAAGACTGTAACGCCGGGACCTGTATATCCGACAGAACAGGACAGAACAGCCTTTGTAACGAGCATTACCGGTGAACATCTGACTGATAAGGAATACCGTAAGGCCGGCGTACTCTCCAACACCGTCGATAATAATATCTATAACTTTACGAAAGACGCAACCACGATTACGACCGCTGGCAGTGCAATTACTACAGCCAAAGATACAACCTTGAAGCTGAACAACAACGATATGACTATTACTGCCAACAGCGGTGATGGTATCGCAACAACCGGCGCTACACTGACAGTTCAGGATGCAGGCAACTTGACAGTAAGTGGTGCGAAAGCAATCAACGCCAACAACAGCAAGGTAGAGATTACTGCAGTTAATGCAACGCTGAACGGTGATGTGACTACAAATAATGCTGTAACGATTAAGGCAACAAAAGCTGCGAAGGTCAACGGTGCAGTGAGCGCCAGCGGCGCGAACAGCAGCGTAAGCATTAACGGAACAGCAAGCGCAGCAATTAGCGGTGCAGTAAATGCTGACGGCGCAAATGCGGCAGTAACGATTGATTCCAAAGATACAACTATCGGCAGCGATATTACTGCTAATGGCAAGGGTGCGAAGGTTACAGCCAAGAACCTCAGCAAGCTGGAGGGCAATGTGGCAACAGATGCTGACGGCAGCGTAGAGCTGAACTTCAAGGAAGGCGCAAGCTGGACTGGTGACAACAGCGGCAATACTACCATGAGCCTGAGCAAGGGCATCTGGAACGGAGCCAACACCGGCAAGCTGAAGGCAACTCTGACAAATGGTACAACCTGGACCGGCGACAGCAGTGGTGCAGGCAGCACGATTAAGCTGGATGCTTCTAGCTGGAGCGGTATGAACAGCGGTGCCAATGCGGATATTACTTTGAACAACGGCGCAAGCTGGAGCAAAGGCAATACTGCAGACGGAGTAACTGTGAAAGCCAATAAAGCAACTTGGGCAGGCGCAAACAGCGGTGCAAATACCAACATTACTTTGAGCAACGCAACCACATGGACCGGTGCCAATAACGGCAACAATGCAACAGTAAATCTGATAGACAGCAGCTGGAGCGGTGACAACAGTGGCGCAGGCTTGATCCTGACTGCTAATAACAGCAAGTGGAACGGCAGTACAAGTACTGCAGGCAGTGCAACTGTGACAAACGGCAGTATCTGGAACGGTGCAAGCACTAGCGGAGACTTCAGCCTTACGCTTAATAACAGCACCTGGAACAACAGCGGTGCAAGCAGCCTGAAGAGCTTTGCTGGCACCAATGGCATAGTTGACATGACCAACGCTGCAGCTAGCGTAACCATCGGCAGCTACAGCGGTGACGCAACTGTCATCTATAAGCATAACAGCAGCAATCCGGGCGAAGTATACGGCGGTAACTTTACTGTTAACAAGGCAGCAGCCAACAGCAAGATTACTATGCTGACGGATAACACCGGCGTAGATACGACGGATGAGGATAAGATTAACGAAGCACTGGATGCACTGGCAGGCAAGCTGTTCTACACTGGTGCAATTGGTGGTGCAGAAAATAACCTGAACGGCACCGTGAAGATAGCCGAAGGCCTGACAGCAACCTCTGTTGCTAAGCAGACCGCAGGTATTGTCTATGACAAGACGACCGGTCAGGGCAGTGCGGACCACAAGACTGTAACGCCGGGACCTGTATATCCGACCGAACAGGATAGAACAGCCTTTGTAACAAGCATTACCGGTGAACATCTGACTGATAAGGAATACCGTAAGGCCGGCGTGCTCTCCAACACCGTCGATAATAATATCTATAACTTCACGAAAGATGCCACAACTATTACTACCGACAGCAGTGCAATTACTACAGCTAAGGATACAACCTTGAAGCTGAACAACAACGATATGACTATTACTGCCAACAGCGGTGACGGTATCGCAACAACCGGCGCTACACTGACAGTTCAGAATGCAGGCAGCTTGACAGTAATTGGTGCGAAAGCAATCAACGCCAACAACAGCAAGGTGGATATCACTGCAGTTAACGCAACGCTGAACGGTGGCGTAAGCACAAATAATGCTGTAACGATTAAGGCAACGAAATCTGCGAAGGTCAACGGTGCAGTGAGCGCCAGCGGCGCGAACAGCAGCGTAAGCATTAACGGAACAGCAAGCGCAGCAATTAGCGGTGCAGTAAATGCTGACGGCGCAAATGCGGCAGTAACGATTGATTCCAAAGATACAACTATCGGCAGCGATATTACTGCTAATGGCAAGGGTGCGAAGGTTACAGCAAAGAACCTCAGCAAGCTGGACGGCAATGTGGCAACAGATGCTGACGGCAGCGTAGAGCTGAACTTCAAGGAAGGCGCAAGCTGGACTGGTGACAACAGCGGCAATACTACCATGAGCCTGAGCAAGGGCATCTGGAACGGAGCCAACACCGGCAAGCTGAAGGCAACTCTGACAAATGGTACAACCTGGACCGGCGACAGCAGTGGTGCAGGCAGCACGATTAAGCTGGATGCTTCTAGCTGGAGCGGTATGAACAGCGGTGCCAATGCGGATATTACTTTGAACAACGGCGCAAGCTGGAGCAAAGGCAATACTGCAGACGGCGTAACTGTGAAAGCAGATAAAGCAGCCTGGACAGGAGCTAACGGCGGTGCAAAAGCCAATATCACTTTGAGCAATAGCGCAAGCTGGACTGGCGCAAACATTGGCAGCAACGCAACCATTAACCTGACAGACAGCAGCTGGAGCGGTGACAACAGCGGCGCAGGTCTGAGCCTTACTGCCGACAACAGCAAGTGGAACGGCAGCACGAATGCTGCAGGCAGTGCAACTTTGACAAGCGGCAGTATCTGGAACGGTGCAAGCACTAGCGCAGACTTCAGCCTGACACTGAACGGCAGCACCTGGAACAACAGTGGCGCCAGCAGCCTGAAGAGCTTCAATGCTACTAACGGCATAGTTGATATGACTAACACTGCAGCAAGCGTAACCATCGGCAGCTACAGCGGTGACGCAACAGTCATTTACAAGCACAACAGCAGCAATCCTGCTGAAGTATACGGCGGTAACTTTACTGTTAACAAGGCAGCAGCCAACAGCAAGATTACTATGCTGACGGATAACACCGGCGTAGATACGACGGATGAGGATAAGATTAACGAAGCATTGGATGCACTGGCAGGCAAGCTGTTCTACCTGGGAGCAATAGGCGGAGCAGAAAGCAACCTGAACGGCACCGTGAAGATAGCTGAAGGTCTGACAGCAACCTCTGTTGCTAAACAGACCGCAGGCATTGTCTACGACAAGACAACCGGTCAGGGCAGTGCGGACCACAAGACTGTAACGCCGGGACCTGTATATCCGACAGAACAGGACAGAACAGCCTTTGTAACAAGCATTACCGGTGAGCACTTCGCTGATAAGGAATACCGTAAGGCCGGCGTGCTCTCCAACACAATCGATAACAATATCTATAACTTCACGAAAGACGCAACCACGATTACGACCGCTGGAAGCGCAGTTACTACAGCCAAAGATACTACCTTGAAGCTGAACAACCACGATCTGACGATTACTGCCAACGGCGGTGATGGTATCGCAACAACCGGCGGTACGCTGACAGTTCAGAATGCAGGCAGCCTGACAGTAAGTGGTGCGAAAGCAATTAACGCTAACAACAGCAATGTGGATATCACTGCAGTTAACGCAACGCTGAATGGTGATGTGACTACGAATAACACTGTAACAATCAAAGCAGCGAAAGCTGCTAAGGTCAACGGTGTAGTGAGCGCAAATGGCGCAAATGCAGCAGTAACGATTGATTCTGCTGATACCATCATCGGCAGCGATATTACTGCTAATGGCAAGGGTGCGAAGGTTACAGCCAAGAACCTCAGCAAGCTGGACGGAGATGTAGCAACAGATGCTGACGGCAGCGTGGAGCTGAACTTCAAGGAAGGCGCAAGCTGGAGCGGTGACAACAGCGGCAACACTACCATGAGCCTGAGCAAGGGCACCTGGAACGGAGCCAACATCGGCAAGCTGAACGCGACACTGACTAACGGCACAAGCTGGACCGGTGACAGCAGTGGTGCAGGCAGCACGATTAAACTGGACGCTTCTACATGGAATGGTGCGAACAGCGGAGCCAATGCAGATATTACTTTGAACAACGGCGCAAGCTGGAGCAAAGGCAATACTGCAGACGGCGTAACTGTGAAAGCAGATAAAGCAGCCTGGACAGGAGCTAACGGCGGTGCAAAAGCCAATATCACTTTGAGCAATAGCGCAAGCTGGAACGGCGCAAACACTGGCAGCAACGCAACAGTAAATCTGACCGACAGCAGCTGGACTGGTGACAACAGTGGCGCAGGCCTGAGCCTGACTGCTAATAACAGCAAGTGGAACGGCAGTACAAGTACTGCAGGCAGTGCGGTATTGACAAACGGCAGTATCTGGAACGGTGCAAGCACTAGTGCAGACTTCAGCCTGACACTTAACGGCAGCACCTGGAACAACAGCGGTGCAAGCAGCCTGAAGAGCTTCACTGGTACGAACGGCATAGTCGACATGACTAATGCAGCAGCCGGCGTAACGATTGGCAGCTACAGCGGTGACGCAACAGTCATTTACAAGCACAACAGCAGCAATCCTGCTGAAGTATACGGCGGTAACTTTACTGTTAACAAGGCAGCAGCCAACAGCAAGATTACTATGCTGACGGACAGAAGCGGTGTAGACTTCAGTGATGAGGACAGCATTGCCAATGCCTTGAATTCTTTGGCTAATAAGCTGTATTACACTGGTTATATTACCGGCGAGCGGAATCTTACCGGTTATGTTAAGTTGGCAGAAGGTCTGACAGCAAGCTCTGTTGTTAAACAAACCGGTGATATTGCCTATGATAAGACGACCGGTCAGGGCAGCCTTAAGGATGGCAGCGTTACTCCGAATGTAACCTATCCGGAAGAACAGACAAAAGATAACTTTACAAGTCAGATTACCGGCGAATGGAAACAGGATAAAGAGTATAAGCTTGCCGGCGTACTGCATACAGATAATGCGGTTTACGACTTCAGCAAGGATAGAAGCATTATTACTACCGCAGGTACTTCCGTCGGAGCAGGCAGAGATTTGCAGCTGCAGCTTAATAATAAGAGCATGAGCTTGAATTCCGGTGCTGATGCTGTGAAAGCAGATGCGATTACCGTTGAATTCAAGAATCTTGATAAGCTTGATATCAAGGCTGCAGGCCAGGCTTTGCTGGCAGAAAACGGCGGCAAAATCATCCTGCATAATACAGGCGCTGTAACTGCAGACAGTGCGTTTATTGCTAATGGCGCAGGCAGCGGTATTAAAGCAGATGGGCTGACAAATATTACCGTAGGCAGCGGCGATGCAGTGAAGGCTGATGCAGGCAGCATTGAGCTGGCCGGCGGCACTGTTAAAGGTAATGTAACTGCAGACAATAAAGGTAAAATCAGCATTAATGCCAATAATAATGCGGCAGGAAGCATCCTTACCGATATTACCGGCAACGTTCTGGCAACGGCCGGCAGCAGCGTAGATATCGGATTGGGTACCGCAGATAGCAAGCTTACAGGTGATGTAAGTACTGTCGGTGATGCAGTAATCAATATTTATGCTGATATGGGTGTCTGGACCGGTAATGCTGACGGAGATAACGTTAATCTGCATCTGAATAGCAGCAAGGCTCAATGGAATAATATTGGAAATAGCAAGCTGCGCAGCCTGAAGGGTAATGGCGGTATTATTAATCAGACTGATGCTAACGCAGGTAATATTGATGTAGGTGATTACAGCGGAAACGTTGTTGTCAACTACAAGCATACCGCTGATAAGGATACAGCAAGCAACACCCTGAATAATATCAAGTTCGGCGGCGGTTCGCTGAATATCGATAAAGCAGCTGAAGGCAGCAGCATTACCTTAAGAACCGATAATTCCGATAATCTCAGCTATACCGAAACTGATAATATTGAAAAGCTCTTCCGTGAGCTGAGCAAGAAACTGTATTACGCAGATGCGGGCAGCAATCCTGACAATCTGAGCGGTCATGTGGAGATTGCCGAAGGCCTGACGAAGGTTAAGGTTTACGGCGATATTAACTACGGAGAGCATGGACAGGGCAATTATAAGGATGGCAGCATTAAGCGTACTGATCCGGAAATTATTTACGGCAGCAGTGAAACAGCTATGATGCGTGGCGCTAAATCCGCCATGGCTTCCACTGCTTTGCTGTGGCGCAGCGAAAACAGCGATATGCTGCAGCGCATGGGTGATGTACGTCTGGCCAATGAGGAAAGCGGTCTGTGGGCACGTTACTACGGTGGTAAGAACAGCTTTGATGCTAAGAATACCAAGTACAGCACAAGCTTTAATGCATATCAGTTAGGCTATGACAAGCAACTGGATAACAACAAGCTCTTTGGTGCGGCTGTAAGCTATAACAAGGGCAAGAACACCTACGAAATGGGCGGTCATGGTGACGGCAAGGCTGTCAGCCTGGCAGTATATGGCAGCTGGAACAGCGACAAGGGACATTATGCTGATGTAATCGTTAAAGGCGGTAAGCTTGATAATGATTATACAGTTTACAATGACATGGGCCATAAGCTGGAAGGCGATTATGATACCTGGGGGCTGTCCCTGAGCGCTGAATATGGTCGCAGAATGCAGATGCAGAACGGCTTCTATATTGATCCGAGCGTACAATTTACTGTTGGACGTGTGGCAGGAGCTGACTATAGTGCAGCCAGCGACTTCCTCGACTCCAAAGGCCTGAAGAAGGATATGTATGTCAGCCAGGATGCCTTTACCAGTGCAATCGGACGTATTGGTCTGGGCATGGGCAAAACAACTGACAAGGCAATGTTCTATACGAAATTTGCATTGGCACATGAATTTAGCGGTGACTTTACTACAACCTTTGCAGCTGAAAATGAGCCTACAAGCAGCACAGCAATTGATTTTGGCGGAACCTGGTTTGAATGGCAGCTGGGCGGCAGCATGAAGGTAAATGATAATTCTTATGTATATGCTACCTTCGAGAAGAAATTCGGCGGCGATACCGGCAGCAATGACTGGCGGTTGGATGCAGGCTTGCGCTGGAGCTTCTAAGATTTGGGGCATGCGAGCAGTATAAAAATGTTCTAAGCAGGGCGGCGGCCAAAGCGCCGACGCCCTCTTAAATAAAAATGTTAAAGGAGACTTTAAAATGACAGAAAAAGTTAAAGAAGCTAAAGAGACAAAGGTTTTGGATATGGAGCAGAAACGTGCTGATAAAATTGATAAAATGCAGCAATTCCTGACCGATAACAAAATAGACTGCTTTGACGTACAAAAAATTGAGGATGAGCGTCATACCGCAATTTTCCGTAGCCGTATGGAAGTAAAAGGACAGATTTTGCCGATGGCTGTGTTGATGGATGACAGTGTTTATATTATTTTACAGGTTCAGATTGCACCGCAGGTAATTCCGGAAGCAAAGCTGCCGGAGCTGGCTGCAGCTATCAACAACATGAACAACAATGTACGTCCCTTCAAATTTACAGTTTCCGAAAAGGGCGATTTCATGCTGAATGCCTGCATTACCGCAGAAAACAATACCTTTAATCCGGTGCTGCTGAACGCAATTATCGGTGAGGCACTGAAGTTTCTGGAAGCGCAGTACAGCAATATTATGGAAGCAATCTGGAAAAAATAATTTAGGTGAGCATGGATTTAGATAGGATGCTTGCTGAAAACAGAAGTCAGGTAATAAGAGAATATTGTCGGTGATATGTTCAAGTTAGTTAAGCATTTATAAAATAATATTTTGATTCCTGATAAGCGGTTGATGTGAGAGTGGACTGCTTTATGATAGAGGAAGTGACAGTCGGGAGATGGACGCCCTGTTGTTATTATCTTTGTCCGGTGTTTTTGCAAGGGGTGTTTATTATGGCAAAATCATCTTGGATTCGAAGTAAAAAATTAGCTTTAGGTATTGCCGTAGCTTTAGGCTGCAGTCTGATGAGTGTTACAAGTGCTGAACAAACAGAGGCGGATTTTACAGCTCCCATTACCGGTGACATTGAAAAAGATGTTGCTTACAACGGTATTGCGGAAGTGCCTGCTAAGAATAACAACGTTTATACATTTACCAAGGATAGCAGTATTACTGTTGACGGTGCTGCTGCCACCTTCACTATTCAGGATTTGAACAGTAAAGCTTATAATGTGCAGGCGGCAGCGGTCAATATGGTGCAGGGAAAGACCAGCCCCAATATTTGCATTGCAGCTCCTGCTAATAAGCTGACTTTAAGTGTTAAAGCCTCCGGTGATAATATCGGCGCCGGTATTTTGCAGACCACCGGTCTTGGCACTCTGCAGTTTGGCAGCAGTAATTATGGTGCAATAAAAGAATTGAACATTAATGTCAATGCTGATGCCGACAATACAAAAAAATCTTATGGTATCTGGCGTGCAGCTACTGATAATAAGACCAGAACTATTACTTTAACTGCTACCGATGGCCTGAATATTAAAGTGGATAATCCTAATGGTGCTTATGGTATAGCTGTATCTACACCTGAGGGAATGACAACAGACAATAAATTTTATAACAATAGCGGTATTACGGTTAATGGTGACGTAAATATCACTGTAAGCGGTAATAAAAAAGCTGCTGATGTACTGGAAAACAGTGCAGGACTTTTTGTGGACAGTAATCATGCCAAAATAACCTTGAACCATAAGGGTAATATTATTTCTGATGGCAATGGTATAGTTGTTGCACCTGTACACAATACTCCTAACTATAATAATCAAGCCATTACTGTAAAAAAAGGAGGTACTATTAAGCTTATTCCGACGACTGATGGTAGTGAGCGTTATGCAATTTATAATACCTATGGCAAGGTTTTTTATGGCGCAAATTCAGTCGGCGGCTTGAACAGTCAGACTGGTGCTGTGGTATTGGGTACCGGTACTCAGATAGGTGGCGACGTTTTTGTCGGCGACAATGAAAAAAATATTGTCTACTTAGGGTTAAGCGGCAAAGATTCCTATTTGAACGGCGTAATTAAGGAAGACGGAAAATTCGGCAATGTGCTGATGATTCTGAATGATGGTGCCGTATGGAATAATACTGCAGCTAACGCAGGCAATAAGGGTACCAATACAGTATTGAATAATTTTAGCGGTATTAACGGTATGTTGCATCAAAGTGCCGATAGCGGTGATGTTACAATCAAGAAATTTGACAGCCATCTGTTTAACGTAGCTTATGAGCATGATAAGAAGGACCCGTCAAAAATTTTAGGTGGCAATTTCACTATTGAAAAAGCTATAGAGAACAGTGCTCTCAATGTTTTTACTGACTATGATGCCAACCTGAATACAGAAGCTGCCAGAGAGGCAACACTTAACGCTTTGGCAAACAAAATTTATTATACAGGCTATGCAAGCGGCGAAAGAAATTTAAATGGTACCGTAAGTATTGCGGAAGGTCTTACAACCAGCTCTGCCAGCAAGTATTTTGCCGATATGAGCTTTGATGATACTACAGGTCAGGGTTATCTTGGCAAGGAAAGCAAGGTTAATGAATACGTTAAGCCTGCGGAACAGGGTGCCGTAGAATTTACCAAGGCTATAATTGGTGATGTTTCTCTGACCAAAGAATATCAGGATGCAGGTGTATACGACAACGGCAACTATGTTTTTACCAAGGATATTAAAATCAATGTTGATCCGGAAGGTAATAAATTAGTAGCAGGGCCTTGGCTGTATACCTTCAGCTCCGGTATTTTCAGCGGTTATAATCAGCAGAATGTGAATGTTGACCTGAATGGTCATAGTATGGATTTAAATATAGCTACCGACCAAAGTACGACTGGCATTGCTGCAGTAGGTGCTACCGGCAAGGTTGAAATTTTCAACGCCGGAGCTATGTCCGTTAAAGCTGTAAGTAATAAAGGTGCTCAGACAGCGGCGTTGTTTGTGAATGGCGGCGGTCAGCTTTATATCCATAATGGCGGTGAGAATTTAGAGAAAAAGGTTCTCACGGTTCGTGGCAGTACCACTAACAGCACTAATGGCGCTGTTATCAAGTCTATGAATGGTGCCAATGGTGAACGCTCCTGGCTGAAGGTTGATGGTTTGATTGATTTGGAAGCAGATACTACAGATGGTGTTGGTATGGCCGAAGGATTGAGTGCTGTTGCATCTACTATTGATGTTGGCGGCGGCAGAATTATTATGACGAAAGCTGGGAAAAATCCTGGCCTGAATTTTGGCGGTGGTGCGGAAAATGCTGCTATCCGTGCTTATGGTGAATTTGTTTCTACCAACTATGGCATTGTCAACGTCAATGTTATCAAGGATGAGGATTCTCCTACCGGCAACGCTATTGCAGCCGGCAACAATACTACGCAGATAGTCGGTAATTTCACAACTGTCGGCGGTATGGGCACCAAGGGTAAAATCAATGTGGGCCTGAATACACCTGATTCCTATTGGGTAGGTAATTTTGTTACCGGCGGCGGCTGGGGCGTAACACCCGGCGATTATGGTATAGTCAGTCTGTTTATGGGCAATAAAGCTAAATGGATGGGCAAAGCTTCCTATGCTACTAAACTGCTGATGGACAGCGGCGCAACATGGGAAGGCTATTCCTTGAATAATGCTGTAGATGCAACTATCAAAAATGGCGCTGTTTGGTACAACATTAATGATACCGAGGAGCCTACTAAATTAAAGAGCTTAATCGGCGGTGCTACGGAAGCAGCTGCAGGTACTGTTGATATGACGCATGACGGCGTTGTCGATACTACAATCGAGCAATTCGGCGGTCATGTAAATGTTATTTATAAGCATGCAGCGGACGATGCAACAAATATTCTTGGCGGTAACTTTACTATTAATCACGCTGCTGAAGGCTCTGCTGTTACGCTGACAACAGACAACAGCGGTTTTGATGTGCATAAAGCAGATGAAACAAAAGCTGTATTGAGCAGCCTTGCTAACAAGCTTTATTACCTGGGTGCTGTAGATAATGCGGAAGCTAATCTTGACGGTTATGTGCAGATAGCAGAAGGGCTAACCGCTGCATCTGCCGGTATGAAGCTGGCAGATGTTGAATTTTCTGCTGATAACGGACAGGCAAGCTTGGTAGAAAATACTGTCAGAACACCGGATGCGAAGATTATTTACGGCAGCAGTGAAACTGCTATGATGAAGGGTGCAAAATCTGCTATGGCTTCCGGTGCGTTGATGTGGCGTGCCGAAAATAATGACTTGCTGAAGCGTATGGGTGATTTGCGTCTGGATGATGGTGATGCAGGCATCTGGGCTAAATACTATGGCGGCAAATACGAGATGGACAGTCAGAATACTGACCTTAATCTGAAATACAATGCTTATCAGGTAGGCTTTGATAAGGCTGTAGGTAACGGCTGGTCAGTTGGTTTGGCAGTATCCTATAACGATGGTGATTCCAATTATGGCAGCGGCAAAGCTGATCTGAAGGATACAAGCGTAGGTTTGTATGGTACCTGGAAGGGTAATGATGGTCAGTATGTAGACCTGATTGCCAAATATACCCGTATGGAAAATGACTATGATGTTGCCAATGTTTATGGTCACAAGCTGAGCGGCGATTACAAGACCTGGGGTACCAGCATCAGTGCAGAATATGGCAAGCGTTTTGAAAATGAAAGCGGTTTCTACTTTGATCCGAGCGTAGAGCTTACCTTGGGACGCATCAACGGCAAGGATTACAGTGCAAACAGTGATTACCTGGACACCTGGGGCAAGAGCAGAGGCATGCAGGTACAGCAGGATGCCTTTAACACATTGGTAGGCCGCGTAGGCTTCCGTCTGGGGCAGAAGCTGGATAATGCAAGCTACTTTGTAAAGCTGGCAGCAGCACATGAATTCAGCGGAGACTTTGACACAACCTTCCGTGCAGTGAACGAGCCTGAAGGCAAAACCAGCATTGACTTTGGCGATACCTGGTATGAAGCACAAATCGGCGGCACAGCTAAGCTGAGCAAAAACAGCCTGATTTATGCAGACTTTGAACGCAGCTTCGGCGGTGACGTTGAAGAGAAATGGCGTGTAGACGCAGGCTTGAGATTTACGTTCTGATTTCTCATCTGTATAATATGTAAAAAGCAAGGAAGGGGGAATCCCTGCCTGCTTCTGAAAGTCAAAAAAGGTCGCTGCAAAGCGGCCTTTTTTGCTGATTTATATTTTTTAGCTAACAATTAAACTATAGAAAAAATATTCCATATCGCTTGCACAGGTATTTTTATGGTGGTAGACTAGATTAAACAATACTCGGAGGACTTAACATGAATATAACAGTATATCTTGCCTCGTCGACAGGCAATGATCCTAAATTTGAGTCTGCAGTTAAAGAGCTGGGCACTTGGATAGGTGTGAGTGGCAATACGTTGGTTTATGGCGGTTCTAAAACCGGTCTGATGGGAGAGTTGGCGCAAAGCGTTTTGCAGGCAGGCGGTAAGGTTATCGGCGTAGAACCGCAATTTTTTATAGATGAGGAATATCAATATGAGGGACTGACGCAGCTGATAGTTACCAAAGATATGGCAGAGCGCAAGACGAAGATGATTGAGCTTGGCGATGCTTTTATTGCCTTTCCCGGCGGCGTGGGAACGCTGGAGGAGGTTAGTGAGATTATGTCCAAGCTGTCACTGGGACAGCTGCAGGCGCCGTGTATTTATTATAATCTTGACGGTTATTATGATGATGTAAAGCACTTTCTGCAGCAGATGATTCTTAAAGGTTTTTCTTCAGAGAAAAAGCAGCAGGGAGTATATTTTGCGGGAAGCTTGGAAAAAATTAAGGAATTATTGAAATAAAAGAGTTGACGAGAATATAAAAAGGCTGACGCTTCGTACTTACGCAAGGCGTCAGCTTTTTTGCTGCCTTAAATATTCTGCGTTTAAGCAATATTATTCATATCCGGAAACACTTTTGCAGTGCATTATACTCGCCTAATGCCAGCATTGTTATATTGTCGGATAATATGGTATCGGGCGTAATTGAGACGTCAGTTTTTCCCAAACGTTTTATGCCAAGAATATTGATGCCAAACTTTTTGCGGATATCCAACATACCGATGCTTTTACCAACCCATGCTTTGGGCACCTCTACTTCAAAAATAGCGTGCTGCTTGTCAATTTCTATATAATCGAAAATGTGGTCTGCAGTGTAGCGTTTGGCTGCCCATATAGCCATCTGCTTTTCAGGATAGACTACATTGTCTGCACCGTTACGAAGCAGAAACTTTGCCTGGACATCGCGTTCAGCACGAGATACTACACATTTTGCTCCCAGTTCTTTTAAAAGAGAAGTAGTTTCCAGCGAGTTTTGAAAATTACCGCTGATAGTTACTAAGCAAACGTCAAAATTCCTGATGCCAAGAGCACGTAAAAACTCTGCATTGGTACTGTCACCGATTTGTGCTTTGGTGACAAACGGCAGTACATCGTTAATTCTTTCCTCATCAGTATCAACTGCCATGACCTGATGCCCTAATTGTGAAAGCTGCATAGCGATATGACGCCCGAAATGACCTGCTCCAATCAATAAAATATTTTTCATAGGATATCCACTCCTTTTGTTTAGCCAATAGTGATTTTTTCCAGCGGCAGTTTTGAGTTAACTGCTTTTTTGCCGGATAATGCTGCGTACATGAGCGTAAGGCTGCCTACTCTGCCAAGATACATAAGTAAAATCAGTATCAGCTGTGAGGGTACATGCAGCTGCGGTGTAATTCCCAACGTCAGTCCGACTGTTCCCAACGCTGATGCTGTTTCATATAAGCAGGATGACAGTGGCAGGTTCTCATAGGCGCTGATAAAAATTCCTCCGCTGAAAAACAGCGTAATATACATGGCGAGGATAGTAGAGGCAAGCTTGATTGCATTGTAATCGACTCTGCGATCAAAAAAATGGGCACTGTCCTGTTGGCGATAGGTCGCAACAATGTTGGCAAGCAGGACGGCAAAGGTTGTTGTTTTCATACCACCGGCTGTTGAGCCCGGTGAACCGCCAATCAGCATCAGGAGAATCATAATGCCTTGCGACGAGCTGGACATAGCAGATAAATTTACCGTATTGAAACCGGCTGTTCTTGTTGTGACTGACTGGAAGAGAGCTGCCTGAAGACGATCTTCAATAGGAAGGGCAGCAAAATCAGCAAAGAAGAAAAAAATTGCCGGAAAGATAATCAGAATTAACGTAAAGATAAGGATTACTTTGCTTTGCATTCTGTAGCGTCGGAACTGCAGCTTGTTTTCACAAATGTCCTCCCAGGTCAAAAAGCCGATACCGCCGATTATGATAAGCAGCATAATCGTTATATTTATTATAGGATTCTGCGCGTAACCGGTAAGGGAGGGGTAGAGGTTCGCTGCAGTTCCTAAAATATCGAAGCCTGCATTGCAAAAGGCAGAAATAGAGTGAAAGGCTGCCAGCCAAATACCCTGCCAGCCATAGTCGTGGCAGAACACCGGCAGCATGGCAAGTGCACCAATCAGTTCAATCAAAAATGTTCCCCACAGGATAAATTTCGTAAGCCGGACGATACCGCCTACATTTGGCGCTGATAGGGCATCCTGAAGGGTGGTGCGCTGCATCAAAGATATTCTTCGCTTGGACAGAAGTGCAAATGATGCCGCTACTGTTACAACACCAAGACCGCCAATCTGTATAAGTGCCAGAATGATTGTCTGCCCAAAGGCCGACCAATAGCTGCCGGTATCATGTATTACAAGACCGGTTACACAAACTGCGGAGGTTGCGGTAAAAAGCGCTTCGTTAAACGGCGTTATGCAGCCTTCTCTGGTAGAAATTGGCAGCATCAGCAGTAATGCACCCAGCAGGATTACTCCCGCAAAACCTAATATGATAATTTGAAAAGATGAAAGCTGAAATCTTCTGCTAATCATTTCTTCTGACATACCTACACCTTCTTGTTAATCTGTTTATACATTCATTGTGCTTGTTGCGGACACAATGTAAAAGCCGTATATTGAACACTGCTTTGCTTGTTCCTATCATAGCATTTTTTCGGTGTAGATTTGGTAAAGAAACGGGTATGGAGCAACATTATCCGGTGATATGTCTTGAAGCGCTTTTGTTCGTGAAGTATAATGGGTTTGTAAAAATAATTAGGAGAAGCATTATGAAGCATCAACAACGACAAGAAGATATTTTGTTTTCGGTCTGTATTTTTTTCGGCGCTTTTGCCATTAATCTTCTGATTCGGAAGCTCTTTACAACGCAAACGCTGGTTCCTATGATTTTTGTATTCGGCGTTTTTCTGATATCGCTGAAAACGCATGGGTATTGCTATGGTATTGTTTCTGCTTTCTTAAGCGTATTTGCAGTAAATTTCGCTTTTACCCATCCTTATTATACTTTGGATTTTTTCGTAGAAGAAAGCATCTTGTCCGCCATAATTATGCTGGTTGTTGCCGTTTCTACCAGTACGTTGAACAGTAGGATACGCGACCAGGAGAATTTGCGGGCAGAAAGCGAAAAGGAGAGAATGAGGGGCAATCTGCTGCGGGCAATCTCTCATGATTTGCGTACACCTCTTACATCAATATATGGCTCAGCTTCTACGCTGATTTCCAAGAAAAATGCACTTTCTGAAGGACAGCAGCTAAAGCTGTTGGGAGAAATTCAAGAGGATAGCGAATGGCTTATCCGTATGGTCGAAAACCTGCTGGCTGTTACAAGAATCGACGGTGCAAAGGTCAAAATTGTGAAAACGCCAATCGTTTTGGATGAACTGATTGACTCCGTTCTGATGAAATTCTCCAAGAAGCATCCGAATCAGAAGGTTATTACGCAGATACCGGCCGACTTTGTGGATATCCCTATGGATTCTATCCTTATCGAGCAGGTGTTGCTGAACTTTTTGGAAAATGCTGTGTTTCATGCGAAAGGAATTACAGAGCTGAAGCTGTCGGTTTCCCTTGCAGGAGATAAGGCTATATTTGAAGTTGCCGACAACGGGTGTGGTATTCCGGAGGAGATTTTGGATAAGATTTTTACCGGATGCTATAAAAAGTCTGCAGCACCGATAGACGGAACGCGCAGTAATATGGGCATCGGTATTTCGGTTTGTGCTGCTATTATTAAGGCGCATGGCAGCGAGATTTTTGTGGAAAATCGGAAGGGCGGCGGTGCTGTATTCCGCTTTTCTTTGGCAAGAGGGTGCGATGATGAGCAATAATAAATTCAAAATTTTAATCGTAGAGGATGAAGCAAACATCCTTAGCTTCATCAAAGCGAATTTGGAAATAAGCGACTATCAGGTAATCTGTGCAGAAACCTGTGCGCTCGGAATGATGATGTACGCTTCTTATCATCCGGACCTTATTGTTCTGGATCTCGGGTTGCCGGACCGTGATGGCTTGAGCTTGATTCGGGATGTTAGAGAAACGGATACTGTTCCCATCATCGTCCTTTCTGCCCGTTCCGGCGAAATGGATAAGGTGGAAGCCTTAGACCTTGGCGCGAATGATTACATTACCAAGCCGTTTGGAACTGAGGAACTGATGGCTCGTATCCGCGCAGTTCTTCGCAGTCATCGTTACAGCGAGAAAAACGAGGGTAATCACATCGGTAAATTTCAATTTCAGGATTTGATGATTGATTACGATAAAAGGCAGGTTTTGGTCGATGGAAAGGAAATCGAACTGACACAGACGGAATATAATATTTTGACTTTCCTCTCCATCCATGCGGGAAAGGTGCTGACGTATTCTGCTATAATCCAAGCAGTATGGGGTTATTCTGATTATGGGAGCGTCAAAAAGCTACAGGTAAATATGAAAAATATCAGGAAAAAAATGGGTGTGACACCCGGAGAAAAGCGCTATATCGTTAATGAGCTTGGTGTAGGCTATCGTATGCTGGCAGAAGATGAAGAATAAGATTTGCCGGAAAGTGTACAGATGGCAAGGGAAAACATAGCATGTAGCTTAGGGAATAAAGTAACGTTTTATTTGGCCTGCAGTTTGGTTAAAGCTGTTTGGAAAAAGCAGGAATTATGGTGGAAGCCAGGCTTTGGCGCACCTGGCAAAGCTTGATGTGCGTGAACAGCAGCTGGTTTTGGCAGATAAGCTGGCCAATATGCGTGCGATTGCACGTGATGATGCTAAATACGGCGAGGACTTATGGCAGCGCTTCAAACGCGGCAAGGATATTCAGAGCTAGTATTATCATGCTGCAGTGAAGGCAATGAGCGATTTGGAGTTTGATGCGGAGGCTGTGCCTTTTTATAAAGAATTTGAAGACAAGGTAAATCAGGTTTTTGGTTATGAAGAATAAGTGCTGAAGATGAATGCTACGAGCAGAATGATTGCTTAGTGTTTGAAGTTGGAGAGTAGAAGAGGACATCTTTTGCTGCTTAGTAAAGAGAAAATAACACAAAAGCAAAAGGACTAGAATTGGAGAAAATACTCGAATTCTAGTCCTTATTTTAGTTTATGAAGTTAGTTTTATTCCTGGCTCATAACATTATTGTTACGTCACGCAGCTTTTTTATCTTCCATCCGGGATACGAAGATGGTGCCTGCAAGGTCACCAAGGCAGTTGTTGGTAGTAGTACCCATATCAAAGATATGATAGAATGCTGCAATAATACCAACGATTTCAGTAGGTAAGCCAAAGGCCTCAACCATGATAAACAGTTTTACGATACCGCTGCCAGGAATACCGCCGCCACCGGTAGAGAGGATAGCAGACATACCTACGATTTTAAGCATTGTAGGAATATCAAGCGAATGTCCTACGACCTGAGAAATGAAGACGATTACGCAGCCATAAAGGATAACGCTGCCATCATAGTTCATTTGGGAGCCTAACGGGATAGTGAAGCTGGAAATACGTTCCGGAACACCGAATTTTTCCTTAGCAACTTTAATGTTTACAGGAATGGAAGCTACGCTGGAACAGGTTGTTAAGGTATAAATCCAAAGCTCCATGGAATCTTTGATAAAGCGGAAGGGATTAATGCCGTTAGAAATCCAGAGAATACCGCCGTAAACCAAAATAACGTGAATGATGCACGCAAGATAATAGGTACCAGCTAAATATGCCATGCTTGTAAAAAGGCTTGCACCATATTTAGCAAAGGAATCAGCCATAAGGAAGAAAATACCGATAGGAGAAGCCTTCATAACCATGGTGATAAGAGAGAATACCATATCACTTACAGCTGCAAAGCCTTTTTTTAACATTTCTTTGTTTTCTTCATTTGCAACTTTCATGATTGCAATACCGAAGAATACTGCAACAATAAGGGTTTGAAGAATGTTGCCTTTAGTGAAGGTAACGAAAATGTTAGTAGTAAACATATCAGTGAAGAATTTTGCCATGGTAATGCTAGTGGCTGCAGCAACTTTTTTCGATGCAAGACCGGTAAAGTTAGCAATTTCGCCGGGACGGATAATTTCCGTGACTGCAAGACCAATGACAGTTGCTACAAGTGTTGTCAGCACATAGTAAGCTATAATGTGACCAGCAATTCTTCCTAAAGAACTTAAATTCTTCTGAGAAGTGATACCGGTGATGATAGTAAAAAATACCATTGGAACTACAATCATCTTTACGCAGTTAAGCCAGATGGTACCGATGAAGGCTACTTGCTTCATTATATCACCACAAATAAGTCCGGCTATGGAGCCGATAATCATGGCAACAAAAATCTGAGTCGTCAAACTAATTTTCTTTCCACCAATAGTCATGATGCTTCCTCCTTATAAGCTTTTATCAAGCTCCAAAATAATATTTGCAGCAGCTTTGGCATCTTCTGCCGTAATACCTTTGTAATATACTAAACGCACGCAGGTTTTGAGCACTGTTTTGATTAAAAGGCCCTTTTCTTTTGCCATTTCGCAGAATCTTGAGGGCGATACTGAAGCTCCTGCCAAATCCAAAACCAGAATGTTGGATTGCACTTCTTTTTGCAAGGAAATATGCTGTAATTTGCCTTGTAATAAAGAGGCTGTTAAACGTGCATTCTCAATATCCTCAATCATGCGGCTGATGTTATGCTTGAAGGCATAGATACCGGGTGCAGCAAAAACACCGCCTTGGCGCCATCCGCCACCTAAAATCTTACGAATTTCTCTACCTTCATCAACTTTGGCCTTAGTAGAGCACATAAGAGCACCAACAGGGGCGCCGATACCTTTAGAAATGCAAACCATTACAGAGTCTACGTATTGGCAGATTTCTTTTGCATTTACGCCTAGGGATGCAGTAGCATGGAAAAGTCTTGCTCCATCCATATGAATTTTGGCTCCATATTTATCTGCCACAGCACGGAGCTTTGCCATCTCCTCTACGGGAATTACATAACCGCCTGAAAAATTATGAGTGTTTTCTATGCAGATTAGTTTTGCTCCGCTTTCCTTCAAAAGATTATCAATAGCATCAATATCAGGAGTGTTATTAGCATTAAATGGATATTTTATGGGCTCCATACGACAAAACTGATCGGAGAAAAGGAACTTTTCGGTTAACAACATATGCTGCTGTTCGTGTACCAGTACTTTTTCGCCAGCTTTGGCCCATAAGAGAGCACCTACAGTATTAGCGAAAGTTCCGGTAGGACAAAGCAAGGCTGCTTCTTTACCAGTAGTTGCCGCTACCAGATCCTCTAATTCATTGATAGTCTTATCTTCACCACGATTATTTTTGTCAGTACGTCCATCATCTCCGAGCGGAGCTGTTAAAATTGCTTCTAGCATTGCTCGGTCAGGCATTGTAAGGGTATCACTTCTTAAATCAATCATGTATTCACTCTCCTTAAAAAATATAAAAACCTCTAGTTTTTACTCTAGAGGTTATAGTTTGGTAATAGCTATAATGCTCTGTCCTTTGGCCTGAGAGACTCAAGAATTACTTCTTTTCCACCTTCGGCGCCCATAAGGGACTCTCCAGAGTTGTGCAAAGCTTTCTACGTGAAATATTGAGAAATGGCGCTTTGCACTGCATATCAATCACTATATATAATATATCTTATAATCAGTGACTTGACCAATACTAAAAACTATGTTTTAATATACAAGAAAAGCTATATTATTTTTGCCGGAAACAGCTTGTTAACAGTGTTTTTCGATGGTATAGCAGAAGTAGAAATTAAGTTGTAATTATTTGTGTATTTATTATTCATGGTATTGGCGAGGCAATTATGGAAAGAGTTATGGAATATATTTTGGCTATTGCAAAATTCAAAAGCGTATCCAAGGCAGCAGAAAATTTATTTATCAGCCAGCCTGCCTTAAGTGCAATAGTAAAAAAAGAAGAAAAACGACTGGGTGTTGAACTTTTTGATAGGCAATACAAGCCTCTGCAGCTTACAAATGCAGGAACTATATATGTTAATGCAGCTAAGAAGATAAAAGACATTGAAGAAAAAATGCTTTACGATTTAAATTGTAAAGAGCAGAATGGTGTTAGAAAAATAACAATAGCAAGCTATGCTTTTTTGTTTACGCATTTTCTTGCGAATTTTGTTGAGAAATTTAAATCACAGCTTTCACGTGACATAGAGATAGAGCTCATTGAGAAGCGTACTGAGGAAGCGCTTCCAGGAATACAGAAAGGCATTTACGATTTTGCCATTACGACTCATCAGAGGCGCGTTAAAGGCTGTTCTAGTGTACCTTTATTAAAGGAAAAGGTAATTATTGCTGTACCTAAAAGCTATGCGATTAATAGTTACATAAAAAAATACGCTTTAAGCTATCATGATGTAGTTGCCGGAGCTGCAAACAGTGATAAGTATAGCAGCGTTTCCATCAGTTATTTTGCTGATTATCCTTTTATTTTACATGTAAAAACTAAAGAAATGTATCGTAGGGCTCGCAAAATATTCCGCAATAGCGGCATTAATCCTAAAGTTGTTTCATATATGGAGGATTTTCTGTTAATGTATTTCGTTGCGAATTCCGGTCAGGGGATTATTTTTATGCGAGAGGCTATGATACAATATATGGAGCCATCAGATAAGCTGGTATTCTATAAAGTAAATGATCCGGCAACGGTATATAATGTTAATGTATACTACAGAAAAGAAAGTGAAAATAAAAAAGAAATAAGAGCATTTATAGATAGCTGTAATTCTTATTGGAATGCTAATTATAGTGAGGAGAGCTTAACATGAATATAACAGTATATCTTTCCTCGTCGACAGGCAATAATTCTAACAAAAAGTTCCTGGCCTTACCTTATGTAAAGTCAGGGATTTGTATTATCTGCAGCCAGATTTGTTTTTATAAAAAAAAGATTGAACCAACAGGCCCAAGTGATGCGACTTACAATGCCGCGCTTATGCCTAAGGGTTCAAATCCTGTTCTATAGTATTTGGTTATAAGGATGACAGTCAGAGCATCAGCTGCATCAATTCGGAGTACGAGTATCAACGGTTGATGCCAATCGACACTCTTCCAACAATTAAATTATATCATGTGATTTAAAGCTTGTAAATAAAACTAATGTTAGCGGATTACAAGAAATATGATAGAAAATACTTTTATCGAGGATGAAATAGCGGAAAGACAGGCTAACGGTGAAAGCTATGACGATTTGGAAGAGCGGCGTAATGATGTGCAGGACGAAATAGAAAATATCAAGGATGAGGGCTGAGGCTTTCGGCAAAATCCGCACATAAACTTTAAGCTCGCTAGTGCGCAATTTTTTTCAATGGTAATAAAAAAGCGTAGCTGTTATACATGCATAAAGTATGCTGATAGCTGCGCTTTTTCTTGTTGCTTTTAACGCAGAAAAAACTTATTCCCTTTTTTATTTTAGAGTGTATTCGATTGTCTGACATAGACAAAATCTGTCGTTGGTGTGTGATATACTAAGGATAAATCAGTGCTTAAGTAAAAAAGTGGCGCTGAATTGTCAGTATATTTTTGGGAATACTGTTTAGCAGAATTGCTGCGGAAGGAGGGTGCTGGCTGTGGCTTTTAATGAGTTAATAAAAAACTTTGATAATATACGGCAGCTGATGCGTGATTTTTATGTCTTTGGCTTTAAGAGCAGAGCTGATTTTGCGGATAAAAGCGCTCGCAGCTATGACAATGAGCGCAGACGCATTGAAAGCTGGCTGGGTGAGTATATGTATTTCCGCCAGAATGCCGGCGGTAAGAACTGCTTTATTTCCGTAGACAGCAGAAAAATCCGGCATAATCCTTTTTATAAAGCATTAAAAGCCAAGAGCTTTACGGCTAATGATATCATGCTGCATTTCTTTCTGCTGGATATTTTGCAGCCTGGTGAAAAATTTACTCTGCGTCAGCTGATAGACAGGATGGATGAAGCGTATTTAGCCTATTTTGCTGAACCGGCGACGTTGGATATTTCCACTGTACGCAAGAAATTGGCAGAATATGCAGAGCTTGGTTTAATAGAAAATGAAAAATGCGGGCGGGAATTATATTATGAGCGTAGCAAGGATGAGGTCGATTTAGATGCTTGGCACGATGCCGTGAGCTTTTTTGCCGAAACAAATCAGATAGGTGTTGTGGGAAGCTTTATAGAGGATAAGCTTGCTGCGGGCAACAGCGTATTTTCCTATAAGCATCATTATCTGCTGCATGCCTTGGAGAGTGATGTGTTGCTTGATTTACTGGCGGCAATGGAGCACAAGCAGTGCGTGCGTATTGAAAGCTGTTCTTCCAGAGGCAATAATATATCTTTCCGTGTGCTGCCGCTGAAGATTTATGTAAGCACGCAAAGCGGCAGGCGTTATGTGATGTGCTGGTTCTTTAAGGCGCATAGGATTATTTTCTGCCGTCTGGATAATCTTGAACGTGTTCTGGAAGCGAAGCCTGTGCGTGATTATGACAAATTTTATGCTATGGCTGAGCAGATGGAGCAGCATCTTTGGGGTGTATCTATGAACAGAGTACCTACTGCCGATGCTTTGGAGCACGTGGAGCTTGTTGTGCACATCAGCAGTGACGAGCCATATATTCTGCAATGCCTGGAGCGGGAAAAGCGCTGCGGACGAGTGGAAAAAACAGATGCTGAGCATTATCGTTTTATTGCCGATGTGCATGATGCAGGCGAAATGCTGCCCTGGCTGCGTACCTTTATCGGTCGTATTGAAAGCTTTTCCTGCAGCAATAAGGCTGTGGAAGAAAAGTTTTGGCAGGATTTGGCTGAGGTTTACGCCATGTATGGTGTGGAGAAAGCAGGTGAAGCGTAAATGAGCACAGTGTTTAGTGAGGTTTACGGAACCTATTATAATGTTGTAGCGAAGGTGCTGGCACAAGCGCTTGACGGAAAACTGTCTGCAGCAAGCATGCAGGAGCTCATCCGTGAAGGTGCTTATAGCGACAGTGTGCTGCAGCTTTTGCCTGCGCTTGCTGACGGTACATGGAAACTGCTGACGCCGGAGCTTAGGACGCCACTGAAAAATAAGCCGACGATGCCCCTGACTGCTCTGCAGAAAAGATGGCTGAAAACCTTGCTGCTTGATGAAAAAATCAGCTTATTCTTTTCTGATGAGGAGATCACGAAGCAGCAGGCTGCCTTGCAGTCTGTAGAGCCTTTGTACAGGCCGGAGCAGTTTGTCTTTTTCGACCGCTTTGTGGATGGCGATGCTTATACCAATTCCAAATACAGAGCAAACTTTAGGGAAATTCTTCATGCCGTGCGGGAAAAGCGTTATCTGAATGCTTCGTACCGGAGCAATAAGGGGACGATTATCGTCTGGACGGATTTGGTGCCGGTGTCCTTGGAATATTCGGCTAAGGATGATAAGTTTCGCCTGCAGGCAATAGCCGAGCGTAAGCAGGTGACGCTGAATTTAGGCAGGATAATATCCGTAGAAGCAGGAGATATAGTTGAGCATGTAAAAATCTTGAAGAAGGGAGAGCTTGCCAAGCAGACTCTTGTTCTGGAAATTGAGGATGAACGCAGTACGATGGTGCGCGCATTGATGCATTTTTCCGACCTGGCGAAGGAAACGGAAAAGCTGGACGAGTCGCATTACCTTTTAACAGTGAGGTATGATAAGGGCGATGAAACCGAAATGCTTTTCCGTGTGCTGAGCTTCGGGCCGACGGTTAAGGTGCGTGAGCCGGAAGCATTTAAGGAGCTTATCAGGAAAAAGCTGAGCGAGCAAATGCAATGCAGCGCAGAATTTTAAGTGCGCATGTTTTTTTCCATGATTATAGCCTGCTGCTGTGTTAAGATTAGCATAGCAGCAAGCTATTTTTATAAAACAGGATAGACAATGGAGAAATAAGCATATGGAAAGATTTGTAAGCTATGAAAAAATGTCGAAAAAACAGCAAAAGATAGTTAACGCCTCCAAACGAGGCAACTGGGGAAATGTGAAGCCGATTACCAAGGTCAAGGCTTCGGCAAAAATTTATAATCGTAAGAAGAAGCAGAACTCCGGGGACTATGGCTATAGTTTCGGGAGTTCTGCTTTTTTATAAGGTGAGGAAATGCTATGAGCAAGAGCTTAAACGAATGGGGAAGATTTTTGGCGCTGGTGCTGCGACATAAACCGCAAGCAGTCGGCATTGAGTTGGATGCGCATGGTTGGGCGCAGGTGGAAGCACTGCTGACTGCCTTTAATCGGATAGAAGCGTTTAATATGCTTATGCTGGAGCAGATTGTTGCCGAAGATGGCAAGCAACGTTTCGCATTCAGCGAGGATAAGAAAAGAATCAGAGCGAATCAGGGGCATTCCGTGAAGGTTGATGTGGAGCTTCGGGAGGCTGTGCCGCCGGAGCTTTTGTATTACGGGACAGGCGTTAAATATGTTGCGAGCATCAACAGACAGGGACTTATCGCCAAGCAAAGGCTGTATGTGCATTTATCTGCGAATGTCGAAACAGCACATAATGTAGGCAAAAGACATGGAGAGCCGTTTATCTACACAGTGTTGGCAGGTGAGATGGCAAGAGCGGGCTACAAGTTTTACCTTTCGGCCAACGGCGTGTGGTTAACAGAATGCGTACCAAGAAAATTTTTACGGAAATGGAAGGAGCTTTAGATAATGAAATTTGATGATTTTGATAAACGGATGCGAGTGTATGAACAGAGCATTGATCAATATATAGTTCCGGGAATGTATATAGTAGCAAGACTTGACGGACGCAGTTTTACCAAATTAACGCGTGAAATATGCAAATTTGAGGCACCCTTTGACACGCGCTTTCGTGATTTGATGGTTGATACGACAAAGAATATTATGAATTGCGGTTTCAAGGTTTTGTACGGTTATACGGAAAGTGATGAAATATCCTTGCTGTTCAGTCCCGATAATAGCGCTTTTGCTAACAAAGTACGCAAAATAAACACTATATTAGCAGGTGAGGCTAGCAGTTACTTTTCCTTGGCGCTTGGTAAGGCGGTCTGCTTTGATTGCAGGGTTGTGCCTTTGCCTAACATTGAACTCGTGAAGGATTATTTTTTGTGGCGGCAGGAGGACGCAAATCGCAATGCGCTGAACTCCTGGTGTTATTGGACGTTGCGCAAGGAAGGCCTGTCGAAAAATGAGGCTACGCAGTATTTGCGGGCGAAAAGTGTTGCCTTCAAAAATGAGCTTCTTTTTGCGAGGAATATAAACTACAACGACGTGTCGCAATGGCAGAAAAGAGGCGTTGGAATATACAGTAAGGAGTATGTTCGTCAAGGTTACAATCCGATTTCAGAAAAAGTAGTATCCGTAAAAAGAAAGAGCTTTGAGGCAGATTATGAATTGCCGATAGCTGAAAAATATTCTGCATTTATAGGCAGTTTTTTAGCTGCAAAGTATTAGTTAAGTAAGGTGATTGATATGAGAATTTTATTATTGATGCGTGGTGTGCCGGGCTCCGGCAAGAGCACGTTTATAAAAGAGCAGGGGCTGGAGCCTTATACATTGAGCGCGGATGCGTTGCGTCTGCTGTACGCTTCGCCGATGCTGAATAATGCAGGCATATGGTGTATCAGCCAGCATTTTGACAAGCAGATGTGGCCGTTTTTGCTACAGACGCTGGAGGAGCGCATGAAGCGAGGCTGCTTTACGGTCGTGGATGCCACCAACATCCGTGGCAGAGATATGACTGCGTATAAAAAGCTCGCCAATGAGTATAAATATCGCATTTATGTGGTTGATTTTACTGATATTACCATTGAGGAAGCAAAGAAAAGAAACCTGCTGCGTGAGGAATACAAACAGGTTCCGGGAAATGTTATTGAAAGAATGTATGCTCAGCTGGCGGATAATAAGGTTCCGTCCGGTATTACCGTAATTAAACCGGGGGAGCTTTCGCAAATCTGGTACAAGCCACGCGATTTATCTGCCTATAAAAAGGTAATTCATATCGGTGATATTCATGGCTGTTATAAGCCGCTGAAGGAATATTTAGAGGAAATAAATCCGCAGAACTACTATATTTTTCTTGGCGATTACATCGACAGAGGCAGCGAGAATGCCGAGGTTCTGCAATTATTGCTGCAGCTTGCCGCGTTAGATAACGTTACACTGCTGGAGGGAAACCATGAGGCTAACTTGCGGGATTACGGCTTGCCGGATGGCGTTGCTTCGAAGGAGTTCCGCATGCAGACGGCACCGGAGCTGGCGCAAGCAGGTTTGAGCAGGAAGGCAGTGTATAATTTTTACAGGAAATTATCGCAGTGCTTCTGCTATACATATCGGGGGAAAAAGGTTTTGGTAAGTCATGGCGGTTTGGCGCGTATGCCGGAGAATTTATCCTTGGTGGCGACAGCGGAGCTGATTTACGGCACCGGCGTGTATGAGGATGCTTTGGATGTTGATATGTCTTTTGCCAAGCACGCAGCTGCAAACGAGTATCAGGTTCACGGACACCGCAATTATGAGGGTGTGCCGGCGGAGGTTAACGAGCATTGCTTTAATCTGGACGGAGCGGTGGAAATGGGCGGTCAGCTGCGGGCGTTGGAGCTTAGCGAGGATGGCTTTGTGACGAAGATGATTGCTTCGAACAAGCTGCTATGAATATCAAAAGCTGAAACTGAAGCGAGCCTGGAAAATCAGATTTTTGGCATCACGAAGGCTTGCGTGTGATTGAAGCTATGTATCACCCGGAAAATTGTGTGGCAGATTTTTTTGCTTTAATATAGAGTAATATAAAAAAGACCTAATAATATTAGTTGATAGCTAATTTTATCAGGTCTTTTTGATTGCGCAATTTTTTCTAAAGTAACGTTTAAGCAAATACATTACGTAGACAATGGCTTGTGTATTCTTCGCTTCCTGATTTATATATCTATAGCAGAGTGAAGCAGTATCTGATTAATAGTAATTACGCAAAAGTACATAGTAAGTAGTTGGTTTTAGTATGCGCCTTTTATAGTACATATCAAAATAAAATTTATTTTGATTAATAAGAACAATAGTTATTGAAACTGAATTTATTATAAAGCCTATTAAGACTGTAATTGCAGTAGATAAAAAAACAGTTGACTGCCATGCTGCTATTTGGTTTATAATACTGTCAACGATATAATATATCGTTAGTATTGCTACGAATAGAAAAGTAGTATTTGATATCAGAAAGGGGCTGTAGTATGAGTACTAGGCGAGTTAGTAGTACATTAATGATGTTATTTGTTTTAGGCAGTTCTATGAATGCTTTTGCACAGAATAATGATGTACTCGATGAAAATTTTGTTTTAGATGAAATGGTGGTGTCGGCTACACGTAGTGAAAAGAAATTATTAGATACTGCTGCCAGTGTCAGTGTTATTACTGATAAAGATTTAAATCAGATGCATATCAATAATTTGGATGAAGCATTTGTCAAGATTCCGGGAGTATATGTAGGTCGTTTAAGCGGGATTGGTTCAACTACTTCTCAGACAGTAATGAGAGGTGTTAATGCAGCGAATTCTGTAGCAGTATTGGTCGATGGTGTTCAGGTAAATGATTCTTATAATGGTTCCGTAACATGGTCTGCTATTCCTGTAGATATGGTAAAAAGGGTAGAAGTACTTCGTGGACCTGCATCTGTTCTTTATGGTGGTAACGCACTTGCCGGTGTAATTAATATTATCACTAAAGATGTGGATAAAACATCCGTCAATTTAAAATTGTCATATGGATCTAATAATACTCAAAATCATAGCTTATATGTTGCCGGAAAAGCCAGTGATAAATTAGATTTTAATGTTAACTATGAAAAGAAAAGAACTGATGGTTATGTTACCGATCCTGTATTGAGCTCTAAAGCTGTTGTTGGAGCTGAAACTACTACTACTAACACCGGAGCGAAGAGATGGATAATCGGTAATAAGGGTAAAAGACAATGGGATGAAAACACTGTTGGAGTTGGATTCAAATACCATTTCGATGAATCTAAATCTTTAGCTTTAGATTTTACTAAAAATGAATATGAGTATTCTTATTCTGCGCCCACAAGTTATTTTGGTGATGATATTATAAAGAAGGCAGGAACATATTTTTCTACTCCAGGTGAAAAAGCGTCTAATAAATATAACATGACCTATAATGATAGCGAAAATGGCTGGAAAGCTGTAGTAGGTTATAGTGATCAATACAAGCAGCATGATACAAGTATTTCTAAAGCAACTGATTCATCTAAACCGAACACCAGATTATCCCTTGATTTACAAAAAAATCAAGTAATTTCTGCTAATAACAATGCAGTATTTGGCTTAAACTACAGAAAAGATAAGATGGATGCTACTGTGTATAAGCTAGCAGATAAGTTTAACAGTGACAGTAAGATAGCAGTGGATTCTATGGCTAGCGGAACTAATAAATCTTTCTCTGCTTATGTTATGGATGAGCATAAATTTTCTGACAGATGGACAGCTACAGCAGGCTTACGCTATGATAAATGGTCTACAGACGGAAGAATTCTGTTACCTAATAAAACTGAAGCCATTAATTATGACGAGTCTACTTATGATAATTGGAGTCCGAGCTTAAGCGTTATGTATAAACCGGAAGCTGACAGCAGTGTATATTTGTCATGGGGTAAAGCTTTTGAAGCTCCGTCATTATATAGAATGTATTCTTCCAGTTATAGCTCCAATGTCTATAATATTGCCAATCCTAATCTTAAACCGCAAAAGGCTGAGACTTTTGAATTGGGCTATAAAAAAGACTTAAACAATAAGTCTGCAATAGGTGTATCTGTTTATGATACAAAGTATAAAGGCTTGCTGTATAAAAACTCTTTGGGCGTGGTAGATGGTATGAATGCTACATGCTACCAAAACGCTGGTGAAGCAGAAGCGAAAGGCTTTGAACTGGAATTAAATCATAATTTTGATGATAAATGGAGTGCCTTTTTAAATTATACCTATCAAAATCCTGTAATAAAAAAAGCTTTAAAGGCGACTGAGAAGGATAAATATGTTACGGCTATTCCTAAAGAAGTATTCCGTGCAGGCGTTACCTATAGTGACAATAAATGGAGCGGCATGCTAACCGGAGAATATATCAGCAAACGATTCAGCAAAACAGATAACAGTGATACAGTTAATGGAGTCTATGGTTCCTATGATCCATACTTTATTATGAATATGGATATTAGCTATTCATTTAACAAGAACTATACATTAACTGCATCGGTAAATAATATTTTAGATAGAGATTTCTTTAATTATTATTATCAACCTGGACGTACATATTCTGTAGAAATTAATTACAGATTCTAATTTAAGTGTTATGCGTATGGAGGACTTATGAATTATATTTTGTTCGTATCCAATAAAGAAAGTGTTAATCCATATTATGTTGCTGCCTGGAAAAACCTCGCTGTAAGCAATGGAGTAAGTGAAAGTAATATAAAATTTCAGATGTTTAGCGGAACAGAAAAAACTTATATGGATAGCAATGAAGTAAACGAATACTGCAAGGGTATAGTTGTCAATTGGATGGGACAAAAGGATGATAAAAGAGTTCTCCATATTTTGAAACTTGCTCGAGAAAAAACAATTCCGTTATTAGCAAATTTTACTTATGGTAACGATAAGGCAATACATTTACTGACTGATGGTATTGCTGACCAAATTGCTTCCTATATGGATAATGGCGGTATGTATAATATTAAAAACTTATACTTGTATTTACTTAATAAATTTTTGAAGCTGGATGTAATTTACAAGAATCCTGAGGCATTGCCTTGGTCTGGTATTTATATGCCGGAAGAAGATAATGTGCTGGAAAAAGAGGTTTTTTTTGAGAAGTATTATAATTCTTCTTTGCCTACTGTAGCAATTAATTTTCCTAGAGAACATTGGGCTTGGGGACATACTTTATACATAGACAGTTTGGTTAATGAATTACGAAAATTGAAATGTAATGTATTGCCTGTTTTTTCTCATTGGAATCGTGATAGAGAGAGGAATATACCAGGTTTTGAAAATAATTTTTTAGAATTAGCCTGTTTAAAAGGTGCATTTATACCACAAGTATTAATAAATTGCTTATGGTTTTCTCTGACAGTTGGCAGAGATATTGAAGATAAAGATTTATTGCAGAAACTAAATATACCGATACTTCAAGGTGAAATACTTTTGCAAGATGTAGAAAGCTGGGAAGCGTCTAGTTATGGTTTAAATGAAAACGAGCTTCAAGCAAATATTATTATGCCGGAATTCGATGGAGTTGTACATGGTGTACCATTATCTGGACAAAAAAAAGATGGTACTCTGGTAACTATGGTGCCAATTTATGATAATATAAAACTAATGGCAAAAAGAGCTTATTGTTGGGCACAGTTGAAACTCAAGCAAAATAAAGATAAAAGGATAGCTCTTATTTTTCATAATTATCCTGCAGGAAATGCTACTATTGGAACTGCTATGGGTTTAGACTCCCTTCGCAGTGGAGAATTGATTTTAGAAAAACTTCAAGAAGCTGGCTACAAAACTGATGCACTACCTAAGGAAACAGGGTGGCTTGCTGAAAAACTGCTTGCTAGTTTTACTAATGAGGTTGAATTTTTTAAATCAGATCTTGAGCCATGTGGTAAATATCCTGTTGGTAGTTATAAACAATGGTATGAAAATTTAGGCGTGGACACTAGAAACCATATAAAAAATAATTGGGGTGAAATGCCCGGAAATTCGTTTCTTACTGATACAGAAGAAGAATTTAAAATTGCAGGGTTTAAACAAGGAAATATATTCATAGGAGTCCAACCGCCAAGAATTGCTTTTGGTGATATTCAAAAAAGTTTTCACAATGGAGATATACCGCCTACACATTACTATTTGGCTTTTTATAGATGGTTGGTGGAAGAATTTAAAGCCGATGCTGTAATACATCTTGGTACTCATGGCAGCCTTGAATGGCTACCGGGTAAAAGTACAGGTTTGTGCAAAGCCAGCTATCCATATTTGGCTATAGATAGTCTTCCCAATTTATATCCGTACTTAATGTCCATTACTTGCGAAGGACTTCAGGCTAAAAGGCGTGGAGCTGCAGTATTAATAGATCATTTGCCGGCTCCTTGTGAAGAAGCCGGATTATATGGTAAAATGCGGGAACTATACGATTTGGTAGAGCAGTATTTAGAAGCTTATAGATTACAAAGTTCTACAGTTTCGCAATTAGAGCAGGTAATATCGGAATTGTTACGTAATGAAGATATTAAGCATTTTTGTGATAAAGATAATGAAACTGATTTTTTCGTGCAGATGGAAAATCTACATGCTTATCTTGAAAAAATATCTTCAAATCAATGTAGAACAGGTTTGCATATATTAGGTGACTTAGGTTCTGAAGCAGATTTAAAAAACTTGGTTAATAGTTTTACTCAGGGTAACGAGGAACTTAAAGAATTTGTTTTGGAAAAATTGAGCCATACTGATGAAGAAATAGCAAATATACTTAGGGGGTTAGATGGTTGCTATATTGAAAGTGGCTTATCCGGTGCCCCTTCAACAGGTATGTTGGATTGTCTTCCAAGTGGTAAAAATTTTTATGGTGTAGATCCACGCTTACTTCCATCTAAGTCAGCATGGATTATTGGTCAGCAATTAGCGGATCAGGTTATACAACAGTATATTGAGGAAGAAGGAAGATATCCCGAACGTATTGCTATGATATTTTGGTCAGGCACCAATATGCGTACCAAAGGCTGCGATATAGCTCAGGCAATGGCACTTTTAGGTGTTTCGCCAGAATGGAATACTAATGGGAGAATAAGTGGTTTTAAGGTTATTCCGTTAGACGTTTTGAGAAGACCACGTATAGATGTTATAGCGCGAATAAGCGGTATGTATAGAGATTCATTGTATCCTACTGTAGAATACTTGGATGAATGTATTAAATGTATTATGAAATTAGATGAGGATGGTGATGTTAATTACCCGCGTAAGCATATAATGGAGGATGCGAATGAATTAGAGACAACAAACTACGATAATTTGCAATGCAGAATTTTTGGCAGTGCACCTGGAACTTATGGTGCTGGTGTTAATTTGGCAATAGAAAGCAGGAACTGGCAAAGTATTGATGATTTAAGAGATGTATATGTATCTTGGGGAAGTTATGCTTATGGTAAGCAAATTAAAGGTCAATTTCTGCCGGAAGTTTTCTCCAAACAGCTCAGCAAAGTTGATTTAACGCTAAAAAATGAAGACCATTACGAGACAACGATGTTAGAATCAGATGATTATAATGCATTTCATGGTGGCATGATTGCTGCAGTACGCAGTTTATCAGGAAAAGTTCCAAAGTCATTTTGTGGAAATTTATCTAAAAAGGATGCTGTTAGTGTTCAAAGTTTATCAGAGGAAATGAAACAGTTATACTTATCTCAAGTCCTAAATCCTAAATTTATTCAGGGAATGAAGAAGCATGGCTATAAGGGTGCAGCTGATTTATGTAATATTGTAAGTCATAGCTTTGCTTGGGATGCAACCAGCAATGTTATTGAGGATTGGATGTATAATGATTTGACTAAAATGTATGTCCTTTCAAAAGATGTCAATGCATGGTTAAAAAAAGTAAACCCATGGGCTTTAAGAAAAATGTGTACTGTTTTGTTAGAAGCAAAACAAAGAGGTTTATGGAATACGCCTAAAGAAATTGAGAGTGCTCTACTACAAGAGTTTTTAGAAATTGAGGGCGATTTAGAGGAATTAAGTGATGAATAATGATAACAAAATTTATAAATTATGTCTCGTTTTTATCATCTTGCTTTTGAGTGGGTTAGCATTTGTAAGTGTTTGGGGTATCAATCAGACGGAGAAGCAAAATAGTTATTTTGTTGTTGATAATTCTGGTTATAAAACTATTTTCAATAGTAAGCCTACGAGAGTTTTGTGTTATAATCTTACGTATGACACTATTCTTTTAGGAATTGCGCCTGCCGATTATTTAGTAGCTAAAAATTACCTTGACAAGGATCCAGCAATTTCGTATATTGCTGAGGAAACAAAGAATATAAAGACAGAATATAGGTTGTTTAAGCAACTCGGTGAAGAATCAATTATGGCGATGAATCCTCAGGTTATCTTTGTACCTGATACTTTAGATAAAAATGTTATTGAATCTTATAGAGCAATGGGTATAAAGACAGTTGTCTGTAGAGGTCCCAATAGCATTGATGATATCAGGTATAACATAAGACTAATGTCTCAGTCCTTGGGTAAGGAAGAAAATGGTGATAAATTAATACGTGAAATGAATAGACAGCTAGCAGAAGTTCATGATAAGATTCAATTGAAACAAGCTGAACAACCGGTTGTTATGTTAGTATCCAGAATGAGACAGTACGGAGGAATCGGCTGCGTCTATGATGATATTTGTAAGCATGCCGGAATAAGAAATGCAATTAGCATGCAGGGAATACATTATGGCGAAACCGTAACCAAAGAATCTATCATAGCCTCAAATCCTGATGTTTTTCTTGTTTCTGCAGGTAGAGAATATGAAGAAGCCAAAGATGTTCAGTTTAGAAAAGAATTTTTAGAGGATCCTGCTTTTCAACATCTGAAAGGAATTAAAAGAGTAATAGCGATACCTGATAGATATATTTATTCAAATTCACAGAACTGTGTTTATGCTATCAAGGGATTGTATAATAGTATTTATGGACCTACTTTTGATATGAAGGAAGAAAAATTGTTAAAGGGTTATTAAGAAGGGGTACCATGGTAAAATCAATTAGAAATACATTTACATCTGGCGAAATTGCAAAGCTTGCTAATATTTCTAAGCAAACATTGAGTTACTATGAAAAAGAAAAGCTGTTAAAGCCTGCTAAAAGAAACCAAGAGAATAATTATGCGTATTATTCTCTAGCGGAACATCATATGTTAGAAATGATTGTTTGCATGAGACGATTAGGTTTTTCTATAAAGGATATACGTGAGTTTTTGCATTACCGTGATGAAAACATCGTAAGTAATCTTTTGAGGAAAAAAGAAGAAGAATTAATCCTTGAACAGAAAGAACTTATGGAAAAAATGCTAAGTGTGCAAACCATTCTTAGGAAAACGGACCACATAAGAAATCTGATATTGGATAGAGTTTTATTGGAACAACTTCCTGAATATAATATGTATGTTTCTCAATATCTATCTTCTGTGGATGGTGATAAAAATAATCTTATTATAAGGTTGAATTTCATGAAAAATCTTTTTAGGCTTAATAACTGTGATTTGATTACAGGTTGGTTTTTGAGTCAAGAGAACACTAAAAAGTTTCAATGTAGTCCTGTAAGCAGGTTTTTTGCTATGGATAGTTATAATTGTATTGATGATTTTCGAAAACTTGTTAATCATAAGACAAAAAATCAATGCTATGTTTCGATATATGGAAAGGGTAACTATCATCATTGTTGTGAAGCATGGATAAAAAAGTGTTTTCAATTTATTGAACGTAATGAACTTGAGATAAATGGTGATACAATAGTTTCTTTTGAAAAGGACTATTGGATTACTAATGACAAGAATGAATATGTTTTTAAATTATCAATACCTGTAAAATGATTTGTGAACTAGCAAAATAATACAATATATAAATATTTTTAAGTGTATGAGTTAGTTATATTTACAGTATCTATGAGATAAGCGGTTTCTCGGGCATAAGGGAGGCCGCTTTTAACTATGTGGCATTGTATCCGTTATTTTCGTAAGCGGTTAATACAGTCAGCTACGTATTTAGATACTGGTAATCTTTTTCTTGGTTCCGAAAAGCTATTTAAATATAAGTTCAATAAAATACTTAGGCTTTTGCACTTGACGAATTTTGGAAAATGATAAACAATTATATTTAAAGGATTTTGGGAATATAATAGGATATCGAATGATAGAATACTTCTTACAAGATTTGACGATGGGAATGACGGATATAGTCCTAATGTTATGCAGAATCTTTTTTATGACTAATTCTGCATTGAAGCATACAAGGTTACGTGCCTTGCTTAAGTATGCAAAATGAATAAATTCTTTTTTCTTTAAAAGCAATTCAATTCATACAGGAGCAGAAAAATGATTGATAAAATGCTTATTCGTGGCGCTAAGGTCCACAATCTGAAAAATATTGATATAGATATTCCCTTGGGGAAAATAGTCGGCATTGCGGGTGTATCCGGATCCGGCAAATCCTCATTGGCGCTTGGCGTGCTGTACGCCGAAGGCTCACGCCGCTATCTGGAGGCGCTTTCTACCTACACGCGCCGACGCATGACGCAGGCTGCCAAGGCTTCCGTAGATGAAGTGCTGTATGTTCCTGCTGCGTTGGCGCTGCACCAACGTCCGGGAGTGCCGGGAATCCGCAGTACCTTCGGCACAGGCACGGAGCTGCTGAGCAGTTTGCGCCTCATGTATTCACGTCTTGCGTGCCACTGCTGTCCCAACGGACATTATCTGGAGCCGACGCTTTTGGTTGCTGCAGGCAAGAAGCTGACCTGCCCGGAGTGCGGCGAGCAGTTTTATGCGCCGTCTGCCGAGGAGCTGGCCTTTAATTCGCAGGGAGCCTGCAAAACCTGCGGCGGTACCGGCAGCGTCCGCACGGTAGATTTAAGCACGCTGGTGCCTGATGAATCGCTTACCATCGAGCAAGGCGCTGTTGCACCGTGGAACAGCCTGATGTGGTCGCTGATGACGGATGTCTGCAAGGAGATGGGCGTGCGCATAGATGTACCGTTTTGCGAGCTGACGGAGCAGGAGAAGGATATCGTTTATCACGGTCCTGCGGAAAAGAAGCATATTCTCTACCATCCCAAGAAAAGCAATTCCAACGATTTTGCCGAGCTTGATTTTACCTACTTCAACGCTGTTTATACAGTCGAAAATGCGTTGTCTAAGGTAAAAGATGAAAAGGGCATGAAGCGCGTAGAAAAGTTTTTGAAAGAGGATATCTGCCCCGACTGCCACGGTACGCGTCTTTCCACAGCTGCGCGTGCGCCGAAGCTGTTGGGAATTTCGCTGGCTGAGGCCTGCCAAATGACACTGGTGCAGCTGGTAGCATGGGTGCAGCGTGTTCCAGAAAGCCTGCCGGAGGCAATGCGCCCGATGGCGGAACGCATCTGTGAAGCTTTTACCGGCACTGCAAAACGTCTGCTGGACTTGGGACTCGGTTATCTTACGCTTGACCGCTCCGCTGCTACGCTCTCTACGGGAGAGAGGCAGCGTATGCAGCTGGCGCGTGCTGTCCGCAATCGTACTACCGGAGTTCTTTATGTGCTGGATGAGCCGTCAATCGGTCTGCATCCTTCCAATATCGTGGGACTAACCGGCGTAATGCATGACCTGGTGGCAGACGGCAACTCTGTAATCCTTGTGGACCATGATACGCAGATTTTGCAGGAGGCAGACTGGCTTGTGGAAATGGGACCGCAGGCAGGTGCCGGTGGCGGTCATGTAATTGCGCAGGGAACAATACCGGAGATAGAAGCAAATCCTGCTTCGCAAATCGGCCCGTTCCTTGCCGGAAAGGCAGCGGCAAATCGGCGGAACCGTAGTGCAAAGGAGGAGCTGTTTGCTGACGGCACCATTCATCTTGCTACTGCATCGATACATACCGTTAAGCCATTAGAGATAGATATTCCCAAGGGACGCTTGACAGTTGTCACCGGCGTATCGGGTTCCGGTAAAACCACAATGGTTTTGGAAAGCCTTGTTCCCGCGCTGGCTGCGGCGATTGACGGCAAGGCGCTGCCGGAGCATATCCGTGCCGTTAACGCTGAGGGAATTGAGCACGTAAAGCTCATTGATGCTACGCCTATCGGAATTAATGTTCGTTCTACTGTGGCTACCTATGCAGGCATTCATGATGATTTGCGTAAGCTCTACGCCAAATTGCCCGAAGCTAAAGCGCATGAATATAAGGCCGGTGCTTTTTCGTACAATACAGGCTCGCTTCGCTGCCAAGGCTGTGACGGAACAGGCGTTGTCAGTTTAGACGTACAGTTTTTGCCGGATGTGGATATACCCTGCCCGGACTGCCGCGGTTCGCGATACGCGAAGGCGGCCTACGATATCAGGCTGACGAACGAGGCGGGGGAGAGTGCTTCGCTGCCGGAGCTGATGGCTATGGACGTAAACACTGCTCTTGAGTTCTGCAAAAATATGAAGGGCATCAGCCAAAAGCTGAAGGTCCTGCGTCAGCTTGGTCTTGGCTATTTAACGCTGGGCGAGGAAACTCCAGGCTTATCGGGCGGTGAAGCACAGCGCTTGAAGCTGGCCAGCGAAATTGGCAGGACGCAGCATGATTCTGTCTTTGTTTTTGATGAGCCTTCGATTGGTCTGCATCCTTTGGATGTGCAGGTGCTGCTGGAGGTTTTTCAGGCACTTTTGAATAATGGGGCAACTGTTATTGTCATTGAGCATGATCTGGACGTTATCCGTAACGCTGACTATATTATTGACATGGGACCCGGCGGCGGTGACGCAGGCGGAAAGCTTGTGGCCTGCGGAACACCGGCGGAGATTAAAGCAAGCGCAAACAGTATTACCGGCAGATTTTTGTGATTGCGCTTGGAGTGATAAGAGAATAGTAAAAAATAAGAGCTGACTTTGGCGAATTACGAAAGTCAGCTCTGTTTTTGTGCGCTAGAAATTGCGCTGTCAAGCAGTGTCGGCGCATAGTGACAAACTCGCAGATAGTACGAGCAAGCGGGCTTATTTGTGATATAATAAAAGAAAAATCACTTAAGCAGAGTATTATGCTGAAATATAATCTGTAAAAGGCTATGGTAATAGGGAGGTTAAAGACATGATTGAGCTGAGCAGCAAACAAAACTGTACAGGCTGCAGTGCCTGCGCCAATATCTGCCCGCGTGGGTGTATAAGAATGACGGCGGACGAGGAAGGCTTTTTGTATCCCAAGGTTAACGAAGAAATGTGCATGGACTGCGGTTTATGCGAAAATGTCTGCCCTATGCTGCACAAGCCACAGCAGCATGAGCTGCTTGCTGTGTACGGTGCCAAGAACAATGATGATGCTGTGCGCTTTACCAGCTCCAGCGGGGGAATGTTCACGCTTTTTGCCGAAGAAATCCTGAAGCAGGGAGGCGTTGTGGTCGGCGCTGCGCTGGATGATCAGCTTAATGTGCAGCATGTGTTGGTGAACAGCATTGCCGAGTTGCCTAAGCTGCGCGGTTCGAAGTACGTGCAGAGTAAAATCGGCAAGATTTACAGTGAGGTACGGCAAATTTTACGTGCAGGCAGAAAGGTTCTGTTCAGCGGTACGCCTTGCCAGATTGCCGGTTTAAAGAAATATCTGGTAAAGCCGTCGGAGAATCTTTTGACGGTTGATGTTGTTTGTCATGGTGTGCCTAGTCCCAAGGTTTATCAAAAGCATTTGCAGGAGCTGGCGCAGGAGGCAGGCGAGCCTGTTGTGCAGGTAAAGTTCCGTGATAAGGCGAAGGGTTGGAAGCAGGGGGAGACCTTGTTCTTTACCGAGCATCAGCGCTTTGGCGCGAGCAAGCGGCAGGAAACCTATATGCGCCTTTTCCTGAATAACATCAGCATCCGCCCGTCCTGCGGCGAGTGTGCGTTTAATAATAAACGTAGCCTGGCGGATATCACGATTGCCGATTATTGGGGCATTGATAAGCAGTACCCGGAATTTGATGATGATAAGGGCGTTACGCTGGTGCTGGTGAACAGTGAAGCCGGAGCGGAATTGCTGGCGCAGGTTAAGGACAAGGCGGAGCTTTTGGCAACGGACTTTGCCAAGGGAGCAGAATATAACGTGGCGGTGAGCAAGTCGCTGCCGCTCAATCCTAAGCGGGCATTCTTCTTTGAGCATCTTGATGAGTATACGCTGAAAGAGATGGTGGAGAAGTGCTTGGAGTGAGTGGGGATGGGATGGTGAGAGAATGAAAATAGATGAAATTCTTGCAGGTGAATCTAAAAACGTGGAGTTTAAAGAAAGCCTGCCGGTTAAAAGCAGTAAGTACATGAAAACAATAGTTGCTTTTGCGAATGGACAAGGTGGCAAGCTTGTTATCGGTGTTGAAGATGATACGAGAAAAATTGTCGGCATTGATAAGAACGAGGCGTTTCAAATTATGGATGCCGTAGCTAACGCTATTTCGGATAGCTGTAAGCCTGCGATTATTCCTGATATTTATATGCAGACAATTGATGGCGCAACTATTATTATTGTGGATATTGAAGCTGGTCGCCAAAGACCGTATTATATTGCTGCTGAAGGGTTACAACATGGTGTTTATGTGCGTGTTGCAGGAACTACCAGATTAGCGGATGAAGCAATGGTAAAGGAATTGCTGTTTGAAGGTAACAATCGCTTTTTTGATAAAACTGTTTGTCTTGGTTTGCAGACAAGCGATACTGATATAGAAAAGCTTTGCCGACAAATGAAAAAGGTAGCTTTGCGCAATTGCCACAGCGATGAGGAAAAGGCTTTGGTGAAGGACGTTACAGCAAAGCAGCTTGTGTCTTGGGGTGTTTTGGTTGAGCATGAAGGAAAGCTTGTGCCGACAAATGCTTACGCTATACTTTCCGGTGCAGATATTTTGCATTGTACTTTCCAATGTGCTGTGTTTAAAGATAATAGGCGTATTGTTTTTGTAGATAGGCGTGAATTTACAGGACCGGTGCAGGATATTATTGAAGATACTTATCATTTTGTACTGCGTAATATTCATCTTGGAGCTGTAATTGAAGGCTTGTATAGACAGGATGTTTATGAAATCCCTCCTGCTGCTATTCGTGAGCTGATTATCAACGCAGCAGTGCATCGCAGCTATCTTGATAATGGAAATATTCAGGTGGCGATTTTTGATAATCGTTTAGAGATTACTTCACCGGGTAAGCTGCCTGTTGGTCAGACTATCGAAAAGATGCGGGAAGGGTATTCAAAAGTGCGTAATGAGGCGCTGGCTATGGCGTTTAACTATATGCATCTGATTGAGCGCTGGGGTACGGGAATGCTGCGCATTGCAGAGATGATTCGAGAAGCAGGCTTGGGTGACCTGGAAATTATTGATGGTGGAACAGAACTGCGCTTTAATATTTACAGGAAGCATAATGCGGGACAAACGCCTAAAGCAGAGCAAGTATCGGGACAAACAACAGAACAAGCTAGTGAACAAGGTCAAAAAACAGAACAAGATACAGAACAAGCTGCTGAACAAGATCAGACAACAGAACAAGCTAAGAAAATTGAATTTAATAGTAGCGAAAAAAAGGTTTTTGATTTAATAGAAAATAATAAGTACATTACGATTAGCGAAATAGCTGATAAGTTAGGATGGGGTAGGTCTAAAGTAACGTATTATATTGAAAAGCTAAAAGCCCAAAGTGTTATCGAGCGAGTTGGCAGTAGTCAAAAAGGATATTGGAAGATTAATCTTTAAAATAACAGAAATGTGAATAGAAGATGTAGAATATATGGATAAGAATGCAATCAAAAGAAAAGATATTACTTTTGAAGCTTGGTGTTGATGGCAGTAAGTTTTGTGCATTTCTTTTATCATCAATTCCCCCACAAAGGAGGTTATGCATCATGTACAACAAATATCTTGCAGAGCTGAGCAAAGAACAGCTTTTGGAGCTGATAGAGCTCTACGCGAAAAATTGGCTGGCGCATGACGGCGTCTGGTTCCAGTCGATTGAAGGCAAATTCGGTATGGCGGAGGCCATGTACCATGATGAGGAGGCGTGGAAGCGCTTTACCGTCATCGAAGCCAAGCGCATCAAGGAGTTTTTGCAGCTGCCGGAGAATCCCGGCTTAGAAGGCCTGGAGCAGGCGTTGCACTATCGCTTTTACGGCAATTTGAACGAGCATGAATGCATTCGTGAAGGCAACAGGCTTGTTTACCGCAACCGCGACTGCCGTGTGCAGACGGCGCGCAGCCGCAAGGGTATGCCGTATCATCCTTGCAAATCGGTCGGCATTTACGAATACAGCGGTTTTGCAGCTACGATTGACGCGCGCATTAAATGCCGTTGCCTGAGCTGCTTCCCTGATTGTACGGAAAGTCCTGACGGCTGTGCGTGGGAATTTTATCTGGAAGAATAGTAGAGAATTTGCTGTTATAAAATTTAAATGGGCATATGTCAAAAATATAATTGACATATGCCCGCTTCGCTTATATAATGGACTTAGAGAGGAGGAAATCAGATGCCTAGGAAAGTAAAATGCAGAAAGGTTTGCCATTATCCGCAAACGCTGGAGTTTTTACCGCAAAACAATAATGCAGAGCAGGAGCCTATTGTTCTTACCGTTGACGAATACGAAGCGATACGCCTGATTGACAGGCGAGGCATGAGTCAGGAGCAGTGCGCAGCCTTTATGCAGATTGCGCGGACGACAGTGCAGCGCATTTACGAAACGGCGCGCAAGAAGCTGGCGGATTTTGTTGTGGAAGGACGGCCGCTGCGTATTGAAGGCGGAGATTTCCGGCTATGTAACGGCAGCAGTACAGGCTGCGGCTGTGTTGATTGCTTTAAGCAAAAATTATATGAAAAATACAAGGAAAAGGGAGAAGATATCATGAGAATTGCAGTAACCTATGAAAACGGAGAGATTTTTCAACATTTCGGACATACCGAGGAGTTTAAGGTTTATGATGTGCAGGACGGCAAAGTTGTTGCGTCCGAGGTTGTGGATACCAACGGCCAAGGTCATGGTGCTTTGGCAGGTGTATTGGCCGCGCTGAAGGCAGACGTTCTGATTTGCGGCGGTATCGGCGGCGGTGCGCAGATGGCTTTGGCTGCTGCAGGCATTAAGCTGTACGGCGGCGTAAGCGGCAGTGCGGATGCAGCGGTAGAGGCTTTGCTGGCAGGCAATTTAGACTACAACCCCGCTGTTAAATGCAATCACCACGGTGAGCACGTCGAAGGTCACACCTGTGGCGAGCATGGCTGCGGCGGACATCACTGATATAAGATAAACTACGAAAACTTCACTGCAAAGGAGAGCTGATGTAAATGGCGATTATTGTAAACCCGACGGCTGCAGAGTTCAAGCAGATGCTGGCCGAGAAGAAAACGTTTCTGGCGGATTTTTATGCGACCTGGTGCGGTCCATGTAAGATGCTCAGCTATGTGCTGGAGGATATTGCTAAGGAGATGGGCGAGCGCATAGATATCGTGAAGATTGATATAGATAAGGAGCCGGAGCTGACGGAGGAAATGGATATAACCATTATTCCCGGTCTGTTCTTTATCAAAAACGGCGAAGTTGCTTCGCGTTATGCCGGCTTTCTGCCTAAAGAACGCCTGCAGGCAAGACTGGAAAAGCTGTTGGGCAACGAGCCGCCGGTGGAGCAGGCTCCCGATAAAAGCTATGACCTGATTATTATCGGCGGCGGTGCTGCCGGTCTGACGGCAGCTGTTTATGCACGTCGAGCTGGATTAAAGACTTTGGTGCTGGAATCCTTTGCTCCCGGCGGTAAGCTGATAAAAACCTTTGAGATTGAAAACTGGCCCGGTATCAAGAACGTCAACGGCTCCCAGCTGGCCTACGATATTTATGAGCAGGCGATGGCGTTGGGTACGTCCTATCTTTATGAGAAGGTTGCAGCGCTGGAGGTTGACGGTGTGGAGCGACGTGTGCGCTGCGAAAGCGGTGCGGAGTTTACGGCGCCTGCTGTGATTATTGCTACCGGTACCGTGGAGCGCTTGCTGAACATTCCGGGTGAGCAGGAGATGATTGGCCGCGGCATCAGCTTCTGTGCTGTCTGCGATGCGGCGTTCTACCGCAATAAGCATGTGATTATTGTGGGCGCAGGCAATGCTGCCTTTGAGGAATCGCTGTATCTTGCGGAATTTGCGTCGAAGGTTACGATTCTGGCGCGTCGCGATGTTATCAGCGCGGAGCAGATTACGCAGGATAAGGTGGCCGCTAATCCGAAGATTGAGGTGCTGACATGGCGTGTACCGCAGGAGGTTATTATCGAAAATAATCGCGTTGCGGGCCTCAAGGTGCTCAACAAACAGACGGGAGCAACAGAAACGATGCTTGCAAGGGGCGTCTTCCCCTATATCGGCGCGGACCCTGTAACAGATTTCTGCCGTGATTTGGGCATCACTAATGAAAAGGGTTATCTTGTTGTAAGCAGCGATATGTCAACTGCAATTCCAGGTGTGTATGGCGCCGGTGACGTGTGCGACAAGGTGCTGCGTCAGGTTGTGACGGCTACTAATGACGGCGCTATTGCGGCTCAGAGCGCGCTTGCGTATTTGCGTTAAAGGACGTGTGGCGTTATGAAAAGATTTGCAGTGGTAAACGAGGACAGATGCGTTTCCTGCGGTGCCTGCACGCATGTATGCCCGCGTCAGGCAATCAGTATATACAATGGGTGCTTTGCAAGAGTGGACAGGGAGCGCTGCGTTGGCTGCGGCCTCTGCGCCAAGACCTGTCCTGCAGGCAGCATCAGGGTGGCAACAGATGGCTAAGAAAGTACAGCATTGGTATGATTATCTTTGGCTATGGCCGATAATTTATTTTGTCCTGGGCTTTTTCAATATCCTTTTTGCCTGGCTGGGAATGATTGACTTTATGGTGCCTGTTTTATTGGCGCTTTTTGGCGGCAACAAGCTGTTCTGCAACCGTTACTGCGGACGCGGTTTGCTTTTGGCAAAGCTGGGCGGCGATTGGAAGTGGTCGCGTAATCGCGCTACTCCGGAGCTTTTGGTCGCCAAATGGTTCCGCTTCGGCTTTTTATGCTTCTTTATGGCTATGTTCGGTAACATGCTGTGGCAGACTTATCTTGTAGCAACGCAGGCGCAGTCTTTGCGCGAGGTTGTGACGCTGCTCTGGACGTTTAAGCTTCCTTGGGCGTGGGCCTACACTGCCGGCAGCTCTTTGGCGTGGGTTGCGCAGTATGCCTTTGGCTTTTACAGCGTAATGCTTACCTCTATGCTGCTTGGCTTGGCAGTAATGGCGCTGTTCAAGCCGAGAACCTGGTGTACCTTTTGCCCGATGGGTACTATGACGCAGATGATTTGCAAAATGAAAAAATAGCTTGTGAAATATTTACAAGCATATGAAAAATGACCTCCTGTAATCAGTTGAAAAAATCTGCTTAAAGGAGGTCTTTTTATGTGTAAAAAAACACAGCAGACACTGAATCTGCTGCGTATTAAAGATTGAATTTGATGTTGTTACAGATGCTTATTCCTGCCAGCCCTTGCATAAATCTACCCAGCCCTGACAGTTGGCGCTGTACTGCTCCAGTTCGTCCGGAGTAAGCTCAATAGCGCTGTTGTGGCTGCCGCAGGCAGGGAAGAAGGTTACAAAGCGTTTGAGAGAAACGTCAAGATAAACCTTAACGCCGTCGTTAATACCGAAGGGGCAGACACCGCCGATAGCATGGCCGATATCAGGCTCTACCTCGTCAGCAGTCAGCATCTTGGCCTTGCAGCCGAAGAAATGCTTGTACTTGGCGTTATCTACCTTGGCATCGCCTGCTGTGACGATGAGGATAACGCTGTCATCATGCAGCTTAAAGGAAAGGGTTTTGGCAATGCGCGCAGGCTCACAGCCTGCTGCCTGTGCTGCCAGCTCTACAGTAGCGCTGGAGGTTGCAAACTCTATGATACGATTATCTGCATTAAATTGTTTCAAGTATGTACGAACCTTTTCTATAGACATGACAGAAGCCTCCCTTTAAAAACGCTTAATGAAAATTATCAGCTAAAAAATCACAGCAGTCATCCAGCTCTGCTACATGGCAATCCGCTAGCTTGCCTGCGTCGCAGGCCGCTGCCAGTGACGGGTTAATCGGCAGGCGGGCGAGCACCTTCAGACCGTAGGCATCGGCAGTTTCTGCCAGATGGCTGGGGCCGAAGATTTCGTAATCTTTGTCGTTATCGGGGCAATGGAAGTAAGCGTAGTTTTCAATCAGACCGAGAATCGGAATGTTCATCATACGCGCCATTTTTACTGCCTTGGCAACAATCATGGAAACAAGCTCCTGCGGAGAGGTTACGATGATGATGCCGTCGACAGGCAGGGATTGGAAGACGGTCAGCGGTACGTCACCGGTTCCCGGCGGCATATCAACAAACATAAAGTCTATATCTGTCCAGATGGCATCGCTCCAGAATTGCTTTACCATACCGGCGAGCAGAGGCCCGCGCCAAACAACAGGATCAGAATCATTCTTCAAAAACATATTGGCAGAAAGCACCTCCAGACCGCAGGGAGCAGTCAGAGGCAGAATACCGATTTCGTTGGCTTTGGCCTTGCCGTTCACGCCCAGGTTATGTCCCATGGACGGACCGGTGATATCAGCATCCAAAACAGCACAGCGCTTACCGCGGCGCTGCATACTGCTTGCTAAAAGACCGGTGATGAGGGACTTGCCTACACCGCCCTTGCCGCTGACTACGGCGATAACCTTTTTGACGCTGCTCATCGGATTGAGCTGCGCACGGAAATCAGTTGCCTGTGTTTTTTCAGCAGCTGCTGCGGAAGGACAGCCTTCACAGCTGCTGCGGCCGCAGGAAGATGCATTGCTGCATTGTTGTTCGTTAGACATAAATTACACCTTACTCTCTAATTGATTATGAATAAATTTATTAGTTAGCTTTTCTTACAGCCTTCAGCAGCAGGCCTACAGCGATACCGCCGAAGCAGGGAACAACCCAGCCGAAGCCGATGTCAAACAGCGGCAGGTTCTGTGCCAGGAAGTTATCCAATGCCATGAAACGGATGTTGGCAACGCGCAGACCGTCGAAAACAGCGAAAATAGTTGTCAGTATCAGGCAGATGCGGAAGGTCAGCTGATCATCATGGATAATTGCACGACCGATGTTGAGAATTACCAGAGCGATAATAATCGGATAGAGCATGCAGATAACAGGAATGGAGAACTTGATGATGTTTTCCAGACCGAAGTTTGCTACTACCAAGCTGAAAGCAGAGATGAAGAATACCAGTCGCTCGTATTGTATACGATTATTGCTAAGCTCGGAGAAATAACCGGAGATAGCAGTTGTCAGACCGATGCTGGTGGTGAGGCAGGCAAAGAAGATAATCAAGGCCAATACAACCTGACCGCCGAAGCCCATGTAGTAGGTGCAGATTTTGCTGAGCAGAGTAGCGCCGTTAGGAATAACACCGAAAACATTGATGCTCAGTGCGCCGGTGTAAGCCAGTGCTGCATAGATGATAGCAAGGAAGAAGGCTGCAATCAGGCCGGCATAAGAGCAGAGCTTAGTCAGAACCTTTTTATCGGTAATGCCTTGAGCTTCGATAGCCTTGATGGTAATGGAACCGAACAGGATTGCTGCCAGAAGGTCCATGGTATTATAGCCTTCCTGGAAGCCGCGGAAGAACGGAGATGCAGCAAAATCCGGATTAGGCATTTTCAGGCTGCCGGTAGGATTTACGAAAACGCAGACCACGAGAACTGCCAGACAAATCAAAAGCATGGGGGACAAAAATTTACCGATATGACCGATAATTTTTGACGGATTAATAGAAAAGAAATAGGTCAGAACGAAAAAGAACACGGTGTATACCGGCAGGCCGATAGCTTCGCAGGAAGCAGGCAGCAGGCTGTGAATACCGGTGTCAAAGGAAACGGCAGCGGTACGCGGAATAGCGAACAGCGGGCCGATAGCCAGTGCGCAGAGAATGGTAACGGCGCGGGCATACAGGGGATGCATAGGCATAGCAATGGAGTCCGGGTTATCGCTTTGCTTCATAGCCATAGCGAGTACGCCCAAAAGCGGGAAGCCAACGCCGCTCAGGCAGAAGCCGAGCATGCCCCAGCCAATGTTGTCACCTGCCATTTGTCCTAAAACAGGCGGGAAAATTAAGTTACCGGCACCAAAGAAAAAGGAAAATAACATCAGGCCGATAGGGATGATTAATGAAAAGTTGATTTTATCGTTTTGCATTAAGAGCTCCTTATTACTACTTTAATTAAAAGAGTAGTCTGTATTTTGAAATCATAGAAAAAGCCACCTAGTCCGTCAGGAGCATAGATGGCTTTTAAAGGCTTATTTTACCAGCAGACGGAAATATTTCTTTTTACCCTTACGGATTAACAGGCTCTTATCTGCATCAAACATGTCTGCGCTCAGGCATGCTTCTGCATCCTGCAGGACAGTATCTGCTACAGTCAGGCCGCCTTGGGCGATTAACTGACGAGCTTCGCGTTTGCTGCTGAAAACTTTAGCGGCAGTAAGTACATCGATAATCTTGGCAGTCATATCTTCCGGGGTAATTTCGATTGCCGGTACGTTGCTCATGTCTTTGGCATTGCCGCCGAAGAGTGCTTCGGTAGCTTCCTGCGCCTGACGCGCTGCTTCTTCGCCATGAACAAGTTTGGTAACCTCATAGGCCAGTACTTTTTTAGCTTCGTTGATAGCTGCATCCTTCAGTGAGCTCAGACGACGAACCTCATCCATCGGCAGGAATGTCAGCAGGGACAGGCAGTTTTCTACGTCGCTGTCGGCAACATTACGCCAGTATTGATAGAAATCATACGGAGAAGTTTTTTCCGGGTCAAGCCACAGAGCACCCTTTTCGGTTTTGCCCATCTTGCGGCCATCGCTGGTGGTCAAAAGCTTGCAGGTCATGCAGTAAGCAGGTTTTTGATCCTTGCGGCGGATTAATTCTACGCCAGCAAGCATGTTGGACCATTGGTCGTCGCCACCCAGCTCCATAATGCAGTTATGGTCATGGTGCAGCTTCCAGAAGTCGTAGCCCTGCATAATCATATAGTTGAATTCAAAGAAGGTCAGGCCCTTTTCCCAACGTTTTTTGAAGCATTCCGCAGCCAGCATACGGTTAACGGTAAAGTGTACGCCAACCTCGCGCAGCAGCTGAACATAGTTCAGGTCTAACAGCCAGTCGGCATTGTTGACAATAATAGCCTTGTCTTCACCGAAATCAATGAAACGGCTCATCTGCTTTTTGAAGCAGGCGATGTTGTGAGCGATGAATTCCGGTGTGAGCATTTTACGCATTTCGTCCTTGCCGCTCGGGTCGCCTACCATGCCGGTGCCGCCGCCCAAAAGTACGATAGGACGATGGCCTGCGCGTTGCATATGGCTCATCATCATCAGGGCGATGAAATGGCCTACATGCAGACTGTCCGCGGTGGGGTCAAAGCCGATATAAAAGGTAATTTTTTCCTTCTCTAACAATTCTTTAATCTCGTCTTCATGGGATATTTGCTTAATAAAGCCACGTTCCATAAGCACGTCATAAACAGACATCAGATAACCTCCTTACAATTTAAGCTGTGAAAAACAGCCTAGGCGATATATATAAACTACATTATACAATATAAGCTTGTTTTTAGCAAATGAAAAAGACTTTATAAAAGTGAAAATGGCTGATATGCAGGAAAAAATCCCGAATATCAGCCGAAAGTGTAAACTGTTATTCCAAATGAGATGTGCAATGCGGGCAACGGGTTGCGTCATCGGCAATCTCGGATTTGCAGTAAGGGCACAGACGCAGCTCCGGTGCAGGTTCCGGTTCCGGAGTGAGCTTGTTGATCTGGCGAATCATCAGGAAGATGACAAAAGCGAGAATCAGAAAATCCAGTACGGAATTAATGAAGCTGCCGTAAGCAAGCACAGGCGCGCCGGCCTTTTTGGCTGCCTCCAGCGTAGCATATTCCTTGCCGTTGAGGCTGATAAACAGATTGGAAAAATCCATTTTGCCAAGCGCCATGCCTAATGGCGGCATAACGACATCGTTTACCAGCGAGCTGACGATTTTACCGAAAGCACCGCCGATAATAACGCCGACAGCCATATCCATAACATTACCACGCATAGCAAATTTTTTAAAATCTTCTTTCATAGACATATATGAACACTCCTCGTCAAATGTATTTTTTATAGTATTCTCTTTTAATGCTAAATTTCCTGCTGCTTGACGAAAAAGTGCTTGTGACATATAATAAAAGGGAATAAATTCTGCGTTATGCAGGTTCATTTAGTTAGATATAGAGATGGAGGAAGAATTATGCGTGACGATTTAGTAGTACCTGGCGAAGGCGAGGAGAATTATGTCCTGGCCCGTGATGCCAGAGTTGTGACTGTACCGTTCTCTCCCTTGGAAGAACGTATGCAGAAGGAAAAACCGGAGGTTTTTGCACGTCTGCAAAAGCTGAAGGAGATTATCGGTGAGGAAACCTTCAAGCGCCTGGTAAGCAAGGTGCACAACATCAACTATGCTGATACCCGTATCATGCTTGTTGCTGAAAACGAGCTGCATCGTACCAATATTGAAAGAGAGATTTTACCGGCTATTGCTGAGGCTTTTGAGGTTACCAGCATCCGCGTTGTGACCCAAGGATAAAATTTTTCAAAAAAGTGTTGACAAAAGCTTAAAGATGCTTTATAATTACATTCGTTGCTGATGAACAGCAACAACAAATGTCGGGGCGTGGCGCAGTTTGGTAGCGCGCTTGTTTCGGGTACAAGAGGCCGTGAGTTCGAATCTCGCCGCCCCGACCAAATTTAAAACTTAGGAACCGCATGAGAATGCGGTTCTTTTTGTATGCTGAAGCTTTAAAGGACGAAAGGAAAATGAGAAAAATACTGCTTTGTCCAATATTTGTCCAATATTTGCTCCAACTGCCTATTTAGAACACTTTAGAATGCATTAGAAAAAGCCTGCTTTTCAACTCAATGAAATAGCAGGCTTTATTTTTATGGCAGCAGTCCTTTGATGGCGTTTTCGTATTTATCTATAGCTTTTTGATGAGTATTTTCTAAAGGCAGCGCGTAGGTGCGTCTGGTGAATCCTGCGTCATTGTGGCCTAACAGCTCGCAGATATCTTCAACGGAAACACCTTGGTCGCGCAGGTTGCTGCCGTTATCAGGAAAGACGTAGAGCAGGTTCTTTCCATGAATTGAGGGATTATAAAGCGGCTGCGTGCTGGTAACATCGGGCGCTTTTTGTATTTCGTTGGCATTACGAATACGTTATATCTTACCAATGCAGGAAATTTATAATAACCTGAATCATAATTTCTTTTTCTTCTGGGCGTGATTCTGCAATCATAAGGGTGATGGCAACAAGAGCACTGTCGCTGATAATTTTTTTACCATCGTTATATAGTGCGTTATTCTGGTTTAGAAAATATAAGAACAGAGCTGCAGCGATACGTTTGCAACCATCATTAAATGGATGGTCCTTTACTAAGAAGTAGAGCAGATTGGCTGCTTTTTCTTCTAGTGATGGATATGCATCTTGACCAAATGCACTTTGATAGATAGCAGATAAAATACCTTCTAATTTGCCAGGTTCTTTTTCCACACCAAACACATCAGATGTCTGGCTAAATTCCATACTTTTTATAAGCTTCATACATTCGCCATACTTAAGCAGATAAGAGCATTTAGAACCTTCAGGTATAGCAACGCACTGATGATCATAGGCATCAAGCAGTTCTAAAGAACGTGAATACTCATGAACCACTTTCAAAACATCTTCTGCATCAATACCAACAAGTCCACCTATAATATTAGACTGTATTTGTACTGTTTTATTCAACACAGCTAACCGTTTTTCATTAATTGCAAATCCTTCTGTTAAATATTGCTTAAGGATATTGGTTGCCCACTTGCGGAAAAGAACGCCACGAGGAGATTTTACACGGTAGCCAACGGAGATAATGACATCTAAAGAATACATTTTTACAGGTTTGTCGGAATTTGCAATATGCAAAAAATGCATATTGCTTTTTTCGTCTAATTCTTTTTCTTTAAAAATATTTCTGATGTGTCTTGCGATAACAGATTGGTCACGAGAAAATAAATCAACCATCTGCGCTTGTGTTAACCATACGGTATCTTCTTCAGGTGAAATATTAACTTCTAGTTCTAATTGCTCATCTTTAAAAGTAACGATGTTAGTCATTAGTGAAGCTCCTTTAACTACTTATACTATATCATAGATTCTGGGAAGTAAGGGACGATTTTATCGTCTGCTTGAGTAGAAATTTCAACTGGTGACAAAATGTCACCGGTTTATTGTTTTTTTATCATTGTAATTGAGAGGGCACAATATAGGGCAGATATCCATGATATGGAATTGGTTGAGTATTATTTCTTAGTTTTGTTAAAATCAACAGTAAAAAGCGTTGGCAATAAATTGTCAGATATAAATTGATAAATAAGATGGATTGCATAGGCTGGTCCAAAACCAATAAACAAGCCTAGCATACCGAAAATCAATATACATGGCCAAACGATAAAAGCAATGTTTGCTTCAGCAATGTTCAAGGTAAAGCAAATTACAGCAGTTAAACTTAAACCCACAGCTGCACCTATCCAAGCACCAAGGCCACAAAAGAATATATAAAACAAAATTATTAAGACATCAAATTTCATAAAAATCACTTATTGAAATCCTTTCTAACGTCTTATGTATGAGTGCTAGTTTTGCAATAGAACTTTAGACAAGTAATATTGTTATTCTTTACATACTTATGGACGAAAAAACGTTTACATGCTATAATTGTATTATAACGCTGTGTGTTGCAGTGTGTCAAATATTTTGGTGAATATATATTTGGTCTTGTGAAAATGGTAATGAGGTAAGTTTATGAGCTTTATATTTTACTGCTGCTGATGATAATGTTGCATGAAATGATACATTGGCAGGATGCTAGAGAGTATGTTGTTGAATTTGGAGAAATAACTAATCAAAGGGAATATTTGTAGTATATTAGCACAAAGCATAAGAGAAACGTGGATATTTTCCTGCGAAAAGGATATAATATAAGTGAGATTATCGACTATGCTGATGTTAAGAATCTATCACGTCGTTATGATGAAGTTATTACGGAGTATAGAGTTAAGTTGTTATTGGAGGGATTTTCGTGAGGCGTATGACGAATGAAGAATTAAAAATGTTATATGAAGTTAGACCTTATGTTGATAAATACTGAAATCTGAAAAAAGATGCTCCAAAAGAAATTAAGGAGACATTAAAAAAATTATTACTTTCTTCTGCAGATAATGTTTGCTATTAATTGATGCAACTGCTTAGAAAATCTCGGTAGGTACTTTCTTGTTTAATGAACTATATATCGTTAATCAAGCACGTGTAATAGCATATTTTTTATTGCTCAGGAGAGGGTACAATATAGGGTGGAGGCTCATGATATGGAGGTATCAGAAAATTGACGGAAGCTGAAAAAGATTTAAAAGTTATTAAATCTGAATTGTTGGATAAAGCATACCCTGACTACTTCTTACATAAAAAGATGACTGTTAGGTGTCCAAAATGCAAAAAAATAGTAGAGGTTTATGAGGTAGGCGATTCGTACGGAGCAAAATGCGAATGCGGATTTATGAATAATACTGTTAGAGGACTTTAAAGGTAAATGTGTTTATTTTTAACTAAACAACAGACAAGCAGATTTTGAGTGAAAGCTCAGAGTCTGCTTTTTTCTTCATCCCATTAATTTCCCCCATAAAAAGGATTTTACCTTTGTTTTGTAGAATTATAAAGTATACCAAACAGTGATATAACTATAAGTCTGTTATAGAGAAAAGGGAAAACTCTGATGGTAAAAATTATTCTACATAAAATTACAAAAGAATATGTTCAATATAGATTTTATCCGGAAGGTGAAGATGGGGAATACGGTATTATTCAAGTTAACCTTGAAAATTATGATTTTGATATTTTAAAAGATATTCCCGGTATATGGGATGCTTATAAATTTCATGCGTGTTCTCATATTAACAAGTTAGTTAGGAATGGATAATTTCCGGAAGAATCATGGGAAGCATGGTACTGATGATGTGACAAAGCTAATGGATATACGGTTTCATTGCGCCTAAAAATAAAAGGCCTTTTGAGCTTATTTTGTTGACGTAAGCGAATTGATACTATAATGTGCGTTCCGATTTAAAGAATGCTGATTTTGCTTTAGCAATTATTTTCATAGATGTGTTGCATAATGTCAGGTCAGAAAAATATAAGTAAGATTATAGGAGAATATCGAATGATTACAAAAGAGGATAGGGCTAGACAAAAGATTGAGAATGCTGCATATGTAGCTAAGTTGACGGATCCTGAAGCCAAACAGCTAATAGCAGAACATCTTCGCAGAAGAATGGAGATTTTTGAAAAATACGATCCGTACCGAGATACTTTTCCTACAGGTTTAGACGGAGGCTCGCCGGACGAAAATAGAGAGTTACGGGAAGAAGCAAAACGATTTAATGAGGCGTGCAAGCCATACTTTGAAAGAATAAAAGGGAAAAAGTGACCTTGTAAAAATTACATAATTGACTAGGCAAATTTTGAGCGAAAACTTAGAGTCTGCTTTTTTCTTCATCCCACTAATTTCCCCAATAAAAAGGATTTTACCTTCGTTTTGTAGAATTATAAAGTATACCAAACAATGATATAACTATAAGTCTGTTATAGAGAAAAGGGAAAACTCTGATGGTAAAAATTATTCTAAGCTAAGAAGGCAGAAGTTCCGTATACTAGCTGGTGGATGATTTTGGTATCAATTTTATAAACCTGTAGATCAGTTGATAAAGGAGGGGCTTGGATTGCATTTTAGCCTTCAAAATTTGAGAACAATAATGGATGATAGTAATATCAATAAACATTACTATAGTATTTATCCTGATGAGAATTTCTATACTGAAGTCGTTACCTTTATTAGGAAAAAAGCTGATAAATGGGAAATAGGAGTTAAGGAGAGATGTGAAGATTGCGATATAAAGCAATTTAATACTGAAGCAGAAGCCTGTCAGGCGTTTTTGGAAGAGTTTTACCCAGAGATACTTAATGGCCCAAAATGCTTATAATGTCATAGTATGCAGAGTGTTGGCATATATGTATAAATGCCTTAAAGGTCACGCAGCAAACGGACACGAAAACCGACAGCAAGAATGACGTCAAGGCTATAAAAGGCCACAGGTTTGTCTGAATTTGCAATGTGAAGAAAGTTCACATTGCTTTTTTCTTCTAGTTCGCCTTCGTTGAAAATATTTTTTATGTGCTTACTGATACCGCTGCGCTCTTTGTTAAACAACTCAGCTATTTGTGCCTGTGTCAGCCATACAGTTCCGTTATCAGCATAAAGTTTTATGGCGGCCTTGCCGTCATTAGTGTTATATATGATAATATCAGCCATAAATTTTCTCCTTTAATTTTATATTTTCGTGACGTTGTGAAGATAAAAAAAGGTATGAATATATATTGTATGCGGATTGACCTGATGTTTTTGTTTTTCAGACTTTTTAACGTCAATTAACGAAAAAATGTTTACATGCTATAATTGTATTATAACGCTATGTATTGCAGTGTGTCAAATATTTTAGTGAATGTGTATTTGGTCTTGTAAAAGGAGTATTTTAGCATGGAAAAAGGAAAACAAGTTGCATGTGATAATAGAACTAACGATTTTCAGGGATTCGTCCTTGATGATTCGCCTAAAACAGTTGAAGAATAATTAGAGATTATCAAAAAATACCTTGAGCGTAGTATGCCTAGAAGAGAGAATGAATAACGTATTTAAAATATAATGATTGATTAAGCAGATTTTGAGTGAAAACTCAGAGTCTGCTTTTTTCTCATCCCACTAATTTCCGCCATAAAAAGGATTTTACCTTCGTTTTGTAGAATTATAATATATAACTGAAAATACTACTTGCAGAATGGAGGCTTTGCGATGAAAATAACTTTTTTAGGTGCAACGCGCACCGTTACCGGTTCCTGCTATCTGCTGGAGGTCGGCGGACACAAGTTTTTGGTAGACTGCGGCATGTTCCAAGGCTCCAAGCTGATAAAAGCGCTGAATGAAAAGGATTTTTTGTTTCATCCGGGAGAGATTGAGGCTGTTGTATTGACGCACGCCCATGTTGACCACAGCGGTCTGTTGCCGAAGCTGGTCAAGGAAGGCTTCCGCGGCCCCATCTATTGCACTAAATCGACGGAGGAGCTGTGCTCGATTCTGCTGCCGGACAGCGCGCACATTCAGGAGGGTGAGGCAGAATACGCCAACCGCAAAGGTATGCGTGCCGGCAAAAAGATTGTTGAGCCGCTGTTTACGGTTGATGATGCTGCCAGAGCCTTGCATTTGTTCAAGCTGCGCAGCTTTGGAGAAGCGTTTAATGTTGTTCCCGGTGTTACCGTCACCTTCCGCGTTGCGGGACACATTCTTGGCTCTGCTTTCGTAGAGATGTCTGTTAACGAAGGCGATAAAAAGACGCGCTTGATTTTTACCGGCGATATCGGTCAGCCGAATCAGCCGATTATTGAAGACCCGGCGGCAGCAGGCGGTGCGGATTTTATTATTACGGAATCTACCTACGGCAACCGCATCCATGAAGCTTACGATAAAGAGGGCGAGCTTGCGAATATTATCAACGATACTGTCGAGCGTGGCGGTAACGTTATTATTCCTGCGTTTGCTGTAGGGCGTACGCAGGTACTGCTGTACTATTTCCAAAAGCTTCAGGCGGAAGGCAAAATTCCGGAGATTCCGATTTATGTAGATAGTCCTATGGCCAACAGAGCTACGCAGATTACTATGACGAATCCCGAGGAATATGATGAGGAAGCGCGGGCACTTTACGCAATGCAGGGACGCAGGCTGGTGTCTATGCATAATTTGCGCTTTACTGCCACGGTGCAGGAATCCATGGCGATTAACGAAATTCCGGGCAGCAAGATTGTTATTTCGGCCAGCGGTATGGCAGATGCCGGACGTATTCTGCATCACCTTAAGCATAATCTGTGGCGTGAGGACAGCAGCATAGTATTTGCCGGCTATCAGGCAGAAGGCACTATCGGACGCAGGCTGATAGAAGGTATTAAACGCATTAAGATTATGGGCGAGGACATCAGAGTCAACGCCAAAATTTACAATATGAAGGGTTTTTCTGCCCATGCGGATAAGCAGCAGCTGTTAGCCTGGTATAGCAGCATGAAGGAGGTGCCCAAGGCCTTTTTCGTTACGCACGGCGAGCTTGATGCAGCCATGGAGCTGGCAGATTCGCTGGGACGCAATCTGGGCACGGCAACATACATCCCGCACTTCGGTGACTGCGCCGAAATCCATGGTACCGAGTGGCAGATGCATGAATCCGAAATGGTTCAGGTTGAGCCTGCTGCTATCGACCTGCGTGCTTACATGCGTGGCATGGAACACGATTATCTGCTGCAGCGCAGCAAAATCGAACAGATTGTGGCGCGTAACCCGGATAAGGCGGTTATGGTACGCAAGAAGCTGGAAAAGCTGCATAAATATATGGACGATATCCTGAAGGATTTGTAAGAAAAAAAGATATACGCTTTGCGTAAATAAAAAATGCACCATTCCTTGACAGTAGGGAATGGTGCATTTTAGTTTTTAAATCGTTATAGCTTACAGTCTGTTGCTGCTGTTGAGTACGTCACGCATTTTGTGAGCTACCATGTCCTGGATAGCCTGACGTGCTGGTTTCAGGTATTGGCGAGGATCGAAGTCGCCGGGGTTTTCTACCAGGTGCTTACGGATGGAAGCGGTCATTGCCAGGCGCAGGTCGGTATCGATGTTGATTTTGCAAACGCCGAATTTGCCTGCTTGCAGCAGCATGTCTTCAGGTACGCCTTGAGCGCCGTCCAGCTTGCCGCCGTACTTGTTGCATTCTTCAACAAAGGACGGGATAACGGTGGAAGCACCGTGCAGAACTAGCGGATAACCGGGCAGCAAGTTGGTGATTTTTTCCAGACGTGCGAAGTCCAGTTCCGGTTTGCCTTTGAATTTGTAAGCGCCATGACTGGTGCCGATAGCGATTGCCAAGCTGTCGCAGCCGGTGCGTTCAACGAATTCTACAGCCTGATCGGGATCGGTGTAGGTAGCGTCCTTGGTGTTAACCTTAACAGCGTCTTCAACGCCTGCCAGGCGGCCAAGCTCGGCCTCAACTACAACGCCTCTTTCGTGTGCATATTCAACAACACGACGAGTCATTTCGATATTTTCTTCAAAAGGATGCTTGCTGCCGTCAATCATAACGGAGGTGAAGCCGCCGTCGACGCAGGCTTTGCAGATGTCAAAATCTTCGCCGTGGTCCAGATGCAGGCAGATAGGCAGACCGGTGTCTTCGATTGCTGCTTCAACCAGCTTCATCAGGTAGATGTGGTTAGCGTATTTGCGGGCGCCGGCACTTACCTGCAGAATCAGCGGGGATTTTTCCTGTTGTGCTGCAGCAACGATACCTTGGATGATTTCCATGTTGTTGACGTTGAAGGCACCAACAGCATAGTGGCCTTCGTAAGCTTTTTTGAACATTTCAGTAGATGTAACTAAGGGCATTTGTCTATTCCTCCTTATTCAGGGTAGCCTTACAGCTACTCTGTCTTTACATTAGTATACACTAATTATATCATGCTCTGCTTATTTAGTACAGAAGTTTCTGTAAATCCTCCGGTAAAGAACGGGTAATTTCTAAAAACACATCGCTTACCGGATGCTTAAAGGCCAGACGATAGGCATGCAGCGCATGGCGCGCTTGGGGGCCGGGAGTGCCGTAAAGATTGTCGTTTACGAGCGGATGCCCGATGGAAGCAAGGTGCACGCGTATCTGGTGCGTGCGTCCGGTAAAAAGACGGACCTTGAGCAGTGAGCAGCTGTCGTAGGCTGCCAATACTTCATAGGCCGTTTTAGCGTATTTGCCGCGCGTGTAATCAACGCAGCGTTCGATGATACTGCCGTCCTTGCGGGCGATGGGTGCTTCGATAATACCTTCGCTGCAGTCAAAGCGTCCGCAGGCCAGTGCCAGATATTCCTTTTCAACCTGCTGCTGGCTCAGCCAGTGCTGGACAACAGGCTCCTTGGCGAAAATAACCAGGCCGGAGGTATTGCGGTCTAAGCGTGATACTGGATGAATACCGGCGGTAATACCGTTGGCTTCATAATATGCCTTTACATAATCGTAGAGTGTAGTGCCTCGCTCGCTGACGGTGGGGTGTACCAGCATGCCTGCAGGCTTATCGATAATCAGCAGAAAATCGTCCTCGTAAGCCAGCATGGATGGTGACAGGATAGCAGCCATCAGTGCAGCTGTTTTTTATCCGGCAGCTCGTCGACTACCTCGATGTTATCGAGCTGTGCCTTCAGCTGGCTGCGGATGTTTGCCAGATATTCCTTGTATAGCTCCTTTTGCTCTGCTAGCTCCTCCGGGGTCAGTCCGGAAGTTTTCTTCTTTTTGGCTAATGCATTTATGCGGTTAATCATTGCAGTGATTTCCATAATATTTTTACTCCTCGTATAATATAGTTATAGCTTAGGTTGTTTTTAATAAAAATTTAAGCTATATTGTTTTAGATACTGTGG
>OLFU01000189.1_pt1 | contig 72854 bp, 58 predicted proteins | sample 1605161 | NCBI WGS metagenome assembly OLFU01 (sample SAMEA3888914, study PRJEB22519) | human gut metagenome | biome: human gut; feature: human-associated habitat; material: faeces | place: Denmark | collected 2011
AAAAGTGAACGGATATCCCCGTTTTGGGTGGGTGGATATCCTCCGTTTTCAGCAGCTCGGGCATGGCGTTATTGGTTTTCGTTCAACATGGGCAAAGGGACGGCTATCCGATGGAAGTTCCAAAGGTGGCGGTCGTCTTTCTTGAGAAAATCCTCCAAGGGTTTGTCCTTGAAAGGGTTCTCCTCCTCCCCTTCTATTGGGTAGATAATGACACAAGGGATGTGGACATCGGGCTGGGTGGGGTATATCCATTTATCACGGCTATAGCCACTCAGCTGTCTAACTATATCGGTGTCAATACTTCCTTGGTTGAAGCGTGGAATATACTTGGTGTCCAATACAACCTGCGGTGAATAGCACACGAAGTCGGGATAGCCGGTGTGGCCTCGTACCTGATAGTGTATCAAGTTTCCGTATGCCTCTCGTAACAGTCCCAACACATAGTGCTCATAGAGCATGGCCATATCAATCCAAAAGACGGGGCACTCATCTTCCTCGGCAGTGGTGATATTGGTGATGTTGTAGTCATACCGATGGAGTATCATCTGTGCGAGCTTGATGGCATCGTCGTATTCTTTGAATATCTTATGATGTTTAATGGCTTTCACCTCCCATACTTCTATCTGGTCATTGACATTGGCAAAGGCTGATAGGCATTCATGGACGGTGTGCTGCAGGGGGAGCAAACTGGGAGAAAGACCGGCGACTTGCAATATCTGCTGGGAGAACAGCAGGGCTTTCTTTATCAGTCGGTTCTCAACGGTGTCCTCCGAATACTCCTGGTATTGGCAGAAGACCTTATCGTATCGCTTCTTCTGAATGTTGACGCGTTCATTGCGGAAGATGGCAATACGGCCTTTGACCTTTTTGAGGTTGTCCTCTCGTTGGACATAGTCTTTTTTCAGTCCTCGCTTGACGATTTCCTTCACGATGGAGAGGAAATGGGCGACAATGAGGGGACTGAGCACGCTCTTTAGCTCGGGGGCTTTGATGCGTGGCTGCTCCATATCAACGGCATAGATTTTTGAGAACTCTTTAGCCTCGATGCCACTGTTGAAGCAGACGCTGAACATCTTCAGGAAGTCGATGCGGTCACAACCATACTTGGTGGTTACGACAAGAGGCATGGTTTTCTCTTCGTCGAACCATTGCGCTCCAATGACGTAGGAGGCGTAATAGCCGGACTCGGTGATGACGGGCCCGTCAGAGTCGATTTCATCTTCTGCCCTCATGGTATTGCGCCACTGCCACTGAAAGAACCATCTGTCCAGACCTTTGCTTTGGCCTGGAAGACGCATTCCTTCACCCCAATAGGCTTGTTGGGCAAAGGAATCGTATGGTATCTTTTCGTGTTCGCGCATTACTGGTCAGCTTGATGGTTACATTCAGCGTTCATCCATTTCTCAAAATAGGCTTTATCGCCTTTGACGGATTTCAAAATACCGTCTTTCTGGTATTCCTTTATCAAGGGAACGACCTCGTACTTCATCTTGATTTTCAAGGTCTCCATGTCCTTGGCCATGAAATAGCTATGACCAACCATCAAATCTTCTAACTCAAAGTCAGCGGCTTTATGGCTGGCAATGAAGGATTGCTTGTCCTCGGCAGATGTGCCGTTGATTTCAGTGAATAACGCCAAGGATGCATCCTTTACATCATCGGCAATGGCATTCGCCTCGCACCAATTCTTTATTACATCGGCACTGGGTTCAAGCGTTACAAAGGCGAAGCGTCGTCTTACCGCATAGTCGATAGAGCCTGTAGAACGGTCTGTGGTATTCATCGTACCGATGATATACAGATTGGAGGGCACAGTGAAGTCATCCTTTGAATAAGGGAGTTTTAAGCTGATGGTGTGATTGCCTTCACCTGTTCGTTTGTCAGCTTCCAGCAAGGTGATAAGTTCACCGAAGATTTTGGAAACATTGCCACGGTTTATCTCATCTATAATGAGAACGAAGGGCTTGTTTGACACTTGCTTCTCCAGCTGATACTCTTTCTTCACAGCGTTGATGAATGCTTGGGCATAGTGCTGCCAGTTGTTTTCCACACCTTCACCAATGGCTTGCATCTTGACCTTTTCAATGTTGAGCGGTGAGGGTGAATACTCATCTCCCTTTTCGGACTTCGAGAGTACACTTCGGATGCTTATCGTGTCGTTGCCTTCTTTCCACCATACCAACAAAGCTGATTTGCCGGTCAACGAAGGTATGGTCTTACGATTGGCATAGCCTTTGACCGACTGCAAGTACTTGTCGATGCACTTGATGATGTCTGAATCGTCGTTGGTTTGGGCTTTCTCACAGATGGACTTGAAGATGCCGTTCTCCACTTTGTATTCCACACCTTCACCTTTTACCTCGGGCTTGAGTCCTTCCACAAAGTCTTCATAGTCCATGGATTGATGGAAGGTGCAAAAGGCGATTTGACCTTCTTCACGCAAACGCTCATATTCAGCCATCACCTTGTCATGGTTGGCAAAGTCATTAAAATCTTTGTTACACATACGGACAGCAATCGATGCGGTGGCGTATGTCTTACCTGTTCCTGGTGCGCCTTGAAGAATGATATTCTTCTTGTGACGTAGCAACTTATATAGTGGTTCTATTGTTTCCACAGCTTGTTTCTTTCCTCCTTTGGTTTTTTGTTTGTTCTTGAAAACGTCTTTGTACATTCGGAATATGGGGCCTTTCAGGTAGGACAACATGGTTTGGAAGTCCACCCATTTGATTTGGCCATTATCTATATCGATGGTACGAGCCAACAGATAATAGGAGTTGTGCTCTAAATGATGGAGATCGTCTTCGCTTCCTTCAATCCAATCGAATCCGTTTGCTTTCAATAGGGTTGTCGGATAGGTGTCCTTGATTTTGAAATAGGCATCTACGTAGGGTTGCATATAATCTACCGGGGACTTATCATTGGCAAAGGGCACATATTGGGTGTTGAAACCTAATCCATAACCGATTTGCTTTCCACGCAGGAAGATATGGTACTGGATTTCTGTGCCACCTCCTTCGTTAATAGCCCAATCCCTACTGTCATCATCATATTTGAAAAGAATGCCTCCTCGAGATGCACGGTTTAATGAGGCTATTTCTTTTCGAGTATAACGAAAGGTATCAACGAACTCGCCTAATGCATTATTGGTGGTGTTAATAAACGAACCAAGGTCAGCGCAAGGCACGGTTAATTCTTCCATTGCTTACACTAACTCAGGGCGCAACTTCCACTCAAAATAGTTGTTTCCAAGGTCTTTGCCCATCATGGCGATAATCCAATAACAGTCTCCTTCGTTATTGGGGCGCTTTACAACCATATCGAGTTGTTTGCAAAGTGCTTGGCCTAAATGGGTATTGTGGGAGTTGTACTTCTGAGGGGCAGATACGGTCTCATTGTCGTACTTTTCTGCTAAAGTGCGGCAGGTGGACTTGTGGTCAGGCTCATTGTAGAACTTGACCAACATGTCGATGCGGTCGGGAGTCATTAGCTTGCCGTCACGCAGAAAGGTTTTCCACATGTCCACCGTAATGCCGGTGTTGCATGTGAAATAGCCTTCATCATCGATATAGATAAATATTTCCTTCATTGCATTCAAATTTGCTATAGATTCCTATTAATAACAGATGACTGCTGCTTGTTTAGAACAGCACTGCAAATATACCATTATTTTTCTAAAGTTATTCCTTGTGAGCTGATTTTTTTGCAAAAATAGGTGTTTTCAGCCTCAATTTATCTGCTAATTCAGTAATGAGAGGACATGTACACGCAAGAAGGACGTTGAAGGGCTTAGTTGCGGATTTGAGGTAGTATAAAAACACATTTTAATTTATTCTTTTCTCTTCACCCAAACCTTGTGGCTGCCGCTGCCCTTCGAATCTATCGGCGAGGTTCGGTCGGCGGTGATTTCCTTCAGCTCCAGGGAGGCGGCGGTGCGGCTCAGGTTGTTGATGCAGGCATAATCAGAGAGGGTAATGAGACCATTGGTTTCTATCACCTCACAGTGGACACCCTTGCTATTGGCTATACAATTCCCGCTATTAGGGCTTGTTAGGGACTTGCACCCATTAGAATAAACTCATGCCGAGCATACATCAAGGATGGGTAAAACTTCTCATGATCGTTTCTCAAGTCCATGCTGCTAAGTCGCCAATAATTGCGCCAATCATACAAAGTTTCTGTTATAGTCCTATTCAAAGTATTTATCGATGAAGTTTATCTGTTCATTATTGAGAACAGAATACTGAACATATCTACTGATACCGATCGATTCCAGTTCATTATATCCAAGTTCTTCGCCTTCATACATGGTTGCAACGGGAGTGAACTCAAAACAATCATTATCAGGAACAAATGGAGCCAACCAACATTTTTCGTCTTGTCTTGGCACGCTTGTGTTGGTTACTTCTAATTTGTATCTGATTTGATAATGTCCTTTACCTGACATAAAAAGATACACGATGTCACCAACATTAAGTTTCTTGTCAGACTTGCGCCAATAGAGCTTGCCATATAAAGCAATACTCTTTGTATGATCAAGGAAACTTTCATTTCCTTTAAGTAATACGTGCTTAATTGTATTCATATCAATCTTCTGAACCTTTGTGTTTAATATCTTTGAAAAACTTTGCCATGACTATCAATCCTGGATATGCTCTATCATTGTCATAATAAACCATATCTTTATCCATCTCCCATACAGACATAAAATCTGGAGATACAACTGTCTTTAGGTCTTTGTAAAGTCGGTCAAGCATCACTCTTTCTTGTGAGATATAAGTCTCACGTATATTGTCAGAAGGATTTGTACTGCTGTGAGACGTAACGAAATGCAAACCAAGACGAATTACACCTTTTGTTTTTTCCTCAAAGTGTTTTATCTCATCTTTCACATTTCCAAGTTGAACGATATTCATGGTTCTCCATCTTTGCCGTAAGCGCTCATCGTTTGTGTATGGTGTTTCGAAATTGTCGTAACTATGCTTCACTTCAATAACAACGCTATAGTCTTTATAAATGCACCAATAGTCAATACGTCCTTGAGAGTTCTCAATTTCTAATCCCTTCTTTTTGCTGTTTCGAGTCATCGGATATTCGGCAAACGCAAGTCCTTTGCAGAGTGAAACCAATACTGGCATAATCAGAGTGTCTAATTGTCGTTCTCTAAAGACAAATGGTGGCTCATAAATATCATACTTAGTAGAGTTGAAAGCCAATGCATGTTTAGCCATACCTATGAAAAGTTTCTTTGTCAATTCATAGGCAACATCATAATATGCTTCATCAGATTCCTTTGCCGAGAAAAGAAAGCTTTGGGAGTTTCTTATTGAGTGACGAAAATTCATACCAACTTGAAAATTAGGTTATTCCACTTCTATTAGTTTTTTGAGCGTCCTATATTCAGGATCATTTAACATGAAAATAGTACCATTACTTCCTAATCTAATTGCATTATAGCACAGTTTCAATCGATGTAGCATAGGTTCAATTATCCCTTGTGTTTTTTTTATGAAGTCTTCGACCTCGCTTTTCTTGGATGGTAACTTATAACCTTTATTGCTACTTGCTATTATCACACCATGATCTCGGAGCTTGGCTATAATTCTATTTCGGAAAGACTGAGTTGAAAGTCTTTCAAATCCCTTTCGTTCCAAATCATTTTGCAGTTCTTGTGTTGAAATGTATCTTCTCACAGAATTGTTCATGAAACGGAATAAAAGATAGTCAAGAACTGCAATTTGCATTTTTGAATTTTCATCAGCGTCTTTATTCTCGAATTCCTTCTTGAATGCCAACGCTTTTCTAAAACATAAGTTAGCTACAGTTGCATCATCCTGACTATCAAAATTAATCTGATCTTCCACACGGAATGTTACTGGGTCTCTTGGAAACTCCTGTATTCCTATTATTTTCTTGTCTAAATATGTTTTGTAGTTAGAACCCTCAGCCTTACTTCTCTTGTTTTCATCATAGCAGAATGCTAAACATCCAGACATAATGTCTGCTAATTGAACAAGAACACCATGTTCACTTTTATTAAAGCGGAAATTAAACTCATCAAATAAAGAAAGAGCAGGATTATGGTCCTTAATATATTCTGAAAATGATTGCATAAACTCATTGCTACCAGTTTCATCAGCAACTATAGTGAGTTTCTGAAAACTTTTTTGGAGAGCATTATAAGCCATCTGGTTTAAGAACTTATAAAACGATGTTTTTATTCTAAGTCCACTCTGTTCATATATCTTTCTTTTGTCAACAACAAGATAGTATATATTAAACGGCAATGGCATCAAATCATCAAGAAGTTTTCTAATACGAGTGTGATTGTTTTTAAGATGACTTGATTTCATCTCTCCAGTCTGAAAATGTTTTTTACGCACTGCTTCTACGGAGTCACGTAGAGCAGGCATGTCGCTGTCATTCACTATGATGGCAGTGATAATAAAGTGAGTAGAGACGTTTGGTTTTTCAAAAGAAAAGCTAAAGGCTCCGAATTCATCACAAAAAGCGTATTGCATATAATACTTCAGAGTTTGATTATTACCTAATTTCCGCAGCACTACGAGTTAGCATTTTTTATAAGTACCAGAGCAACAAAAAGTTGTTCAGGACTTTGCCATGTCAGATTTTTCACCAACCTTAGTGCTGCAAATAGAAGTATAGCAAAATCTCCGAATGACATGGCAAATGTACAAATAAAATCCGAGAAACTCACTCCTTTTGGAGGAATTTTTCCAATCACGGAGCAATTTGATGCTCTTTTAGCTCAAACCATAGACTCCACATTGGGGATGAGATGCAAATGGTATGGCTATCAGTATAGCGAGATCCTGCGCTCTTTGATGTGCGTCTATCTTTGTGGCGGCTCATGTGTCGAAGATGTGACAACTCACCTCGTGAGGCATTTGTCTCTTCATCCATCCCTTCGCACTTGCAGTGCGGACACCATATTGCGCGCTATCGAGGAACTAACTTGTGAGAACACCACCTATCAGTCAGCTTCTGGCAGAGTCTATGATTTCAATACTGCGGATAAAATGAACAGTCTGTTGGTCAATGCCCTACTTGCAACTGGTCAGCTGAAGGCTGGGTTTGAATACGATTTTGACTTTGACCATCAATTCATAGAGACGGAAAAGTATGACGCAAAGCGCACCTACAAGAAGTTCTTGGGCTACAGTCCTGGCGTTGCGGTCATCGGCGACGTGATTGTCGGCATTGAGAACAGGGATGGCAATACCAACGTGCGCTTTAACCAGAAAGAGACTTTGGAAAGAATCTTCAAGCGGCTGGAGGCATCGGGAGTGCATGTTGCTCGTGCCCGCATATTCTGCCCCAGCTGACTTGTGGCGAGGGTAAAACTCCCACGAGGTCATCGATGGCGCTGAGAACTCTCTTTTTGAGGGCCTCCAGGCCTGCTTTTGCGAAAACGAGACAAAGAAGTCCCCTTAGGAACTTCATTACGTTTTTAGCGAAGAAGCAAGCCCCTATCCACGTGTCAGCCGTATTGTCAAGTTTCGCCCGGATGTCGTTCGCCCGGTAAACCCTCATGGATGTTCCAAACGTCGCCTCTATCTCGTTCCGTTCACATATGGCCCTTTTTTTCTCCTCGGCGTGCCTGTCGTTGCTCAAATTCTCCACATGCTTCACTATTAAGGCACCAACATTTCATGTCGCCCTTACAAGTTTTAACACCCCAAAGTAATCATTTAATCTAAACTGAGCAAACATTTTGCAAGTTAATTTCTTAGTTATCAATAATTTGTCTTAAATTAGTAGACCCTAAATATTAGATGTACGCTCTCGTTTTGCTACTCATACAGCTTGGCAAGCTCAGCCGTACGTTTTTTGAACTCTCTCCTCACTTCATCAGGACCAACAATCTCAAGACCAGCTCCCATTTGCAGGATACGACCTATAAACTCATTGTTTAGCTCAACATAGACTGTAAACTCGCCATATTCTCCGTCTTCATGCTTACCGAAAGGGATGGTTGTCTGCTGGCTTTGGTGTATAGGCTTAGTTTCTATCAGTTTAAACATATAATTGCTATGAGCTCGCACACGAATCTGAAATGCCGTTGCTTTCTTATAATGAGTTACGCCAACAAGATTCTTGAAATATTTATCGTAGAATCCTTTTGGTGCTGACTGGTATGTCACGCCATTACATATTTTCGGCTTTACGCATATCCTATCTAAGGCTATATTGCAAATATGTATAGGTACATCACCTTCCTCATAACCGAACAAATACCATCTTCCATTAAATTCCTTCAACATATGGGGATGAACGATCTGTGTTTGGCATTTCTTGTTGTATGGTTTGTATTCAATCTGCAGGACCTTCTTTTGGATGATTGTTTCATAAAGAAACGGCAGCAATTCTATATTCGTTAGCTTTCTATCCAAGCTGGCACTCAACACCTGTTCGCCATCTTCCTTTTTCTTCTTAATCTCCAAAAGGTCTTGACATTCTTTGAAGAAGTATTCCAGCCATGATTCAGGAAAGAACCCGGCAGAGTCTTGACAGAATTGCCAATACGTTTTCAAATCACGGATAACCCTACCATAATTGTACAAGTCGGACAAAGGATCGTCTATATTGCCTTTATATCGAAAACGTTGATTGCGATTGTTACCTTCTACCTCAATGCTGTCTTTACCCACTTTCTCTATAACAAGCACCTTTATCTCACCGAAAGCCTTTTTAAGTTCTCCATAGTGCTCTTCTTTCGATGGATTCTCGCATGGCTCTCCAAGATAGTCACTCATTATCTCTGCAAGAGTAACCCACTCACGACTCATGAGTCGCTTGTAGATTGCCCGTGCAAAAATCGCTTTATAACTATCTCCATTAAAAATATTGCCTTTTACTTGACGCATTTCACCACCTATTTTAATTACCACCAGTCACGGACACGTTCTATCGCATCCTTTCCAAGCACTCGAATATCACAATAGACCTCATCCATGTTTAAAGAGGTAACAGGCTCCCAGACGTAAGTATTATCATTCTTCTTACGTCTTAATACTATACAAAAATCCGGTTTCCCTGAATTCTGTAAATAAATAGGTAACAAATAGTTATAATCTAAATCTCCTTCAAGTTTTCCTTGAGTCAATTCTTTTACATTTAAAAAAAAGAAAACTGGTAAATTCTGTATAATAGACTCGTCTAAAAATGGCTGCATCGTTTCTAACATTATTTCTTGATAATACTTAAAACTATTGCCCCCATTATCAGAACAAGATTTTTCAATGCAATCCTCTATCCATTCTTTTCTGTTTTTATATCTTTCAACAGGATTAGAAACTTCATACCGTTTATCGAAGAAACTTAGAACAAAATCTGTTGGAAGGTTGTCGATACCATCCCTTAATATATGAAGCCAACTATTTCCTGTTATTTTATCTTCTATATCTTTTAGCACATCAGCAATTTCTTCCTTATTTTTAGGAGCCACATCTATAATTCTTCTACCTAACAGAGCTTTGATAAATTCATTATGCTCTTCGAATATTTGTTTTAAGTTTTCATCTTTGTCAATAATAGCCTGTAGTATCTTTTTTACTTTTTTAATCTTTATATTATGTTCTTTTATTATCTTATTTGCATCTTGGGCGCGCATTATTTTTGGTTTATCTATTGTTTTTATACGCAAAGCCTCATGACTAACCAATTCGTTTTCAAAAGAATCTCTATGATCAATGTTTTCTAACTCATTTTTCCATGTAACATTATTTCTTTCATCAACAATATCCTTTTTTGTCATCACAGATAAATCCCATTGACTATTGACATCCTTGCGAGTAGCCACAAAATACAATCCGTTCTTCAAGCCTTGATATGTTTCAGGAGTATATAAACCAGTAAAAAGTACCCGCAAACATTCACTATTGCCTTCATAGTAGTTTATTGCCTTTTGTTGGCCTTTATTGGCAAAAAATTTATTTAATTTGATACAGAATATATATATTGCATTTACATAATTACGCAACAAATCATGCGTCCATTGCCTATGGGGATCCATCTCCACTTTCTGTAGTAATGTATGAAATAAACGTACAACATATGGATTAAATTTTTTAATTGATTTGTCTTTTTTTTTTCTGTGGGTTACTAATCCCTAAAAGAAAACTCTTTTCAAAATACGTAAGATTCATAACAACTCATTTTAAAAAAACAACTATAACCTTATGCCAATAATCCCAAGAGAAATCTACAGAAGGATGATAAATCGGTAAAACCTTTATCTTTTTATCTTCTACCTTATAGCTCCAAGAGTTCATATCAATACCCGACATATACTCACCTTCCTCTCCATTCTCAGAAGGCAAATTATCAAAAAGCCTACGTCCCCAAACTATAATATAATCAGGTTGATATAGCTTTAAAATGGCAAAGAAGGGAGTCTTCGCTTCCTCATAATCTTCCGAATCACCTGCCATTCGTGTTCCTCGCAATGGACGTTGGAGATAATTATAGAACATTAAATGGTTCCAAATGTTTTTACTATCTTCAAATTTTGTGACTGTATTAGACAATGCACGTTCAAACTTAACGAAGGTTCTCATCCAACTATATCGTTCTTCTGATTTTAAATAGCAATCCAGAACCTCTCTTGTAAACGATGATAGTTCTTCATCACTCAAATCTTCATCACAATAGTGGCTTTCACCAAGAACCAGTACCTTCTTCCCCGGCTTTGCTTCCGTTCCAAGCACAAGGTTTCCTTTCTCGTCAAAGGATATGCCATGCTCATAATTATCGCCCACAAAAGGTAAGAACATAACGCCAGCCTTTTGCAACTTATCATCTATCTGTTTATCTTCAATCATATCTTAAACATTTCTCTTATTCTATAATGTTAGTTTCTAACATACAGAGGTTCATTCCTCTGTTGCTTGCAAAGATACAACATTTTGTCGGTATAACAAAATATATTATAGCTCAATGTTAGTGCCACACCACGTATGACACTAACACTCAGTTTGATTTATGAGAGCAGACCTTGTATCACCTTATGCCAATAATCCCATGAATAACCACCAGAAGGATGATATACCGCTACTACCCTAACTCGCTTGCCATTGCTCAAGAGATAATATCCCGTAGCAATGCGATTGCCGTCCACTACGATATCGTCGCCATCCTGCCATCGTTCGTTTGGCATATTGTTCCATAGTCGCTTACCCCAAACGATAATACATTCAGGTTCATACTTATCTATAACCTCAAAGAAAGCATTGACAGCCTGTTTGTATTGCGCTGACGTACCAGCCTTACGAGGACCAGTCATCGCCACTTGCAAATAGTCATAGAACATAACAGAATCCCATATCTTCCGTCTCAACGCCCCATCGGTCATCTTTCCAACAAGCGACCGTTCGAACTTCACGAAAGTACGCATCCAATTCTGACGCTCCTTTCTCTCATCGAGAAAGTCACGGAGGACATCCTGCGTAAACTTTGCACACTGCCTACATAGACGGCAGTTGCCGCAGTCGCAGCAACCTCCGTCACAATAGTGGCTCTCGCCCAATATCATTGTTCGTTTACCGAACAAGCCTCCTTTGGCATAATACTTGCCAATAAAAGGCAAGAAGAAAATGTTGTTTTCCACCGTTGAGTCTGTTTTAGGAAAGATTTACTCTCAATCGAATAATGAGAATATACCACGAACTACCGACGTTCCCGCAATGCCACCGACTATGCCGCCAACCATACCGCCGACAACAGTTCCTACACCAGGGAATAACGCCGTACCAATAGCAGCACCGAATGTGCCTCCGGCATAACCACCACCTATTCCAGCGGCATTGCTGGTTGTGTTCTCCACAAACTCTCCTGCCGACATCTTGCCGTTGCATAGTTTCACAGCGTCAGGTACGGTCTGTACTGCCATCATAATGCCGCCAGTAACCATGTTGGTACGCATTCCCTTTGCCAATACGTTCTTAGCAGCTTGTCCCACTACCTCCTTACCTACAAGAGCAGAGGCTGTTCTTTCCACTACTTGCTGACCGACTTGCGTCTTACAAGTCGCATCAAGTATGGTTCGAGCGGAATGTGTAGCGGTAGATGCTATGGAACGGCCTACGGAGGTACGTAGCAACTGCTGTGTACCTACTCCCACAGCTAATGAGGTAGCCCCCGACTTCACCATTTGCGTAGAAGCACACTTCAATGCTTCAGCATGACTCTTGCCATTGCGCAAGGCATTGGCATACCCTAAAGCGAAAGAAAAACCACATGTGATGGAACACGACACAGATTGTGTCTTGATGTCAAACTTGACCGAATCCAACGTACCAGCCTTGGCAATGTTGACTGCTTGATCGTAGGTACACGTTCCCTTAACAACAATGTCTTTCGCCATTGCAGGGTCACTTACACCAGGGACTTCACCAGAACGTATCTTTTCTGCCATCAGCCGAACACACTCGTCGTATTGTTCCTTGGGTACCTCCAGTTTCATCTTGCCATAACGATATGAGCCGTCGGAGAAAGCTGCACCAATAGTCTTTGAAGGAGAGGCACAATACTTCGTCTGAATCTCGACACCGTTACTGATACGGTCGGCACCATTTAGGCTGTTGTCACGGCCTACCTGATCCACCCTCTTGCCAGAAAGGCGGTCAGCCATAGCATTGGCATCCTCTGCAGCCCATCCGTGTCCCTGCTTGTTGCGGTAACGCGAATACTGCATGTAGTTGTTAGTTGACTGTGCGCTACTGGTTGCAGACGCGCTGTTAATCACAGTCTTGATGTTGTTCTTTGCCATATATATAATGTTTAATAGTTATTCACAATGGTAAATCTATCTGCATAGCTTCCATACAAGCATACACCTGCATAGAAGCTATGCCAGATGACTTAGAAGAAAACGCGACCTCTTAGCAATGATGGAATAGTCCTGGTACAGACCAAACCAATGCCTCCGAGCACCGGAGCCGCTGGAACTAGTACGCTAGCTACTGCTGCGCAAGCACAAGCTACATGCACGGCTGTCATCACATTCTCACTGTTAACTACACTCTGTTTTCTCTTGTTTTTTGCCATGAATTGTTGGTTTTGTGTCAGCTTAAGCAAGCATATATACCCACTCGTTGCCAACGGTTTAAATAATTAATTAAATATAAATAGTAGAACCCAACGTTTCATGTATCCATACAACACAGATGTCGTTAATGTCAGTCATTCTGAATATCCTCAATATGTCAAAGAACTCTACAGTCTTTACGACTTGATTTCTGATGCAAAATTACTCATTTATCCTTTAATGGCAAAACATTCGAACAACAATATTGGTACCATTTAAATATACTTTCGGCACCATTCACAACAACAATATAACAGAAGACTTGCCTATTTAGGGTCTGCTAATTTATCTTGCCCCAGCTGACTTGTGGCGAGGATAAAACTCCCACGAGGTCGTCGATGGTGCTGAGAGCTCTCTTTTTGAGGGTCTCCAAGCCTGTTTTTGCGAAAACGAGACAAAGAGCTCCGACAATGAGGCGGAGATGCGGCTGGTAGATGCTGATGATGCGGTCGGCGCAGCTGCGGACATTCTGCTCGAACATCATCTTCTGCTGCTCGTACATCTTGAATGCTACCTCCAGGCACTTGTAGTCATGGCGGCTGAAGCAAGAAAGAAGACTGCCCGCCTGTTTGCCCAGAAAATCGAGAAATATCTATGCTTTTCCCCTTATCACCTCCAATACCTTTCCAAGATGATAAGTAACCAACCCATCCTCATAGGTAGTATCCAATACCTGAACCACGGCACTATCTCTATCCGAATGATAACCCACATGAAACCTTATCACATCGAAACGACGGAGATAACGCTTGCCATCAGCCTCATCAATATAAGTATATTTGTTAAGCGTGGTCTGCTTCAGCGAACGGTACTCCTCGGTCTTCACACCAGATACAATCTCCTCGAAATACTGTTTCTCGATAATCAGCGTCAAAACCTTCAAGCCCGACTGATTTAACTGAGACTCCTTCTTCTCTATCCGCTGCTCCAGACATTGCTGTTCCTTATTGTAGGCAAAGTAGATGATAGTTCCATTCATGATTTTCTGAATGATACTGTCGATGATTTCCAGCGGCACCTGATACCATTCCGTAGCCTCATGCATCTCTCCCTTATCATCAGCCACCCTGAAACGGAAGTTCACCGTCTGCAACACCTGATGCACCAGGTCCTCAAACTTCTGGGAGTGCATGTTCACTATCTTGTAAGTGCTTACTATCTCTACAGGCGCCATCAGATAAGTAGGCTCATGCTCAGCATTGGCCACACGCTCCTCCACCCGATTCGTAGAGAAACCTATTTTATAGAGATTCTTGATGTTCCGAATTTCCGGATTCTCTGATTTCGAACGAAGCACGTAGATATAACCCGTCACCTGGTCTTCCTGCTTCACATCCTCTGGATTGAAGAAATGGCTATCCGACTCCTCGTGAGTTTCGGTGATGGCATAACCACTTGCCACCACGTTCTTGCGAAGTGTTTGGAGAAAAATATCCGACTCCGTACCATTTTCATAGATACAACGAGTTCGCGCATCCAAAGCCCTACTTGTACCTATTGCCTTCTCGCCCACTTTCTGCAGATAAACCATCTGACCATCTACTATATAGAAATGTCCTTCCTGCATATTAGTCGTCTTCGAGATTCTCTGCAACTGTCGCTTCCCGGTCTTCAAATCCTGATGCACCTGTTCGAAGAGAGGCTTAAACCGTGCAAAATCCTCACACAGTTTTCTTTGCGCTACATGGTCGGGCGCATCCTTCTTCTGAGCCATCACGCCTTTCATGTCAGCAGGCACATCGAAGAGCTTTGCCTCCTGATAGGAAACATCCATCAAAGGGTCGTTGAATATATCTTCTAATTCTTTATCAATATCCATATCACTATATATAATAAGGTGAAAAAATATAGCCTATCCCAACAGATGATACTCATCATACTGTCTGAGGCTATCCGTTGCCTTGGTTCGCAGCGCCTTGAGCGATGTGGCAAGCAATTTTTCCTTCAAGCCACCGTCAGCTTTGGGTTCACTACCATGCTCTGCCACCCACTTGTTGACTTCGAGCAATTTCTGCGCCAGCCTGTCATCAGGCGTAGGCGCCTTCGGTTTCGGACGCACATCCGCCAACAAGGGGTCATCAAATATTTCTAATAGTTCTTCTGGCCAATCCATCTTTTTTCTTTATTGAGTGTTAAGAATTGAATTACTTTTCCGGCTCATACTCCAATCCCATCATTTTTCGAATCTTCAGGTTCTTGAGTTTTTGGAAGGCAGCTGCCAGTTCCCTTACCTTCGGGTCAGGGTCGTTGATGTCTGGGCGCAGACCGTCATGCTCTGACACCCATTGCTTATAGGGTCCCTTAAACAGCATCATCGCCTGCTCGATGGTCATATCGAATTTCTGTTCAGCCATCGTGTCCTGGATAATCTTCAGAGTCTGCTTATCCACATTCTTCGACAGCACCTCGTAAGCACGCTGAAACGGATTGATGGAATCAATCAAATTGATGCTCAACTGGTCGATGTTGATCATACGATTGGCGAGCTTGATAAGGCGATTGCCTTCTGACTCCTTCTCCTCGTCGTTTGCCGAAGCATCAAAATCGATAGGATTTCCCTTATCATCCACCACTTCACCACCCTTGACAAGGGTATCAAGCAGCAGGCGCTGGCGAACTTCTTCCACTTCGTCCTCGCTCAAATCCGGATACTTTTCACGAATCACCTTCGGAATCAGCGTTTTGGTGATGGTTTCAGCCGTAGTACTTCCGCTGATGGCTTTCACCACCAGTTCGTCTTGCAAGATAGAAGCCTTCAAATCATCCAACTGCTCCTCTACAATCATCTTCGTCTTCTCGCTCGACAAAGGTTTCAAGCCCTCTATTACCAGGGCACGGGCATCCAGCGGACTACCCTCATCACTATCCACATCCTTCACCGTCTTGAAATGCCAACTAGGCGCCATCACCTGCTCCATCAGAAGCGAAGCCGTAATGGCTTTCAGAAAGTCGTTCACCGCCACCTTCACATCGGGCTGATTGGCATCAGGCATTCCTATCATGTTCACAAACTTAGCCGTCTCCTTGCCTTCGCAATCACGGGTGCATCTTCCGATAATCTGCACCACTTCGGTCAGCGAGCCACGCACACCGATGGTCAGACATTCCTCACACCATTGCCAGTCGAAACCTTCCTTGGCAGTACCCAGGGCGATGATAATATCTACATCATCACGTTTCTTTATTCGTTGTAAATATCCCTGCACCAGGTTGCGGGTCTCGGCATGGTCTTCCACCAGATCGGCAACCTTCAGCAGTCTGCCGTCCTTGGTTCTGACGTAATAGATGCCGCCATTGTTGTAATCCCGTTTCTCTACCTTACCGATGATCTTGATGATTTCATCCACCTCCGTGTATTTACCCAAACCGCTGGATGCACGGGAGTTGACACTCGGAATATGGATGATGGTCTTTTTGGTAGTATCCAGCACCTCGGCAACATGGTCGAGATAACTGCCGTGATAGAAGTGATAGCCCAAGACGAGGTTCTTGAGATAGCGATAACCATTGAGCTGCTGATAATAGTTGTAAGTAACCGGGAAGAAACGGGCCTCATCCTCTGCCCTCAACACCGGAACCCCATCACCCCGGAAGTAACTGCCCGTCATGGCAACGATATGACCGGTGGAATTATTCATCACCCGGCGCACAATGTCGCCCAATCCACTGTTCACATCAGCACTTGTATGATGAAACTCATCTATCGCCAAGAGGCAATCATTAAACTCCTCGTCACTTATTTCCTTCATGCCATTTCTAAGAGTAGCATGGGCGCAAACCAGGATATTGCTTTTATCTTGATGGAAGAATTTCTTAAAGCGTACTGCCTTCTCTTTCTCGTCGGTAGTATCGCAAAGATTATACCGTTGCGCCACCTTCCAGTCGGCAAAGAAGCCATACTTCATCAGGTCGGTGTTTTGGAAAGAGCGGCCGATACTCTTCTCCGGTACAGCCACTACTACCTTCTTGATGCCCTGATTCTTCAGTTTATCCAGAGCGATGAACATCAAGGCGCGACTCTTGCCTGATGCCGGTGGCGCCTTGATAAGCAGAAAGCGATGGTTGCGGGCTTCGTAAGCCTTGGCTTGCATCTCTCGCATACCGAGTTCATTGGTATTGCTCGAAGTACCCGTTTGCTGATATTTGATATCAACGATATTATCATTTATCTTGTCCATAAGCCATTCAAATTATTACTTGTTAGCTGTCATTTTCTCGTAGAGTTTGAAGAGGCATTCCAATCGAGTCTCATCATTTGGGAACGGAGCGCCAGGATAGCAGCTTTCTACGATGGCATCCAGTTCCTCATGTGCAGCACGCAAATCCTCCGGCATCTTTTCCGGGTCGTAAAGATCAGCAAGCGTCTTCTCGGGATAGTTTTCACGAGCCAGAAGCACATTCATTGCCGCCTCTTCTATCTCAGACTTCTTTGTGCCGGAGATGGATGGGAAGGGGAATGTGTTGTAGCAGAGACCTGCGGAATATCTGTAATCAGTCTTTAATCTGCCTCCAACAGTACGAACCCATACCATGTGCATCTCGCTGGTAAGGATGCCAAAGAGCCATAAAGGTGCATCATAAATTACAAATGCAGAATTTGAAACAACCATATCTTTTTCCAAATATCCCATCGGTATGTATTTCCTCCGTTCCGAGGAGACAGAAAGAACAATAATCTTGTCTACTTCTAAGGAAGGATGCTCTCTAAACTGATAAGGTTTTTCTGCCAATTTCAAACAAGCAGCATCAGTACTATCCAACCGAAGTTCTTTTGTTCTTTCTACACGCCTAGCAATCTCTTCATTTTTCAATGCCTCATCAGCATCCTGTTCGTCTATCCACAAACAGTATCTAGGCTTCCCATTTATAAATTCTTCAGAACCATACATCATTCGCAAATACTTAGAAAATGATGAATATTTGGCTATAAAATCTTCATATTCAACTTTGTCGAACAACAAGTTACCATTATCATAAGGCATGCAGCCAAAGCATGATTTCGGATAGCCATCAGGTGTATGAACATCCTTATGTACTATCGTTTCTGTTCCTACAGATAAATAAGGATTTATCACAGAAGATTCTATTTGTTTGTCGGAGGTAAACAATAGTTTCTTATTATTACTCTTATTGAACACCCCAACAATCACAACAGTAACACCGGCATTATATTTTGCATTATTGGTCCATTTGAAAGAAGTATAAGCAAAAGCTATTTCTTCATTCATTTTCAAAATTTGAGGCCAAAGCACAGATACTTGTTCTCCTTGGCATATTGAGTTTGTACTCACATAAGCGTACTTGGCTTTGGATTCATGAATATATTTTGCTCCCAAATAGAACCAAATTGTGATATAATCCAGTATCTTACTATTCTTCAATTTACCAAAGACATAACTTATATCTTCTTTCTGCTCCTTGGTTTGTAATTTACTCCCCAAATACGGCGGATTACCAAATACAAACACTTCTTCATCCTTGGTATGTGGGCATACTACCTCCCAATCCATTCTACAGGCATTACCACATTTTATCTGGTCGATATTATGCAAAGGCAAGGCGGCAACATTCACACCGAAATCGGCGTGAAACTTGTTGTTCATCTGATGCTCGGCAAGCCAAAGCGAAAGCATGGCTACCTCGTGAGGGAAGTCGAGAAGCTCTATTCCATAGAACTGCTCCAAACGGATGCATGAACCATCGATAAAATCGAGCATCTGCTCAGGCGTACATTTCTTGCGGAGATGCAGAATATCCATTTCGAGCAAGCGCAACTGCTTATAAGTGATAATCAGGAAATTACCACTACCACATGCAGGGTCAAAGAACTTCATTTTGCTCATTCTTACCATCAACTTATTGCAACCATTAATGATTGGTCGGCACTCTTTAATAAACTGATTTTGAGACAAAGCACTCATATCAAGCAGATTCTTCTTCTGCTCGTAAAACTCTTCCAGTTTCTTATATACCCCTCTCAAATCATCCATAAAGAGTGGATTGATTACCTTCATGATATTAGGCACACTGGTGTAGTGCATACCCTCCTTGGCACGCACATCAGGATTCACCACCGCCTGAATCATACTACCGAAAATATCCGGATTGATATCCTTCCAATCCAACTCGCCGCTTTCGATGATAATCTTTCTAGCCTTATAACCCATCTTTGGGATAGGAATGTCTGAGGCAAACAGACCGCCGTTCACGTAAGGAAACTGATTGATTTCCTTGGTAAGTTCTTCCGAACGCTCCTTGTTTGGCACATTCATCACCTGGAATGCCTGACCTAGCATCTCGCCGAGATCGGAACCATCTTCCTTAGTAAATTGCTTGATAAAGTTGGTAAAGAGATTTTCGGCAAAGATACCTGTATCTTCGGCAAAGAAGCAGAAGAGCAAACGGGTGATGAAGATGTTAAGGTCGTGCAAGTCGTCATCACTATTATATTCGTTATAAGCACGAATCTCATCATGCAGTTTGGCAAGTTTCTCGGCAGCCTTCACATCGGCTGGGTTTTCTGCCATAGTGTGTACTCGCTCCACGTTCATCAAAGGATAGAAGAAGCCAAAGTCGCTGTGCATCTTGACGAGTTTCTGCTCGTAAGTATCATTCTCACGAGTATCATAAGCCAGGAGGGTTTCACCATCGCTCACCGCAATAATCTTTGGTGCAGCCTTCTTTACCAGAACATCAGTCTTCAAAGCCTCCAACCTGGTGGTAAGATGCAACGTATCTATAGCCTGATAGCAGAACAGGCCTTTGATAAGCAAGCCATCAAAGGTCTTCAAGATACCCTTTCCTTCCTTGTATCTCGACACATCCTTTTCGCTTTTACCAAAAGCCTTCAGTATCTCGTAGCCAACCTCAGAGGCTGGCACCACTTTAGTTTTGAACGAATCTAATCGGGATTCGATTTCCTTATAGCTGAGTTGCAGTTTCTTTGCCATAGCTTCCGTTGCCGATGGAAGCATAGCAAAGCCTTGCCACCCTATTACTCCACCGATTCCCGAAAGCAGAAACCATCTGATTTTAAAAGATTATTTTGATTCTATTCCAGCCTCATCGTAAGATTAGGAATTGGTTAACTGAGTAGCTATCAAAAGAAATGGCGTAGGGAATCTATCACTCGCATTATCCTTGCCTTTCGAGGTCCTAGGAAAACCTTATACACCAAGGATAAGAAGCAACAGAAACCTACGCCAAACTTGCATATGTAATAGCACAGGATGCACCCTATCCAAACGAATGGAAAGGGCACACCTATGCCTGTGTACATACACACATAAAGCGAAGGCGCCTACCGCTGTCTTCATCTGAGTGTAACTTTTGAAATTTCCTAGGTTTCGAAAGATCAGAAGAAAACGTAGTACACGTCTTTCTTAATTATGATAGGCCAAGCCATGGACTTTTACTTAACCAGCGACTCATCGCCAGCCATCCACAGCAAGGCAACTGCAAAAGTACGAAAAAGAATTGGGATTTGCAAGAAAGTCAGAAAGATCTTACAAATCCCAATAAAATAGTTGATGATTTACTTCTAAAGCAGGCATCTCATACTCATACCTAAGCCTCCAGATAGTTCATCATATCCTCCAATGTATCGAAGTTCTTGACATTTCCCTCCTTTACATCAAGGATGGCTTTGTCTAATTCAGAATAAGGCGTTCTCATATGTTCATGCCTCCATTGCTCAATAGTCTTTTCATCTATCAAGCCCTCATCCCACAATGCCTCTGCGGCATCAATCGCTTTTTACGCAAAATATCGACTATCTGTCGTCATAACACTATCATTTTAAATAATTACCCATGTTACTTATGAAGCATCACCCCTTCCTCTTCAACATTATTATAAAAAGGACTGCCTTTTTTGCTGTTCCAATCCTTCATCGAATACACTATCGGATGAATCATCTGATTGATTTGCCAACCCAATTCCCAAAGAGGATAGGTATAATTGTCATGATCCTGCTCGTCTATCTTATCCTTGTTCAGAAGCACAAGGATGTCCCAGTCGGAATCTGCCTTGGCATCCCTTCTGGCCCTTGACCCGAAAAGGATAACCTTGGCATCTTTCGGCATAATCGACTCCGCTTTCTTCTGAATCGACTTGAGTACCTCGTCTTCAAGATGTTCCCTTGTTACTGTTATCATAACACTACCATTTTAATTACACCACAAAAATACGAAAAAGAATTGAAACCAACAAATACTCTGAGAGTTTTTACATTTATTCCTTCCTCTTCACCCAAACCTTGTGGCTGCCGCTGCCCGTCGAATCTATCGGCGAGGTTCGGTCGGCGGTGATTTCCTTCAGCTCCAGGGAGGCGGCGGTGCGGCTCAGGTTGTTGATGCAGGCATAATCAGAGAGGGTGATAAGGCCATCGGTTTCTATCACCTCCAGGGCACGGGCGATGCGTTCTTCCCTGGAATAGAGCTGCTTGCGAATCACCTTCACGCCACCCATGTCTCGCTCCAGGTCGGGATCGGTTTTATGCTTCACACTCTTGAGAAATTCAGGAGATGCCTTGAAGTTGATGTCCTTCACGCCCACCTTGCGATACGTCATCTTATCATCTTCACTCTGCATTTCCGTAGGCTTATCGTCCTCGAAACCGAGGGAGAGCGAGAAGGTGCCGATGCCTTCTATATTTACATTGTAGCCCATGGAGAGCATTTCTACCAACATATCAGCCACATCAAGCAATACTGCCTCCGTGGTACTTTCCGAAATACCACGATGGTAGCTCTGCATCCTCTTGATGAACTCTTTCCTGGATAGTGTCCGATTGGTCACTATCTTGGGATAAACTCTGCGCTTGCCCTCATTACGCATGTCAGTTAACTCTTGCAACTTGTACTTTGCCATACCGATTCCTTTCTTATTAAGATTGTTATCACTCCATATTGAGACAGCCATTACGGTCAAGAGTAATGATGATTGCTCCTCATCATAATAGTTCTCATACCTAAGGATAAAAGTATTTATCCCTCGACAAAAATTTCATTCAACGTCGTTGAACGGACATTCGTGGACGTTGAATGCAGATTCAGTGACACTGAACGCACGTTCAACATCGCCGAACAGAACTTTCTGATAGGCAAAAGTACATTTTTTCCTAATAATAACCAAGACTTTTCCTAAGATAATCTATCTCGAAGGGCGCGACCTTCGCGACAAGGTGTGGCACGACCTTCAGCCAAACGGTTTCACGGAGCCCCGCTTGTTCAAGCTCATGCCGAGCATACACGCAACAGGCAGACCGCCGATGAGAGCAGTCTGCCTGTCTAATTCTATTGATCTAAATGATTGATTGTCTAAAAAAAGTCACTTGGATTATAGCGGCGAAGTGAGGATGAACTCGCGCAGGACATAGTAGCAGAGGATACCAGCGATGTAGCCGACGAAGGCTATCCAGGTGATCTTTTTCATGTACCACACGAAGGTGATCTTCTCCAGTCCCATGACGACCACACCGGCAGCAGAGCCAATGATGAGCATGGAGCCACCGACACCAGCGCAGTAGGCAAGCAACTGCCAGAAAATGCCATCGACGGCAAAGTCGCCTGCCTCAGCCACGGGATACATACCCATACAGCCGGCCACGAGAGGCACGTTATCGACGATAGAGGAGAGCACACCGATGACACCCGTGACGAGGAAGTGGTCGCCATTGAAGGCCACGTTGAGTCCCTCGCCGAGCTGGGTCAGCACACCAATCGTCTCCAGGCAAGCCACGGCCATGAGGATGCCGAGGAAGAAGAGAATCGTACTCATATCGACACGGGAGAGCAGGCGCGTTACACGCTTCTGCAGGCCCTCGCGGTTCTTGGCGCGATGGAGATTGCGGTAGAAGACCTCCGTCACCGTCCACAACGTGCCGAGCACCAAGAGGATGCCGACAAACGGCGGAAGGTGGGTGATGCTCTTGAAGATGGGAACGAAAAGCAGACCGCCTACACCAACCCAGAACACGACCTTGCGCTGAGCCTCAGAGAAGTCGCTCTCGTTCTCCTCGCCCTCGCCATTGTCCTTGACGGGCACCAGCTCGCCCTTGAGATGATACTGGAGGATGAATGCAGGGATAATCATGGAGACAAGGCTGGGGAGGAGGATCTCGCTGATCACGCCAGCGGCAGTGATAAGACCCTTGTTCCACAACATGATGGTCGTCACGTCGCCAATCGGCGAGAACGCGCCACCAGAGTTGGCGGCAATGATGACCAACGAGGCGTAGATGATACGATCGTTCTTGTCGGCGACAAGCTTGCGGAGGATCATGACCATGACAATACTGGTGGTCAGGTTGTCAAGAACCGCAGAGAGGACGAACGTCAGGAAAGCAATACGCCACAGGAGCTTACGCTTGCTGCGCGTGTTCATGACGCCCTTCACCCAGTCGAAGCCGCCGTTCTGATCGACCACCTCGACGATAGTCATGGCTCCCATCAGGAAGAACAGAGTCGTAGAGGTACTACCGAGGTGGCGCTCGATGATACTGCTGATGAAGTTGGCGATACCTTCATGGCTCACCGTGCCGTTCGAAAGCACCTCCGCCACCTCATGGGAGATGGTGGGGTCGAACATAAACAGTGTCCAACAGGCCACAAACATCAGCAAAGCCACAGCGGCCTTGTTCACTTTCGTCACGCTCTCAAGAGCTATGCACGCATAACCCAGGACGAAGACGATGATAATCGCAATAGTTAGTGTTGACATGATTATTTTTGATAATTGATTTTCTGCTGCTTCACGGTCATTGATTGATGGGTGCAAATTTACTAAGATATTTCTCACTTACCAAATTTTATACGAAGTTTATTCAGAAAAAATTAGGTACTTAGCCGACTTTGTCGTACATTTGCAGTATGAATCAATCACGGGATATGGAAAAGAAGCATTATGACGTGGTCTGTGCCGTGGTGCGCAGGGGCAACGATTACCTTTGTATGCAGCGACTCAGAAAGGGTCCTGACTATGTGTCGGAGCATTGGGAGTTTCCTGGGGGCAAGGTGAAAACGGGTGAGAGCCGTGAGCAGGCCCTCCTCCGGGAGATCCGCGAGGAGATGGACTGGGAGATCTATGTCGGACGGCAGATTGGACAGGTGGAACAGGAGTATCCCGACTTCACCATCACCCTGACGGCATTCGACTGCATGGCCCGCGACTTCGACTTCAAACTGCTTGCACATATCGACTGCCGATGGCTTCCTCGCGAGCAACTGACCACACTGGAGTGGACCGAGGCCGACCGCCTGCTCATCCAGCAGCTGCCAGAAGAACCGTGAATCCGATCGACTCTTCATCCATCAAACATCATCAACAACCCATGATTACTGTCAAGGTATCAAAAGAAATAGAATCCGTTTGTCCTCACTTTGTGGGGGCTTGCGTCGAGGCCCAGGTCCTGAACACGAATTTCTGTCAACCGCTGTGGGACGAAATCAACGCCTTGGGCGAACAGTTTCGCAAGAATCTGACCACAGAGAGCCTGAAGCATCTGCCCAGCATCGAAGCCACGCGCCACATCTATCGTCTTTGTGGCAAGGACCCATCGCGCTATCGCCCTGCCTCAGAAGCGCTGATCCGGCGCATGCTGCAAGGAAAGCAACTGTATCAGATAGACACGCTGGTGGATTTGATCAATCTTGCGTCTATCGCATACGGCTACTCCATTGGCGGATTCGACGCGGACAAGTTCGAGGGCGACACGCTCACACTGGGCATCGGGCGCGAGGGTGAACCGTACGAGGGAATCGGACGCGGCATCATCAACATCCACGGGCTGCCGGTCTATCGTGACGAAGTGGGCGGCGTGGGCACTCCAACAAGCGACAACGAGCGCACAAAAATAGATCTCCATACCACCCACCTGGTCGTCCTCATCAATGGCTATGACGGCAACGAACAGCGGGTGAGCGACAATGCGACGTTCATCCAGGGGCTCCTGCGCAAATACTGCGAAAGCGACGGAGGTAGCTTTTACTTGTATCGGTGACTATAGAATCGCTCAAGAAGAAAGAGGACGGGGAAAGAAAGTTGTTTTTTCATTATTATATATAACATACTGAAGTTTCGCAAGTGGTTCAAGAACGGGCTGAAGGCCCAAAAGCTCCTAGCCCAGGGCATCGCCCTGGGTATAATAGCAATCAGCAAGGCGCCCTGTAAGGGCAAAAGCCTTATATATTGCCTGGATTTTTAAAGCTTTTGCCCTTACAGGGCGACAGGTTTGCGTCCGTAATAACCCAGGGCGATGCCCTGGGCTAGGAGCTACTGCCCTTTTAGGGCGTGTGGAGCTTACATGCGAAAGTTGAGTAACATAGACTAAGGAGGAATTTTAGAGATATGAATCCAACGAAACTCAAAGAGATTTCGGAACTGGTCTCGCAGCTTAACGAGGCTTCCGACGCATACTACAACGGTCGGGGAGAGAAAATGACCGACTACGAATGGGACGCAGCCTTCGACCGACTGAAGCAGTTGGAGGCGGAGACAGGCGTAATCCTGCCGCAATCGCCTACTCATCGGGTCAGTGCAGACAACCTTGTAGGACAGAAGGAGGACCACGAGTTTCCTGCCTTGTCTCTCGCCAAGACGAAGAAGGTGGAGGACTTGGTCAAGTGGAGTGAAGGGAGACCCGTGTGGCTTTCATGGAAACTCGACGGACTGACGCTGGTCGTGACCTACGATGGTGGTCGTCTGACAAAGGTGGTGACACGCGGCAACGGCCACACGGGCACGAATATCACCCATTTGGCCAAGGCTATTGGCGGAATCCTGCCTTCCATCCCGTATCAAGGTCACCTCGTCGTGCGTGGAGAGGCCGTCATCAGCTACAAGGACTTTGAGCAATTCAACCTCGAAAGCGACGAGGAGTATGCCAATCCGCGCAACCTGGCGAGTGGCTCCATGACGCTCAAGGATGTCGAGGAGGTGAAGCTACGTCATATACGCTGGATTCCTTTCACCCTGGTCTATACAGAGGTGGAACTGCGCTCATGGGGTGCGCGTATGGATTGGCTCGAATCGCAGGGCTTCACAACGGTTGAGCGAGAACTGATAGTCGGTCCCAACCTCATCAACTTCCAAGAGGTCATCGACAGATGGACAGAACGTGTGACGGCAGGAGTGCAGCCACGAAAGGGCGTGACGCCTTTCCCCTACCCCGTCGATGGTCTGGTCATCGGCTATGATGACACCGACTATGCGGCTACAGGATCGGTGACGGGACACCACGCCACGCGTGCAGGCTACGCCTTCAAATGGCAGGACGAGAGCGCGGAGACACAACTGGACCATATCGAGTGGTCGTGTGCCGCCAGCACCATCTCGCCAGTGGCGGTCTTCCGACCCGTACTGCTTGAAGGGACGACGGTGAAGCGTGCCTCGCTGTGCAACATATCTGAATGTGAGCGACTCGGCATCGGCGACAAGGAATCACGATTGTCCGTCATCAAGGCCAACAAGATTATACCCAAAGTCATTCGGGTGGTGGAGGCCGCAGGGACTTTCGAGATTCCGAAGACTTGCCCTGTCTGCGATGCGCCCACCGTGGTGAGGGAAAGTGAGGTGAGCGGTACGCGCACGCTACATTGCACGAATCCCGACTGCCCTGCCAAGCAACTCAAAAAGTTTGCGCGCTTCGTCTCAAAAGAGGGAGTGAACATAGATGGTCTGAGTGAGCAAACGCTTCAGAAATTTATCAATCTTGGATGGGTGCGCGAGTATTCCGACCTGTTTCATATCAGCCAACACGCCATCGTCTTGCGCGACATGGAGGGCTTTGGCGCAAAGAGTGTCACCAACCTGCTTGCAGCCACAGAAAAGGCGCGTCAGGTAGAGGCACGCCGACTCCTCTTTGCCCTCAACATCCCGTTGGTAGGCCAGGACGTCTGCACCCGTCTGCTCACTGCCTATCCTCTGGAGGAACTCATCCAGACGGCACGCAACACGCAGGACGACGCCGTCTTTGCTTCTATCTCGGGCATAGGACCGGAAAAGAGCACATCGTTCGTCCGCTGGATGAAGGACTGCCGCCATGCGGAAATGCTTGACCACCTGCTTCCCGAATTGGAGATAACCCAGCCAGACAGCACACCATCGGGGGCAAGGTGTCAGGGACTAACCTTCGTTGTCACGGGCGACGTGCATCATTACAAAAACCGCAACGAACTCAAGGCGTACATCCAAAGCCAAGGGGGTAAGGTGACGGGATCTGTTTCCAAATCTACTTCCTTCCTCATCAACAATGACGTGACAAGCACGTCGAGCAAGAATACCAAGGCGCAGCAACTTGGCATCCCCATCATTTCGGAAGATGAGTTCATCGAGAGATTTTCTGACCAGGAGTCATAGGAGCTAATATACAGAAGGCTTCAAATCATTACATTTGAAGCCTTCGTCATATACCATTGTCGGTCAAGACTGTCTATATCACAAACAGTCTTGACCGCTTTTTTTTACTGCTGCGACTGGAAGATAAGCAACTGGTCGAGCACCACCATGGCAGCCATGGCCTCGACGATAGGGACGGCACGGGGCAAGACACAAGGGTCGTGTCGGCCTTTTCCTTGCATGGTGATAGGCTTTCCCGAGACGTCAACAGTCTGCTGGTCGCGCAAGAGCGTAGGGGCAGGCTTGAAAGCAACGCGGAAATAGATGTCCTCTCCATTGCTGATGCCTCCCTGGATGCCACCACTATGATTGGTGAGCGGCTTGATGCGGCCGTCGTCTGTCGTGGTCCACGAATCGTTGAGCTGACTTCCCAAAAGGGGAAGCGCATCAAATCCCGAACCATAGTCGAAGCCTTTCGCGGCATTGATGCTCATCATGGCCGAGGCGAGGCAAGCCTGCAACTTGGAGAACTCTGGCTCGCCCAAGCCCGCAGGACAACCTTTGATGACACAAGTGACAGTGCCTCCCACCGTGTCGCCAAGAGCGCGAACTCGGCGGATAAGGGCTGCCATCTCCTCGGCATAGGCCGGAGAGGGGCAGCGGACGGCGTTCTCTTCTATCAAAGATGGATCAAAAACATCGTGAGCAAGGTCCAAGGGAAGTCTGACGTCGCCCACCTGCGAGGTGAAAGCCGTAACGGAAATGCCGTGGCGCCGCAATGCCAATTTGGCGAAAGCACCGCCTACGACCCGCGAGAGTGTGATGCGGGCCGAAGAGCGTCCGCCTCCGCGATAGTCGCGGAGGCCGTACTTCTTCTGATAGGTATAGTCGGCATGGGACGGACGATAGAGTGTGCGATAAGTAGCATAATCCTCGGGGCGAGCATCCGTATTGGAAACAAGAAAGCCAATGGGTGTTCCCGTGGTCTTGCCCTCAAAGATGCCACTCAGCAGACGCACCTTGTCGGTCTCTTTGCGCCCCGTGGTGAGCGGGCTCTGACCTGGGCGACGACGGTCCAGCTCTCGCTGAATGAAGGCCTCATCGACCGCTACGCCCGAAGGCATGCCGTCGATGACGCCACCGACTCCCTCGCCATGGCTCTCACCAAACGTAGTGAGCGTGTAGAGTGTACCAAACGTGTTGCGCATCGCCGTCCCAATGACTGATCATTAGTGGCAGCCGCAGCCACCACCTTCACCATCACCGCAATGGCAGCCACCATCGCCGTCGCCGTCACAATGGCAATCGCCACCGTCGCCACAACCGCCACCGCAGTCTCCGCAATGGCCACTGCAATGATGCTGCTTGCTCTTCTCGACGAAGTCGTTGACTTCCTCCTCGGTAGCGGGGCGGTTCTCGATGATGTGTCCCTTGAAATGGAGATCCTTGCCTGCGAGCGGATGGTTCATATCCACCGTCACCGTGTCGTCGTCCACCGAGACGACATAGCCAAGATAGCGCTGACCGTTCTCATCGGCCAAGGGGATAACTGCGCCAGCAAAGACATTGGCCTCGTCAAAGACACCATCGGGCGAGAACATCTTCTTGGAGAGCGTGGCACGCCCTTTGGGGTCGTACTCGCCATAGGCCTCGGCCTGGGGAAGGACAAAATCATAATCGACCCCCGTCACAAACTCGGCCAAACGGGTCTCGAACGAGGGAAGGAGCATACCTATCTCGGTATAAACACAGAGGGGCTGATCCTCGGTGATTTGCTCTTTGAGCACTTCCTGACCATTCTCCTCAAGGTACAACTGATAGGTTGCGGATATAAAACGATGTGACATTTTTATTTTCTATTAGTTTGTTATTCAAAATTGCACCGCATCAGCCCAACAGCGTCAGCGAATAAAGATAGACTACCGCGGCAGGAAGGGCCATGAGCGACGAGTCGAAGCGATCGAGCATGCCTCCATGACCAGGGATTACATTGCCACTGTCCTTGACGCCGATGGTGCGCTTGAGGAGACTCTCCACAAGGTCGCCCCACGTGCCAAAGACGCAGACTACCAGGCCGAGCCCCATCCACTGCCACTCATTGAGGACATGGGGTTCTGCTCCTTGATTGACATACCACCCTATCAGGTAGGAGACAACCAGCACGAGCACGCCGCCCCCAATGCTTCCCTCCCAGGATTTGCCAGGGCTGACGCGTGGAAAGAGCTTGTGCTTTCCCAGCAAGGATCCAGCACAATAGGCTCCTGTATCGTTGGTCCAAAGGAGCACGAAGACGCTCAGGGGCAAAAGCATATCGACCGTGAGCATTCCCTCTGGAGTGGTCTGAAAAGCCAATACGTTGACCATCGAGAACGGGAGGGCAATATACATCTGTCCGAGCATCGTGTAAGCCCAACAATGGAGCGGATTCTCATTCTTCAGATAGAGTTCGGCGATGAACAGATAGATAATCGAAAGAATGTAGGGGATGTATGCACTGAATCCTTCGACGAAGCCCATACGCTGCCCTGCCACTGCCACGAAGAAATAGACTCCCGCCGCCGTGGAAATGAAACGGTTGACACTGATGCCTTTTTGGTCATTGACCAGTCCGCTAAACTCCCATAGCGTCATGCCGGTGATGACGGCAAAGAGGACGACCATATAATGGGGACGCGTGAAGCCAAGCACCATGATGGCTACAAAGAGCGCACCAAAGATAGATCGCGTGATCAGATTTTTCTGTTTTTCGCTCATCATTCCTTCTCCTTATCCTCTGTGTCGTCTTCTGCGTGGTCGTCTTTCTCGGCCTCCGCCTTCTCATGCTCCTCCTGGGCCTTTCTGACCGCCTCGGGCATGTTCTCCAGTCGCAACTCGTTCTTCTCTTCCTCGGCCATCAACTCCTGCGTGCGGCTTGACCAAGGACGCTTGCCGAAGATGCGCTCCACATCCTCCGCCATAACGACCTCCTTATCCACGAGCAACTGGGCCAGCTGGGCGTGTCCCTCCTTGTGTTCGTCGAGGATCTGCTTGGCGCGATCATACAGCTGGTTGACTATCTTCAACACCTCTTCATCGATCAGGCATGCGGTCTTTTCGCTGTAAGGCTTTTGGAAACCATACTCGCTGTTGTCGTAGTAGCATATGTTGGGGAGCTTGTCGCTCATACCATAATAAGTCACCATGCTAAAGGCAGCCTTCGTGGCACGCTCCAAATCATTCATGGCTCCCGTCGAGATATGACCCGTGAAGAGTTGTTCGGCGGCACGTCCTCCTAAGAGCGAGCACATCTCGTCGAGCATCTGCTCCTTGGTGGAAATAGGACGTTCCTCGGGCATGTACCAAGCTGCACCGAGAGCTTGTCCACGCGGCACGATGGTCACCTTGATCAGCGGGTTGGCAAACTCGCAGAACCAGCTCACCGTGGCATGGCCAGCCTCATGGATGGCGATAGTACGCTTTTCGTCCGCTGTCATCACTTTGGTTTTCTTTTCCAGTCCGCCAACGATGCGATCGACGGCATCAAGGAAGTCCTGATAACCCACTTCCTTCTTGTCATGGCGGGCCGCTATCAAGGCAGCCTCATTGCAGACATTGGCAATATCGGCACCCGAGAATCCAGGCGTCTGACGCGCCAAGAGGTCCAAGTCGATATTCTTGTCGAGCTTCAGCGGCTTCATGTGTACCTGGAAGATAGCCTTGCGCTCAGGCAGATCGGGCAGATCAACACGTATCTGACGGTCGAAGCGTCCCGCACGAAGCAACGCCTTGTCAAGCATATCCACACGGTTGGTAGCCGCAAGGACGATCACGCCCGAATTGCTGCCGAAGCCATCCATCTCGGTAAGCAGCGCATTGAGCGTATGCTCGCGCTCATCGTTGCCGCCCATAGCAGGATTTTTGGAGCGTGCTCGTCCCACGGCATCGATCTCGTCGATAAAGATGATACAGGGAGCCTTCTCCTTGGCCTGCTTGAAGACATCGCGGACACGACTGGCACCCACGCCGACAAACATCTCGACAAAGTCGGAACCACTCATAGAGAAGAAAGGCACAGCTGCCTCGCCTGCCACGGCCTTGGCCAGCAAAGTCTTACCTGTTCCCGGAGGACCAATGAGGAGGGCTCCCTTGGGAATCTTGCCACCCACATCGGTATACTTCTTCGGATTCTTGAGAAACTCTACGATTTCCTGCACCTCCTGTTTGGCTCCTTCCTGACCTGCCACGTCCTTGAAGGTGATATTCAGTTCGTCAGCCTTCTCATAGAGCTTGGCTTTCGACTTACCGACGTTAAAGATGCCACCAGCACCTCCTCCGCCGCCACTCATCCTGCGCATCATCCACATCCAGAAGGCGATGAGCAGCACCCAGGGCAGAAGGCTCAACAAAATGTCGGTGAAGACATTGCCCTTCTCGTTATTGTAGCTGAAGCCAGTGATCTTTTTCGTCTTGATGGCTTGGTTGAGCATCGTCTCCAAGTTGTCAACAGAACCGATCTCCACTACCACGTAGGGCTCGGGACCCGTCTGCTTCACATGGGCCTTGAAGATATCATTGATATGCTCGGGCCGGACATACATCTTGAGCGTGCTCTCATTCTTATTGACGACCACGCGAGAGGCCCATCCCTTATTGACATATTCGACAAACTGGGTATAGTCCTTCTTCACGCTCACCGAAGTGTTGCCCAAACCTCCGTCCTTACCAGTCGCGAAGAAGGCCACGGCGAGCGATATGATGACCAGCGCATAGATCCAGTTCATATTGAACTTGGGCATACGCGGTCCACCCCCATTGTCTGTATTCATTGGTTTTTGATTATCCATTAGCTCTTGGAAAAGATAAAGTTGTCAGTTTTCAATCCAGATCCGGGATTCTCGTCAGCTTCGCATCCTCCCAAAGATGCTCGAGGTCATAAAACTCCCTCGCCTCGGGAAGGAAGATATGAACCATCACATCCACGAAGTCGATGGCAACCCACTGAGCCAGGCCCAAACCAATGCAGCTGACAGGCTTCTCACCCTCTGCCTCCCTGACGTAGTCGCCCACGCTTCCAGCAATGGCCTCTACCTGTGTCGGCGAGTTGCCTTGGCAGATGATAAAGTAACTACATACGGCTCCGTCGGTTTGCGTCAGGTCAGCAACGACAATGCCGCTGCCTTTCTTATCCTGGATTCCCTTAATAATCGAATCTACTAGTTTTTGAGATTTATTCATTCAATGTCATTCTATTTAAAATAGATTGCAAAGGTAAGCCTATTTGGGTAAACGGCAAAGGAAATAACTATTTTTAGTACTATCACACGCTCCGCCCACCATTAGCCAATGGCCACGGCGAACAGTCCTGCGAAAAGACTTACACAAAAGGTATCATCACTCCCGAACACATTCACAACCTTCGCTGAAGTCACGCTAAGATATGGTAGCACCGTTTTGGTGCTACACCAAAGAAGAAAAAGGGCAGGTTGCAGAAGAACTATTTCTCCTTCAACCTGCCCAGTTAATAGCGACGGCATTCACTTCGTGCCGTCCTTGTTCAACAAGGAATGATACTATTTATCTCAATACCTTCACCGTGTGGCTCGTACCGTCAGCAAAGATGGTCTTGACAAGATAGAGTCCCTGTTGCGGCTCTGCGACACGTTGACCGTTGAGCGTGTAATACTCCGTGCGAACGACCTCGCCGTTGGCCTTTTCCACTCCCTTTACCGCGTCGGTATAGGTCACGGAGAGACTGGAAATATCCACGCGGTCATCATAATTTGGCTTTAAGTCTTTCTTCAGATAGAAGAAGCGAACGGTATGCCGGCCAGGGCCAAACTTCAAGTCTTTGGGAGCAAACTGTGTGGAGCTGGCATCTACATCGGGACCAGCAAGCTCTATGCTTATACTACCGTCGAGCGTGATGCGCGTGCCCGTGGTCAACGTTTTTGAACCCATGAACTCGAAGAAATCCTTCGAGCTGTTATGCCCCGTCCATGAGAGCACACCAATCTTGTTCTCAGGCACTTCGAAAGAGGCTTCCAAAAAAGAATTCAAATTTTCACTTCCGTCACTGCTCTTTTTTGCGGTAGAGTTGAATGTCTTATTGCCCTCTACAGTGAAAGGCCATTCTGCTGAAGTGTTGAACGAGAAATCACCATTGGTGACAATAGGATGATAGTCTACAGGGATGGCAGTGTTGGATGCCTTGCACGTTAGTCTGTACGAGCCAGTATTGGTATGGAGCACCACCAATCCGCTTTGCTCACCGAGTTCCTTGGAGTCAAAAGCAATCTGCACTGGCAGTTCCTCTGAAAACGCCGCCGTAGCACCGCTCATCACACCAGAGAAGCTTCCATCGCCGTCAATGCTCGTTAGGCTCAGCGACTCCGTACCAAGGTTTATCAACTGGGCGGTCAGCGTATCTCGCACAGAGAATTGATCGAAGAAATGGTTGCCAAAGTCCAAAGCATCCTGCTTCAAAACCGCGAGATGCTCCTGCTGGTCATAGAGGCGAAACACCATGTCGTAGATATAAGCGCGATAGCGCACGTCGGCATCTTTAGCCCAATCGTTGTTCGTGATATTTTGGAACTGGAGTACATAGGTGCCTGGTTTGAGTGCAAGCGCATTTTCGACATTATCCGTAAACTCACCACCATCCATACTATGGGAAGTGACATCATTGAACACCTGATCGTCATTGTTTTGGATAGTAAAGCCATTGCCATAGCTACCCTTCTTGAAACCTTTCCAGCTGACAAGACCCACCTTGCCCTCAGGCACGACGAGGTTGGCAAACAACGTCGCAGTAGTATTATTACCCTTATTGGTGGCAACTGCTACGGGATAACCCGTGATTGTGTCGGTAATGACAAACGGGAAGTCTGTGCCCATGCTGAACGCAATATCACCATCCTTTACAATTTTGCTATAATCGGGAGCTTCGCCCACTGTAGCGGTCACGTTGAGCACTGCTTTCTCGCCATGAGAATTCTAAACTTGCACGGTACCAGAATACGCTCCTGTCTTAGAAGGAGAGAACTCTACATAGACATTCTGAACGGTGCCCGCATCAATACTTTGGTAAGCTAAAAGCCGCAAACCCTTACCGTCAACCAAGCCCGTATAATTGGTACTTTTCAAACCCTTATTGACAAGACGGACTGACTGTTTCAGAATTGAGCCCACGGTGACATTGGGACCCTCGAAATGGACGTTAGAGGGAATAAAGGTTAGTTTGGCCTCGTCAGGCATCTTCTCTATGCCGACCGTACCGCCCTGATAGAAGCGGATAGCACCATAAGGCGTAGCATTTTTTTTGACAAGCACCCACAAGCCAAAACCCGTCCGCGGGGTAATAGTGGAAAGATCATCACTCACGTCGAAGACCAACTTGTCTGTTGTCTCCAGGCCGTACTGGCCGTTTTTATCGGGCTCCGTCGAGAAATCGCCCGCAAAAAGCACGATGGAGCAATCATTGCCAAAATAGGTACAATCGCCATAGTGGGCATAATCGGCCACGGCACGCTCAGAATCATACCCAGGCGTGTTGATGGTGATAGTTTTAGCGGCAGAATCGTAGGTTCCCTCTATGGGACTCGTTGAGGTCACTTGGAATTCGCCCAAGTTCACCAAATTAGTTATCGTCACCTTATCACCGTTGAAAGTCAAGTCAGCACGGTAACTGTCCAAATATCCATCTTCGCGGGAATAGCTCCTGTTGGCATCATAATAACTTTTGGCATCTACCCAATATGGGGTTGCAGCGGCATCGGCTTTGACAAGCGCCGTCTTTGGCGGCATCTTTGGAAAGGATTCCTTCTGTTTGAGCTGTTCGCCCGAATTGAGCGACTGTGCCATCGCAGCCTGTCCAAATGTGAACAATGCGATAAGTAAACGGATCTTTTTTCTCATAACTTTGTGTCGTTAAATTGTTTTGAACTAATGTTTACGTCGGCAAAAGTATGCAATAGTCCTATAATACACAAGAATTTACGACCTGTACATGTATCAAAACGGGTTTCTAAACGTTCAAAGACAAGTTTCTATACTTCGCACCATATGTCTTGCCATCGCACCACGTCTGAAACTAACCTTCCCGGTCAGCTATCTTGAGGAACTGAGAGGGCGTAAGACCCGTGAACTTCTTAAACGCACTGATGAACGAGGCACGCGACTTGAACCCCACTCCCTGCGAGATGGCCTCAATGGTAAGGTTGCCATAATGCTCGCGGTCGGACATTTGACGGCAGGCTTCTTTGACTCTGTACTCGTTAAGAAACGTGGAAAAGTTCATCTGACAAGTTTCATTGATGACCTGCGAGACCAGCTTGTAGCGTGATCCTACCAACTCGCTCAATCGCTCTAAGCTGAACTCAGGCGAATAGATTTCCCCACAGGTCTCCATCACGCGGAGAATGCGGGATGCCAGTATCTGTTTGTCATCATTGCTAAGGTTGTTGTAAGTGTATTTTTCCTTCCTTTGCGGTATACTCTCTTTGATTTTGCTCAGTTCCTGCTCCAGAGTCTCACACCGTTTACGTTCCTTCTCTTCATTACGAAGGGTGGAAAGAGTCTTCGTATACAGGTTTTTGTTCTGCTCACGTAGCCGTTTGTTGTTTCGCCAAAGAACCAACAGAAAACAAAGAATGAGTAGCGCCGCACCAATCACTACGCCAAGGATAAGCAGTTGACGCTGACGGCGCAGTTCCATCTGCGCCATTTGCTCATCGACACGCTTCATGCTATTGACAAAGCGCATCTCACTGACGCTCATCAGCTGTCGATAGTTGAGCAAGGTATCCTTCAACGCAAGGTAATTGTTGCGAAACCGATTCTCTCCAAGTATATCTCCTTGCAGCGCATAAAGCTCCGCCAAATGGTCGTACAGTTCAAGCTCGGCATCTTTCATGTTGGAATGGGCGGCGAGGGAGAGGGCTTCGTGTAGCAGTTGACCTGCGCCGGCCATGTCACCTTGCAGCCTCCGCGTTTTAGCACAATTAATTTTGGCAAAGATAAGATATCGCAAGCGGGAGGGATCATCCTTTACAAGCATCTCTTGTTGGCGATAGCACGTTTCGGCCTTGGCATACTGCCGCTTGGCCAAGTAGCTATTGCCATCATAGAGCAACAAGGCATAGCGACGAACTACACTGGAATGTTGCTTCTCAAGTTGGGCGTACTGATTGCGGATGGTCGCAATACGGGACAATTCTCCCAAGTCACTGCTCACTGACACAATATTGGCAAAAGCCATATCGAAATCCTCACTCTTCGCCTTAATACTGACTGCAAAGCATTTTTTGTAATAAGAAAGAGCTTTACGCAAGGTTTTCTGGTCTTTTCCCTGCTCGGCCATCGTCTGATACATAGCACCAAAATTGAGATAAATGCGGGAAATAGCCTCGGGCATATCCGTGGAGAGCTCCTCGGCCTTGGAAAGGCTCTCGTAAGATTTGGCATAATCGAAGAAGCAGAAGAAATAAACATACCACTTTCCTATATTAGCACGGACACAATCGCGACGTTGCTGTTTGCTCATATACTTGCTATAACGGTTGGACACAATGGTATAGCAAGCCAAGGCACTGTCGGGAGCTTGAGTATTGAAGCAGTATTGATTTCCCATCTTAAGCAACTGCTCTGAAGAAAGCGACATCCACTGATAGTAATACTCTGGTTGAAGCGACGCCTTACAACAGATAGACATTCCCAATAAAATCAGGGAAAAGAACGCAAAACGTATGACTTGTCTGTATCTCCTCATATATTTTTTGCTTTAAAGGTACAAAATTACGCATTTTTCTTAGAAATCAAGAAAAACTCAGAACAGAAAAGCATCATAGTACCACATTTCTCATCCGACATGTGGCTTTGTGAGGCTCCACTGACGGCACACAAAATAGAAAAGGACAGTCCTCAAAATGAGAACTGCCCCCTATGTGACGCGGCTTTAGCCATAGCAGAAATCACCCTACCCTGCTATTCATTCAGGCAGGATTATTTCTACTAGGTCCAAAAGCCAGTGAGATTAGCGCACGATCGTGGTACGGCCATTGATGACATAGACGCCTGGACGGAGGCCGCGGAGCGTTTCGGCCTGCAGAAGCACCTGTCGGCCATCCGTGGTGAAGACGTTGTAGCGACGGGCGTCAGTTTTGTTATCGACAATCGAGATGCCGTCGGCGAGGCTTCCGATGGTGAAGTTGTCGATGATGATCTGCTGGTCCTCCTCCATCGCCTCATCGGCCACAATCTTGAGCTGCGGGATGAAGTAGCGAGACTGGAAGAGCGAGTCGGGCAGGTCAAACTGCACCTCCTGCCATCCCTCGCGGAAGTTCTCCGAAAGGTCGGCCTCCCAGACCACGTCTGTCTCCGTGCCGTTAGGCTGCTTGAAGTTGACAGAAAGGCGTGCGGGAATATCAGTCGGCGCCTTGTAGTAGAACTTCATCACAGGCGAGGTGGTGCTGGTGGCAGCTACCTTTCCAAACACGACGAGCGTTTGCGACGGGGTAGTGGCATTGAAGGTGACCGCACCATTGTCGTTGTCAAAGGTGTCAAACGTAGTGAAAGCAGCATTCATGCCAGCACCGACATACATAATAAGGATGTGGCCACCCTGATTCTGATTGGCGAAACTCTGACGGTAGGGAAGCGCATAGGGCTCACCCACAAGCATCGACACCTTGCCGAAACCGCTCGATCCGAGGGTGTTGAAGGCGCGGACGGCCCACCACTTAAACTGCTGTACGCCCTCGTCGGTGTTCAAGTCTTTGACGGTAAACTCCGTGGCTCCTCCACCGATCACTCCGATCTGGTCGTTGACGGTATTCTCGTCCTCCAGGTCATAAATGCGGCAAGCAACATCCTTCTGGTTGATCACTCCGCCATAGAGACCCGTGACAGGCTCCCAATAGAGGCGCACCTGCGTCTGCTGGTCGTCGGCGTGGACGACGGGAGGAGCGGGATAGTCGAGGCCAGCGTAGGTCGTCGCATCTGTACGCGCGCCCTGTCCTGCCTCATTGTAGCAATAGATGCGATAGGTGTTCACACCCTTGACAGCATTCTCGTCCACGACGCTCACAGCATCGCCAGGACGGAGCCCACCCTCTTGCTGGGCAAGCACGGCGTCGCCTTTCAGCACCTCGTAGCGGGTGATGGCCGTCAGCTCGGCACCGTTGTACGTCTTCGTCGGAAGATTGAAGTCCAGCGTCACCTTCAGCTCACCCGTCTGGTCGGGCGTGACCTTCAGGTTCTCCACCTGTGCGGGCGAAGCAGGATCACAACCCAGGCTCACACTGACCGAGTCGATGAAGATATTGATGGAAGCCGGATTGGAGGTGGCGTGGAAACCGATATAATAGGTACCATCCTCGGGAGCCGTGATCACTTTCTCGAAGAGACGGTTCTCCGTATTGTCCAATTCGGTATCTTCGGTAATCACCTGGTCCAGTTCTGCCACCGTCGTACCCTTGCCCCAATACACTTCCAGGTGCTCGGGGAAATAGGAGCGGGCTACACAAGCCTTGTAACTGACCACATAGTTGCGACCCTTCTCCAGATGGATGGGAGGTGTGATGAGCCAATCGTTGCCACTATTCTCGGGGTCAGCATTGTAGCGTGCGGCCTTGTAGTAGCTATCCCACGACCAAGTGGAGCCGTCATGATTGGCATCCACGATGGTGTAGTTGTCTATGCCCTCGGGGAAGTCGTCGAAGAACGGCACCTCCAGCGGATCGCCCACGACCAGATTGTTGCTCAGCGTGCGCGCACTGGTCTGCGTCGTGTTGACGGCCTCGACCGAGTACTGGTAGCTGGTGAGCGCAGAGCCGCTCGCCAGGTCTATCTGCAGGCTGTTGGCAGTCACGCCCTGGCGGAAGGCCGTATGCTCTCCGCCTTTCACGCGATAAATATTATAGGTAAGGTTGCCCATGTAGCCCTCGTGGAGTCCCGTCGTGGGAGCGACCCACGAGAGTGTGGCCTTGTTGCCCTGGCCCTGCTTGAGCGTGACCTCCGTGGGAGCCAGCGGCTGATCGTAGCCGACATAGATCTCGGCAGAAGCCTTCGGGCTCGGTCCCACACTGTTCTTGGCAACCAAGACAAACTCCGTCTCTCCCTCTGGCAGGTTGCTCAACGTGGCATTGACCTTTGCACCTGGCGCAGCCTGGGCCGTGGCCACAACGCTGCCGTTGGCCTTGATCTCGTAGGTAAGCTGGCCTGTCAGGTTGTCATCGCCATCAAAGGTCTTCGTGGGGAGCGTGAACGTGGCCGTACCGGAAGTGGCGGGAGCATCAAAATGGACCGCAAAGTCATGGATGGCAGCAGGAGCCTTGTCTTCGGCCAACGGCGGCAGCACATTGAGCGCGAGCTGCTGATAAGGAGAGGCACACACGCGCGTGACGGAAGCATCGTCCAGGTCCACCGTGTAGAGCGTACACTCACCGTTGGCGTCGGTGGCAGCCCAATAGAACACATCGGTCTTGGGATCGACGACGGCACCCTGGGAATAGGCCATTCCACTGGCATCCGTGACACGGACTCCCGTCGAACCGATACGGGTCTCCTCGCCCGTGGTGCGATCGATGCGGTAGAGGTCGCCATCGTCGGTGATACCGTAGCAGTCGCCCTGGCTGGTGATTCCCATCGCCAAGTAGAGATTGTCGGTCTCTGCGATCGTGGTGCGGATCTTGGTGTCGTAATCGACCACACCAAACTCCCAGCTCTGCATCGTCTGATCAGTAAACTCACCAAACACCTCGCCCGTCTTGGGATCGGTGGCGGTGGCATAAGCGATCAGGCTCCGGTTGGAGACATTGGTCACTTCTCCATCATACTCGCCCGTCTCCAGGTCGAACCACCCGTACCACAGGAAGATGATGCCATACTCGATCATGGACTGGTCGAGATAAAGTCCGCAAAGTTTGCCGTCCTTGATGGTGGATCCAGCATTGAACAGCGACTTGTCAAACGGCGCGTAAGTGGTCACGTCGGTGGGCGTGGCCGGATCATAGGACATCAGTCCCATGTAGTCGCCCAGTGCATTGGCGTAAAACACGGAATGCTGCGGTGCCTTCAGCACCTGACTTGCCTGGCGGGCCTTGCGACCCTTGGTCCCTGTGGCTACAGGGGGCACGCCCCCCTTACCGTGGTTGACCAACTTGCTGAACTTGAAGTTCTTGGGTACATGGATGGCTCCCGCACCCCAACCGTCGCCCTCGCCAACGGCCTGCGCGCAGATCGGCAGAGCCAGCGTCAGAGCTACGAGCAACAATGCAAAACGATGAATACGTTTCCTCATGATGTGTTGTCTAAAAAGTATTCTATGTGCCCTGGAGTCGCCAACGATAGTCTTTAATTACGTCTCTCCAAAGGCGTTAACGGCTTCAAAATTACACAAAAGAATCGAAACAAGCAAAAGATATGGGTGTTTTTTCTAAAACAAAGCCGGAACTAGCTCGAAACAAAGCCGAAACTAGCCCGAAACAAAGGCTAACGTTTTACCCACAACTAACAAACAGAGGGAATGGGCCCCTACGGAGGAGCACGTTCCATCTGCCTTGTTGCGTTTCAATTTGCGAAAACGCAAAACAGTCTGTCAGGCCTCAGATGCTATCCATCATGACATCTTCGTCGTCCTGCGCTGGCTCATCCTGATGGCCTTGGCGTCCGAACAACTCTCCCGCCAACTCGTCCATCAGTCCGCCCATAGCTTCATCAAGCATGCGGCCAATGGGCTGGGTGATACTCTCGCGCACTTTCTGCTTGACATTTTCCTCCAAGCGCCGCTTGGTCTCCTCCGCATAGCGATGAGCCAATTGCTTGAGCGACGACTTGTCGATGGTGAACACATGGCCCAGCACACCCACAGAGACCACGGGAGCCTTGTCGGCGTAGTGGATGCGCCCCAGCGAACAGACCAAGTAGTTGTCCACCGTGAGCGCGTTGCCGACCACCATCGCCACCACCTGGCGGGTGGCACCTCCGGCCAAGGACTTCATGGCCGTCGAGAAGGGATCGTCGGAGTCTGTGGAGTCGATCTGCAGGGCCTCGCCCATCGTTTCCGCCACTACACCCGAGATAGCCTCGGCGTGCTGCTCGGGTTTCGGACAAGTGGTCACCAGCAGTCCTGCCAACAAGAGCAACATCGCCAGCACCACCCACAAGCAACCACCCCGATGCTTACGGGATCCACGGTCAACGGATGGAGGAACGGTGCGCTCGCTCTCAGGCTGCGCGGAAGGCTGCGGAGCGTAACCTTGGACCACATCGGGGCCCTCCCCTATCCTTTCGCCGACGATAACTTGCTCCCCACCCGAAGCATTGCTTACCCCCGGGCCCGAAGGACTGCTTACGCCAGGACCTGAGGAAATATTAACCCCTGAGTCCATGATCGGTTGAGACTGCTGCGCAGCCGTCTGCTGACGGAGAATCGGTCGAAGCGCTTCCACCTGCCAGGCGGGTTGCCATGATCCGCCATCAGCAGCCATCACCAACGACTCTGCACCAATGCCACGAGCTGCCAACTCGGCCACGTTGTAAGGGCCACGCTTCTCGCTGCCCACACTAAGATAGTATTCCATTTTTCTATTTCCTTATCTGTTTTTTGAGACCAAATAAGACGCGATTTGCCACCTCTACCGGACAATACGGACTCCTCAAGACGGCAAGTTATCTTTTTGGCGTGCGAATGTAAGTAGAAATAATGAATACACCAAAAATCGCTGGTTATATTTTGCTTTTTTAAGCATAAGGACTTTTTTCACCCTGCCAAAAACCAGATTTCGCATGCAATCTGGGAGGCCAATGGATGGAAAGGAAATAAAAAAACGCTTGAAAATACCAAAAAATGGGTATCGCTTGTTTGTGGTATGAGATTTTTTCATTACCTTTGCGAAACAAATAATACAGTATAGAAAACAACCATACCAAACAGCTGAAGAATGTTTGAGAATCTAAGCGACCGACTTGAACGGTCATTTAAGATACTGAAAGGTGAGGGAAAAATCACCGAGATCAATGTCGCCGAGACGCTGAAGGACGTGCGCCGCGCGCTGCTCGATGCGGATGTCAACTACAAAGTGGCCAAGAGTTTCACGGACGACGTGAAGCGCAAAGCATTGGGCATGAACGTGCTGACCGCCGTCAAGCCAGGCCAGCTCATGGTGAAGATTGTCCACGACGAGCTGGCAGAGCTCATGGGTGGCGAGACCGTCGGCATCAAACTGACCAACAAGCCCGCCATCATCCTGATGAGCGGTCTGCAAGGTTCGGGTAAGACCACGTTCAGCGGCAAGCTCGCCAACATGCTCAAGCAGAAAGACCACCGCAAGCCCCTGCTGGTGGGTTGCGACGTGTATCGTCCTGCCGCCATCGAGCAGTTGCGCGTGGTGGGAAGCCAGATAGACGTGCCCGTCTATGCTGAGGACGACAACAAGAACGTCAACGAGATAGCAGACCACGCCCTTCAGGAGGCCAAGGCGAAAGGCTACGACACGGTGATCATCGATACCGCCGGACGCTTGGCAGTGGACGAGCAGATGATGGCCGAGATAGAAAGCCTGAAGAATCATGTTCGTCCCGACGAGACCTTGTTTGTCGTCGACTCCATGACGGGACAGGATGCCGTCAACACGGCCAAGACCTTCAACGACCGTCTGGACTTCGACGGTGTGGTGCTGACCAAACTCGACGGCGATACCCGCGGCGGTGCCGCGCTGAGTATCCGCACGGTGGTGACCAAGCCCATCAAGTTTATTGGTACGGGCGAGAAGATGGAAGCCATCGACCTGTTCCACCCAGCCCGTATGGCCGACCGAATCCTCGGCATGGGCGACGTGGTCTCGCTGGTGGAGCGCGCACAGGAGCAATTTGATGAGGAAGAAGCCAAGCGACTGGAAAAGAAGATTCGCAAGAACCAGTTCGACTTCAACGACTTCTACAATCAGATCCAGCAGATCAAGAAGATGGGCAACATCAAAGAGTTGGCCAGCATGATCCCTGGTGTGGGTAAAGCCATCCGCGACGTCGATATTGACGACAACGCCTTCAAGGGCATCGAAGCCATCATCCAGAGCATGACTCCGCAGGAGCGCACACATCCCGAGGTGCTCAACACCTCACGCCGCCGCCGTATCGCGTCGGGATCGGGCACGAGCATCCAGGAGGTGAACAAGCTCATCAAGCAGTTTGACCAGACCCGCAAGATGATGAAGATGGTCACGGGTGCCAACATGAAGGGCATGATGGGACGAATGAAAAACATGAAGGGCACAGGTATGCCCCCCATGAATTAGTCCTCATGCATTATTATATGGTTCGCGCGCGTTCATTATATATAGTATAAACGTACATACGGTAGCATCGTATTGCGGACATACTGTGATGGCGCGCCAACCATTCAACTAAAAACCAAACAGAAATCTCCCCTGCCCCGCCCCTCAAAGGAGGGGCAGAACGAAAGAAATAGATTATAAACGCGGGGACGCGAGACCATCCGTAGCCCACACCTTAGGAAGGGCTGGACAGGCCACCGTGTTCCCATAACAACACCTAACCATATGGAACTGATTGACGGTAAAGCTACTGCAACGGCCATCAAGGCCGAAATTGCCGACGAAGTGAGCAAGATTGTCGCCGCTGGTGGCAAACGTCCTCATCTGGCCGCTGTCCTTGTAGGACACGACGGCGGCTCTGAGACGTACGTGAAAAACAAGGTTATCTCCTGCGAGCAGTGCGGTTTTACCTCGACGCTCATCCGCTATGAGGATGACGTGACGGAGGAAGAACTGCTGGCTTGTGTTGACCGCCTCAACAAAGACGAGGATGTCGATGGCTTCATCGTTCAGCTGCCGCTGCCGAAGCATATCGACGAGCAAAAGGTCATCATGGCTATCGACTACCGCAAGGACGTGGACGGTTTCCACCCCATCAACGTCGGTCGCATGGACATCGGTCTGCCTTGCTTCATCTCTGCCACTCCGCTGGGCATCATGACCCTTCTGGACCGTTACAATATCAAGACTTCTGGCAAGAAGTGTGTCATTCTCGGACGCAGCAACATCGTCGGCAAGCCGATGGCCTCGCTGATGATGCAGAAGTGCTATGGCGACGCCACGGTCACGGTTTGCCACTCCCGCTCGGCCACGCTGAAAGAAGAGTGCCGTGAGGCCGACATCGTCATCGCCGCCATTGGCCGTCCCGAGTTTGTCACGGCCGACATGGTGAAAGAAGGCGCTGTTGTCATCGATGTCGGCACGACGCGCGTGCCCGATGCGACCCGCAAGAGCGGCTTCCGCCTCTGCGGCGACGTGAAGTTTGACGAGGTAGCACCGAAGTGTTCCTACATCACGCCCGTACCGGGCGGCGTTGGTCCCATGACCATCTGCTCGCTGATGAAGAACACCTTGGCAGCAGGCAAGAAGGAGTACTATAAGTAATGGAGCCCATGACTGCCGAGGAATGGTATCAGAAAGGTAACGAATATCGCAAGCAGGGCGACTGGAAACACGCCATCGACTGCTACTTGGAAGCCATCGAGCTCGACGCCGAGTCGCCAGCCGTGGAAGCCAAGAAGATGATCGACGACATTCTGAACTTCTATCATAAAGACGCATATAATCCCTAATCAAGGCCGCTCGGGGCGGACGCAGCTCTGTCCCAACGACTTAACTAAAAAATTCAAATCAATATGAGCAAGATTAAAGGTGCGATTGTGGTCGACACCGAGCGTTGCAAGGGATGCCAACTGTGCATCGTTGCATGCCCGAAGGATGTGATCCAACTGGCACAGAAGAAAGTCAACGTTCACGGCTATCCGTACGCGGAGCCTGTTTTCGCCGACAAATGTATTGGCTGCGCTTCATGCGCCATTGTTTGCCCGGACGGATGTATTACTGTTTATAAGAAAAAAGTGGAGGAATAAGGTATGGCTGAGAAAGAAGTAAAATTGATGAAGGGTAATGAGGCTATCGCACACGCGCTGATTCGCTGCGGTGCCGACGCCTTCTTCGGATACCCTATTACCCCGCAGACAGAGATTATCGAGACCCTCTCCGCCCTGAAGCCTTGGGAGACCACCGGCATGGTAGTAGTCCAGGCTGAGAGCGAGGTGGCCTCTATCAATATGGTCTATGGTGGCGCTGGTGCTGGTAAGCGTTGCGTCACGACCTCTTCCTCACCGGGTGTGTCCCTGATGCAGGAGGGCATTTCCTACATGGCTGGTGCCGAGATTCCTGGTGTCATCGTCAACGTGCAGCGTGGCGGTCCTGGTCTGGGTACGATCCAGCCTTCACAGTCCGACTATTTCCAGTCCACTCGTGGTGGTGGCAACGGCGACTACTATGTCATCGTGCTTGCCCCGAACTCTGTCCAGGAGATGGCAGACTTCGTAGACCTTTCCTTCGAGCTGGCGTTCAAGTATCGCTGCCCGGCCATGATTCTCTCCGATGGTGTCATCGGTCAGATGATGGAGAAGGTCGTTCTCCCCGACGAGAAGCCTCGCCTCTCTGACGAGGAGGTGAAGAAGCGCTACCCGTGGGCCACCTTCGGCCGCACGCCGGATCGCGATCCGAACATCATGACTTCCTTGGAGCTGAAGCCCGAGGTGATGGAGGAGCGCAACCTCGCCCTCCAGGCCAAGTATGAGGAGATCCGCAACAATGAGGTTCGCTACGAGACTCAGCAGTGTGAGGACGCCGACTACGTCATCGTCAGCTTCGGTTCTGCCGCCCGTATCGGCGAGAAGGCCATGGAGTTGGCCCGCGAGGAAGGCCTGAAGGTAGGTCTCTTCCGTCCAATCACCTTGTGGCCGTTCCCGACCAAGCAGATCGAGGAGCTTGCCAAGAACAAGAAGGGTATCCTCGTGAGCGAGTTCAACGCCGGCCAGATGGTCGAGGATGTCCGCTTGGCAGTCAATGGTGCCATCCCCGTGGAGCACTTCGGCCGCCTGGGTGGTATCGTTCCTTCACCCGAGGAGATTGTTGACGCACTGAAAACGAAGTTGGTAAAATAGTCGAATCAAATGGATAACCGGCTATCAACCGGCTTTCCCTTAAAAAGAAGAATCAAATGGCAAACGACATTATTGCACCAGAGAATCTGGTATATAAGAAACCAAAACTGATGAACAACGTCCCGATGCACTACTGTCCGGGATGTTCTCACGGTGTAGTCCATAAGCTCGTGGCCGAGGTCATCGAGGAGATGGGCATGGAGGACAAGACCGTCGGTGTCTGCCCGGTAGGTTGCTCCGTGTTCGCATACCGCTACCTCGACATCGACTGGTCTGAGGCAGCCCACGGACGCGCTCCCGCTGTGGCTACGGCTATCAAGCGCGTATGGCCCGACCGCCTGGTGTTCACCTACCAGGGCGACGGCGATATGGCTTGTATCGGTAGTGCTGAGACGCTCCACGCTCTCAACCGTGGCGAGCACATCACGATGATCTTCATCAACAACGCCATCTACGGTATGACTGGTGGTCAGATGGCTCCCACCACGCTGATCGGCCAGAAGACCGTCACGTGCCCCTACGGCCGCGATCCGAAGATCCACGGCTGGAACCTCAACATCACGGAGCTGGCAAGCCACCTCAAGGGTACCCGCTACGTCACACGCCAGAGCGTTGACACCGTAGCCTCTATCCGCCAGGCCAAGAAGGCCATCCGTAAAGCCTTCGAGGCCAACATGGCTGGCAAGGGAAGCTGCCTCATCGAGATCGTGGCAACGTGCAACACGGGCTGGAAGCTCTCACCGGTCAAGGCCAACGAGTGGATGCGTGAGAACATGTTCAAGGAGTACATCAAGGGTGACATGAAGGACACCCTCGACCAGGAGATTCCCGAGCTCTAATCATCATTCCTTCTCTTAACACAAGAAACAGCAATTATGAAAACAGAAATCATTATCAGCGGTTTCGGAGGACAGGGTTGCCTCTCAATGGGAAAGATTCTGGCTTACTCCGGACTGATGGAAAATAAAGAGGTGACGTGGATGCCGGCCTACGGTCCTGAGCAGCGTGGTGGTACGGCCAGTGTGACCGTCATCGTCAGCGACGAGCGCATTTCCTCACCGATTCTCAGCAAGTACGATGTGGCTATCGTCCTCAACCAGCCTTCCCTCGACAAGTTTGAGTCAAAGGTGAAGCCAGGCGGTATCCTCATCTACGATGGCAACGGTATCATCAACCCGCCGACCCGCAAGGACATCACGGTCTATCAGATTGATGCTACGGACAAGGCTGCCGAGATGAAGAACTCCAAGGTGTTCAACATGATCGTTTTGGGCGGTCTGCTCAAGGTTTGCCCCGTTGTGAGCACCGAGGGCTTGAACAAGGCTCTCTTCAAGTCGCTCCCGGAGCGCCACCACAAGCTCATTCCTCTCAACATGGAGGCCGTGAGCGAGGGTATGAAGATCATCGAGAAGAAGGAGATCTAATTCAAGACAAGATAGACAGGAAAGGCTCTCAAGGTTTGGCATTCCAAGGTTTCATCCTTTGCCCTGCCCCGTAGAGCCCTACCCGATATAGACACAAGGGAGAAGAAACGCCGCATCCATCTTGGCGCTTCCTCTCCCTTGATCTATATTCATTACCCTTGATTTGTAAAAATGTTTTCTCGCCCTTGTCCTATAAAAGGAGCTTCTGGGTGATATTGAGACAATATGTAAAGTGGCCTCATCTGGAAAGGGAGAAAGTGTTCGGTAATTCCCCTATTCTCATAGGTTTTTCCCTATTTATGATTACCAAACGTCTTTTTACCCCCTAAATATTTGTTCATATCGGTTTTTTTTCTTTACTTTGCACCCGAAATGATTGAGAGAATAAACTTTTATAACATAAAATTTTAAATTTAGAGAGACATGAAAAAGTTCGTTTTAATGATGGCCTCTACGCTTTTCGCAGTTTCGGCATCAGCACAGACTGTGCAGGAAAGCAAGACTTTCGACAACTTCTACGTCGGTATCAATGGTGGTCTTTCAACCAAGACAACTGGCCACAAGTGGCTTAGCGGTCTGAACCCCAACGCCAGCCTCCGCATCGGCCGTTGGTTCACTCCGGTCTTCGGTTTGGCTGCTGAGGGAACAGCATACTTCAACTCAAAGGCATGGATCCCCGAGCCTGTCCGCAAGCCGCACACGGTTGTCACCTATAGCAACGTGAGCCTGCTCGGTACCATCAACGTCAGCAACTGGGTTGCTGGCTACAAGGGCGAGCCGCGTCCCTTCGAGGTGATCGCAGTAGCTGGCCTCGGCTGGGGTCACGCCTACGGTCCTGGTGAGTCTTTCCTCGAGAAGAACGACCAGCTCACCTCTAAGTTGGGTCTCGACTTCACCTACAACTTCGGTTCCAACAAGGCTTGGCAGCTCTACCTCGAGCCGTCTATCAACTACGCTGTCGCTGGCACGCACGCCACTGGCTTCGATGATGACACCGAGTACAACCTCAACCGCAGCGCCTTCCAGCTCAACCTCGGTATCAACTACAAGTTCGGCAACAGCAACGGCACGCACAACTTCGTGATCGTTACTCCGCGCGACCAGGCCGAGATCGACGCTCTCAACGCTCAGATCAACGAGCTCCGCAACCGCAAGCCGGAGGTGATCGAGAAGGTTGTCGAGAAGCGCGTAGAGGTTCCTGCTCCCGCAGCTAAGACTGTCAGCGTTTCTGACCTCATCTTCGTCACCTTCGCTCAGGGCAAGTCTGCTCTCACCAACGACGCCAAGAAGGCTCTCGACGCCGTCAAGGAGGGTTCACACGTTCAGGTTGTCGGTACTGCTTCTCCTGAGGGTTCTAAGGAGATCAACGACCGTCTGTCTCAGGCTCGTGCCGACGTGGTCGCTAAGTACCTCAAGGGTCGTGGCGTGATCGTCGACGAGGCTACTGGTAAGGGCGTTCAGGGCACTACCTCTAACCGTCTGGCTATCGTTTACGTCAAGTAATCATAGACAATAGACAGAAGATTACACCAAGGGACCATTCTCCCTTCAAGTAATATCACATCGAATCCCCAGTACGGTCATCGTACTGGGGATTTTTGTATCAACACTCGCCTTAAGTCTTTCCCTTCCATCCTACTCCACTGGATAATAATCCTGTCAAGTACACAGTAAACCGAACAGGAATACACACCAAACCACCTATATACAACAAGCCCGTCACCACTCTATTCGGAGGGCGACGGGCTCGTTACTTGACGTACTCGTTGTTTTTATGTACTTGTAGTTTTATGTAGGAGTATAAGGATTATAAGCCGAAGAAGCCTTATGCTTCCTTCTTCTCCTCGGTGTCAGCCTTGCGGCGGGTACTGCGCTTGCGCTTCGGCTTTTCAGCCTTTCCGTTCTCCACCTTGACGCCAGCCAACTCCGGATCGACCAGGATGCGTCCACAATACTCACAGACGATGATCTTCTTGTGCATCTTGATGTCGAGCTGACGCTGGGGCGGAATCTTATTGAAGCAGCCACCACAGGCGTCACGCTGCACATAGACGATACCCAGTCCGTTGCGCGCACTCTTGCGGATGCGCTTGAAGGAACTGAGGAGGCGCGGCTCGATCTTGACTTCCAAGTCCTTGGCACGCTCCTTGAGCATGGTCTCCTCCTCGCGGGTCTCTGCCAGGATATCCTCCAGCTCGCTCTTTTTCTCGTCAAGATCCTTCTGACGCTCCTCGCGCTCGGTCTTGGCTATCTCCAGGTCGTTGGTACGGTAAGCCACCTGGTCCGTTGCCTCCTTGATTTTCTTGTTGCAAAGTTCCACCTCCAGACGCTCGTAATCGATCTGCTTGCTCAGCGAGTCATACTCGCGGTTGTTGCGCACCTCATTGAGCTGGTTGTTGTAACGCTCCAGGTTGGCCTGCGCCTCCTGCACCTCACCTTTCTTCATCGTGATAGCCGACTGAAACTCCTTGATTTCTGTGTCGATTTTCTCGATACGGGTGTCGAGACCAGCGATCTCGTCCTCCAGGTCCTGCACCTCCAGCGGCAACTCGCCACGCAACGCACGCTTCTCGTCGATAGCCGTAAGCGTCGTCTGCAGTTCATAAAGAGCCTGCAGCTTCTGCTCTACCGACATTTCTTTTGCTTCTTTCTTTGCCATAAGTATTCTTGTCCTTATTTGTTTCTTACTATATACCTTATTAAAGATAAAGGATCGGGTTGGTGTTGACCGACGTGATGTAGCAAGGCACGCCCGCACACTCACGCATGATGATCTCACGGAAGATCTCCGATGTATATTGCTCGCTCTGATAATGACCGATCACGCAGATCTGTATCTGCTGCTCCCGCCCAAAGAATTCGTGGTAGTGCATCTCTCCCGTGACAAACGCATCGGCACCCAACCGTACGGCCTCAGGAAGCAGAAAAGCTCCCGATCCGCCACAAAGGGCCACCTTCTCTATGGGGCGGCGCAACAACTGGTTGGCCTGGACACACTCCACACCAAACTCTTTCTTCAGCAGGAGCACCAAGTCGTCGGCAGCTACCGGCTTCGCAAAGCGACCAATCACGCCTTCGCCTCCCGAGACGCCTTCCACCTCTTGCTGCTGCCCGATGAAAGAGAGGTCCTGGAGACCCAACTTCTCAGCGATCTTATAGTTGACGCCTCCCACGGCACTGTCCATATTAGTATGCATCGACACGATGACGATGCCACGCTGGATGGCCTTGAAGACCGTCCGCTGCACATAGTCGCCGTCCGATATGCACGAAAGTTTGCGGAAGATGAGGGGATGGTGGGAAACAATCAGATTACAACCGCGCGCGATGGCCTCGTCAACGATGGCCTCCGTCACGTCAAGACACAATAAAGCCCCTGACACCTCCGCCTCTGTCAGTCCAACCTGTAGGCCAGCATTGTCGAAGCCAGCCTGCAAGGGCAGAGGCGCGAATCGTTCAAGGGCAGCGATTACTTCCTTTATTTTCACGCTACAAACATGTTTTTGAACTGCAAAAATACGATTTTTTCCTTTCTCCACCAAGAAATCCTCTTTATATTTAATCTTTTTTGGGAAAAACGACAGAGGCCCTATTCGTTTACCGCTTCCTCACAACATGGTCCAAAAGCACTTTTCCCCAGTCTTCCATCCCGCTCCACACACTATTTTTGAAGCTATTCACAAAACAGAATAAAAAAGTGATGAAAAAGAAACGGAATACCAATATTTTTCCATATCTTTGCATAAGATAAGCTGCACTCGGCAATTTGTGAACCAGTTCCCATTGCACTCGTTTGCATTATCTTTGCATAAGATAAGCTGCACTCGGCAAAAATAACTAACACAAAAATAACGACTATGATCGATTACTTTGCACAAAACCTTTGGTTGGCCTGGCTGCTCATCAGCCTCCTATGCCTGCTGCTCGAACTGACCAATGGCGACTTCTTTATTGTCTGCTTTGCAGTCGGCGGCCTCTTTGCGTCTATTTCATCAGTCTTTACGGACAGTCTGACGATTCAGATCATTGTCTTTGCCATCACCACTTTGCTGAGCATTTTCTTCCTCAGGCCGGTGGCCCTACGCTGGTTTCACAAAGGCGAGGACCGCCGCGTAAGCAATGTGGACGCCCTCATCGGGCGCATCGGACGCGTCACCGAAGCGATCGAGGCCAACGGCTATGGTCGCGTGCAGATCGACGGCGACAGTTGGAAGGCAAAGACCCGCGACGGCCACCCCGTCGAAAACGGCATGAAGGCCCGCGTGCTCAGCATCGACTCCATCATCATCACCATCGAGGAAGCATAAGATCCAAAACAGAAACCAAGTATATTCAACCTTAACACTTTACGATTATGTCAATAGCACCCTATGTTCTTGGAGCCATCGTTCTTCTGGTCATCTTCTTCACCATGAAGGCCGTTGTGATCATTTCTCAAAGCGAGACCAAAGTCATCGAGCGTCTCGGTAAGTATTACGCCACGTTGCGGCCGGGTATCAACATCATCATGCCCTTTCTCGACCACGCCAAGGAGGTGGTGGCCGTCAAGGGCGGACGCTATGTCTATACCAGCACCATCGACCTGCGCGAACAAGTCTATGACTTCGCACGCCAAAACGTCATCACGAAGGACAACATCCAGATGCAGATCAACGCGCTGCTCTATTTTCAGATTGTCGATCCCTTCAAGGCGGTCTATGAGATCAACAACCTGCCCAACGCCATAGAGAAACTGACCCAGACCACGCTCCGCAACATCATCGGAGAGATGGAGCTGGACCAGACCCTTACCTCGCGCGACACCATTAACACCAAGCTCCGCGCCGTGCTCGACGACGCCACCAACAAATGGGGCATCAAGGTCAACCGCGTCGAGCTGCAGGACATCACGCCGCCCGAGAGCGTCCTCCAGGCCATGGAGAAGCAGATGCAGGCTGAGCGCAACAAGCGCGCAACGATACTGACCAGCGAGGGTGAGAAGCAAGCCGCCATCCTGCAGTCAGAGGGCGAGAAGGCCTCGACCATCAACCGGGCCGAAGCCGACAAGCAACAGGCCATCCTCATCGCCGAGGGTGAGGCCCAGGCACGCATCCGCAAGGCCGAAGCCGAGGCCATCGCCATCAACAAGATCACCGAGGCCGTAGGCAAGAGCACCAACCCCGCCAGCTACCTCATCGCCCAGAAGTACATCCAGATGCTCTCCGAGATGGCGCAGAACAACAACCAGAAGACCGTCTTTATGCCCTACGAGGCCACCAACCTCATGGGATCTATCGGCGGCATCAAAGAGATGTTCAAGTAAAACCGCTGGCGGCAGCCTACTCCGCCACGATGTTTCCATACTTGATACACAATATTTTCATACTTGATAGAAGAGCCGAAAAGCCACCACTTTTTCGGCTCTTCTTTTTGTGTTTTGCCACGGAATTGCTAATTTTGCAACCCAGCACCATCAGCTGACAAGGTCTTAGAAACAAAATACAAGGTCTTGGAAACAAAAAACAAGGTCTTAGAAAACAAATTAGGAGAGAAAACGAATGAAGAAGATCCAACTGATTCTTTTGACGGCCATCACCCTACTGATGACCGCATGTGGTACCACCCAGACTGTCCCCCTGACAGGACGCAAGCATCGCATCAGCGTGAGCGACGAGCAACTGCTCTCCCTCTCGCAGCAGCAGTATTCCACCTATATGCAGAAGGCGAAGAAATCGACCAACGCAGCCAACACCCAGATGGTGGTACGCGTAGGGCGCAACCTCGCCAATGCCGTCGAGACCTACCTCCGAAACAACGGCTTCGCCAGTGAGGTGAACAACTTCCACTGGGAGTTCAACCTCATCCAGGACCCGCAGGCCAACGCTTTCTGCATGCCCGGAGGCAAGATCGTCGTCTTCGAAGGCATCCTGCCCTACACGCAGAACGAGGCCTCCTTGGCCATCGTGCTGGGACACGAGATCGCCCACGCCGTGGCGAAACACAGTGCCGAGCAGATGACGAAGCAGCAGAGCCAGGGCGTAGCCACTACTGTGCTCGGAAGCGTGCTCGGAGCAGTGGCAGGACAAGACGCTGCCAACGTGGCCGGACAGATAGCCGGCACGGGCTTCTCCCTGCTCAATCTGAAATACAGCCGCAAGGATGAGAGCGAAGCCGACTATATGGGCCTGATCTTTGCCGCCATGGCAGGCTACGACCCAGCCAATGCCATCACTTTCTGGCAGCGTATGTCCTCGTCGGGCAGCCAGTCCACGCAAGAGTGGCTGAGCGACCACCCCTCCGACCAGACGCGCATCGCCAATATCAGAAAATGGTTGCCCGAGGCCCAAAAGTATTACCAGGCCGCCAAGCCCAAGACGCACACGACCACCAGGACAACGACCCGCACTGCGCCCAAGAGCAGCAAGCACAAGAGAAAGACGACTACGCGCAAGAGAAGGTAGCATACTAAGCAGCAGATGCTTACGCTTTTTGCCACACCTTGCCCATGGCACATTTTTCCTGGCTATGCGGGTGGATTTCCCTGGCTATGCGAGTGGATTTCCCTGGCTATGGCGGGTGGAAAATCAGCGTGCCTATACGACATTTTGGCAAAAAGTACGGCAATCTGTCAGCGTTACCGATTATTTTGGTTATCTTTGCAGATTATTATGCAACCTACCGCCCAACGCGGTGAGACGCCGAAAGAAAAATGACAGAGGAAACAAAAGAACCGTTGATAGGAAAGACCCTTGAGGAGCTGCGCACGCTGGCCCGCGAGTTGGGAATGCCCGCCTTCGTGGGCGGACAGATCGCGCGCTGGCTCTACGTGCAGCACGTCAAGGACATCAACGAGATGGCCAACATATCAAAGAAGCACCGCGAGCTGCTTGCCCAGCGCTTCACGGTGGGCTGCCATGCGCCCATCGACGCCCAGTACTCCAAGGACGGAACGATCAAATACCTGTTCCCCGTCTATGCGGGCGCTTCCAAGGAGAAGCTCCGCCATGAGTTTGTCGAGACGGTCTATATCCCCGACGGCGACCGCGCCACGCTGTGTGTGTCGTCGCAGGTGGGCTGCAAGATGAACTGCCTGTTCTGTCAGACGGGCAAACAAGGTTTTGAGGGCAGCCTCACGGCAGCCGACATCCTCAACCAGGTCTATGCCCTTCCCGATGTGGACAAGCTCACCAACATCGTCTTCATGGGACAAGGCGAGCCGATGGACAACCTCGACAACGTGCTCCGTGCCACGGAGATCCTCACCGCCGACTACGGTTGGGCCTGGTCTCCGAAGCGCATCACGGTCAGCAGCGTCGGCGTGCGCAAGAAGTTGCGCCGCTTCCTCGACGAGAGCGACTGCCACGTGGCCATCAGCCTCCACTCCCCCATCCCCGAGCAGCGTGCGCAGCTCATGCCAGCCGAACGAGGCATGGGCATCGAGGAGGTAGTGAAACTGCTACGCGAGTACGACTTCACCCACCAGCGCCGACTCTCCTTCGAGTACATCCTGTTTGGTGGACTCAACGACACCCCGACCCACGCCCGCGCCATCGTCCGTCTGCTGGAAGGACTGGAGTGTCGCGTGAATCTGATACGCTTCCACCAAATCCCCGACGTGCCCCTTCGCGAGTCGGACGAGGAACGGATGGAGGCCTTCCGCGACTACCTGACCCACCACGGCGTCTTCACGACGATCCGTGCGTCGCGAGGCCAGGACATCTTCGCGGCCTGCGGACTCCTTTCGACGAGCAAGGAGATCGGCGAGGTGAGAGAGAAGCAGCGCCACGATGCGTAGTGTCCTCTTCGCCGGGATCATGATTGCCTGCACCCTCCTCGGATGCCGGCAAGCGTCCCGCCACCGACTGCCCTCCAGTTCGTCCCGCGCAGGCGAAGTGCTGATCGTCGGCGACACCACGGGCCAACTCGCCAGTTACCTTTCCCGGCCAGAACCCGGACTGCCCCAGCCGGAGCCCCGCTTCGACGTGCGCCCCACGACGCAAGACCAACTCAAGGGCAACGCCCTCCTGGCCCGCGCCATCGTTATCCTGAACGACAAGCCATATGCTTCGGGACACGACCTCAACGCGCGTCCGCAACTCGTCATCGAAGCCTCCGCGAAGGATTCCGCGCGGATCCTGCACGACCTTCTGGCCTTTGAGGAGCAAGAGAGCTACGCCTTCCTCCAGCACAACCACCATCCCAAGATGGAAGAGAAGATACGGAGGCAGTTTGGCGTCCAGATGAAAGTGCCCGAGGCCATGCGTGCCAGCAAGACGTCGAAAGACTTTCTGTGGATAGCCACCAACGGGGCAGAAAACCTCAGAAGCCTCTGCGTCCTGCGCCTGGCGGACAGTCCGAAAGCCGACTGGGCAAGAGCCATCGACCAGATGCTCTCCCAGCACATCCACGGCGATCAGGCCTCCAGCTCCATGCACCTGGCGCTGGCGACCGTCCAAATCCAGCAAGAGCGTGGGATCCACCTCCTGACGGGACAATGGATGATGGAGGGCGACGCGATGGGAGACCCCTTTGTGGCCTCCGTCAAAAAGACAAGGCAGGGCGCCCTCGTGCTCCTCGCCTTCGCCTACGCCCCCGAGAGAGAAAAAAGAAACATCATGCGGCAGCTTCGCACTGTCGTTTTCAATGAGTATATATCTTATGGAGAATAACAAGAAAATACGGGTGGCTATCACCCAAGGCGATACCAACGGTATCGGATACGAGCTGATATTCAAGGTTTTTGCCGACCCCGAGATGCTGGAGTTGTGCACGCCCATCATCTACGGTTCGCCCAAGGTGGCAGCCTACTACCGCAACCTGCTCGAGATAGAGGCCAACTTCACCATCATCTCGGACGCAAGCGAGGCCACCGACGGCGTGGTCAATCTGCTGACCACCTACGAAGAGGAGGTGAAGGTGGAGCCTGGCGTGGCCAGCGAGACCTCGGGAGACTACGCCCTCAAGGCCCTCGACTGCGCCTTGGCCGACTATCGCGAGGGCCGCTTCGACGTTCTCGTCACCAATCCCATCGACAACACCAGCGAGTTTCAGTTTAGCGGACAGAGCCGCTATATCGAAGACCACCTGGAGACCGACGGCCACGGCCAGACCCTGATGGTCGATGGCGGACTGCGCATTGCCCTGGGCACACGCAACCTGCCCTTGCGCCAGGTGGTGGAGTGCATCACCCAGGGCAGCATCGAGCAGACCTGCCGCAAACTCGCCCAGAGCCTGCGTCGCGACTTCCGCCTCTCCAATCCCCGCATCGCCCTCCTCTCCATCAATCCGAAGGCTGGCGACAACGGACTGCTCGGCACCGAGGAGCAGGAGATCATCCGCCCCGCCATCGAGACGCTGACCACCGAGGGCATCCAGGCCTTTGGCCCCTACGCCGCCGACGCCCTCTTCGCCGGCAACGACTACACCCATTTCGACGCTATCGTCGCGATGTACTACGAGCAGGGCACGATCCCCTTCCACGCGCTGTGCGACGGTCCTGGCGTCCACTACACCGTCGGCCTGCCGCTGGTCCGCACCTGCCCCGACCTGGCCAACACGCTCCCGCTGGGCGGAAAGGGCGTGGCCGACCCGCAGCCGCTGCGCCACGCCATTTTCACGGCCATCGACATTTTCCGCAACCGCGCCGCCTACGACCAGGCGGGTGCCCATCCGCTCCCCAAACTCTACAAGGAGAAGAAGGACGAGAGCGAGAAGGTACGCTTCGCCATCCCCAAGAAGCGCGAACCCAAGGCAGAGTAAACGATCTCGTTGAGACATGAAAAAGAAGTACCAGAACATCTTCTTCATCTTTGGCCTGGTGGTCCTTGCCGTCATGGTAAGCCAGCTCCACTTTGCCGAAGTGTGGCAGGGCCTGCAACGCGCAGGCTACTGGTTCTTCGCCGTCGTGGTCCTTTGGGCCTTTCTCTACCTTTTCAATACGGCAGCCTGGTACACCATCATCCGCAGCGGAGAGCGAAGCGGCGCCGCGAGCGAGACGCAAGAGAATCGAGAGCATCGAGAAGCTCAAGAGAATCAAGAAACTCAAGAGAAACAAGAGAATCAAGAAACTCGAGAGATTCAAGGGTACCAAGAGAATCGAGGGACGCAAGAGACGTCCGGAGCGCATGTGGGCTTTTGGTGGCTCTACAAGATCACCGTCTCAGGCTTTGCCCTCAACTACGCCACGCCAGGAGGCTTGATGGGCGGCGAGCCCTACCGCATCATGGTCCTCAAGCCCAAGATTGGCACGGAGCGCGCCACGGCCTCGGTACTGCTCTACGTGATGACCCACATCTTCAGCCACTTTTGGTTTTGGCTGCTGAGCATCGTGCTCTATGTCTTGACGCAAGAGCTGAACACCTTCATGGCCATCATGCTCTCGCTGACAGGCGGCTTTTGCGCCCTCTGCATCTGGTTTTTCCTTGCCGGCTACCGACGCGGACTTGCCGTGAGGGGCATGAAACTTCTCGGCCACATTCCCGGCATCAAGCACTGGGCACGGCGGTTTATCGAGGGCCATCGCGAACAACTCGACAACATCGACCGCCAGGTGGCAGCCCTCCACAACCAAAATCCGCGCACGTTTCTCACGGTCGTGCTCCTGGAACTGGCCTGCCGCGTCTGCTCGGCCCTGGAGGTGATGTTCATCCTGCTCGTGCTCTACCCGAGCGTCAACTACATCGACTGCATCCTCATCATCGCCTTCACGACGCTCTTCGCCAACATGCTCTTCTTCATGCCGCTGCAGCTCGGCGGACGCGAGGGAGGCTTCCTGATGTCGGTCTCAGGACTGGGTCTGACTGCCACGGCGGGCATCTTTGTCGCCCTGCTGGTACGCATCCGCGAACTGATCTGGACGGCCATCGGCCTTCTGCTCATCAAGCTCGACCGCACCAGCCTGCGGGAGAAGCCGACGGAGAAGCCGCCTTGCCCATAGCAGCCCGCAAGACTCCAAACTGCGACCCTGGCGACCTGACTTCTCCCCACTCTGCCTATATATCATATAAGGAGAAAACGGGAGAAGGAGACAAGGAGAAGTAAGGCAAAGGAGGAGAAGCAACAAGAAGAAGGAGAAGGAGAAGAAGACGCAAAAGGAGAAAAGTGAGGAGAAGGAGAAAGGGAAAAGCAGAAGTAGAAGCAAAAAACGGGAGAAAGAATCGGGCGACAAGCCTGACGGCTTTATTTTAACCCCAACTATGGTAAGAAATGGATACGAGTAATAAACTGCAAATCATCAAGCAAAGATACAACGTCGTGGGCAACTGCGACGCGCTCAACCGTGCCCTCGACGTGGCCTTGCAAGTGGCCCCCACCGACCTCTCGGTGCTGATCATCGGCGAGAGCGGCGTGGGCAAAGAGATCATCCCACGCGTCATCCACGACAACTCGCCCCGCAAGCGGGAGAAATACTTCGCCATCAACTGTGGTTCGATTCCCGAGGGAACGATAGACAGCGAACTCTTCGGCCACGAGAAGGGATCCTACACGGGTGCCATCGGCGAAAGCGAGGGCTATTTTGGCATTGCCAACAAGGGCACGCTCTTCCTCGACGAGGTCGGCGAACTGCCCATGGCCACCCAGGCCCGCCTGCTCCGCGTCCTGGAGACGGGCGAATACATCCGCGTAGGAGGACAGGAGATCCGAAAGACCAACGTCCGCATCGTCGCTGCCACCAACGTCAACATGCGCAAGGCCATCAGCGAGGGGAAGTTTCGCGAGGACCTCTACTACCGTCTCAACACGATCCCCATCAACATGCCGCCCCTCCGCGAGCGTGGCAACGATATCCTGCTGCTCTTCCGCCTCTTCGCCATGCAGATGGCCGAGAAATACAAGTTGCCGAAGATCACGCTCGACGACGAGGCCAAGCAGGTGATGCTCAAGTACAAATGGCCCGGCAACGTCCGCCAACTGAAGAACATCACCGAGCAGATGTCGGTCATTGCCGAGAAGAGAGTGATCGACCGGGAGGAGATCCTGCGCTTCATCCCCCAGGACACGGAGAGCACCGAACTGGCCCTCGTCGATAAGGGGCAAGGATCGCATAGCTACGAGAGTGAGCGCGAGATCCTCTACAAGATCCTCTACGAGCTCCGTGGCAACGTCAGCGACCTGCGCCGCGACCTCAACAACGTGCGCAAGCAACTGGAGACCTACCGCGAGCTCGAAGAGACGGCCCACTACCGCCACCTGGCCACGGAGGGCGCCCAGACGCTTCCTGCCACGACCCAGGATGCCTTCCGCCCTGACGACAAGGAGGTGGAGGACGCCGTGGCCGAGGAGATACAGGAGACCCGCCCGCAGAAGGAGGAGGAAAGCCTCAACCTCAACGACAACCAGCGACAGATGGTGGTCAGGGCGCTGGAGCGCAACAACGGCAACCGCAAGAAAGCGGCCCAGGAACTCGGCATCAGCGACCGCACCCTCTACCGCCGCATCAAGGAGTACGGACTCGAAGACAAATAAAAACGTCTATGCGTACGGACTTGAAGACAAATAAAACGTCAAGGGAGTACGGACTCGAAGACAAATAAAAACGTCCAAGTGTACGGACTCGAAGACAAATAAAAATATCAAGGAGTACGGACTTGAAGAAAAATAAAGCATGAGAAGCGATAAGAATCAAAGGACCCCACGCCTCGCCGCCCACCTCTGCGTGTCGGCCGTGGTGGTATGGATGCTGCTGGCCTTGGCGACATCCTGCGTTCCGAAGTACACCTTCAACGGCGCCAGCATCGACTACACCAAGACCAAGACCATCCAGATAGCCGATTTCCCCATCCGTTCCGCCTATGTGTGGGGACCGATGGGCCCCATGTTCAACAATGCGCTCAAGGACCAGTTTGCCAACCACACGAAGTTGCAGCAGGTCCGTCGCGACGGCGACCTCCAGATCGAGGGCGAGATCACGCAGTATCAGCAGCGCAACAAGTCGGTGTCGAGCGAGGGCTACGCTGCCCAGACCGAACTCTCCATCACGGTCAACGTGCGGTTTGCCAACAACGTGAACCATGCCGAAGACTTCGAGCGCCAGTTTACTGCCACCTCCTCCTACCCCACCACGCGCAACCTCAACGACGTGCAGCAAGAGCTGGTGGAGCAGATGGTCAAGGATCTGACCGACCAGATATTCAATGCCACCGTGGCCAACTGGTAGCCCTGCTTCCCACGCCACCCATGTACGGCAGCCACCACCATTTACGGATTCCTCCAATCAGCACCACATCATGAGTATAAACATAGCCACCCTCACGCGCCACCCCGAACGGCTGGGCAAGGACACCCTCTACGAGCTGCGCAGTCTGCTCGCACGCTATCCTTACTACCAGCCCGCACGGCTATTGCTGCTCAAGAACCTCTACCTGCTCCACGACCCCACCTTCGACGAGGAGCTGCGTAGGGCCGCCGTCTATATCACCGAGCGCCAGCGCCTTTTCGACCTGACAGAAGGTCCCCACTACCAGTTGCGGGACGATCAGGCCGCCGAGCACGAAGCCGCCAAACACGAAGCCGCCAAACACGAAGCCGCCAAGCACGAATCCTCCGCGCAGGACGCCTCCGAGGGCGACCGCACCGCCGCGCTCATCGACAGTTTCCTCGACCAGCTCCCCGGAGAGGAGGGCGAGGAGACGCAACCGAAGCCGCAGGACCAGCCCGTCGTCAAGCGCAAGCCGACCCCTGCCGACGCCACCATCGACTACGTGGCCTATCTCATGGAGGCCGGAGACGAAGCCCCCCAGGAGACCCCCCAACTCAAGGGCCAGGAACTCATCGACGACTTCATCAACAAGGAGAAAGGTAAAATTTCTCTACAAGACGAAACCGAGTACGAGCCCGAGGAAGAAACCGTGGAGGACGAAGGATCGAGCTATTTCACCGAAACTTTGGCGCGTATCTACATCAAGCAGGGCAGATATTCCAAGGCGCTGGAAATTATTCAGCGATTATATTTGGAATATCCAAAAAAAAATCGTTACTTTGCAGACCAAATTCGGTTTCTACAGAAATTGATTTTGAACGAACAATAAAAATAAAAGACAAAAAGATAAAAAATGGGACTTTACACATTATTTGTGATTCTTATCGTGATCGCCGCACTCCTGATGATCGGAATCGTTATGATTCAAGAGTCAAAGGGTGGTGGCTTGGCGTCTAACTTCTCCTCGTCCAACAGCGTGCTCGGCGTGCGCAAGACGACGGACTTCATCGAAAAGGCCACATGGGGACTGGCTATTGCCATGGTCGTGTTCAGCGTTGTCTGCGCCTACGTAGCTCCTTCTGCCAACACCGATCAGAGCGTGATCGAGCGTGCAGCCGAGAGCAGCTCTTCCAACCCCAACAACCTGCCCAACTTCGGTGCCAGCCAGCAGAAGCAGGCTGCTCCCGCCCAGAAGGGTGGCGCACAGGGTGCAGCTCAGGGCGCTCCTGCCCAGGGTGCTTCCGCTCAGGGCGAGAAGGCCGCACAGTAAGAAATCTTATCATAAGCTATCATATCCCCCTGTCTTCCAAGGCAGGGGCTTATTGGTTTTGCCCCTACCGACCCAGCCCGCTCCATTGTTTTACACGTCCTATCCTTTGTTTTCACGCGGGCTCTCCATTGTTTTTTAGAAATTTCCACGCCCACTCCCTTGCCATATCATAGAAAAACCGTATCTTTGCAAAAAAGAATACCAAAATCATCCAGAACTTATGGAAATAGCAGAACGATTTATCAACTACACCAAGTTTGACACCCAGTCGGTCGATGAGTCCGAGACCGTACCCAGCAACCCGAAGCAGCTCATCTTCGCCCGCTACCTCAAGGAGGAGCTGGAGAAGGAGGGCCTGAAGGAAGTCGAGATGGACGAGAAAGGCTACATCTACGCCACCCTTCCCGCCAACACCGACAAGTCCGTGCCCACCATCGGCTTCATCGCCCACTACGATACCGCCCTCGACGCCAGTGGCGCCAACATCAAGGCCCGTATTGTCAAGGGCTACGACGGCGGCGACATCGAGCTTTCTCCGGGCATCGTCTCCTCGCCGAAGATGTTCCCCGAGCTGCTCGCCCACAAGGGTGAGGACCTCATCGTCACCGACGGCACCACGCTGCTGGGCGCCGACGACAAGGCCGGCATCGCCGAGATCGTCCAGGCCATGTGCTGGCTGCGCGACCATCCCGAGGTGAAGCACGGCAAGATCCGCGTGGGCTTCAATCCCGACGAGGAGATCGGCAAGGGCGCCCACCACTTCGACGTGGAGAAGTTTGGCTGCGAGTGGGCCTACACGATGGACGGTGGCGACATCGGCGAACTGGAGTATGAGTGCTTCAACGCCGCCGCTGCCAAGATCATCATCCACGGCGTGAGCGTCCATACGGGCTACGCCAAGGGCAAGATGATCAACGCTGCCCGCCTGGCCGCCGAGTTCAACGCCCTGATCCCCACCACCGACATCCCCGAGACCACCGAGGGCTACGAGGGCTTCTACCACCTCCTGTCCATCGAGGGCCATTGCGAGGAGGGCAAGCTCTCCTACATCATCCGCGACCACGACCGTCAGAAGTTTGAGCAGCGCAAGAAGTTCCTCGCCGACTGCGTGGCCAAGATGAACGAGAAGTACGGCGAGGGCGTCTTCGAGATCACCCTCACCGACCAGTACTACAACATGAAGGAGAAGATCGAGCCCAATATGCACGTCATCGACTTCGTGCTCAAGGCCATGGAGGAGACGGGTGTGAAGCCGAAGGTAGAGCCGATCCGTGGCGGCACGGACGGCGCCCAGCTCAGCTACCGCGGCCTCCCCTGCCCCAACATCTTCGCTGGCGGCGTCAACTTCCACGGCCCCTATGAGTTTGTCTCCATCCAGGTGATGGAGAAGGCCATGCAGGTGGTCATCAAGATCAGCGAGCTGACAGCCGGCTACAACGACTAGTCCGCTTCCTCTCTTCTCTGAGGATGCTTTGTGGCGTGGCGACGCGTCTCGCCGCAAAGCATCCTTACCCCCACCCCCTGTCTGTGCATCATCACGCTATTTTTGCCGGAGGCGAACCCCACTGCTGACCATCACGAGAACTATTTTTTTCTCTCCACCCCGCCCCCTCCTTGGGCCGTCCCTCCGACACAACATACCAACCTAAGAAAAGAAAGCGAGGCGCCTATCAATTCCCTTCCCCATCTCGTGAGCGACCTGGCCCTGATCCTGGTCGTGGCCGGAGCCGTCACCCTGTTGTTCAAGAAGCTCCGCCAGCCGCTTGTGCTGGGCTATATCGTAGCCGGATTCCTGGTCTCTCCCCACATGCCCTACACGATGAGCGTCGTCGATAAGGGCGACGTCGAGATGTGGGCCGAGATCGGCGTGATGTTTCTCCTGTTCTCCCTGGGCCTCGACTTCTCCGTCAAGAAGATCCTCAAGATGGGCACGAGTCCCGTCATCGCTGCATGCACCATCGTCTTCAGCATGATCCTGCTCGGCATCACCGTGGGCAAGGGCTTCGGCTGGGGCCACATGGACTGCATCTTCCTGGGCGGCATGCTCGCCATGTCCTCCACCACCATCATCTACAAGGCCCTCTCCGACATGGGTCTGCTGCAGCAGGGGTTCGTGGCCACCGTCATGAGCGTCTGCATCCTCGAGGACATCCTCGCCATCGTGATGATGGTCATGCTCTCCGCCATCGCCAACGGTTCCTCGCCCGACGGCGGCCAGTTGCTCGGCAGCGTCTTCAAGATAGGCTTCTTCCTCGTCCTGTGGTTCGTCATCGGCATCTTCCTCATCCCCCTGCTGCTGCGCAAGGTGCGCAAGCTCATGAACGCCGAGACCCTCCTGATCGTTGCCCTCGGCCTCTGCTGCCTCATGGCCGTCATCTCCACCAAGGTGGGCTTCAGCAGCGCCTTCGGAGCCTTTGTGATGGGCAGCATCCTTGCCGAGACCGTCGAGGCCGACAAGATCATCCGCCTCGTCGAACCGGTCAAGAATCTCTTCGGCGCCATCTTCTTCGTCTCCGTCGGCATGCTCGTCGATCCGCTGATCATCGTCGATTACACCGTCCCCATCCTCTGCCTCGTCCTCACCATCCTCGCCGGCCAGGCCCTCTTCGGCACGATGGGCTACCTCTTGGGCGGCCAAAGCCTGAAAAACGCCATGCGCTGTGGTTTCTCCATGGCCCAGGTGGGCGAGTTTGCCTTTATCATAGCGTCGCTGGGCCTCTCCCTGGGAGTCATCGGCGACTTCCTCTATCCGGTTGTAGTCGCGGTCTCCGTCATCACAACATTCCTCACACCTTACATGATCCGTGCTGCGGAGCCGTGCTACAACCTTCTCACACGCCACCTGCCGCGCCAGTGGAGCCGCCGCCTGGAGCACATCGGCACGGGCGCCCCCGCCACTCCCTCCTCCGGCCATCTCTGGAAGCGCCTCCTGCGCGCCATGGTGGTCAACACGCTGATCTACGGCATCCTCTCCATCGCCGTCATCGCACTGATGTTCTCCTTCGCCCTGCCCTTCTGCCGCGAACTCTCCACCGAGCTGACGGGGTCTCACTGGGCCGGCAATGCCGTCTGCGGCATCGCCACCGTGCTGATGATCGCCCCCTTCCTGCGCGCCTTCATGATGAAGAAGAACCACTCCGAGGAGTTCAAGACGCTCTGGACGGAGCGGCGCACCAACCGCCCCCCACTCGTCTTCACCGTCCTGGTCCGACTGGCCATCGCCGCCGCCTACATCTTCTATATCGCCAACTACCTGACGCGCTTCGCCGACGCGCTGCTCATCACCATCGCCTTCGGCACGATCGTGCTGATGGTGCTCTCGCGCAGTCTAAAGAAACGGAGCATCCGCCTCGAGCGCCTCTTCGTCCAAAACCTCCGGAGCCGCGAGATCCAGGCCGAGGCCCTCGGGCGCAAACGGCCGCTCTACGAGGGCCGACTGCTCGACCGCGAGATCCACATGAGCCTCTGCGAGGTGCCCGAAGACTCGCTTTGGGCTGGCAAGCAACTGGCGGAGCTCGACTTCCGCAAGCATTTCGGCGTCAACGTGAGCAGCATCCTCCGCGGCCGCCAGCGCATCAATATCCCCAACGGCGAGGTGGCCCTCTTCCCCGGCGACCAGCTCCAGGTGATAGGCGACGACGACCAGCTCACGCGCTTCGCCCAAGCCATGCGGACGGAGGTCCACGACGAGGACGCCGAGATAGAGAAGCGGGAGATGCGCCTCCAGCAGATCATCGTCGGCCAGAAGAGCCCCTTCCTCGACCAGACGCTGCGCGAAAGCGGTATCAGGGACCGGTACAACTGCATGGTGGTGGGACTCGACGAGGGCGAGAAAAACCTCACCATCATCACGCCCAACTACCGCTTCGCCCTGGGCGACGTGCTGTGGATCGTGGGCGAGGAGCAGAACGTCAAGGGCCTCCTGGAGGCCAACGGCGAGGAGTAGCCACCGCCCTCGGGATGATGATGTAGCCCCACACACATTGATTTGATTTTAACCACCACACCTATGAGTAGAAGCATCCACCGCCGCGCCCTGCTGCGCGCCCTGTGTCTCCCCCTCCTCCTGGTCACGATCGTGGCCTGCCACCGCCAGGATCCGTCGGCCCTCAACGCCAACGAACTGTTCTTCGACGAGACGCTGGCCTCCATCTCCCCCGACGCGACGCTGCCGGACCTTTTCTATATCGGCACGGAGGACGGCGTGGTCTATGCCTACGATGCCGACCAGGGGACGACGCGCCGCTGGCTCACCGCCTTCGACCGCATCTACAAGGTCTTGCGCGACCAGCCTGCCGACTCCGCCGCCCAGCCCCACGACGGCACGACCTTCTGGGTGGGCACGCGCAACATGGGCGTCGTCCGCTGCCAACTGCAGGGCGACTCGCTCGTCCTGCGCCGCCAGTATGCCCTTCCCCAGTCCGGCCGTGGCACCCACTACTCCGTCTATGACCTCCACCAAGACCCCTCGGGCCTCTACGTCGCCACCAGCAACGGCCTCTTCCTCCTCTCCCCCAACGACACGATGCAGGCGCTCCACGCCTCCTGGGAGATACAGTCGGGCGAGGGCGCCTTCCGCCCCTTGGTCGTCAGCGACATCCGCCCTTTGCACAATGGAAACCTGGTCTGCGCCAGTGCCTCGGGCGTACTCTCCATCGATACGCGGCGGCGCCAGTCCCACCTGCTGCTGCGGGCCAACTGCACCTCCCTCTCGCTCAGCGGCGACACGCTCCTCGCCCTCTGCGGCGACAGTATCAAGGCCCTGCTGCCCGACGGGCGATTGGTGGGCAAGTCGCGCCTCTCCCATCCGGCCTACACCTGCTTCCACGAGCCCTCCTCGCGGATGAACTATCTCCTCGACGGCACGTCGGTGCAGTTTTTCTCCAACGACGAGATTGCCGACCGCCTCACGCCGCGGCGCGCGCCCCTCCCCCGGCCCGTGCGCACGTTCTGCCACAACGTGATCGCCAACGACCCCGCCCGCGGCCAGTCGCTGCTGGTCACGGAGCACGCCCTGCTGCGCGTCGGCCACCACCAGGACATCTTCAGCGACATCGGCAACGTGAGCTACGCCTGCCACGACGGCCCCTTCATCTACTACCTCGTCGGTTCCCACCTGTTTCGCCAGCGCATCGGCGAGCAGACCGCCATCCAGGTCAAGGACCTCTCGCGCGGATCCTCCGACGTGCGCTTCATGATGATCGCCGACGGCACGCTCTACTATGCCGACAGCGGCCACCGCGTCTTCACCGCCCCCATCTACTCCTCCTACCTCCTCAACTCGCTCCTCTCCTGGGACCGCAAGGTCTCGCCGCAGCCCGGCCAGGACCTCACGGCGATTGGCCACGACGGTTCCGGGGTCTATGTCGGCATACGCGACGGCCTGCAGCAGTTGGGCCGGGAGAAGGGCCAGTTGCAACTCCACGACGCCTCGGCCTCCACCATCGCCGACCCGTTCATCACGGCCTTCTCGGCCCCCACGTCCTCGGGGCGCCTCTTCCTCGCCACGCTCAACGACGGCCTCTTCGTCGGGCGCCAGGGCAGTTTTCGCCACCTGGCCGCCTCCCGGGGCCTCTCCTTCGTCCGCGACATCGCCGTCCTCCCCACGGCTTCGGGCGCCGACAGCCTCTTCGTCCTCACCAACCACCGGCTGCTCTGTGGCACGGAGAAGCAGCTGCGCGTCTGCGACACGCTCACGGCCATGCGCCGACTGGCCGTGGCCGACGCCACGCATGCCTACGGCTTCCCCGACTATGGCCTGATCTCCCTCGCCGACCACGTGCGCTACTTCTCCGACATCCGCTTCAACCCCAAGGCCTGCATCGCCGTCGAGGGGCGCGTCTATGCCGGATCCTCCTGCGGCGTCTATACCTTCGACACCAGCCTCCACAAGCAGGACAACCTGGAGCGGGGCTACACCACGGTGCAGTTTGAGCGCCGCGTGCTTTTCTCGCGCACCAACATCGCCTGCCTCGTGGCCCTCACGCTCGTCACCCTCACCCTGCTATGGTTCTTCCTCGCTCTGACCGTGGCCAAACGCCGGATGCTCATGCGCATCGAAAAACTAAAGACCGCCATCCTGCCCAAAGTGGCATCGGAGCGGATGGGCGGCAACGCGCAGAAGGCCCTCGTCGCCGAGATGGGCCACCTACACAAGTATCTCCAGCGACTCGACCATCTGGAGCAACAGGTCACAAGTCTCAGCCTGGTGGGCAAGATCAGGCAGCGAGACATCATCGACCGCCTCAATAGCAACATCCAGGACCTCACCATCGACCTGCCGTCCATCCTCATCGGTTGCCTCAACCGCCAGGTGGCGCTCATGCGTCGCCGCCAATGGGAGGGCTACGAGGTCTATGTCGCAGCCACGGAGCGACTGATGCAGGGCAAGGACGAGGCCCGGGAGGGAATGGAGGAGACGACGGCCCTCAGCTTCTGCGAGCAGACGGCCAGCACCATCGGCGCCAACGCCCAATGGATGAGCAAGGCCGAAGGGATCGACCGGCGCTACGAGCAGTATCTGCTCGTCGCCAACCTGGAGGGAGCGGGACGCGAGATCTTCCTCGCCATACGCGAACTCCGCCTCGACGAGGAGGGCAAGGCCGTACCGATCAAAAATGATAACCCCATGAGCCGGGAGAAGAAGGTGGAGGAGGCCGACCGTATCTTGCCCGCTATCAACCGCGAGGGCATCGCCCGCCACTGCCGCGACCTCCTCCTTGGCGAACTCGCCCACGCCCGCGACCGCTACCACGCCGCTCTGTCCGAAGAGGATCCCGAGCCGCCCTATCCGCAGCAGCTGCTCCGCGAGGCCGTCGCCAGGGCCGAAGCCCTCGTGGGCGAACTGGCCGAGGTGGGGGACGGACCGTTCCAGGACGCGCTGCCCATGCTCATCAGGGTCTCCAAGGCCTACCAGCGCCTGAAGATCGCCACGACGCTCCTCCAGACCAAGGAGATCCTCGAGGACTTCGAGGCCAACGACAAGGCGAGGGACAAGGAAAAGGTGAGGACGCAGTTTGCCACCTGCGTCTCCTCCTTCTACGACGCCGTGGGCCAATGTGAGGACAAGTCGATCCTGCAGATCATCGGACTGGCACAGAAGAAGGGCGGCAAGGAGAAGGGCGGCAAGGAGAAATCGCGCTTCCTCAACGAAGACCTGCTGGTCCTGTTGCTGGCCGGACGGAGGGCGGAGAGGGACGAAGGCGGATCCTGCGTACTGAGGCCCATCCTCTCCGACGACAACAGCGAGAAGCTCCTCTATGCCGACATGCAGAGCCTGCGCCGCGCGCGCCGTGCCTTCCGCAACCTCGCCACGACAAAGCTCAGCGAGCAGTCGAAGCGCACGGAGGTCCACCACGACGAGGACGCCCCTGCCCCTTCGCCCCTGGCTCGCCTCAAGGCCTTTGGCCATGCCCACCCCGACAGCTTTGCCAGTTGGCTGGCCGAGATCGTCGAGGGCATTTAGCCGCCCGTCAGAAGATCAAGAAAGCTATAATCAAGAAAGCCGTTCCCCCTCCGAGATTCACGTCTTAGAGGGGGAAACTTTTTTCCTGACTTCGTCATCGTGTCACCCAAGAAAAATAAGTCATCCAATATTCCTCAACGAGAATGCAATATTTGAACAGCCTCTCGTATGGGAGTACGAATCTGCTATTTTACTCTCATTTTTCCGCGTCACCCAGGGTGTAAATCAAAGTGTTGATTATCAGACACTTATAAGCTTACTCCAAAAAAGTGACGAAGTCAGGAGGGCATTTAGCCGCCCGTCAGAAGATCAAGAAAGCTATAATCAAGAAAGCTATAATCAAGAAAGCCGTTCCCCCTCCGAGATTCACGTCTTAGAGGGGGAAACTTTTTTCTTGCTTTAAGCCCCATACTTTGCCGTGGCTACACGGCTGCCATGCAGCTCGTCACGCCGAGGGCCGTGGCGATGGCCGTGAGGATCGAGATGGCGGTCTGAATGACGAAGCGCCATACCTGTCTTTTCTTTTCATCCATGATTTTTCTTTTCGTTTAAGGGTTCGTCTAATGAGTACTTTTCTCTCTGTTTTCGGTGGCAATGCGAGGACAAGCGAAGAAGACAACCAATACAACTTTTACAAAGTTTACAACTATAACAACTCTTTCAGTGCGCACTATCATTCATTAACAGGATCGACCCAAGGGTCGATTTTTGTAAACAAAGATGGTAAATATCTAAATTGAGTACCAGGAAGATATCCATGGCAAAGACGGTTTTCAGAGCCGACTCGCCGTGGCGTGCACGACCGACAACACATTATCACATTATCACATTAAGGATTTCGCATCACCCTTCCCCACATCGGGCTTTCCCAGTCATCAACGGGTATTAATAATAGAACATCAAAAATAACATTTAAAATGATCAAGAACATGCCAATTATCTCAACGCCGCCGTCGGGGGCGTGAAAACCTCGGACCACACCCGCGGCTGCGCTGCCGACATCTTCGTCCCCGACGCCAAGACGGGCCGCCAGTGGTTTGCCTGGATGATGGACAACCTCCCGTTTGACCAGCTCATTTGGGAGACCGCCTCCGGCGGCAAGGCCTGCTGGATACACGTCGGCTACCGGGGCGCGGGCCGCAACCGCCAGCAGGTGATCGGCCACCTCGCGAAGCGGTAGGTCGCCCGCCAAGACAAGTTCCCTACTCCGCCTCAACCTAATAGACGCACGACTGGCTCGGCACATTTCCACCGCCCAGTCGTGCGTATTCGCTATCTCAGGGCAATTTTACAAAAAACACCTTAGGTTATAGTGATTATCGCAAAATTTAATGTATATTTGCAGCAAAATCACTGAATTACCGTTTGGATATGCCAGAGGGACATAGCGTATCTTGGGGATCGAGGTGAATGTGGCGAATTGTAATATGTGGGACGGTGTTCCACATATTATGAAAAAGTGAGACGCTGTCTCACAAATTCAAAATAGACCGTAACGATGAAAGATTTGACAATATCTAAAATAGAAAGACAAAACGTACTGAACAACCGTTTTGCCATAGACAAAATCCAAGAGCGTCTTGGCTTTGAGACTATATACTACAATGAACAGTTTTGGCTTACCAAAAAGATGGTGGCAGATTTCTATGAGGTAGAAGATAGAACTATAGAAAGATGCATCGCTCAAAACGAAGAAGAGCTCCTACATAACGGATATGTTTTATGTAAAGGCAAGTCGCTGAAATAGATTAAGTTACAATTTGCTCACGTCATAAATGTCGGGAGCAAAACAACCCAACTTGCCTTGTTTAGCATCCGTGCGTTCCTTAACATTGGAATGGTGCAGACTTAAACATATTTGTTCTATGCAAGCTGCATTATCCACCTTTCGTAATTTTGTACCAGCTTGGTACAAAAATTCAATTTGCGAAGAATAAAACAAATACCATTTGCGTATTTGATAGAGATTAGACCATGAAAATCCCTCTGCCTGTGGTAATTCCGCACGCAAATCTAGGCTCAACCCTTTCATAAAGTTTGCGCCCACTTATATTGTTTCTGCTTATCGCAAATGTCCCCTATCCCCCTAACCCTGCTCCGTTGTTACATTGTTACGTTTAGGATTTCACATCGCGCCTCCCCGCTTCCCCCAACCTACGGCCCTCCGAGGACCCTACGGTGACACGATAATCCTAAAAAAAGAGTGAGATTAAAAGAGAGGCTTGATGCAGAATGGCCCACCATTTGCCTTGGGACGATCACGAAAACAGCTTGAGGAAGCAAAAAAATAGCCATCGGCGCGGATAAAAATCCACAGAAATTGTGTATCTTTGCAGCTATATTACTATCACGTGAACATACAAAATGAATTTAAGAGATATAGTCACATTATTCAAGAATCACCAAATCCAATATGGGCTAAATGGTGATTCTAAATTTGAAGAATTATATAAATGGGCATTGGTATCCAAACAAAATGGACACCCAGACCCTAATGCTGTAGATTTTTCTAGAGAGATTAACTCACTTGTTCTTAGCAATCTCTGCTTCGGTACGCAGATTACAGCAATTAGAAATTTTGCAAAATATGAGCCAGAAGAGTACCGGAAACTCTTTAAAACTCTATTTGATGAAAATATTCTTTTACAGGAAAGAATTGAAAAATTCACAGATAGTTGTAAGACTTTATGGGATGATAAGATTAAGGCAAGGGTCGGCAAAGAGACAAGTGCAATGTGTGATGAACGACTTATCAGCTGTTTCTTGACATTCTATAATCCTCAGAAATATACTTTTTACAAAGATGACGTCTATAAGAATTTATGTAAGCTTTTAAAGGTTAAACAACGAAAGGCAGGTCAGAAGCTTGTTCATTTTTACGAATTATTGGAACAATACGTTATCCCTGAAATAAAGGAAGAGGAAGAGCTGATTTTGTCAATCAATGACGAAATAAAGAATCATGGGTATACTCAAAGTATGCCGCTTACAGCCCAAACAGTATTGCGGTACTATAATAAAGCATTATTAACCCAAGTTTGATCCCTCACTAAAGGTTTTTCTTGCTATCCAACGTTTTACG
>OLFU01000199.1_pt1 | contig 70685 bp, 67 predicted proteins | sample 1605161 | NCBI WGS metagenome assembly OLFU01 (sample SAMEA3888914, study PRJEB22519) | human gut metagenome | biome: human gut; feature: human-associated habitat; material: faeces | place: Denmark | collected 2011
CAGGCGCTCTGGAGCATCGTATCAATATCATCGATACCCCGGGACACGTTGACTTTACTGTAGAAGTAGAACGTTCTCTACGTGTACTTGACGGTTCTGTTGCGGTGTTCAGTGCTAAAGGTGGCGTTGAACCTCAATCCGAAACAGTATGGCGTCAGGCTTCTAACTACGGCGTACCTCGTATCGCTTATGTAAATAAGATGGATACTGTAGGTGCTGACTTCTTCAACGTAGTTGACATGATGAAAGCTCGTTTGGGTGCAAATTCCGTAGCTATCCAAGTACCAATCGGTGCTGAAGATACTTTCGAAGGCATCATTGACTTGATGACTATGAAAGCGGAAATTTATAAATCCGATGACGGTAAAGAATATGAAATCACTGATATCCCTGCTGAATATCAAGAAGTAGCAGAAGCTCGTCGCGAAATGATGATCGATGCTATCGCTGAAACAGATGATGATATCATGATGAAATATTTGGAAGGCGAAGAAATTTCTGTGGAAGAATTGAAAGCGGCATTGCGTAAAGCTGTTATTGCTAACCAATTATTCCCAGTTCTTTGTGGTTCTTCCTATAAAAATAAAGGTGTTCAAATGTTATTGGATGCTGTTATCGATTACATGCCAGCTCCAATCGATATCCCACCTATTAAGGGTGTTGTTCCTGGTACTGAAGAAGAAACTACTCGTCCTTCTTCCGATGATGAACCATTCTCCGCATTGGCATTCAAAATCATGGCTGACCCTTATGTTGGTAAATTAGCGTTCTTCCGTGTGTACTCCGGTACATTGGAATCTGGCTCCTACGTTTTCAACTCCACTAAAGGTAAAAAAGAACGTATCGGTCGTATTCTTCAAATGCACGCTAACTCCCGTAAAGAAATCGAACGCGTATATTCTGGTGACATCGCTGCGGCGGTTGGCTTAAAGGATACTACTACAGGCGACACATTGTGTGATGAAAAATCTCCTGTAATCCTTGAGTCCATGGAATTCCCTGAACCAGTTATCTCCGTTGCTGTTGAACCTAAAACAAAAGCTGACCAAGAAAAAATGGGTACAGCTCTTGCTCGTTTGGCAGAAGAAGATCCTACTTTCAAAGTTCGTACTGATGAAGAAACAGGTCAAACTATTATCTCCGGTATGGGCGAACTTCACTTGGATATCATCGTTGACCGTATGAACCGTGAATTCAAAGTAGATTGTAACGTAGGTAAACCTCAAGTAGCATACCGCGAAACTATCCGTAAAGCTGTTAAGGCTGAAGGTAAATTCGTACGTCAATCTGGTGGTCGTGGTCAATATGGTCACTGCTGGTTGGAATTGATTCCTCAAGAACCAGGTGCTGGCTTCGAATTTGAAAATAAGGTCGTAGGTGGTGCAATTCCTCGTGAATACATCGGACCTGTTGAAAGCGGTGTTAAAGAAGCTATGGAATCCGGTGTTATCGCTGGGTACCCTATGGTTGATGTTAAAGTTATCGTATTTGATGGTTCTTACCATGACGTTGACTCCAACGAAATGGCCTTCAAAATCGCTGGTTCCATGGGCTTTAAAGAAGGTGCTCGCAAAGCAGACCCTGCATTGCTTGAACCATATATGTCCGTAGAAGTAGACGTTCCTGAAGAATACATGGGCGACGTTATCGGTGACTTGAACTCTCGTCGTGGTCGCATGGACGGCATGGAAGCTCGTAATGGTTCCCAACATATCAAAGCATATGTTCCATTGAGCGAAATGTTCGGTTACGCAACTGACCTTCGTTCCAAAACTCAAGGTCGCGGTAACTACTCCATGACATTCGATCATTACGAAGAAGTTCCTAAGAAAATTGCTGAAGAAATTCAAGCAAAGAAAAACGGTTAATCTCATATTAGATTAATAGAATTACTATTTTCCTCGGAGGATAATTTAAAATGGCAAAAGAAAAATTTGAACGTACGAAACCGCATGTTAACATCGGTACAATCGGTCACGTTGACCATGGTAAAACTACTTTGACTGCTGCAATCACTAAAGTATTGGCTGAAAAAGGCCAAGCTGATTTCCAAGATTACAGCATGATCGATAAAGCTCCAGAAGAACGTGAACGCGGTATCACAATCAACACTGCACACGTTGAGTACGAAACTGAAAAACGTCACTACGCTCACATCGATGCGCCAGGACACGCGGACTACGTTAAAAACATGATCACTGGTGCCGCTCAAATGGACGGTGCGATTCTTGTAGTAGCATCTACTGACGGACCAATGCCACAAACTCGTGAGCACATCCTTCTTTCACGTCAGGTTGGTGTTAAACACCTTATCGTCTTCATGAACAAAGTTGACTTGGTTGACGATGAAGAATTGCTTGAATTGGTTGAAATGGAAATCCGTGACCTTCTTTCAGAATACGATTTCCCAGGTGATGACATTCCAGTTATCCAAGGTTCAGCTCTTAAAGCTCTTGAAGGTGATTCTAAATACGAAGACATCATCATGGACTTGATGAACACTGTTGACGAATACATTCCAGAACCAGAACGTGACACAGACAAACCATTGTTGCTTCCAGTCGAAGACGTATTCTCAATCACTGGTCGTGGTACTGTTGCTTCAGGACGTATCGACCGTGGTGTTGTTCGTGTTAATGACGAAGTTGAAATCGTTGGTCTTAAAGAAGAAATCCAAAAAGCAGTTGTTACTGGTGTTGAAATGTTCCGTAAACAACTTGACGAAGGTATTGCCGGAGATAACGTCGGTGTTCTTCTTCGTGGTATCCAACGTGATGAAATCGAACGTGGTCAAGTATTGGCTGCACCTGGTTCAATCAACCCACACACTAAATTCAAAGGTGAAGTTTACATCCTTTCTAAAGAAGAAGGTGGACGTCACACTCCATTCTTTAACAACTACCGTCCACAGTTCTACTTCCGTACAACTGACGTAACAGGTTCAATCGAACTTCCTGCAGGTACTGAAATGGTTATGCCTGGTGATAACGTGACTATCGACGTTGAGTTGATCCACCCAATCGCCGTTGAACAAGGTACAACATTCTCTATCCGTGAAGGTGGACGTACTGTTGGTTCAGGTATCGTATCTGAAATCGAAGCTTAATTAATATTAAGTTCCCAATACAATTATTCGTCAGACAATAATTGAGAGAGTCGAGTTTACTCGGCTCTTTTTGGTGTTTAAAAATACTCGTAATATTATATTTTTGAGGTGTTTTAGATGCTTAATCTAAGTTTTGATAGTGATAAATACACATAAAGCAGGCTGAGTTTTCGGAATTTTCCTAAAATCCTAGTAATAGTAAGGGATTTGTGATAAAATAAACGAGTAAATAAATAAAAGAAGAGGTATGTGAAATGTCACGTAAACCATTTATCGCTGGTAACTGGAAAATGAACAAAAATCCAGAAGAAGCAAAAGCATTCGTTGAAGCTGTAGCATCAAAACTTCCTTCATCAGATCTTGTTGAAGCTGGTATCGCAGCTCCTGCAGTTGACTTGACAGCTGTACTTGCTGCCGCTAAAGGTTCAGACCTTAAAGTTGCTGCACAAAACACTTACTTTGAAAATGCTGGTGCCTTCACTGGTGAAACTAGCCCACAAGTTTTGAAAGAAATCGGTACTGACTACGTTGTTATCGGTCACTCAGAACGTCGTGACTACTTCCACGAAACTGATGAAGACATCAACAAAAAAGCAAAAGCAATCTTTGCTAACGGTATGCTTCCAATCATCTGTTGTGGTGAATCACTTGAAACTTACGAAGCTGGTAAAGCAGCAGAATTCGTAGGTGCTCAAGTTTCAGCTGCTCTTGCTGGATTGACTGCAGAACAAGTCGCTTCAACAGTAATCGCCTACGAACCAATCTGGGCTATCGGTACTGGTAAATCAGCTTCACAAGACGACGCACAAAAAATGTGTAAAGTTGTTCGTGACGTTGTAGCTGCTGACTTTGGTCAAGAAGTTGCTGACAAAGTACGTGTTCAATACGGTGGATCAGTTAAACCTGAAAACGTTGCTGAATACATGGCTTGTCCAGACGTTGACGGAGCTCTTGTTGGTGGTGCATCACTTGAAGCTGAAAGCTTCTTGGCATTGCTTGACTTCGTTAAATAATTTTACATAAAGTCGAGGTTTCCCTCGGCTTTTTTGTTTTTTGATGAATTGCTTTACAAATAAATTGCTTGGGATAAGACAAATGGTTTAGGTTTGTAAAAACGAACGCTTTAGGTACTCTATTTTATAGGTTTAGGGTTTGACAAATAGAATTGGATTGCCCAAAGAGACAGATAATATGCTATAATGAAAATAGTATAACTAGAGCTCAGATGCTAATAGTCTGTATGCTCCGCATTTTTTCCAAAAAAGGAGAGTTAGAATCATGACTTTTGATGCAATTGACCAAATGGCGGTCAGCACTATTCGTTCGCTTTCGATCGAGGCAATTCAAGCCGCGAATTCTGGGCACCCAGGTCTTCCTATGGGTGCAGCGCCAATGGCTTATGTGCTTTGGAACCATGTGATGAATGTTAATCCAAAGACAAGCCGTAACTGGACAAACCGTGACCGTTTTGTTCTTTCTGCAGGTCATGGTTCTGCCTTACTTTATAGTCTCTTGCACCTTTCTGGCTACGACGTGACAATGGACGACTTGAAGAACTTCCGTCAATGGGGATCTAAGACTCCAGGTCACCCTGAAGTTAACCATACAGATGGTATTGAAGCAACATCAGGTCCTCTTGGTCAAGGAATTGCTAATGCTGTAGGTATGGCAATGGCTGAAGCACACTTGGCAGCTAAATTTAACAAACCTGGTTTTGATATTGTTGACCATTATACTTATGCCCTCCATGGCGATGGATGTTTGATGGAAGGTGTTTCTCAAGAAGCTGCTAGTCTTGCTGGTCACCTTAAACTTGGTAAGTTGGTACTTCTTTACGATTCAAATGATATCTCACTTGATGGGCCAACTTCAATGGCTTTCACTGAAGATGTTAAGGCTAAGTTTGAAGCTTATGGTTGGCAACACATTCTTGTCAAAGATGGTAATGATTTGGAAGCTATTGCTAAAGCAATCGAAGAAGCTAAAGCTGAGACAGATAAACCATCTATTATCGAAGTTAAGACAATCATTGGTTACGGAGCTGAAGGACAAGGAACATCAGCTGTCCACGGTGCTCCAATTGGTCAAGACGGCATTGATCACGCAAAAGGTGTTTACGGTTACGATGCACCAGCATTTACAGTTCTAGATGAAGTCGCACGTCGTTTCGAAGTTGGTATTAAATTCCGTGGTGAAGCTGCTGAAAATGCTTGGCAAACTAAATTTGCAGAATATGAAGCTGCTTACCCAGAATTGGCTGCGGAATACAAGGCTGCCTTTGCGAATGAACCTGCACACGTTGACTTGAATGCTCATGAAGTGGGTTCAGCAGTAGCTAGCCGTGTGTCAAGCCAACAAGCAATCCAACAGATTTCTGAACAAGTTCCTTCATTCTGGGGAGGTTCAGCAGACCTTTCAGCTTCTAACAATACTATGGTTAAGGCTGAGTCTGATTTCCAACCAGACAACTATGCTGGACGTAATATTTGGTTCGGTGTACGTGAGTTTGCTATGGCTGCAGCGATGAATGGTATTGCTCTTCATGGTGGTACTCGCGTTTATGGTGGTACTTTCTTCGTCTTCTCAAACTACTTGCTTCCAGCAGTACGTATGGCAGCACTTCAAAACTTGCCAGTAACTTATGTTATGACTCACGACTCAGTAGCAGTTGGTGAAGATGGACCTACTCACGAACCAATCGAACAATTGGCAAGTGTGCGTTCAATGCCTAACCTTAACGTTATCCGTCCTGCAGATGGTAATGAAACTAATGCTGCTTGGAAACGTGCCTTGGCTGAGACTGAACGTCCAACAATGCTAGTTTTGACACGTCAAAACTTGCCAGTCCTTGATGGTACAGCTGAAAATGCTGAAGCTGGTGTCAATAAAGGGGCTTACATTATCTCAGAAGCTAAAGGTGATCTTGATGGTATCATCATTGCGACTGGTTCTGAAGTGAAATTGGCTCTTGATACTCAAGCGGCTCTTGAAGCTGAAGGCGTGCATGTCCGTGTTGTTTCAATGCCATCACAAAATCTCTTTGATGAACAAGATGCTGCATATAAAGAAGAAGTTCTTCCAGCAGCTGTGACAAAACGTTTGGCTATCGAAGCTGGAACTAGCTTTGGTTGGGGCAAATACGTTGGTCTTGCAGGTAAAACACTTACTATTGATACTTGGGGTGCCTCAGCACCTGGTGACCGTATCTTTAAAGAATATGGTTTCACTGTTGAAAATGCAAGTCAACTTTACAAATCATTGTAAGAAAAGAAAGAGCTTGGCTAGTCCAAGTTCTTTTTTGTAAATTTCATACAGAACTTGACTTTTTAGGGCATAGTGTTAGAATAACTGTGTTAGCCGATTTAGCTCAGTTGGTAGAGCAACGCACTCGTAACGCGTAGGTCACAGGTTCGAAACCTGCAATCGGCATGGTCAGAAGTATTCAGATAGAAACAGGGGTTTTTAGAAACCTCTGTTTTCTTTTGTCCTTGATTGTTCTTTTAAGCTAAAATTTGATAAAATAGAAGATGAAAAAAATCAAAAGGAAGTATCATGTCAAAAGGGTTATTAATCTCAATCGAAGGGCCAGATGGTGCTGGAAAGACAACAGTTTTGGAGGCACTTTTACCTCGTCTTAGAGAAGCTTATCCAGCTCAAGTCGTGACTACACGTGAACCAGGCGGAGTAGCTATTGCAGAGCAAATCCGTGAGGTTATTTTGGATGTAAATAATACGGCTATGGATGCTAAGACAGAGCTCTTACTCTATATTGCGGCTCGCCGTCAACATCTGGTTGAGAAGGTCTTGCCAGAGCTTGAAGAAGGCAATATGGTCATCATGGATCGTTTTATTGATTCATCAGTTGCCTATCAAGGGACTGGTCGTGGCTTGGATCAGGAGGAGATTGCCTGGTTAAATGCCTATGCGACTGATGGGTATAAACCTGATGTGACCCTATTGTTTGATGTGGATTCTGAAACCGGTTTGGCCCGCATTGCAGCTAGCGGCGAACGTGAAGTCAATCGCTTGGATTTAGAGAAGCTTGACCTACATCAGCGTGTACGTCAAGGGTATTTGGATTTGGCACAGGCTGAACCAGAACGTATCAAGCTAATCGATGCCTCACAGGATTTTGAGGATGTTGTAGAGCAAGCTTGGAATGTAATTAAAGGCTATTTATAAGGAGCAAGATGAAGTTAGCTGAAAGTCAAAGCAAACTATTTGAAGAGTTTTCACAAATTATCAGAGAAAATCGTTTGAGTCATGCTTATTTGTTTTCGGGTGATTTTGGAAGTCTCGACATGGCTATTTGGCTAGCACAGAGTCGTTTTTGTGTGACTCCTGAGAATGGTCTGCCTTGTGGTCACTGTCGTCCTTGTCGTTTGATTGCACAGGGGGACTTTTCTGATGTTAAATTAGTAGAGCCACAAGGACAGATTATTAAGACGGACACGATTCGTCAGTTGACTAGAGAGTTTAGTCAATCGAGTTTTGAGGGGCAGGCTCAGGTTTTTATCATCTGGGATGCAGATAAGATGCACGTCAATGCTGCTAATAGTCTATTAAAGTTTATTGAAGAGCCTCAAAGTCAGATTTATATTTTTCTTTTGACAGCTGATGATAGTCGTATGTTACCGACGATTAAAAGTCGAGCTCAACTCTTTTATTTTCCAAAGAATCGGGCTTATCTGGAAGAGTTGTTACAGAAGGAAGGCTTGTTGCTGACACAAGCCAAAGTGTTGGCTGACTTTGCTAAAGATGATGTTCAGGCTTTAGACTTAGCTAAAGATAATAAGATTCTTGATCTGATTAATACAGTAGAGCGTTTCACACAGTCCCTGCTATCTGATCAGGACCTGCTGTATTTGGACGTTGCAAAACTGGCTGTCCAGTGTAGTGAAAAGTCGGAACAAGAGATGGTCTGGGCTTTTTTAACTTATCAATTGGGGAAGGATATACAAAATCCACAAGCAAGGCGATGGCTAGACTTAGTTTATGAGGCACGAAAAATGTGGCTAGCTAATGTCAGCTTTCAAAATGCGATGGAGTATATGGTATTATCATGACAGAAGTCATTGGAATAAAATTTGAAGAAACTGGAGCAGTAGAATACGTTGTTCCTGATAAAAATTACGCCAAAGATGACTTTGTAGTCGTTTTGGAGAAAAAAGATAAGCGCCTAGCCCAGGTTGTCATGGAAAACACAGATTTTCCTGAGGTTAGTTTGCCTGCGGATTTGAATCGGGTTGAAGGATTGGCAGGAGAGAAAGATTTTGCTAGATATGATGAAAATCTTTTGAAGGCTGAAAAGAGTATGGGAGTAGTGGCTGAATTAATTGCTCAAAATCAGCTAGATATGAAGGTGGTTGATATTGTCTTTCCGCTAAATAACTCTTATGTGTTAATCAGTTTTGTAGCTGAAAAACGGGTAGATTTTCGTCAGTTGCTCAAAGATCTGGCTTCTTCCTTTAAGACACGCATTGAGTTACGTCAGATTTCAAGTCGTGAGGAATCAAAAATCTATGGTGGCTTAGGACCTTGTGGCCGGGCACTTTGTTGTTCTAGTTTTTTGGGTGAATTCCCACCAGTATCGATTAAGATGGCTAAAAATCAGAGTTTATCTTTGAATTCTGGTAAGATGAATGGGGTCTGTGGTCGACTTATGTGTTGTCTCAGTTATGAAGACGACTTTTACCGAGATAGCAAGGCTAGTTATCCTGACTTGGGTGATGAAATTGAAACCAAGGATGGCATGGGTCAGGTTGTTGCCATTGATGTGATTGCAGGGACCATTAAGGTTGTATTTGAAAAAGGGCGTGCGCCCCTAACTTATGGAGTGGAGGAAGTTCAGCTAAATGGAAAAGCGTGAATTGTATGATAAATTCGAGGAATTATCACAAAATTTGATGTCGATGTTGGCAGAAGTGGAAGCAATTAAGGCGAACTTCTCAGGGATTCTGGATGAAAATACGGCCCTCAAGTTGGAAAATGACAAGTTGCGTGAGCACTTGAGTCAAGTGGTTCAGGAGGAGACAGGGACTAAAATGTCTCATGGTAAGGTGAACCTCGAGGCTATTTACGATGATGGATTCCATATCTGTCCAGATTTTTATGGCCAACGTCGTGATAATAATGAAGCTTGTGGCTTCTGTGCAGAATTGTTGTACGGAGACTAAATATGCAGGTTCAAAAGAGTTTTAAGGGGCAATCTAGCTACGGTACCCTATATTTAGTTCCCACTCCCATTGGGAATTTGCAAGATATGACTTTTCGCAGTGTGCAAATCTTGAAAGAGGTGGATCTTATTTGTGCGGAGGACACGCGTAATACGGGTCTCTTACTCAAGCATTTTGAGATTGAAACCAAGCAGTATTCTTTTCATGAGCACAATGCCTATGAGAAAATTCCAGATTTACTGGAGCGCTTGAAGTCAGGTCTTTCTTTGGCTCAGGTTTCTGATGCGGGTATGCCTTCCATTTCGGATCCTGGGCATGATTTGGTCAAATCCGCCATTGCTGAGGATATTCCTGTGGTGGCCTTACCGGGAGCATCAGCTGGTATTACGGCCTTGATTGCTAGTGGTTTAGCACCCCAACCTCATATTTTTTATGGCTTCCTGCCTCGTAAAAAGGGACAGCAGATTGATTTCTTCAAGGAAAAAGTATCTTATCCTGAGACACAGATTTTTTACGAGTCACCTTACCGTGTGGCGGATACCCTTGAAAATATGCATGAGGTCTATGGCAATCGTCAAGTAACGCTAGTTCGAGAATTAACCAAGCTTTATGAAGAGTACCAGCGAGGGTCAATTTCAGAAATTTTAGATTATATTGCTAGTAATCCTCTCAAGGGAGAATGTTTACTGATTGTGGCTGGAGCTTCTGAAAATGATAGGGAAGAAAATCTAACATCAGATGTTACGCCAGTAGAGGCTGTTGAAGCTTTAATTGCTTCTGGCATGAAACCTAATCAGGCTATAAAAACCGTTGCTAAAGAGCGAAAAATAAACAGACAAGAGCTTTATAACCTTTTCCATGGGGTTTAAGAGGCTCTTTTTTTGTGGCGACATAAGATGTCAGAAAAGAAAGAATTATCAAAAAATTCCGTAAATACGCTTGTTTATCTCATATTTTTGTGTTATATTATCTGACATAGAATAATTTGTGAATTGGAGTGGTTTCATGGATACAGGTAGCAGTGCCTTTATATTGATTTGTTCAGCCATGGTTTGTTTGATGACACCGGCCTTGGCCTTCTTCTATGGTGGGCTTGGACGTCGTAAGAATGTTATCAATACCATGATGATGTCTGTTCTTCCCTTAGCTATAGCTTCCCTCTTGTGGATTGTTGCTGGCTACTCGCTTTCTTTTGGCGGTCATGGGAATATCTTCGGTAATTTCAGTCATCTTTTTTTAAATGGCGTGTCTGAAACGGTCTCAAGTCGTGGTCTAACCATTCCTGATATGCTGTTTGCTGCTTTTCAGATGATGTTTTCGATTATCTGTGTGGCGATTTTGACGGGTTCAGTGGTAGGAAGGATGCGCTTTACACCTTTAGCCATCTTTGTTGTCTTTTGGTTACTTCTTGTCTACTATCCATTTGCACATATGGTTTGGGACGAAGGGCTCCTTGCTAAATGGGGGACAATTGACTTCGCAGGTGGTGATGTGGTTCATATTACCTCTGGGGTATCAGCCTTGGTTTTGGCAATCGTTGTTGGTAAACGCCGTGATTTTGGCATTTTAGAACACCGTCCTCATAATGTTCCTTTTGTTCTATTGGGAGCGGGTCTCTTATGGTTTGGTTGGTTTGGATTTAATGCAGGATCAGCCTTGGCTGCTAATGGCTTGGCAGTGCACGCGCTAGTAACCACCCATGTTTCAGCTGCTGCAGCCATGTTTTCATGGTTGGCAATTGAAAAACATGTCACAGGACATCCATCCTTGGTTGGTGGTTCAACCGGTTTGGTGGCAGGACTGGTTGCAATCACACCTGGAGCAGGTTTTGTTTCAATTTGGAGTGCTATTCTAATTGGTCTTATGGTTAGTCCGATTTGTTTCTATGCTATTTCAGTCTTGAAGAAACGTTTTGCCTATGATGATGCTTTGGATGCTTTTGGTTGCCACGGCGTTGGAGGTATCTTTGGTGGTTTGGCTACTGCGATTTTTACGACACCAGATTTAGCCCTAGATAAGGCCAATATTGGCTTGATTTATGGAAAGGCCCATCTCTTTATTGTAACCATTTTGGCTATTATCTTTACAGCTATTTGGTCTGCTCTTGTGACCTATGGTATTATTAAAGTAATTGCTCATTATATGCCTTTGCGTGTTAGTGACCGTGATGAAGCTATTGGTCTTGATGACTGTGAACACAAGGAAACAGCCTATCCAACCTTTATGGGCTTAGATTCGTAGGAGAATACAGATGAAGAAAGTAGAAGCGATTATTCGTTCGGATAAATTGGAAGATTTGAAAAATGCCTTGACTGGTAGTGGCTTGGCTAAGGGGATGACTGTAAGTCAAGTTCTGGGTTATGGTAATCAACGTGGCTTTGCAGAGTTTGTTCGTGGACAGCGCATTGTTCCTACCTTATTAGCTAAGGTTAAGGTTGAAATTGTAGTTAAGGATATGGCAGTTGACGAAGTGGTTGATGCCATTCGAAGTGCCGTGGCGACAGGGGAAGTTGGTGATGGGAAGATTTTTATTGTTCCTATTGATGATGTTATCCGTATTCGTACGGGTGAACGTGGTGGAGACGCCATTTAATATAATGAAGGCTTAAACCGGTTGGTTTGGGTCTTTTTTAGTGAATTTTGATATACTTAGAGGAGTTAGTATGATTGAGGGGGTGACCGATTGGCAAAAGGAAAAAAGAAAAGTAAGTCTAAAGCTAGACCTAAGAAAACTAAAAAGAAACAGAAGTCTTTCTTGCTCTTTCCTAAATTTTTCCAAAAGTGGAGTCTGATTTTTATTGGCCTATTTGCCTTATTGGGACTCCTAGCTAGTTTAAATTTTCCAAAGTTGACGATGGAAAAGAACATGACATCTACGGATGAGACGACGGTTGCATTTATTGCCGAGATTGGTGAGACGTCGCGCTATTTGGCAGCTAGAAATGATCTTTATGCATCTGTTATGATAGCTCAGGCCATCTTGGAATCTGACTCTGGACAATCTACTTTGAGTCAGAAGCCGTCCTATAACTTTTTTGGGATTAAGGGGGACTACAATGGTCAAAGTGTGACCCTACCGACTTGGGAGGATGATGGTAAGGGTAATCCTTACTATATTGATGCGGCTTTTCGTTCTTATGGCTCTGTGGAAAATTCTTTACAGGACTATGTGGATTTCCTTGAAGGAAGCTACTATGTAGGGGTGCACCGTTCCAATACTAAGAATTATAAGGATGCGACGGCTGCCCTAACAGGGGTCTACGCAACAGATACAACCTATGGAGACAAACTAAACAGCATCATTGAACAATACCAGTTAACCATTTATGACACTTATTAGAGAGGTTCGAGCAGCGATGAGTAATTTGAATAAAACAGTTGATTTTATTACAGAAATAGAGAAATTAAAATCAGTAACAAGATTTAATAGAACCCTTGATGGAAGGTTTGAAAATAGTGCTGAGCATTCTTGGCAGGGTGCGATAGCTGCTATGGTTCTTCAAGATTATTATCCTGAAAGATTGAATATGGAAAAGGTAATGTCTATGTTACTGATTCATGATTTAGGTGAGATTTATGCTGGAGATACTTGGGTATTTGATGATGAAAAAAAGCTTCATTCTCATGATAGAGAGCTAGAATCTATAGAAAAAACAATGAGCATCCTTCCAGAAGAAAAATATTTGAATATGAAAAATTCTTGGTTGGAGTTTGAAAAAGGGCAGAGTGCTGAGGCAAGATATGCAAGAGTGATTGACGCATTGGTACCACTGATAAACCACTTGGAAGTGTCAGAATTAAATTATAATCCAGATCATATTAGTTCAGAGATGGTATTAGAGAAGAAAAAATTTATAAAAGATGAGTCTGAAGAGTTATGGAAGTTGACTGAAGAGTTGGTTCAGAAAAGTGTAGAAAAGGGCTTGTATTTATAATATCAATTGGTCCCTACGGATTGGTTTATAGAAGACAAGGGCGTGTCAATTCGGCACGTCTTTTTTGATTTTTCTGTGTTATAATAGAAGTAGTTATATTAGGATTTGAGATGCACACCTCGATGTTTTTTTTGCACTCCCTTGAAAGAGAAATGGTTAGATAGTATGATTAAATTGATTGCAATAGATATGGACGGAACACTCTTAAATAGCCAAAAAGAGATTCCTGTCGAGAATATTAAGGCTATTCAAGAAGCAGCTGCGGCAGGTATTAAAATTGTCCTTTGTACAGGACGCCCACGTTCAGGCATTCTTCCGCATTTTGAGAAATTAGGACTGAGTGAAGAAGAGTACATTATCATGAATAATGGCTGTTCAACTTATGAGACAAAAAATTGGAAGTTGCTTCAATATGAAAGTTTATCTCGCTCCGAGATGGAAGAACTCTTGCAAGCTTGCGAAGACTTTCCAGAGGTGGCTCTAACCTTGACTGGTGAAAAGACTTACTATGTTGTGGGCGATGAGGTGCCTGAGCTAGTAGCTTATGATGCTAGCACTGTTTTCACAGAAGCGAAGGCTAGAAGTTTGGAAGAAATCTTTGCGGAAGGGCAAGTGATTTTCCAAGCCATGTATATGGCTGATTCTGAACCTTTGGACGCCTTCCAAAATGCAGTGCAAGATAGACTTAGTCAAAGCTATAGCACAGTTCGTAGCCAAGAATATATCTTTGAAATCATGCCACAGGGGGCAACTAAGGCCAGCGGACTTAAGCATTTAGCGGAAAAACTTGGAATTGCTCCAGATCAAATCATGGCTCTGGGTGATGCTGCTAATGACCTTGAAATGCTTCAATTCGTCGGTCAAAGTGTTGCCATGGGTAATGCTAGTGACGACATTAAAGACTTGTGTAAGTATGTGACCTTGACTAATGACGAGGCAGGCGTAGCCCACGCTATTCGTACTTGGGCTTTATAAGAAAAAGACCTTTAGCATCATTGTTTGCTAAAGGTTTTTCGATTTCGGATGATGGCAATGAGAGTGGTTAGTGTGATGGTAATATCAGTGATGGCAGCGGGGTAGGCCTTAATGGTCAAATCGTAAATGAGCCAGAGTAACATATTTTCAATAATGACCCAGCGAAGCCACTGAAGGTTTGGTGTGGTAGCAATCGCTAGGCTATAGGAGACTGAAGAGATGATTGGCAGATAGCCAATAAGTCCAAGTTGATTGAGATAGGTTCCTACAATGATTTGAATAATGATAAGGGTGGTCAAGATAGTCTTGGTCATCGTCTTTTTGACCATCAAGCTATTACGTATGATGGAAATACTAATGGTTAAAGCACCGGTATAGCCACCCAATAAGAGGTTGGCAATAGCAGTAAAAATGTAGTCGGTAATTTGCCAGACCAGCATTTTATGTTTTGATTTTGCAAAAGAGGAAATAGCGACACAGAGAGCTCCGATGGCTGAGAATACTTGTGCTAGAAGATAGATTGTCATGATATAACTTTCAATTTTTGTCTCCATTATATCATAAGGATTCAAGAGATTTTCATCTCTTTTTTAGAATTTACAATCCTAATGTGTTAGCGTTTACATTAGAAAATGATATAATAAAAGTGTAGAAAAGATTATTCCCTTAAAAGTAGAGAGAACCCAATGTTCCCTTGTGACATAGGTCCTATCTTTACTTTTTGCGATAGACTAGAAATGAGGAAATAATTATGAAAAACAAATTTTCCCAAGCAATCGTGCTTTCCATGGTTACCCTTTCCTCAATGGTTTTGCTGACGGCCTGTTCCAGCCATAAGGAATCGAGTTCAGCAGATAAGACGCCTAAGAGCAGCCAGGTGACCTCATCAAGTAAGGCTAAAACATCCAGTAAAGATAGCGGTAAGACTAGCAAGTCTAGTGCTAAGGTCAAGGAATCTTCGGGTGCAAAGACGGAGTCTTCAAGCACGCAAAGTAGTCAAAAGGCTTCTGCCCCAAGTTCGAGTAGCAGTCAGTCTCAGTCATCGCCTTCCAATAGTTCATCAACTCCCTCAAGCAGTCAGTCACAGGCTCCAAAATCTTCAAACGAGAATCAATCTTCAGCGAGTCAATCTCAAGCGCCAAAGAGCTCAAGTGATAGTCAAGCTCAAGCTAAAACGGATACGCAAGTAACCACCGTGGATATGGATGTGAGTGCTGTAGCGCGTGGTCAGTTTGATAGTATTGCTGGTACTTGGAAGTCCAGTGATGGCAGTCGTCTGGTCTTTAATAACACTAGTCTAGTAGGAGATATCACTGCTCAAGGTCAAGCGACAGTTCACAATTATGTGCACCCGAAAGATAATTATCAAGAGGGCTCAGGTAAGTATGATGCCACCCTCTCAAGAGATAGAGGGGACACTTCTGGTATTGTTGGAGATATTAGCTTTGTCTCTAAAAAGGCAGCTATTTCTGGTCCTAGCTATGAACAAGATACCATTCAAGTAACCAGTACTGGTGGAACAAAAGTCTACTTTAAAGAATCAGATAATGTGACGCTACCTAAAGACGTGATAGTTACTGACAATCAACTTTCAATTGATGGTGGTATAGCAGAATCTGGTAGCTACACGCTTACCAAACGTACAGCTGTCAAAAATACTCCTAGTGATACGGCTCCAGTTGAATTTTACTTAGAAGCAGGTGATAAGATTAACTTTGATATGAAGGTTACTCAAGACGGTCATAGTTGGATTTCTTACATCAGCTATAGTGGTGTTCGCCGTTATGTTCAAGTGGATTAAATAAGATATCTAGAAAGGTCAGAATTTCTTCTGATCTTTCTATTATTTTGTGGAAAAAGTCTTGTCTATTCCCTAATAAATCGATACAATAGAAAGGTCGGTTTTACCGAAAATTTTTAAATAATGAGGACAAAAATGTGTCAGTAAATTGGCAAGATATTGCGTTTTCTTTCCTCGGTGGTTTGGGGCTTTTCCTCTTTAGTATCAAGTACATGGGAGATGGTCTTCAACAAGCAGCCGGAGATAAGTTGCGCTTTTACATCGATAAGTATACCAGCAACCCGTTTTTAGGGGTTTTGATTGGTATTGTCATGACGGCCTTGATTCAGTCGAGTTCAGGGGTTACCGTTATTGTCGTCGGTCTGGTTTCGGCAGGGCTTTTGAGTCTTCGTCAGGCTATTGGGATTGTCATGGGGGCAAACATCGGAACAACCGTTACTTCCTTCATGATTGGTTTCAAGCTAGGAGATTATGCCCTTCCAGTGATTTTCCTGGGGGCTGCGCTTCTCTTCTTCACAAGCAATAAGAAGCTCAATAACCTAGGTCGTATCTTGTTTGGTGTTGGGGGGATTTTCTTTGCCCTTAACCTTATGGGAGATGCGGTAGAACCTTTGAAGTCAGTTACAGCCTTTAAGGACTACTTGGCAACCTTGGGTGATCGCCCAGTCATGGGGGTTATCATTGGTGCTGGTTTGACTATGTTGATTCAGTCATCAGCAGCGACCATCGGTATTCTTCAGAGTCTCTACTCAGGTGGTTTGCTTGACCTGCAAGGTGCCCTTCCAATCCTCTTTGGGGATAATATCGGGACAACAATTACAGCGGTTCTAGCTGCTCTTGGTTCGAACATTGCGGCTAAACGTGTGGCAGGGGCTCACGTCCTGTTCAATGTTATTGGGACGGTCTTGTGTTTGATTCTCTTGGTTCCATTCACAGCCTTGATTCAATGGTTTAAGTCTGTGCTTGGATTGACACCTGAGATGACCATCGCCTTTGCTCATGGTACTTTTAACATTGCAAATACTATCGTTCAATTCCCATTCATCGGACTCTTGGCTTACCTTGTGACTAAGATTATTCCTGGTGAGGACGAAATTAACAAGTACGAAGCGCTTTACTTGGACCGTTTGCTTATCACACAAGCACCAGCTATCGCCCTTGGTAATGCTAAGAAAGAATTGGTGCACTTGGCATCATACGCCATCCAGTCTTTGGAAGCTTCCTATGCTTTCTTTGCTAAGGGAGATGAAAAATACTTCGATAAGGTTGAGAAGTATGAAACAGCAGTTAATAGTATTGACGAAGAGTTGACAACTTACTTGATTGACATCTCTAACGAATCTCTAAGTGTTTCTGAAAATGAAGTGTTGGCAAGTGTGCTTGACTCTGTTCGTGACTTAGAGCGTATTGGTGACCTTGCAGTTGCAAGTGCAAACCTTTCACAACACATTCATAATAAGGGAATTGAATTTTCTGATACTGCCAAGGCTGAGCTTGCGGATGTTTACAACCGTACTCACCGTATCGCCCTTGATAGTATTCGTGTGGTTGTAGATGATGACAAGGTACTTGCAGGTCAAGTCATCCTTCGTCATGAAGAGTTGGAAAAACTTGAAAAACAATTGCGTAAAACACATACCAAACGTCTTAACAATGGTGAATGTACTGCGCAAGCAGGTATCAACTATGTTGATTACCTCTCACATTACACACGTATCGCAGACCATGCGATTAACCTTGTTGAAAAGGTTACAGAAGGTGTGATTTAATAGAGAAAGTCGAGATAATTTCTCGGCTTTTTTGATATAATGAAAGCGTATTAAGAATATAGAAAAATGATGAGAGGTGGTCCTATGACCTATTATATTTCAGCCAAACGTTTTTATTTTGAAAATAAAATCAAGGAAGGTGGCTACCTAGCGGTTGTGGATGGCCGTTTCGGTGACTGGACGGAAAATGTACCAGAAGGTGCAGAAATACTGGACTACAGTAATTATCAGATTGCTCCGGGTCTTGTAGATACTCATATTCATGGATTTGCGGGTTATGATGTCATGGATAATTCTGATGAAAGTCTTCTAGGTATGAGTCAAGCCTTACTTTCAGCAGGTGTGACCTCTTTCTTACCGACAGCCCTAACAGCCCCATTTGAAGAGTTGAAGGCTATTTGCCAAACAACAGCTAATACGGTTGGTAAGGAAACTGGTGCCAAAATTCAAGGGCTCTTCTTTGAAGGACCTTATTTCACTGAAACCTATAAGGGGGCTCAAAATCCTAAATACATGGGCAATCCAAGTGTGGAACAATTGAAGTCATGGCAGGAGGCGGCTCAAGGAAAATTGATTAAATTGGCTCTTGCCCCTGAACGTGAGGGAGTGGCTGAATTTATTCAAGAAGCAACCAAGCAAGGCGTCACTATTGCTCTAGGTCATTCCAATGCCACATATGAGGAAGCAATGGCAGCAGTGGAAGCCGGGGCATCCGTTTGGGTTCACGTCTACAACGGAATGCGTGGTTTTACACATCGTGAGCCTGGTATGGTTGGTGCAGCCTTAGATAGTCCAGAAACGATTGGTGAGTTGATCGCTGATGGTCATCATGTGGTCCCTGCAGCTTGTAAGGTTCTTATCAAGCAAAAGACGCCTCAAGGAGTTGCCCTTATTACAGACTGTATGTCAGCGGGAGGACGTCCGGATGGCGACTATATGCTGGGTGAACTTCCTGTCATCGTCGAAAATGGTACTGCCCGCCTCAAAGAAGGTGGTAACCTAGCTGGATCTATCCTACAACTCAAAGATGGTGTCAAACATGTGGTTGATTGGGGACTTGTGACGGTTGCCCAAGCCTTACAAATGGCAACTAGTGTTCCAGCTAAATCGGTTGGACTTGAGAATACTTGCGGAAGCCTAAAAGCAGGTCTACCAGCTGATTTTATCGTCTTAGATGACTCCTTGGACTTACAAGCAACCTATGTTGATGGACGAAAAGGTTGGGAAAAATAAGAGAATAAGTAGCACTTTCTGTGGAAGGTGCTATTTTTATTGATTTTTACAAAGGTGTTAGAGTAGTGTAAAATAGAAATACTTTATATTTTACAGGAGGTAATATGTCAAAACGTATTTGGAGCATTGCTCTGGCCTATGTCGGTGTAATGATTGGTGCAGGAGTATCTTCAGGACAGGACCTCTTACAGTATTTTGTTAGTTTTGGAGCCTGGGGGTTGATAGGTGTCATAGTTCTAGGAGTTTTGCATGTTGGCTTTGGGCGACTCATGATTGCTTTGGGAAGTTATTACCGCTCAGACGATCACTCAGTAGTCCTGGCAGAAATCAGTCATCCTGTGATTTACCGTATTTTGGATATCGCTTTGATTATCACTTGTTTCCTGTTCGGTTTTGTGATGACAGCAGGTGCAGGGGCTAACTTAAACCAACAGTTCGGCTTTCCGATTTGGGTAGGTGCTTTCCTTTGTACAGCTCTGACTATCTTTGTGAGTTTCCTAGATTTCAAAAAAATCATCGGTGTTATTGGAGTTTTTACCCCTATGATTTTGGTTATGATTGCTATGATATTCGTGACCAATGTTTTAGGGCGTCACTGGGATTTTGCTGAGATGGATAAGGTGTCGCAAACCATTCAATCTCCTTTTCCGAGTATTTGGCTGTCTGTGGTTAACTATTTTGCTGTTTGTGTCATGTCAGCTATAGCCATGGCCTTTGTCATGGGTGGCTCTATTCTCAAAATCAATGAAGCCGAAAAGAGTGGAGCCTGGGGAGGATTTATGGTTGGGGTGATTTTCTTCGTCACAACCTTGATTCTCTTTGCTAACAGTGATAAGATTGCTAGCTCGGATGTTCCTATGTTGGCTATTGCGAAGGAAGTGAACCCTATCTTTGCGACGCTCTATGCCTTGGTCATCTTTGGCTTGATTTTTAATACCGTCTTTAGTCTCTACTATGCCCTTGGGAAACGTTTCTCAGCAGGTAGTGAGAAACGCTTCAAGTTCTTTGTAGCTACATTTGCCCTTGCTGGTTTCGCTATTTCCTTCATGGGCTTCCGTCAACTGGTAGCAGTTATGTATCCTATTATTGGTTATCTGGGAATGCTGATGTTGGTAGTGCTAGTTGTGGCTAGCTACCGCAAAAAAGCCAAAATTCGTAAGGAAAAGGAAATTCGAAATCATCTCTTGTCTATCGTTGAGAAAGCGTATGATCCAGATCAAGACTTAACCCATCAGGACAAGCAAAAAGCCGAAGAACTTCGAGATGCCTCAATTATTGATAATGATATTCTCCATAAAGATTCCCATGCACATGTTCGTCAGGAAATGGGAATCAGTAAGAAGGATTAGAATTTTATTTTACAAGTTTCTTTATTTCTGCTATAATACTGACAAGAAAGAAGGGCTTATGGCGTTTTTCTAGCGAGCTTGGGATAGTGAAAGCCAAGTAGAGCAAAGTAGGCAAGTGGCGCTTTCTCTCAGCAAAGAGCTGAGTACAAACAGATAAAATGAAGTAATAAATTAGGGTGGAACCGCGTTTCTGACGCCCCTAGGTCGAACGACTTAGGAGCAGAGACACGGTTCTTTTTGCATCCTGAGTCACAAGAAACTTTATGAATAAGGAGTAAATAATGTCTAAAAAATTGACTTTCCACTGCGTCAGTGGCGTATACCTCCTTACAGTCGGACTGCTCCACGCTCAGCACTAGGGTGCCTGAGCTAGACGCAGTACTAACTCGTCTTGCCTCGTATAATCGACGAGGCAGACTCGTGTCGCAAGAAATCATTTAAATCAAGGAGTATTTAATGTCTAAGAAATTAACATTTCAAGAAATTATTTTGACTTTGCAACAATACTGGAATGACCAGGGTTGTATGCTCATGCAGGCTTATGATAATGAAAAAGGTGCGGGAACAATGAGTCCTTACACCTTCCTTCGTGCTATTGGTCCTGAGCCATGGAATGCGGCTTATGTAGAGCCATCTCGTCGTCCAGCTGATGGTCGTTACGGGGAAAACCCAAACCGTCTTTACCAACACCACCAATTCCAAGTGGTTATGAAACCATCACCATCAAACATCCAAGAACTCTACCTTGAGTCATTGGAAAAATTGGGTATCAATCCTTTGGAACACGATATTCGTTTCGTTGAAGATAACTGGGAAAACCCATCAACTGGTTCAGCTGGTCTTGGTTGGGAAGTTTGGCTTGACGGTATGGAAATCACTCAGTTCACCTACTTCCAACAAGTTGGTGGATTGGCAACTGGTCCGGTAACTTCTGAGGTCACTTACGGATTGGAACGTTTGGCTTCTTACATCCAAGAAGTAGACTCAGTTTATGATATCGAGTGGGCTCCAGGTGTTAAATACGGAGAAATCTTCCTTCAACCAGAATATGAACACTCAAAATACAGTTTTGAAGTTTCTGACCAAGATATGCTTCTTGAAAACTTCGAAAAATTTGAAAAAGAAGCAGGACGTGCTTTGGAATTGGGTCTTGTTCACCCGGCCTATGACTACGTTTTGAAATGTTCACATACCTTCAACTTGCTTGATGCTCGTGGTGCTGTTTCTGTTACAGAACGTGCCGGCTACATTGCCCGCATCCGTAACTTGGCCCGTGTCGTAGCCAAAACCTTCGTCGCAGAACGTAAGAAACTTGGTTACCCACTTCTCGACGAAGCCACACGCGCAAAACTCCTAGCAGAAGAGGAAGAATAAAAAAGAGTTACAAGAATGGAAAATGGGCAAACAAAGTGAGCCCACATGGCTACCCAGAGGCAAGTCGAAGACTTGCTAAAGGGATAGGCACCGCCGTACTGGTATATGGGGATTTTTGAAACGTTAGGTTCAAAAATCAGTTGGCTAAATCCACTTTGATGAGACTGTTGGAAATCGATGTGGAGAAGACAGAAGATTTCCCTACAGCCTCACAAAGTTAGTTGGCAACGTCCCCAGTACCTAAGGTGCCTATCAACAAGAAGAATTTTGTAAAGGAAAAAACATGACAAAAAACTTATTAGTAGAACTTGGACTTGAAGAGTTGCCAGCCTACGTTGTCACACCAAGTGAAAAACAACTCGGTGAGAAAATGGCAGCCTTCTTGGATGACAACCGTCTTTCATACGAAAGCATTCAAACCTTCTCAACACCACGTCGTTTGGCAGTCCGTGTGATTGGTTTGGCTAATCAACAATCTGATTTGACCGAAGATTTTAAAGGACCTTCTAAGAAAATTGCCTTGGATGCAGATGGAAACTTCTCAAAAGCGGCTCAAGGATTCGTCCGTGGGAAAGGCTTGACGGTTGATGATATCGAATTCCGTGAAGTCAAAGGTGAAGAGTACGTTTATGTCACTAAGCACGAAGCTGGAAAACCAGCTAAAGAAGTTTTGGCTGGCGTTCCAGAAGTACTTGCTTCATTGACTTTCCCTGTCAGCATGCACTGGGCTAACAATACATTTGAATACATTCGCCCAGTTCATACCTTGACAGTTCTTTTGGGTGACGAAGCGCTCGACCTTGATTTCTTGGATATCAAGTCAGGTCGTGTGAGTCGTGGACACCGTTTCCTTGGACATGAAGTGGAAATTACTAATGCGGATTCTTATGAAGAAGACCTTCGTACCGTTTACGTGATTGCGGATAGCAAAGAACGTGAAAACATGATTCGTGAGCAAATCAAAGCCATCGAAGCAGAACAAGGCGTTCAAGTCCAAATCGAAGAAGGACTTTTGAATGAAGTCTTGAACTTGGTCGAATACCCAACTGCCTTTATGGGAAGTTTTGACACTAAATATTTGGATGTTCCAGAAGAAGTCTTGGTTACCTCAATGGAAACGCACCAACGTTACTTTGTTGTACGTGACCTTGATGGTAAGCTTAAACCAAACTTCATCTCAGTCCGTAATGGTAACGTTGAGCACTTGGAAAATGTCGTTCGAGGAAATGAAAAAGTATTGGTGGCACGTCTTGAAGATGGTGAATTCTTCTGGCGTGAAGACCAAAAACTTAAGATTGAAGACCTCGTTGATAAATTGGCTAACGTGACCTTCCATGAAAAAATTGGTTCTCTTTCAGAACACATGGCGCGCGCTGGTGTCATTGCAGCGTCACTAGCTGAGCAAGCTGGTTTGACTGCAGAAGAAACGGCAGCCGTAGCTCGTGCAGCTGAAATCTACAAATTTGACCTCTTGACTGGTATGGTCGGAGAGTTCGATGAATTGCAAGGAATCATGGGTGAAAAATATGCCCTTCTCGCTGGTGAAGATGCTGCGGTAGCGACAGCTATCCGTGAGCACTACCTTCCTGATTCAGCAGACGGAGCTCTTCCAGAGACTAAGGTTGGTGCTATCCTTGCGCTTGCAGATAAATTGGATACCCTCCTTTCATTCTTCTCAGTTGGCTTGATTCCATCAGGTTCCAATGACCCATATGCGCTTCGTCGTGCAACACAAGGGATTGTTCGTATCTTGGATGCTTTTGGTTGGCATATCCCTATGGATGAGTTGATTGACAGCCTTTACGGACTTTCATTTGATAGTCTTTCATATGACAATCAAGCAGAAGTCATCAACTTTATCAAGGCGCGTGTGGACAAGATGATGGGACGAACATCAAAAGATATCAAAGAAGCTGTTCTTGCTGGTTCAAACTTTGTCGTGGCTGATATGCTTGAAGCAGCTGACGCCCTCACAGAAGCTGCTAAGGCTGATGGTTACAAGGCAGCTGTTGAGTCACTTTCTCGTGCCTTCAACTTGGCAGAAAAAGCAGATGCTGCAGTAGCAGTCGATGCCAGTCTCTTTGAAAATGATCAAGAAAAAGCTCTCGCTAAAGCGATTGAAGAGCTAGAATTGACTGGTTCAGCTAGTGATAAATTGACTCAACTCTTTGCTCTTAGCCCAGTCATCGATGCTTTCTTTGACAATACCATGGTTATGGCAGAAGATGAGGCTGTTAAAAACAACCGCTTGGCCCTTCTTGCAGGTCTTGTGTCTAAAGCTAATGCTGTTGCAGCCTTCAACCAATTGAACACAAAATAGAGGTGAAAGGGAATGGATCCTAAAAAAATTGCTCGTATCAATGAGCTTGCTAAAAAGAAGAAAACAGAAGGTTTGACTCCAGAAGAAGCAGTGGAACAAGCAAAACTTCGTGAAGAATACATTGAGGGTTATCGTCGCTCAGTTCGTCACCACATCGAAGGAATTAAAGTGGTTGACGAAGAGGGTAACGATGTGACACCTGAAAAACTACGTCAAATACAACGTGAAAAAGGTTTGCATGGCCGTAGCCTTGATGATCCTGAATCATAATAACGATGAACAAGGGTTTGGAATTTTTCCAAGCCCTTGTTTTGAAGTATAAAATTCTGAATATTCTGTATAAAATTGACCAATTATTTCAAAAATGGTAAAATATAAGTTATGTTAAAAAATGGCATGATTCAATGAGTCGTGCTCAATAGAATTGGAGTGAAAAAAATGTCGCAAAAGCAACATCATAAAGACGACGACAACCAGACTGAGAATGGGATGGTACGTGGTCTTCAAAACCGTCACGTCCAGCTGATTGCCATCGCTGGTACCATCGGTACAGGTCTCTTCCTAGGGGCAGGGCGTTCTCTCTCCCTAACAGGACCTTCAATTATCTTAGTATATATACTAACTGGTATCTTCATGTATCTTATGATGCGAGCGATCGGTGAGATGCTCTATATGGATCCTGACCAGCACACTTTTATCAACTTTATTACCAAATACCTTGGTAAGGGCTGGGGATTCTTTTCGGGTTGGTCTTACTGGGTATCACTGATATTCCTTGGAATGGCAGAAATTACGGCCGTATCAACTTATGTCCAATATTGGTTCCCAAGTTGGCCTGCCTGGCAGATTCAGATTGTCTTCTTGATTATCCTGAGTTCGGTTAACCTGATTGCGGTTAAGATTTTCGGGGAAGTTGAGTTTTGGTTTGGGATGATCAAGATTGTCACTATTCTAGCTCTTATCGCAACAGGTATCTTCATGGTAGCAACCAACTTTGAAACGCCTGCTGGACATGCTAGCCTTGCCAATATTACACACGGCTTCCAGATGTTCCCTAAAGGTTGGGTAAGCTTTGTTATGACCTTCCAAATGGTCTTCTTTGCTTACCAAGCCATCGAATTTGTAGGGATTACAACTTCTGAGACAGCAAATCCACGTAAGGTTTTACCAAAGGCAATCAAGGAGATTCCGATTCGTATTGTCATCTTCTATGTGGGTGCCCTCATTGCCATCATGGCTATCTTCCCATGGCAAAAACTTCCAGTTAATGAATCACCGTTCGTAACGGTCTTCCAAATGGCTGGTATCAAGTGGGCAGCAGCCTTCATTAACTTTGTTGTCTTGACAGCAGCGGCTTCATCATTGAACTCAACACTTTACTCTACAGGTCGTCACCTCTTCCAAATTGCTAAGGAAACACCAAATAGTAAAGTCATGAAAGCTTTGAAGCTAGATACTTTGTCACGTAATGGTATTCCTTCATGTGCTATCATTGTTTCAGCTATTGTAGTATGTGTTTCAGCCTTCATCAATGTCTTGCCTGGTGTATCTGATGCCTTCGCTTTGATTACTGCATCATCATCAGGGGTCTACATTGCCATCTATATCTTGACCATGCTTGCTCATCTCAAGTACCGTAAATCTCAAGAGTTTATGGCAGATGGATTCCTTATGCCAGCTTATAAGATTCTTAATCCATTGACAATCCTTTTCTTCATCTTCGTCTTTGTTTGTCTCTTCTTGCAAAAGTCAACAGTTGTCGGAGCTATTGGGGCAGCCATCTGGATTGTCGTATTTAGTATCTATAGTAACTGGAAACACAGTAAATAAATCAATTTAGCTCACCTTTATGGTGAGTTTTTTGTTGCAAAAAAAGGAGACAAGGTGTCCCGGTAACTATTTATGCAATACTTTCTTGGTTTCCATGGTGAAAGAAGCCACCTAAGAGGCCCTTGCTACGATGGAAAATAGCAGGCTTATGATCGTTGTGTGAACGACCATTAACATCAAGTTTAGCCCATTCAAGAGCCTGGTAGGCATTTCGATCTGAAACTGTAGATGTCCCAATATAGCTATAGATACCTGCCTGAGCAAGAATAAACCCTTGCAGTTGGCGAATATGCTCATCATTGAGGGCTTCGGAAAAATGAATCTTAACTGTCTTATAAGTTAAAGCTTGGACAGACTCGACGATTGGTGACTCTGCTAAGAGGTGCAAAAGTTCTTGATGCTTAGTAAAGTACTTATCATAGTCCATTGGAAGAATGATAGTATGGGCAATCCAATCTTCCAAGTTGGCTTTAGCTTTTTTACTGAGACCTTTTGCTGTGATACTGAGATCATCTATATTGAAAGGAAGCTGGTTGATGTGAGCAGTGTTTGAACCATATGCCTTTCTGAAAAGCGGTGTACTTGATAGAATATGTCCAGTGGGAGAAATAATAGCCAAGGCAGTTTCCTTGGTTTGGTAACCAAGCTCGTGACATTCCATACTAGCGTATGTGTCTTTAAATTCAATAATTGCTCTTGTTTTCATCGTGTAACTCTCTTTCTGTTAGTTTATAAACTAACAATAGTTTATCATGACTTATAATCTTGGTCAAGATTTTACCTTCAAAAACAAAAAAATATTTTTGTAAGGGCTTGCAAAAATATTTGAACTCTGATAAGATAGAACCATAGCAAAAGGATTGTTACTGGTCAGCAGGCAAAACCTAGATAAATACGAAAAACTAATGGGAGTAGTGTATGCTCATCCCAATTGGTTCTTGGTATTTATTTAGGTTTTTTTCGTTGAAAAAGCCTCAAAGAAAACTAGGATCCTAGACAAGAAAGGAGCCCTTATGGCTAAATATACTGAATTAGCTGAAGACATTCTCAAACACGTTGGTGGCAAGGAAAATGTCAATAGCTTGAAACACTGTGTGACACGTTTGCGCTTTGATTTGAAAGATGAGTCTAAAGCAGATGATGACTACCTTAAGAACCGTGACGGTGTTGTTACTGTTGTTAAGGCAGGTGGTCAATATCAGGTGGTTATAGGTAACCATGTCCCTGATGTTTATGCGGAGGTTCTCCAGGTTGGCGGTCTTCCAGCGGGTGGTAGTCTTGATATTGATGAAGGTGATGCGCCTAAAGGGAATCTCTTTGACCGCTTTGTATCTTTGGTTTCAAGTATTTTCCAACCTTTCCTTGGGCCTTTGGCTGCAGCCGGGATTATCAAAGGAATAGTCGCTGTCATGGCAGCATGTGGCCTGTCAGCTGCAACAAGCCCTATGTATGTAATCTTGAATGCAGCAGGAGATGGTTTCTTCCAGTTCTTGCCAATCTTGATTGCCTTGACATCTGCTCGTCGTTTCAAGGTTAATGAGTTTACAGCTATTGCGATTGCAGGAGCACTTGTTTATCCTGATATTGCTACGATGGTGACTGCTCTTCAGAAAACTGGTCAGGGTCATGTTCTAGGAGTTATTCCCTTTGCGCTTCCTGCAGGGGGCTACCTCTCAACTGTAATGCCTTCTATCTTGGCCGTTTGGGTGGCTTCATACATTCAAAAATTCTTTACCAAGATTACTCCTGATGTCATTAAAGTCTTTGTAGTACCTTTCTTTACATTGCTCATTACGGTACCATTAACATTCTTGGTGGTAGGACCAGTTGCTAATACTTTCTCTGATGGATTGACAAATCTTTTCCAAGCGATCATGAACTTTAGTCCGATTGTCTTTGGTCTTATACTCGGTATCTCGTGGCAAGTCTTGGTTATGTTCGGAATGCACTGGGCGCTTGTTCCCCTTGCTATCCTAGATGTGGCAACAAACGGAAGTTCTATTATTCTTTCGGCGGCTATTCTTCCATGTTTCACGCAAACAGGTGTGTTGGGAGCTATCATGCTTAAAACGAAAGAAGAAAAAGTCCGTACCATCTCTATGCCAGCCTTCATTTCATCTATTTTTGGGGTTACAGAACCTGCTATCTATGGGGTAAGCCTTCCAATGAAAACGCCATTCTACATTTCATGTGGTGTTTCAGGACTTATGGGGGCTGCCATGATGGCCCTAGATATTAAGACGTATTCAATAGGTGGTCTGGGTGTATTTGTCTTCCCAAGCCTTATTGGGCCTGACGGTAACCTTTCTAAAGTTATCTTTGCCATTATTATTGCCATTGTGGGTGGTGTTCTTGCCTTCCTCATCCAACTCTTTGTCCGAGTACCAAATCTATACGGTGGTGGGGCGGCTAAGGTTGAGGAAAAAGCTGAAGAAGCTGTACCTGCTCCTAAGGAAATTCAACAAGAAATTATTGCGAGCCCAATTATCGGGAATGTTGTCCCACTTGACCAAGTTCCTGACCAAGTCTTTGCCTCAGGGGCTATGGGTAAAGGTATCGCTATTGACCCTACGGATGGGGTAGTGGTCGCACCAGCTAAGGCAACCGTTAATTTGGTCTTCCCTACTGGTCATGCGATTGGTTTGACAACTGAAAATGGTGCAGAGCTTCTCATCCATATTGGTATGGACACTGTTTCTCTTGCTGGTAAAGGCTTCAAGACCTATGTGGAAGCAGGTCAAGTTGTAGAAGCAGGGCAAAAACTTATAGAATTTGACCTAGCAACTATTCGAGAGGCTAAATTACCAGTTATCACGCCAGTCATTGTGACCAATACAGCTGACTTTAATGATGTTTTAACGACTAAAGAAGCTCGTGTTAACACTGGTGACTATCTCCTCACAGCTGTTAAATAAAAAAGAAATCCGAGAATCAACTTCTCGGATTTTTGTTTATTTGAATTTGTAGTCTTTAACAACTTCAACGGAATTAACCGTTACATTTTCTTTTGGTTTGCTGTTGTCATCGACTTCAAGGTTAGCAATGGTATCAACGACATCCATGCCTTTGATGACTTGTCCAAAGACAGTATATTTGGTATCACCAGCTGGGTAACCACCTTTTTTGTAGGCGTCAATGATAGGTTTTGGATAGCCGGCATTTCCTAGTTGCTTGCTTTGATCGTCCTTGTTTTGAACAATGTAGAATTGGCTGCCGTTTGAATTCTTAGCACCAGTATTGGCCATAGCAAGTGCGCCACGGATGTTGTAGAGGAATGGTGTAGGCTCAACAGCGAAACCTTTCTTCCAGATAGATTCTCCGCCAGTACCGTCACCCTTAGGATCACCACTTTGAATCATGAAGTCCTTGATGACACGGTGGAAGGTAAGACCATCATAGTATTTGTCCTTGGCATGTTTCAAGAAGTTTTCAGAAGCCTTTGGAGCAAGTGTAGGGAAGAGTTTGACTGTGATATCACCCTTTGAAGTATGGAGGATAACTTCAGCTTCGTCCTTACCGACCTTATCTGACAACTGTGGGAAGGCATCTTTTCCAGATTTTTGGGCTTTTTCTAATTGTTTAGTGAATATCTTATTATCAACATAAGCATCTCCACGAACGGCGCGTGCGATGTTCTCACGAAAGGCAAAACCTAGGCCTGCGATAACAAGTACAATAATTAATGGAATGTACTTTTTAATGTTTTTCATATATAACTCCTTTGGTGCATTATACCTACTATTGTAGCAGAAAAAAACCTTTTGGGAAACGGTTAACAGGGGTCTTTAAATATGGTAGAATGGGATTATCAACAAGAAAATGAACAATGGGACTAGATAGAGGGAAAAGGTTGCCTTAGGCTATGCCTGGCTTTTGAAGGGACGCATGCTACTTGCTCTTATCAGAGATAGGTGTCTAAATCCTAACTATAGAAAACTTCGCTAAGCTGAAGTGACCTCTTGTTTGGATTTCTTGAAAAAAGGAGATTTTTATGTCAACTAAAGCAGAATGGGCTGAACTCTTTGAGTCGGTACACGGGCGTAAGCCTAGCCCCCAAGAATTTTTGGATGCTAAAGCAGCTGACTTTGATACAAGTGCTTTGGCTGCTCAAGCAGCATCTGTAGAAGCACCAGCTAATGAACCTGTCGCTGAAGAAGTAGCTCCAGAACCAGTTGCTACTGAAGAAGTCACAGAACAAGATGATATCGCAGATGTGGCTGAAACAGCTGAAGATGCTGTCGCAGAACAAGCAAGTAGTGAATCACCATTTGGTGCAGAATCTTTCTCAGAAGCACCTGTGCAACAACCAACACCACAATTTGATTCAAGCATGTTTGAAAAGGCACCTATCTCTTCAGCTCAAGGATTTGGAACAGTTCCTAATCCAGCAGCAGCTGGCTCAGCAGATAACCCTCTTTTCAATCTTATCTTGCCAATCGTTGCGATTGCACTTTCAGTAATCTTTGCAATTTTGGCGTGGTTTGTAAGTCCTGCTTGGGTCTTCATCATCTTGACAGTCCTCGCAGTTGCAGTTGTTTCGCTTGTTTTTAGCCTTAAATCAAGCAAGAAATTGCTTTCAATCATTGCAACAGGCGTTGCTGGTCTCATGCTCTTTGTGTCTATTGGTGGTTTGATTTTCCAAATCTCTCAAAATGCTAGCAACAACACAAGCTCAAGCAAGACATCAAAAGTTGCTGATAAAGACGACGATGACGCTGACAAGAAAGATGACGACAGCGATTCAAAATCAGACTCAAAAGGTGATAGTACTGATGTCAACGACTACATTGACAAAAATGCTAAATTTGATTGGAATGAATCTAAGTTCAAGAAGTTGAAAGCAGGTAAAGACACTGTTAAATCAATCGTTAAAACATACGGCAAGGCGTCAGATGCTGAGGTGTCAGGTGATGAGTTGAAGTTGACATACTCTGGTAAAGACTATGGCGAGAGTGTCTACCTAAACTTTAAGAAACAATATGACGGTACATTTATCTTGTCATATGCTTCAGGTAGATTCCCTCAAGATAAGGTAGAAGTTGATAAATCTTATAAATCTGATTGGACAAAAGAACAGTTTGATGCTCTCAATAAGGGTGATTACACTGATCCATCAAATGGTACGAAACTTGAAGATGTCGTTAAGGATCACCCTAAAGCTTCAAGTGCAGAATACACGATTTCAACATCTCGTCAAGGTGAATTCACAAAAGAAATGACTATTTCTTATAGTGATTATAAGGCTGAAGATGGCAAACTCAAGAGTGTTTACTTGTCATTTGATACCAAAGAAGGTGAAGATACATTCTACCTTACTTATAAATCAGGTCCAGATGAGGATTAATTAAGGGACAGGAGGGGAAACCTTCCTGTTTTTTCTTGATAGAAGGAGAAAGCTATTGAAATTCTTAATTTATACATTCGAGCAAAGCCAGTCTCTTGTCACTAAGGAAACTGTAGACAAGCTCAATCAAAAAGGGAGCTGGAAACGATTTATTGGCTTGTTTATCACTTCAATTGTTATTTATTTCTTCTCTATTGCCATGTCTTTTGTAGTATTGTAAAATTTTACTGCCTTTAGGTTCTAATGTACTACCATTTCGTACTTTTAAGAGGTACTATTCTCCCCGTTGCGTAATGACTTGGAGCGTTGCATCCTAGTTTCTAAGGACGTTGCGCATATTTTACTATTCGTTGCGTGCTTTTAGTCATGGGTCTTGATAAATTTAAAGTAACAAATCTGAGGAGGTATTCTTAATGTTACAATTTATTAAGAAAAACAAAACTAATTTTATATAGGTGCTTACTTTTGGATTAATGGGGTTGATACTGAAACCTTTAGTTAATTTATTGGTCAGTTTATCAAACAGATATCCGTGGGTTATGAGAATGTTATTGTTTCTATTACTCGTTGCTACTTACTTTATTTATAAACATCCTCTCTATATAATAGTAATAGCAATTTTGTTAGCAGAGCCTTTTATCAAAGAATAGAAATAAGCTAGGGGTATTAAAATGGACATTGCTACGTTGATTAAAGAATATAGAATTAAAACAGGTATGACTCAGCAAGAACTTGCAGATAAAGTATTTGTTACTCGTCAGACGATTTCTAAATGGGAATTAGGAAAAAGTGAACCTGATAATGTTTCACTGGAACTATTATTTAAAGAGATGAATATTGAAAAAGAATCTCAAAAAGACATTAAAGCTAATTTAATTAGCAGAAAAAAATTTTTACTTACAATCATTGCCGTTTTATTCTCTCCATCGATACTTATTATTAGACTATTAGTACTTAAAATAGGCAAGATAGAAAATAAAAAAATTAGTCATTTTGATCAACACCTTTCTCTTTATAATCATTGGAATTTATATGAAGAGTTTAAAGGATAATGTATACTTTGGTTTCTTGGGGGTCATTGCAATTGCTTATAGCCTTTATAGTTTTTATAAGCTTAGTTTGGAGATTAAAAAGGACTAGATACATAACTATACATATAAATATAAAAACTACTCTTACTAATATTGAACTGCCCCAAAAAGTGTGATCGAAAAAATCTTACTTTTAGGTGCAGTTTCTTTTCTTCTTCCATCCATTTCTATGAGATAACTTGTCACTTAAGCACCTAAGGTAGTCTCAAAAAATTCTTTCTTATATCCGACCTTATTTTCATAAGACGAGATTAAAGTATGATAAAATAAAGAAAAAGAGATAAAGGAGTCAGCTATGGCAACTAGAGAAGAATGGGTGCGTCACTTTGAGGACGTCAATGGGCGTAAACCAAGTCCTGAGGAGTTTATGGAAGCTAAGAAAGAGGGCTTTGTTATCGCTTCGGAGGAACCAAGTGCCCAAGTGTCTGAGCAGGTTGAGGCTCAGCAGGTGGATAGCTCTGAAACTACTGAAGAGGTGACAGCTGACTCAGTAGCAGATACGCAACCAGACGAGGCTCAGGTGGCATTAGAGGAGGAAGCACCTAAGCCAATGCCTGAGTTGAATATGGAGAAAGAGCAAGAAAAAGAAACTCCAAAGGCAAGTCAGATACCTTTGGAAAACCCTTATTACAAACCAAAAGTAACCAAGAACAATGCTTTTGTTAATATTGCTTTGCCGATTATTATTCTAGTTTTGGGGCTTTTATTTGTCGTTTTGTCTTGGACGCTTCCTATCGGTTTTGTCTTTACTTTCCTTGCTTTCTTCCTTATCATTCTAGCTATTGTGACTTTGGTTCTGAGTCTGAAGTCGACACGCAAGGCACTATCTATTATTGCCCTAGTCATGTCAATCATCTTCTTCATGACTTCGCTTGCTGGTGCAGGCTATCAAGTGGTGAATATGTCATGAACCATGCTGAGCAGTTCCAAAGTGACGGTCACGATAGAGCTTATCTGTACATCGATGAGAATTATAAGTTTGACTGGACTGAGGATCAGTTTAAGGAGTTGAAGGTTGGTACTTTGACATTGGACGAGGTCTTGGATGCTCACGGTAAGGCGACTGATGCCGAGTATAGTGATGCTTACGAGGAAGATAAACCAGATTTGTTAGATCTTACCTATAGAAAAGAAAATACAGATGGAAACAACTATGTTCGTTTGACTTTCGAGATAAAAGACGGTGTCTATGTTTTGAAATCTGCCTCAGCAACCTTCGACTATGATAAGGTCAAAGAAGTCGATGACTATCATAGCAACTGGACAAAAGATGACTATGAAAAGTTGTCTGTAGGTACACAAGCTGATTTGCTTAAGGGGACACGACTTTCTGAAGTGGTTGAAAAACACCCAGAGGCTAGCTTCACTTATCATGAAATGACACAAACTGAACAAGGCGACCTCACTCAGTCAGTGAGTCTTAGCTACCGTGATTATAATCCAGAAAGTGGTAAGGTAGATACTGTTCGTTTGACCTTTGACTATGACAAACGTGAAAACGAGTACTTCTTGACAGACAAATCAGACGAATAAGACTACTTTTTAATTAATTCAAGCTCAGGGTTGCCTGGGCTTTTTAGTATCAACAAAAGAAGATAAAATCTGGTATAATAGAGCTGATTGATTTTTCAAGAAAGAAGTGTCACACATGAACATACAACAACTACGTTATGTCGTAGCCATTGCCAATAGCGGAACCTTCCGCGAGGCAGCCAGCAAGCTCTTTGTGAGTCAACCTAGCCTTTCGGTGGCTATCAAGGATTTGGAGCAGGAGCTGAATTTCCAAATTTTCACCCGTACAACGACGGGTGCTGTCTTAACCAGTCAGGGCATGACTTTTTACGAGCGTGCGCTTGAGGTGGTACGCAGTTTTGATAGTTTTGAAAATCGCTATCTCAATGCTTCTGAAAAGGGCAACCAGTTTTCGATTGCCAGTCAGCACTATGACTTTTTACCACCTTTGATTACGACTTTTTCAGAGCGTTACCCTGATTACAAGGATTTCCGTATTTTTGAGTCTACGACCATTCAGATTTTGGATGAGGTAGCCAAGGGGCACAGTGAGATTGGGATTATCTATTTGAACCGTCAAAATAGCAAGGGAATCCATCAAAATATGGACAAGCTTGGGCTTGAGGCTATTGATTTGATTCCGTTTAAGACGCATATTTATCTCCGTAAGGGGCATCCTCTGGCTAAAAAAGAAAGTCTGGTCATGGAGGACTTGGCAGCCTTGCCTACGGTGCGTTTCACTCAGGAGAAGGACGAGTACCTTTACTACTCTGAAAACTTCGTGGATACGTCAGATTCGTCTTTGATGTTCAACGTGACAGACCGTGCGACTTTGAACGGTATCTTGGAACGTACGGATGCTTATGCGACGGGGTCTGGTTTCTTGGATGCGCAAAGTGTGAACGGGATTACGGTTATTCCGCTTGAGGATAATTTGGATAATAAGATGGTTTATGTCCGCCGTAAGGGGATTAACTTGTCATCTTGTGCTCTCAAGTTTGTCAATGTTATGTTTGACTACTTTGATACTTACAAACCATAGGAGGACTTATGCGTAAGGTTGCGATTCCTTTGGCTATCTTGGCTTTGATTGGTTTGGATCAGTGGGTTAAGCATTGGGTTGTGGCAAATATTGCCCTTAACCAAGTTATCAAGGCGATCCCTGGACTTTTCAGCTTGACTTATCTACAGAACCGTGGTGCTGCCTTTTCCATTTTACAGGATCAGAAATATTTCTTTGTGATTTTGACGGTTCTAGTGATTGGTGCGGCTATGGTTTATCTGGTTAAGAATTACCAGAAGAGTCTTTGGCTGGTGCTATCTTTGGTTTTGATCATCTCAGGTGGTATTGGTAACTTTATCGATCGTATGCACTTGGGTTACGTGGTTGATATGGTTCAGCTTGATTTTATTGATTTTGCAATATTTAACGTGGCAGACTCCTATCTAACGGTGGGTGTGTTGCTCTTGATTATAGTCTTATGGAAAGAGGAAAATGGAAGTCATCATTAAAGAGGCGGGAAACCGTCTGGACAAGGCTTTGGCAGATTTGACAGAATTGTCACGTAGTCAGGCCAATGAAGCGATTAAGGCTGGAACGGTCTTGGTTAATGGTAAGTCGGCAAAGGCCAAGTATGCGGTTAAAGAGGGTGATGTCATCACCTATGAATTGCCAGAAGAAGAGGTCTTGGAATACAAGGCTGAAGATATTCCTTTGGATATTATCTACGAAGATGCGGATGTAGCAGTGGTCAACAAGCCTCAAGGCATGGTGGTCCATCCATCAGCTGGTCATACGTCTGGTACCTTGGTCAATGCCCTGATGTACCATGTCAAGGACCTCTCGTCTATCAATGGTGTGGTTCGTCCAGGAATTGTCCACCGTATCGACAAGGACACGTCTGGTCTTCTTATGATTGCTAAGAATGATAAGGCCCACAATGCTTTGGCAGCTGAGCTTAAGGATAAGAAGTCCCTTCGTAAGTATGTGGCTATCGTGCATGGCAATTTGCCTAACGATCGAGGTGTGATTGAGGCTCCGATTGGGCGTTCAGATAAGGACCGCAAGAAACAGGCAGTTACAGCTAAGGGCAAACCTGCAGTAACACGATTTACCGTTCTTGAACGTTTTGGCAACTATACTTTGGTAGAGTTGCAGCTGGAAACAGGTCGTACGCACCAGATTCGTGTGCACATGGCTTATATTGGTCACCCAGTGGCAGGAGACCCTCTTTATGGGCCACGCAAGACACTCAAGGGCCATGGCCAATTTCTACATGCTAAGACCCTAGGGTTCACGCATCCTACGACTGGAGAATTGGTCGAATTTACAGCGGAAGAACCTGCTATTTTCAAGGAAACCTTGGAGAAGTTGAGAGAAGCGTAACAGTTATTAAACGGATAGTCTTTCTTGGTAGAGGCGTCCGTTTTTTTCTTGAAAAAGAGTCTGAAATTTGCTATAATTTACCTAATTAAATAAGTCCTTTAATCACTGTCCAGAGAGGCAGGCAAGGAGCCATGAGAAGTGTACGGGTGAACTGTGCTTATATTTTTGTGTATCTCCTTGTTTTCGAGGGGATTTTTTTGTATTTAGAAAGGTTCTTTTTATGAAGAAAAAAGAGATCGTCGATGACGTAACCATGAAACGTGCTATTACACGTATCACTTATGAGATTATTGAACGTAACAAAAATCTCGACAAGATTGTCTTGGCTGGTATTAAGACACGTGGTGTTTATATTGCACAGCGTATCCAAGAGCGCTTGAAACAGTTGGAAAACCTTGATGTGCCATTGATTGAGCTTGACACTAAAGCTTTCCGTGATGATGTTAAGGCTGAGCAAGACACATCTGTTTTCCCTATTGAAATTGATGGTACAGATGTTATCCTTGTGGATGATGTGCTTTACACAGGTCGTACGATTCGTGCAGCTATTGATAATATCGTTAGCCATGGACGTCCGGCGCGTGTTGGTTTGGCTGTCTTGGTTGACCGTGGTCACCGTGAATTGCCAATCCGTGCGGACTATGTTGGTAAAAATATCCCAACAAGTGAGTCGGAAGAAATTGAAGTTTTGGTCGCAGAAGTTGATGGCAAAGATAGCGTCAACATTATTGACCCAAGCTAAGTTGGCTGACAGATAGGGTGAAACGCCCTTTGTATCTTGTTAATTGAACACGCCCTAAGCCTTGTGCAAAAAAGATAAATACTCTTAGGAGCTGGCGCTCCGTCATCATATTTCCTATTTTTGCTTTAGGCTTTAGACGGGCTTTGTATCTTAATTTTAAGGAGTCCTTTGATATCGTGAATAACGTAAAATATGATGTGAATGATATGCCAAAACCTGGTTTATTGGTTGGTTTGTCATTCCAGCACTTGTTTGCCATGTTTGGTGCGACGGTGCTTGTGCCGATTTTGGTTGGAATTGATCCCGCTATTGCTCTTTTCTCATCTGGTTTGGGAACTTTGGCTCACTTGACGGTGACCAAGTACAAAATTCCAGCTTACATGGGTTCTAGCTTTGCCTATATTGCGGCTATGCAGACGCTTATGAAGACTGATGGAATTGCGGCGGTGGCTCAAGGTGCCATGGCTGGTGGTTTGGTTTACTTGCTTGTGGCTCTGATTGTTAAGTATGCGGGTAAAGACTGGATTGATAAGGTCCTTCCACCAATCGTGGTTGGTCCCATTATCATGGTGATTGGTTTGAACCTTGCAGCCAATGCAGTCAATGATGCGACAACTTTAAATAAAAGCTATAGTATCTATGCTCTATTGATTTCGATGGTCACCCTCTTTGCGGTTATCCTCTTTAACATGTATGGCAAGAAGATTGTCGGTGTTATCCCAATTTTGCTTGGTTTAATTGTAGGCTATATTTTCTCAGCGGTTCTTGGTTTGCTGACAGGACATAGTTTTATCAATTTCTCAGAAGTAGCTGCAGCACATTGGATTCAAGTTCCAAACTTTGACATTCCATTTGTGGATTATAGCTTTAAGCTCTATCCAAGTGCGATTTTGACCATGGCTCCGATTGCCTTTGTGACGATGACTGAACACTTTGGTCACGTCATGGTTCTAAACAGTTTGACTGAGCGTGATTACTTCAAAGATCCAGGACTTGACCACACCCTTACTGGTGATGGTTTGGCACAGATTATCGCTGGATTCTTTGGAGCTCCTCCGGTAACTTCTTATGGTGAAAATATTGGGGTTATGGCCCTCAGTAAGGTCTACTCAGTTTACGTTATTGCGGGCGCAGCAGTGATTGCGGTCTTGATGAGCTTTATTGGGAAGCTATCAGCACTCTTGCATTCTATTCCAACTCCTGTATTGGGCGGTTTGTCTATTGCCCTCTTTGGGGTTATCGCTGCTAGCGGTTTGAAAATTTTAGTTGAACATAAGATTGATTTTGATAATAAAAAGAATCTCTTGATTGCTAGTGTTATCTTGGTTTCTGGTATCGGTGGTTTGATGATTGACCTTGGTGGTCTTCAAATTACGGGTGTGGCAAGCTCAACCATTCTTGGTATCTTGCTCTACCAAATTTTGCCAGATCCTAAAAAAGGTAGCAAAGATTAGTCAATCAATTTAAAAGGAAAAACTATGGCGATTGCAGATGGAAAAGTGTCACTGAAACATTTGGTGACAATGGAAACCCTCACGAATGAAGAGGTCTTGGGCCTGATTCGTCGAGGTGGAGATTTTAAAAATGGCAGAGCTGATTTCCAGCTGGATCGACAGTATTTCGCTGCCAATCTCTTTTTTGAAAATTCAACACGAACACACAAGTCTTTCGAAGTGGCTGAGAAAAAACTTGGCCTGGATGTGATTGAGTTCGATGCTGGAACTAGCTCGGTGAACAAGGGTGAGACCCTCTACGACACGATCTTAACCATGTCTGCCTTGGGCGTTGACATCTGTGTGGTCCGCCACTCGGAAGTCGATTACTACAAGCAGTTGATTGATAGTAGAACTATTCAGACCTCTATTGTCAATGGTGGTGATGGTTCAGGGCAACACCCAAGTCAGTGTTTGCTTGACTTGATGACCATTTACGAAGAGTTTGGAACCTTTGAAAATCTTAAGATTTGTATTGCAGGTGACATTACGCATTCGCGTGTCGCTAAGTCAAATATGCAGATTCTCAAGCGTTTGGGAGCTCAGCTTTATTTTGCTGGTCCGGCAGAGTGGTACTCGAATGAGTTTGATGTTTATGGTCAGCATGTGGCCATTGACGACGTCATTGAGGACTTGGATGTTCTCATGTTGCTTCGTGTTCAGCACGAGCGTCATGGGGATGACAAAGGATTTTCAAAAGAAGACTACCATGCTCTCTATGGTTTGACTGAAGAACGTTATGCCAAGTTAGCTGATCAGGCGATTATCATGCACCCTGCTCCGGTTAATCGTGATGTGGAGATTGCTGATAGTCTGGTTGAGGCACCTAAGGCTCGTATCGTTGCTCAGATGCAAAACGGAGTCTTTGTCCGTATGGCAATTATTGAAGCTATTTTAAATGGCAAAGCGTAAACAACGTTAACCGATTCCTGAGAGAATCAGACGAAAAAGAACATGGGCTAAATCTTTGAAAAGAGACAAATCTTCCTAGAGGCTAGAGCTTCTCTGTTGGATTTGCTTTTCAATCAGATGTTTAACGCCCTTTGTATCTTAGTGAAAGGAACAATTTACTATAATGGCAAAACGTTTACTTATTTTGGAAGACGGCACTATTTTTGAAGGTCAGGCCTTCGGTGCTGATGTGGATGTGACGGGTGAAATCGTCTTTAATACTGGTATGACAGGTTATCAAGAATCTATCACAGACCAGTCTTACAATGGTCAAATTTTGACTTTTACTTATCCACTTGTTGGTAACTACGGTGTTAACCGTGACGACTATGAGTCAATTAAGCCAACGACTAAGGGTGTCGTTGTGTCAGAGGCTAGCCGTCGTGCCAGCAACTGGCGTAACCAAATGACCTTGGATGAGTTTTTGAAGGCGAAAAACATCCCTGGTATCTCTGGTATTGATACACGTGCCTTGACTAAGATTATCCGTCAACACGGTACCATGAAAGCCACTTTGGCCAGCCCTGGTGACAGTATCGAGCACTTGCAAGATCAATTGCGTGCGACTGTTTTGCCAACGAATAATATTGAGCAGGTATCAACTAAGACAGCCTACCCAGCACCAGGTGTTGGTAAAAATATCGTTTTGGTTGACTTTGGTCTCAAGCACTCTATCTTGCGTGAGTTTTCAAAACGTGATTGTAACGTGACTGTTGTGCCACATGATATCACTGCTGAAGAAATTCTCCACCTTAATCCAGATGGTGTGATGTTGTCAAATGGTCCAGGTAACCCTGAAGATGTACCGTATGCACTTGATATGATTCGTGGCATCCAAGGTAAAATTCCAATCTTTGGTATTTGTATGGGTCACCAGTTGTTTAGTTTGGCTAATGGTGCCAAGGCCTACAAGATGAAGTTCGGTCACCGTGGATTTAACCACGCGGTTCGTGAAATTGCGACTGGTCGTGTTGACTTTACCAGCCAAAACCATGGTTATGCTATTGACCGTGAGTCACTTCCAGATTGCCTCATGGTAACACACGAAGAAATTAACGATAAGTCAGTTGAAGGTGTTCGTCACCGTGACTTCCCAGCATTTTCAGTGCAATTCCACCCAGATGCAGCTCCTGGTCCACACGATGCTAGCTATCTCTTTGATGAGTTTTTGGAATTGATTGATGCTTTCCAAGCTGAAAAAGCACGTCGTTAATTGCAACTGTCTAGTGACTATAGTGGGGATGACTCTTGTTCGCCCCAGTCTACTACCTTATTTAATGACAACCAGAGAGTTGTCAAATAGAAAGGAGAAGATACAGGTTCACGGAAGTGAACACGCCCTAAGGACTATGTGAAAAAGATAAACGGTGACTAGACGCTTGGGCGTCGTCGTCACGTTTCCTATTTTCACTGGGTCCTTAACGGGCTTTGTATCATAAATTATGCCTAAACGTTCTGATATTAAAAAAATTATGGTTATCGGGTCTGGTCCTATCATCATCGGTCAGGCTGCTGAGTTCGACTATGCTGGTACGCAAGCCTGCTTGGCCTTGAAAGAAGAAGGTTACAGTGTTGTCCTTGTCAACTCTAACCCTGCGACAATCATGACTGATAAAGAAATCGCAGATAAGGTTTACATTGAACCAATTACGCTTGAATTTGTCACACGTATTCTTCGTAAAGAGCGTCCTGATGCTCTCTTGCCAACACTTGGTGGACAAACTGGTTTGAACATGGCAATGGAATTGTCAAAAGCTGGTATTCTTGAAGAGCTTGGAGTAGAGCTTTTGGGAACAAAATTGTCTGCCATTGACCAAGCCGAAGACCGTGACCTCTTCAAACAATTGATGGAAGATTTGGAACAACCAATTCCAGAATCTGAAATCGTCAATACAGTTGAAGAAGCAGTTGCCTTTGCGTCAGAAATTGGTTACCCAGTTATCGTGCGTCCTGCCTTTACCCTTGGTGGTACTGGTGGTGGTATGTGTGCCAACGAAGAAGAACTTCGTGAAATCGCTGAAAATGGCTTGAAATTGTCACCAGTAACACAATGTTTGATTGAGCGTTCTATCGCTGGTTTCAAGGAAATCGAATACGAAGTTATGCGTGATGCCGCAGACAATGCTCTTGTGGTATGTAACATGGAAAACTTTGACCCAGTTGGTATTCACACAGGGGACTCAATCGTATTTGCCCCAACGCAAACCTTGTCAGATATTGAAAACCAAATGCTTCGTGATGCCAGCTTGAAGATTATCCGTGCCCTTAAAATTGAGGGTGGCTGTAACGTACAGTTGGCTCTTGACCCTAATAGCTTCAAGTACTATGTTATCGAAGTAAACCCTCGTGTATCACGTTCATCAGCCCTTGCCTCAAAAGCAACTGGTTACCCAATCGCCAAATTAGCAGCCAAGATCGCTGTTGGTTTGACACTTGATGAAATGATTAACCCAGTCACTGGTACAACTTACGCTATGTTTGAACCAGCTCTTGACTATGTGGTTGCTAAGATTCCACGTTTCCCATTTGATAAATTTGAACACGGTGAACGTCGCCTTGGTACTCAGATGAAAGCAACAGGTGAAGTTATGGCTATCGGTCGTAACATCGAAGAGTCACTTCTTAAAGCCTGCCGTTCACTTGAAATCGGTGTTTACCACAATGAAATGTCTGAGCTTGCGGACGTCACAGACGACGCCTTGGTTGAAAAGATTGTCAAAGCTCAAGACGACCGTCTCTTCTACCTTTCTGAAGCCATCCGTCGTGGATACACTATTGAAGAATTGTCAGAGTTGACTAAGATTGATATCTTCTTCCTTGACAAATTGCTCCATATCTTTGAATTGGAACAAGAATTGGCTACTCACGTAGGCGATGTTGAAGTTTTGAAAGAAGCTAAACGTAACGGTTTCTCTGATCGTAAGATTGCTGATCTTTGGAATCAAACAGCTGACCAGGTACGTGCGACACGTTTGGAAAATAACATTGTTCCTGTCTACAAGATGGTCGATACCTGTGCGGCTGAGTTCGAGTCATCAACACCATATTTCTACTCAACTTACGAGTGGGAAAATGAATCAATCAAATCTGATAAAGAATCTGTCATCGTTCTTGGTTCAGGTCCTATCCGTATCGGGCAAGGGGTTGAGTTTGACTATGCGACAGTTCACTCTGTAAAAGCTATCCAGGCTGCAGGTTACGAAGCTATCATCATGAACTCTAACCCTGAGACAGTTTCAACAGACTTCTCAGTTTCAGATAAACTTTACTTTGAGCCATTGACTTTCGAAGACGTGATGAACGTTATCGAATTGGAACAACCTAAGGGTGTCGTGGTTCAGTTTGGTGGTCAAACAGCCATCAACTTGGCAGAGCCATTATCTAAAGCTGGTGTGAAAATCTTGGGTACACAGGTTGCTGACCTTGACCGTGCCGAAGACCGTGACCTCTTTGAACAAGCCCTTAAAGATCTTGATATCCCACAACCACCAGGACAAACAGCGACAAATGAAGAAGAAGCGGTTGAAGCAGCTCGTAAGATTGGCTTCCCAGTTCTTGTTCGTCCGTCATACGTTTTGGGTGGACGTGCCATGGAAATCGTTGAAAATGAAGAAGACCTTCGTTCTTACATGCGTACAGCCGTTAAGGCAAGTCCAGACCACCCAGTCCTTGTTGATAGCTATATCATCGGACGTGAGTGTGAAGTGGATGCCATCTCTGATGGTAAGGATGTCTTGATTCCAGGTATCATGGAACACATCGAACGTGCAGGGGTTCACTCAGGGGACTCAATGGCAGTTTACCCACCACAAACCCTTTCTAAGAAAATCCAAGAGACTATCGCTGACTACACTAAACGCTTGGCTATTGGTCTTAACTGTATCGGTATGATGAACATTCAGTTCGTTATTAAGGATGAAACGGTCTATGTTATCGAGGTTAACCCACGTGCTAGTCGTACTGTACCATTCTTGTCTAAGGTTACTGATATCCCAATGGCACAAGTTGCTACAAACTTGATTCTTGGTAAATCATTGGCTGAGCAAGGTTACAAAGACGGCCTTTACCCAGAAAGCAACCATGTTCATGTCAAAGCACCAGTCTTCTCATTCACAAAATTGGCTAAGGTAGATAGCCTCCTTGGACCTGAAATGAAATCAACTGGTGAAGTTATGGGTACAGATGCGACTCTTGAAAAAGCGCTCTATAAAGCCTTTGAAGCATCTTACCTCCACTTGCCAACCTTTGGTAACGTTATCTTCACTATTCATGATGATACTAAAGAAGAAGCCCTTGACTTGGCCCGTCGTTTCGATGCTATCGGTTATGGTATCTATGCAACTGAAGGAACAGCTAAGTTCTTGAATGAACACGGGGTTCACGCAACGCTTGTTAACAAATTGGGTGAAAATGATGATAACGACATTCCAGCCCTTGTTCGTACTGGTAAAGCGCAAGCTATTATCAATACGGTTGGTAACAAACGTACTTATGACGAAGACGGAGCAGCTATCCGTAGCTCAGCTATTGAAGCTGGAATTCCACTCTTCACAGCGCTTGATACAGCAGATGCTATGGTGCGTGTGCTTGAAAGCCGTAGCTTTACAACAGAAGCTATTTAATCATGAAATGAAGTCTCAGCCTTGCTGGGGCTTTTTTATTGATGACAAAGTTTTCTTTTGAGACTTTTCTTAAGTGATGACGGACGTCAGCGACCTTCTGCGAAGTTCCATGACTAAGTTTTGAGCCGAAAGTCTCAAAACTTCCGAACGCCTGAAACTAATCGTTTCAGACGTTTTTATCACTGGGAAAAGTCTCGGTATAAGCTTACTAGGTTCGCAAAATCTATTTCATATTTAAAAATAGTTTAATTATGTTCTGAGTCTCAGCCTTACTGGGGCTTTTTTCTTACACAAATGTAAGCTAAGAAGTTAAAAATGAAAGCTAAGACTATGGTTTTGTTTCCTAAGATTCTGCTATACTAGTAACATGATTATTACCACATCTTTACGTGAAAATGAGGCCTTGATTGCGCGTGCCCAAGAACTAGCTCACGAGTTAGGAGCTGACTACCAGCCTCGTCGCAAGTTATCCTTGGCAAAATGTTTAGAGCGATTTGGTGCTCTTTATCTTCTATATAAAAACAGACTGTCTTTTGTCAACGAGGATGGCAGTGAGCTATCCTTTCATCCAGATACAGCTGTTCTTAGGATTAAGGCACCACACGATGCTCTAGTTAATCTTTTGGGTTCGTCTAGCAAGTCTATTCTCGACACGACCATGGGTCTGGCTTCCGATAGTCTAGTTATGGCGACAGCGGGAAATAAGGTGACTGCCCTTGAGAGTCAAGAAGTGATTTTTCAGGTGGTTTCTCGTGGTCTGGCCACTTATCAGACAGATGACAAGCAGCTTGAAAAAGCGATGCGGTCTATTAAGACCATTAAGAGCGATAGCTTATCCTTTTTGAAGTCTCAGGCTGATCACTCTTTTGATATCATTTATGCTGATCCTATGTTTTCAGAGACTATCAAGGAATCGGAAAATCTACAAGCTATCAAACCTTTGGCCAATGGCAGCCGTCTGACAGAAGAATGGTTAAATGAGGCTAAGCGTGTCGCACGAGAAAAAATTATCATCAAGGCGCATTTTCGAGATACCGTTTTTGAGGAATTTGGGTTTGAACGTCAGATTCGTCCCAATCAAAAGCTGCACTATGGTGTCATGGATTTAAGCGAAGGCCATTGACACAGAAAGTTAAAAGTATTACAATTGTTTTATTTATGTGATACAAAAGAAAAGAGAGACTTATGCGAAAGAAAATCAGTCCAAAGTTATTTAAAAATAAAAAAAGAGTTTGGATCATTGGAGGAATTGGCTTCCTTGTCCTTTTGGTCCTAGGTTTTAACCTTTTTGCAGGTGGTGGCAAAGATGATAAGGCTTCCGAGTCCCCCACAGCAAGTAAGGTAACCAAGGGGCAGTTGGCCTCGTCCACCCTTCTGACTGGCATGGTGAAGGCTCAGTCGGAACAGTACGTTTATTTTGACAATACTATTGGACGAAATGCCACTGTGACAGTCTCTGTTGGTGAGGAAGTTAGCGTTGGTCAGCAACTGGTCCAATACGACAGTACCTCTGCCCAAGCAGCCTATGATACGGCTAGCCGTGCCTATAATAAGGCAGTTCGTGACCGTAATTATTTCCAACAGTATGGGACGGCTCCTGCGGCTTCGGCACAAACAAATAGTGATTCGGATGAGGATGATTCGGCGACTACCGTTAGCCCTCAACAGCGTCAGCAAACCGAGGCAAGTAATTACCAAACCTTGCAAGATTATAATGATGCCGTTGCTAATGCAGCCTCAGAGCTAGAAAAGGCACAAGATGTCCTCAACCAAACGGTCATTGTTTCAGATGTTAATGGGACAGTCGTAGAAGTTGCGGACTCTGTGGACCCTGCTTCAAAAGAGAGCCAGACTCTAGTTCATGTGACCAGTGAAGGCCAATTTGAGATTCAAGGAACCTTAACGGAATATGATATTCCAAATATTTCAGTTGGTCAAAAGGTCAAGATTACTTCCAAGGTATACCCTGATCAAACTTGGACAGGGAAAGTCAGCTACGTTTCCAATTATCCTAAGCAAAATGCCAGTCAGTCAGCGGGTACATCTAGCAATTCAGGACAGACAGGTTCTCAGTATGAATACAAGGTTCAATTGACCAGCCCAATTGGTAAGCTCAAGCAAGGCTTCAATGTATCTCTTGAAGTAACCAAAGATGATGATGCCCTGTTAGTTCCAGTAACTGCTGTGACCAAGAAAGGCTCTGACAACTACGTCTGGGTTTACGATGACGAGAGTCAAAAAATCAAGCAAGTCAAGGTCAAACTTGGTAATGCAGATGCTAAGCAGCAAGAAATTGCCTCAGGACTTAAAGAAGGTCAAAAGGTTATTACTAAGGCTGAAAAATCCTTTAAGGATGGCGAGACCCTGAAGGATGTGACAGATGCCGATAGCAAAAAATCAAAAGACACTAGTGGAGAAGAGGTGAGGTCTAGTGACTAAGCCAGCTCTTATGGTTTTAAAGGGGATCACCAAGTCTTTCAAAAATGGTCAGGAGTCCTTGCAGGTCCTTAAGGGGATTGACTTATCAGTTGATGAAGGTGACTTCGTGGCAATCATGGGCCCTTCTGGATCAGGGAAATCAACCCTCATGAATATTATTGGCCTTCTTGATCAACCAACTACAGGTTCCTATCAACTCGAGGGCGAGGATGTGGCTGATCTCTCTGAAAATCGTTTGGCCAAGGTAAGAAATGACCAGATTGGCTTTATCTTTCAACAGTTTTTTCTCTTGCCAAAGTTAAGTGCCCAAAAGAACGTAGAGCTTCCCTTGATTTATGCAGGGAAATCTCCACGTGAACGTAAGCAAAGGGCAGAGCAATTCTTGAAAAAAGTCGGCTTGTCAGACCGTAGCCATCACCTACCATCAGAGCTCTCTGGTGGACAGAAGCAGAGGGTTGCTATTGCGCGTGCACTGTCTAACGATCCAGCAATCATTTTGGCGGATGAACCTACGGGTGCACTTGATACTAAGACAGGAACCCAGATTATGGATCTCTTAACCCAGCTAAACCGAGAAGGGAAGACCATTGTTATGGTTACCCATGAACCTGAGATTGCGGACTATGCTCGACGTAAGATTGTTATCCGTGATGGGGAAATCACCCAGGATACGACGGATAGCGTTCGGATAGACTAGGAGGTAAGAATGGAAAATTGGAAATTTGCTCTTAGTTCTATTCGTTCTCACAAGATGCGGTCCTTCCTGACCATGTTGGGGATTATCATTGGTGTTGCTGCGGTAGTACTCATTATGGGTCTAGGAAATGGGATGCGTCAGAGTGTTACCGATAGTGTGACAGGTGACAAGGATACGGTCCAAGTCTACTATGAAGCCAAGGGTGAGGAGCTAGATCCTGCCTATGCGGACTTGTCACAACCGACCAAACTGGTTAAAGAAGTTTGGTTGGAGCAAGTGGCTAAGCAGACACCTGGTATTGATAGTTATTTTGTGACTAACAGCCTAACTTCCTCTATCTCCCTCCAGAAAAAGACTGTGAAGAATGTTAATATCACAGGTGCCAGCCAGGGCTACTTTAAAGCTAAAAAGTTAGAGATGTTGACAGGACGTTCCTTGCAAGACAATGATTATAAAAACTTTTCACGAGTCATTGTCATTGATCAGATGGTGGCTAAAAAACTCTTTGAGACGAATGAGGATGCCCTTAACCAAGTGGTTACTATTGGGAACAATGATTATCGTGTGATTGGTGTTTATAAGAATAAAGACACAGCAATCGGTGCCTATGGTGAAATTGGAACAGCTCTTGTGGCCAATACCCAGTTAGCAGCTGAAAATAATACCGATGCTATTGGACAGATTTTTTTCCATGTGACCGATGTGAAAAATAGTAGTAGTGTCGCTAAGGATGCTGCCAAACGCTTGACCCAGTTGTCCCAAGATGATAACGGGGAGTACAAGGCAGCAGATATGAGCTCGACCTTAGATCAGGTGAACACAATCTTTGGAACCATTACCACCGTTGTCGGAGCTATTGCTGGGATTTCACTCTTAGTTGGTGGAATCGGTGTTATGAACATCATGTTGGTTTCGGTAACTGAGCGGACACGAGAGATTGGTCTTCGTAAGGCTTTAGGCGCTACACGTCGTAAAATCTTGACACAGTTTCTGATTGAGTCCATGGTTTTGACCATTCTGGGAGGTTTGATTGGGCTGGGCTTTGCGGCCCTAGTCGTTGGACCAATTGGGAATGCCATGGAGCTTAAAGCGACAGTCTCTCTTGGCGTAGCCATGGGAAGCATCGCCTTCTCAGCAGCTGTGGGAATTATCTTTGGTCTCCTACCGGCTAATAAAGCTTCAAAACTCGATCCTATCGAAGCACTCAGATATGATTAGACATGACCTCTTGAAATCTTTAGATTTTGAGAGGTTTTATGCTTTTCAAAAAAGATAGAGAAAAAAATAAAAAAATTTGCATTTTTTTCTTGACGTCTGATTTAGGTCATGGTATTATATATGAGGTTTGAAAAAACTGACCTAAGACAGTTGGGGAGTTAAACTCATAAACATCCAACCGAGGCACAAAACGTAACTATTTTTTTTGTAACGTATTGTACTTTCGTGTCTAGGTTTAGGTACGATTTTTTTGTGCCTAGCCCAAAAATAAAAACGGAGGTAAAACTACTAATGAGTGAAGCTATTATTGCTAAGAAAGCTGAACAGGTTGCTATCGTCGCTGAGAAAATGAAAGCAGCAGCATCTATCGTTGTTGTTGACTCTCGTGGACTTACAGTTGACCAAGATACAGTTCTTCGTCGTAATCTTCGTGAATCAGGCGTTGAATTTAAAGTTATCAAAAACTCTATCTTGAGCCGTGCAGCTGAAGAAGCAGGTCTTGAAGACCTTAAAGAACTTTTTGTTGGTCCATCTGCAGTAGCATTCTCAAACGAAGATGTTATCGCACCAGCGAAAGTTATTAGCGAATTTGCTAAAGACGCAGAAGCTCTTGAAATCAAAGGTGGTGTTGTTGACGGCGCGTTCACTTCAGTCGAAGAAATCAACGCTCTTGCATCACTTCCAAACAAAGAAGGTATGCTTTCTATGCTCCTTTCTGTACTTCAAGCGCCAGTGCGCAACGTTGCATACGCTGTCAAAGCGGTTGCAGAAAGCAAAGAAGACGGTGCTGCGTAAGCCCATCTTCACAACTCGTAGCCTAAGCTACGTTTAAAAAATTATATTAAAAAACACATTTGGAGGAAATCACAATGGCATTGAACATTGAAAACATTATTGCTGAAATTAAAGAAGCTTCAATCCTTGAATTGAACGACCTTGTAAAAGCTATCGAAGAAGAGTTTGGCGTAACTGCTGCTGCTCCTGTAGCTGCTGCTGCAGCTGGTGCTGCTGACGCTGGTGCTGCTAAAGATTCATTCGACGTTGAATTGACATCTGCAGGCGACAAGAAAGTTGCTGTTATCAAAGTTGTTCGTGAAATCACAGGCGAAGGTCTTAAAGAAGCTAAAGCTATCGTTGACGGTGTACCATCAGTTCTTAAAGAAGGTGTTGCTGCAGCTGAAGCTGAAGAAATCAAAGCTAAACTTGAAGAAGCTGGAGCTTCAGTTACTCTTAAATAATAAGGTAACGACTCAAGTCGCTTAATAAAGAAACCAGGGCAAAAGCTCTGGTTTTTTCTATTGCTTTTAATATTTTCATTTGTTAGAATGTAGGTAATGTGCGTGCTTGTCACGCCCTTTTTCTGTGCCTTTTTCGGCTTTAGTAGTTGTAAATAACTATAAAAATCCTAAAGGCATGGTAAATGCAAAAAAGAAAAGGAGAAATTTATGGCTTATATTTGGTCTTATCTTAGGCGTTATCCTAAGTGGCTAGCAATGAATTTTACGGCGGCTATTTTATTTGTTATTGCTAACTTAGGTCTGCCGACGGTTCTTGCCAAAATGATTGATGAGGGGATTAACCGTGGAGATGCTGACAAGCTTTATACCTATGCTTGGGTCATGTTCGGTGTGGTCTTGACTGGGATTGTTGGTCGTGTGCTCTTGTCCTATGCGGTTAGTAAATTGACGACCACAATGGTGCAGGTCATGCGTAATGACATTTACGCTAAGCTTCAGGAGTATTCCCACCATGAGTACGAGCAGATTGGCGTATCCTCTTTGGTAACTCGTATTACATCTGATGCTTTTGTTCTCATGCAATTTGCAGAACAGATTCTTAAGATGGGTGTCATTACTCCTCTGATGATGGTTTCCAGTGTCTTCTTAATTTTGACGACAAGTCCATCTTTGGCTTGGATTGTGGCAATTTCCTTGCCTTTCCTAGCCGTAGTAGTCTGGTATGTAGCGGTAAAAACACGTCCGCTTTCTGAGAAGCAACAGGCAACTCTCGACAAGATTAACCAGTATGCTCGTGAAAATCTGACTGGACTTCGTGTCATCCGAGCTTTCGCTAGAGAAGATTTTCAAGAGAAGAAGTTTGCTTCTGAAAATGCTGTCTATGCGGATAATTCAAACAAGCTCTTTAAATTAACTGGTTTGACTGAGCCACTTTTTGTGCAAATCATCATCGCCATGATTGTGGCAATTGTTTGGTTTGCCCTTGAGCCACTAGGTTCTGGGACGTTGGCAATCGGGGATTTGGTTGCCTTTATTGAGTACAGTTTCCATGCACTATTGTCTTTCCTTTTCCTAGCCAACCTCTTTACCATGTATCCTCGTACGGCGGTATCTAGTGAACGTCTGCAGGAAATTATGGATATGCCTATTTCTATCAATCCAAATGAAGATGGAGTGACAGAGACTGAGACTAAGGGATATTTGGAGTTTGACAATGTGACCTTTGCTTATCCTGGTGAAACTGAGAGTCCTGTCCTACACAATATTTCTTTCAAGGCTAAACCCGGTGAAACCATTGCCTTTATTGGATCTACGGGTTCAGGAAAATCATCACTTGTGCAGTTGATTCCACGCTTTTATGATGTGACACTTGGACGCATTCTTGTTGATGGTGTGGATGTTCGTGACTATAATCTTAAGGCTCTTCGTCGTAAGATAGGCTTTATTCCACAAAAAGCCCTGCTCTTTACAGGAACCATCGGTGAAAATATCCGTTATGGTAAGGAAAATGCCAGTCATGAAGAATTGAATCAAGCTACTGATGTGGCTCAAGCCAAGGAATTTATCGAAAGTAAGGAAGAACGTTATGACTCTCACTTGGCTGAGGGTGGTAGCAACCTTTCTGGGGGACAGAAGCAGCGTTTGTCAATTGCACGTGCTGTGGTTAAACGTCCTGACCTTTACATCTTTGATGATTCCTTCTCCGCCTTGGACTACAAGACTGATGCAACTTTGCGTCGTCGTCTGAAAGAAGTGACCCAGGATGCGACAGTCTTGATTGTGGCTCAACGTGTGGGAACTATCATGGATGCAGACCAGATTATCGTTCTTGATAAGGGTGAAATCGTTGGTCGTGGCCGTCACGAAGAGCTTATGGAAAGCAATGAGATTTACCGTGAAATTGCTAATTCACAATTGAATCAAAAGAGTCTTACAGAAGACTAGAAGGAGGTCGAAATGAAGAATAATAAAAAGAAAACAAATCATTCCTCAAGTTTTGGCCGCCTTTGGTCCTACTTGCAGGCTTATCGTTTCCCACTTTACCTAGCCATTTTCCTGAAAATTGTTAGTGTCATCATGAGTGTCCTTGAGCCAGTGGTCATTGGTTTAGCTATTACCGAGTTAACTAAAAATACGCTGGCCATCATCAAAGGTGTTGAAGGCGCTCATATCAACGTCTCCTATGTTGGTTTGGTTTTGGTTGTTTATCTCTTGCGTGGTCTTATTTATGAGTTGGCCGCCTATTATTCCAACTATTTCATGACCAATGCTGTGCAAGCAACGGTTCAAGATATGCGAAATGAGATGACCGAGAAAATCAATCGTACCTCAGTGTCATACTTTGATAAGCACCAGTTTGGGGACCTCTTAGGCCGCTTTACCAGTGACGTCGAGACAGTATCTAATGCCTTGCAGCAGTCATTCTTGCAGGTTGTTAATGCCGTCTTTACTCTAGCCTTGGTTATTGGAACAGTGCTTTACCTTAATCTTCAATTGGGAGCTATAGTTGTCATCACTATTCCGATTACATTCTTTGGTGCCCGCTATATCATGATTAAGTCTCAGCCCTACTTTAAACAGCAGGCTGATGCCCTAGGTACTCTTAATGGTTTTGTTCAGGAAAATCTGACTGGCTTCAATGTACTTAAGCTTTTTGGGCGTGAGGATAAATCCTTGGATGATTTTAAAGAAATCACGGAAGACCTTCAGAAGGTGGGCTTTAAGGCCAATTTCATTTCAGGACTTATGATGCCGGTTCTTAACGGTTTATCTGACTTGACCTATCTCATTGTTGCTGTTCTAGGTGGTTTGCAAGTTTTGGCTGGTCGCCTGACGATTGGTAATATGCAGGCCTTTGTTCAGTATGTTTGGCAGATTAACCAACCTATTCAGAACTTGACTCAGTTGGCTGGACAATTGCAAAGTGCTAAATCTTCCTTGGACCGTATTTTCCAACTGATGGATGAACCAGACGAGGCTAATGATGCTACTGAAGTACTAGAAGGAGATTTGACTGGCCAAGTTAGCTTTAAGCATGTGGACTTCCAGTATGTGGCTGATAAACCTTTGATTCGTGACTTTAATCTTGAGGTTAATCCTGGTGAAATGGTGGCCATTGTCGGTCCTACCGGTGCCGGAAAATCAACGATTATCAACCTTCTCATGCGTTTCTATGATGTGACTGCCGGGTCTATCTCGGTTGACGGTCATGATATCCGTAACCTGTCTCGTCAGGATTATCGTAAACAGTTTGGTATGGTGCTTCAGGATGCTTGGCTCTTTGAAGGAACTATCAAGGAAAATCTTCGCTTTGGTAATCTTGAGGCAACTGACGAGGAAATTGTTGAAGCTGCTAAGGCAGCCAATGTGGATCACTTTATCCGTACACTACCTGGTGGTTACAATATGGAAATGAACCAGGAATCAAGTAATATCTCACTAGGACAAAAGCAACTTTTGACCATTGCGCGTGCGCTTTTGGCTGATCCTAAAATCTTGATTTTGGACGAGGCAACCTCATCGGTTGATACCCGTCTGGAACTCTTGATTCAAAAAGCCATGAAGACTCTTATGCAAGGTCGAACAAGCTTTGTCATTGCCCACCGTTTGTCAACTATCCAAGAAGCAGACAAGATTTTGGTCCTTAAAGATGGTCAAATCATCGAACAAGGGAACCATGAATCCCTCCTTGCAGATAAAGGTTTCTATTACGACTTGTATAATAGCCAGTTTGCGGAGAAATAAACAAAAAATCCATCAGTTCATAATTGGTGGATTTTTTCTGAATGTGGAGATCAATAAAAGAGACTTCTCCTATAGGGAAAAGTCTCAAAATCAATATTATTTCTCAGCACGTCGTGTGACGAACATGGCATCTCCGAAACTGAAGAAGCGGTAGCGTTCTTGGACGGCGTGTTTATAGGCATCAAGGACGAATTCACGGCCAGCAAAAGCTGAAACCAACATTACCAAGGTTGATTTTGGAAGGTGGAAGTTGGTTGAAAAGGCATCTACGACTGTGAATTGGTAGCCTGGTTTGATAAAGATATTGGTCCATCCTGAGTCGGCTTGGAGTTGCCCATCGTATTTATTGCCGATAGTTTCCAGTGTTCGGATAGAGGTTGTTCCAACTGCAATGACTCGCCCTCCAGCAGCTTTGACGCTATTGAGGGTATCGGCAGCGTCTTGGCTGAGGGTGTAAAATTCTGAGTGCATTTCATGTTCGTCGACATTATCGACAGAAACAGGTCGGAAGGTTCCCAGTCCAACGTGGAGGGTGAGGTAGACCAATTTTACGCCTTTAGCTTCAATCTTTTGAAGTAACTCAGGAGTGAAATGGAGACCAGCTGTTGGAGCAGCGGCAGAGCCATTTTCCTTGGCATAGACCGTTTGGTAACGGTCGCGGTCTTCCAATTTTTCATGGATATAAGGTGGCAATGGCATCTCGCCCAAGCTTTCCAAAACCTCAAGGAAGATACCGTCGTAGCTAAATTCTACGATACGGCCGCCATGATCCAGTTCCTCAGTGACAGTGGCAGTCAAGCGTCCATCCCCAAAACTGACTTTAGCACCTACTTTAAGGCGTTTGGCTGGCTTAGCCAAAACTTCCCATTGATCGCCTTGGGTATTTTTCAAAAGGAGAAATTCCACATGGCCGTGGGTATCAGGCTTTTCACCATAGAGGCGGGCAGGAAGCACGCGCGTATTGTTCATGACCAAGGCATCGCCAGGGTTAAGTTGGTCAATGATGTGGTCGAAGTGGGTATCAGTCATTTCCTTGGTTACAGGATCAATGACCAAGAGTTTAGAGGCGTCACGTTGTTCCAATGGGGTTTGGGCAATCAGTTCCTCTGGTAATTCAAAATCAAAATCGTTTGTATTCATTTCTTTCCTCGTTTAAAAATTTTCAGCCTTTTTATTATAGCACGATATAGGATGACAGTCATTAAAGGAGTTGAGTGAAAGCGCTTGACAAAAAGGTTAAAAAAAGAGATAATAAAAAAATGGTATATACCAATATCGAGGTGAATAGAATGAAAAAGATTTTAGTTAAAAATCAAGTTGAGGGAGGCCAAGTTGCCTTTGATCTTCTTAAAGAGAGCCTTGCAGCGGGTGCTCAGACATTGGGATTGGCGACAGGTAGTTCACCTATCGCTCTTTACCAAGAGATGGTTGAAAGCGACGTGGATTTTTCAGAGCTTTACAGCGTCAATTTGGACGAATATGTTGGACTAGCACCAGACCATGAGCAGAGCTATCATGCCTTTATGAAGGCTCAACTCTTTGATGCTAAGCCATTTAAGGAGAGCTTCTTACCTGACGGCATGGCTGAGGACTTGGAGCAGGCAGCTAAGGATTACGATGATGTCTTGGCACACCATGCTATTGACCTGCAAATCCTAGGAATTGGAAGTAATGGGCATATTGGTTTTAATGAGCCAGGTACGCCTTTTGATAGTCAAACTCATGTGGTCGACTTGACTGATAGCACCATTGAAGCCAATAGCCGTTTCTTTGCCAGTCGTGATCAAGTCCCTACGAAGGCTATTTCAATGGGAATTGCTTCTATTATGGCTGCTAAGAAGATTATCTTGTTTGCCTATGGTGACAAGAAGGCAGATGCCATTTTCAAGATGGTTAAGGGGCCAGTGACAGAGGAAGTGCCAGCTAGTGTCTTGCAACATCATCCAGACGTGACTCTTATCTTGGATGAGGCTGCTGCTGCGAAATTGTAGGAGAAAACATGAGTCATAAAATTTACAATATGAGCTTTTCAAAGGTCTATCCTATGCTAGTGGCCAAGGCAGAGCGGAAAGACAGGAGTCGAGCAGAGGTGAATCAAGTAACTACGTGGTTGACCGGCTATTCGTCAACGGCTATTGAGGAGGCTCTATCATCTGAAGTTAGTTACGGAGATTTCTTTCGTCAAGCGCCTGCCCTCAATCCTAAGCGTCATCTGATTACGGGATCCATCTGTGGGGTTAAGTTGACCGAAATTAAAGAACCTCTTATGCAAGATATTCGCTATCTGGATAAGCTAGTAGATGAGCTGGCTAAGGGGAGACCTCTGGAAAAGGTAATAAGAAGTTAAGTTATGTTAACTCAGGTTGAGGCATCTGGTACTCAGCCTTTTTCTTTTGTGAAAAGTCACTTCCAAGCAAATCAATTGCCTAGCCCTCTTTGATAGCGCTATAATAGTTAAGTTGACTTTGACTATCAAACAACAGATATAGATATCTCATAAAGAAAGAGGACATACAATGGCAAAACCTATTCGAGTATTGCTTTATTATAAATACCTTCCCATCGAAAATGCTGAGCAATTTGTGGCTGACCACTTGGCTTTCTGTAAGTCAATCGGTCTGAAAGGACGTATCTTGGTCGCTGATGAGGGAATCAATGGAACGGTTTCTGGGGACTATGAAACCACTCAAAAATACATGGACTACGTTCACAGCCTTCCAGGGATGGAGGACCTTTGGTTCAAGATTGATGAGGAAGAAGAGCAGGCCTTCAAGAAGATGTTTGTGCGTTACAAGAAGGAAATCGTTCACCTTGGTTTAGAGGATGATAACTTTGACAGCGACATCAATCCGCTTGAAACAACGGGTGCTTACTTGTCACCAAAAGAGTTTAAAGACGCCCTTTTAGATGAGGACACTGTTGTCCTCGACACACGTAACGACTATGAGTATGACCTTGGTCACTTCCGTGGAGCTATTCGTCCAGACATCCGCAACTTCCGTGAATTGCCACAATGGGTCCGCGACCATAAAGAAGAGTTCATGGATAAGCGCGTGGTTGTGTACTGTACTGGTGGTGTCCGCTGTGAGAAATTCTCAGGTTGGATGGTCCGTGAAGGCTACAAAGATGTTGGCCAATTGCACGGTGGTATCGCAACTTACGGAAAAGATCCAGAGGTTCAAGGGGAGCTTTGGGATGGTAAGATGTATGTCTTTGACGAGCGTATTGCCGTTGACATTAACCATGTAGATCCTGTCGTTGTCGGTAAGGATTGGTTCGATGGGACGCCTTGCGAACGCTATGTCAACTGCGGTAACCCATTCTGTAACCGTCGTATGCTTGCTTCAGAGGAAAATGAAGACAAGTACCTTCGTGGCTGCTCACATGAATGCCGTGTTCACCCACGCAACCGTTATGTCTCTGAAAATGGTTTGAACCAAGAAGAAGTTGTCGAACGTCTTGCGGCAATTGGTGAAAGCTTGGATGTAACACCTGCTTAAGTTTAAATAGTGAAGAAGCTGAGAGAGATCTCGGCTTTTTTTGCAATTTATTTCTAAAATAATGATATATATATATTGCAATTAGAAATATATAGTGTATAATTAAGATGAAAACAGATGGTGAACCTAATCAATGTCGACGATAATATCAGATAAGATGAAAAGGAGGGGGCATGTGGCAAAGAATTTACGCTTAAAAGCAGCTCGAGCAGAGCATGATATGACCCAGGGTGACTTGGCAGAAGCGGTAGGTGCAACAAGACAAACCATAGGCTTGATTGAAGCTGGAAAGTACAATCCCAGCCTAGGTTTATGCATTGCCATTTGCAAAACACTGGACAGAACCTTGGATCAACTGTTTTGGGAGATTTAGGAAGGAAGTAAAGATGATGAAATTTAAGCTTGTTAATAATAAAGTTACAGATGAACGCGAAAAAGCTCTAAATAATAAGGTTGCTGCTGAATGTTTTTACATAATGATTGTCGGGACACTTGCATGCTTGGTCTATAGCTCCTTCTTTAACAAGGGGGTCATCACCTCTAATTACTTGGCCTTTCCAATGTTGATAGCATGGATTTGGTCTATTTATAGATCTGAACGACTTAGTGTTAACACATTTGGGGGTTCTGGAATGACAGTCTTAGGTTGTTTACTGGTGACTGGGCTTATCACCCTTATGATAATGTCAGCTAACTATCGGTTCAACCACAATGTCTATCATAATAATCCCCTGGATCCTAGATATCTCATGGCTTGGCCAGTTACTTATATTTTGTATATTCCCTTTGTCTTTTTTATGAATTGGGCTCTCACAGCACTTGGAAGATATGAGAAAAGACGTCTTGAAAAACAGCTGGACGATTTGGAGAATGAAGAATAAATAGTGATAGAATCAGACCGTTCTTTTTGGTCTGATTTTTTGTGTTATAATGGGTCCTAAAACTAAGGAGGTCACGTATGCTACTAACTGAATTTGATGATAATAGACAAGCGATTATCAATCCACAAGACTTACACGAACCAATTGAAGGATTTCCCAAAGTTGTCATCTCTTGCTTTTCAAGAGTAACTTTTGCTCGCCTCCTTGAGAATTATGACCATGAGGTCATTGCAAGAACCTCTATGGCTAATTTTGAAGTCGTGGTCTATGGAATCACTATTGGAGACCAACAGATTGGTGCCTTTAATGCACCAGTTGGGGCTGCTTCATGTGTGGGGATTATTGAGGACCTAATTCAATTTGGGATGGAAAAACTCGTTCTTTTTGGGACCTGTGGAGTTTTAAATCGAGATATCGAAGCGACCTCCATCATCATTCCAACAGCAGCTCTTCGAGACGAAGGGACCAGCTACCACTATCTTCCGGCTAGTGATGAAGTGGAAGTAAATAAGGAAAGTCTTCCTCTCTTCCAAGCTTTTCTGGATAGTCACAAGGTTTCCTATCAGAAAGGAAAAGTGTGGACGACAGATGCTCCCTACCGGGAAACCATTGACAAGATGAAGCGACGAATGGAAGCAGGAGCCATCTGTGTGGATATGGAGTGCTCTGCAGTGGCAGCTTTAGCAGCTTTTCGGGACTTTGAGCTTTGCCATTTCTTCTACGCAGCAGACCACCTCTCAGAAGAAAAATGGGATATCCGAACCTTATCTAGTCATGAGGATTTAGATGAAAAAGATAAGGTGGCTTTATTAGCTTTGGAGTTTGCGTGTGACTGGAGTACACCTTAAAAATTCTACTTTTTAAGTTTCTTATTTGTAATCATTCTAAATAACTGCTATAATACTTTTTAGAATCATTCTAAATAAGGAGTAAGAGAATTGGAAGATAAGAATTTTGCAGAACGTTTAAATATTTTGAGAGCTGGTGTTTTGGGTGCCAATGATGGCATCATTTCCATTGCAGGAGTGGTTATCGGTGTGGCCAGTGCGACATCTAACATCTGGTTCATCTTAATTTCTGCCTTGTCAGCGATTTTTGCCGGTGCCTTTTCGATGGCAGGTGGCGAATATGTCAGTGTGTCAACGCAAAAAGATACTGAAGAAGCTGCTATCGCTAAGGAACAAGCCCTCTTGGACCGCTCTCCTGAGGCAGCTAGAGAGAGTTTGTATCAAACCTTCCTCAGTCAGGGGGATTGCGAAACAGCAGCTGAAGTTAAGGTCAATCAGGCCTTTAATAAGAATCCGATTAAGGTCTTGGTTGAGGAAAAATATGGGGTGGATTTGGATGAAATTACGAATCCATGGCATGCTGCTGTATCTAGTTTTCTGGCTTTTTCAGTTGGTTCCTTGCCACCAGCCCTAGCTATTATGCTGTTCCCAGAGCCTTACCGTATTCCTGTAACAGTGGTCGTGGTTGCCCTTACCTTGCTCTTGACTGGTTATATCAGTGCCAAGCTTGGAAAAGCACCTGTTAAACAAGCGATGTTGCGTAATTTGACAGTAGGACTCTTGACCATGCTTGTGACCTTCTTGGTCGGGCATATCTTCCATGTGAATGTGTAAGTCTTAATAATGTGATAAGTCTATCTTTTAAGGTAGACTTTTTGTTTTATACAGAATTCTTTTGAGACCTTTCTTATGTCGTCCTTTCTTTTTAGTCTGCTAGACCAGGCTTATCCGTGGTACAATAAGGTTATGCGTTTAGACAAATTATTAGGACAGGCAGGCTATGGTTCCCGCAATCAGGTCAAGAAGCTCATTCGTAGTCGTCAAGTTTATGTGGATGGTGTCTTGGCGGATCGAGATAATCTTAATGTGGATGCTAGTCTTCAAACTATCACGGTTTCTGGTAAGGAACTGGAGCATACGCCAGAAGTTTACTATCTCATGAATAAACCAGCAGGTGTAGTGTCAGCTCGAAAGGACAAGAAACACCAAACAGTCATTGATTTGATTAAGCCTGAAGATCAGCGAGACGGTCTCTATCCTGTGGGTAGATTGGATAGAGATACGGAAGGTTTGGTGCTAATTACTAACAATGGGCCTTTGGGCTTTGCCATGCTTCACCCCCGCTATCATGTGGCTAAGACTTATTATGTTGAGGTCAATGATGTTCTTGGGCCTGATGCACCTGAATTTTTTAAGTCAGGTGTTGTCTTTGAGGATGGTACTGTTTGTAAATCAGCTCAGCTAGAAATTCTAAGTTCTGCGAGTGATAAGAGTAGCGCTCATATCACAATTTCGGAAGGAAAATTTCATCAAGTGAAAAAGATGTTCTTGGCTTATGGGGTCAAGGTGACCTATCTTAAGCGGATTTCTTTTGGAGCGTTTAAGCTTGATGAAGGGCTAGCAGTAGGTTCCTATCGAGCCTTAACGGAAGCGGAAAAAGTGATTTTGCGTACTTATCTGGGCTAGTCATTTCTTCTTATTAAGGTATGATAGGAACTTTCAATCTCCTGATAGGTCCATCCTATCACTAGGCTAATACTGTAAGGCCTATAAGGACGGTCTTTTCTAGGGGTATAAGTAAAACTTATGACATTCTATAAGTTTTTTTAATTTTTCAAGTCATGCTTCTGGTGGTATGATGGTATCAATTCGATTGAGAACTTAAGTAAGTCAGGGCAATGAGCAGGTCTAATCAGAGAGGGAGGTTCATTATGACAGAAGCATTTTATGATCATTTAGCAAAGACACGTCATCAGATTCACCAACATCCAGAGGTTTCTGAAGAGGAGCATGAGACGACAGTCTTTTTGAAAGGTTATTTGAAAAATCTAGGTATTGAGCCTTTAAATTATCCCTTGAAGACGGGACTCATCGCTGAGATTGGGTCAGGTCATCCGATTATTGCTTTGCGTGCTGATATTGATGCCCTACCGATTAAGGAAAAGACAGGACTTCCTTATGCCAGCGATAATGGGGCTATGCATGCTTGTGGTCATGACTTTCACCAAACCTCTCTACTTGGAGCCGCTCAGCTTTTAAAAGAAAGAGAAGCAGAGCTTAAGGGGACCGTTCGGTTGATTCTTCAACCAGCCGAGGAAAATTTCCAAGGGGCCTATCAGGTCATTGAAGCGGGCGGTATTGAGGGTGTGTCAGCTATCATCGGTTATCACAATAATCCTCACTTGAAACCTGGTCAGATTGGTCTTCGTTCGGGGGCTATCATGGCTGGTGTGGAGCAGTTTAGGGTTGATGTTAAGGGTGTTTCCTCCCATGCAGCCCGTCCAGACTTGGGTGTGGATACGGTCTTGGTTACTACGACCATCATTAACAATTTGCAACAGATTGTGGCTCGTACGGTATCGCCTTTTGAATCAGCGGTATTGTCAGTTACTCATATCGAAGTTGGAAATACTTGGAATGTTCTTCCAGCAGCAGGCTTTTTCGAAGGAACGATTCGTACCTTTGAGCCTAAGGTTCGTGAAGATGTCATTGCTCGTTTTGAAAAGGTCGTTCAGGCGACAGCAGACCAGTTTGGTGCTCAAGTTGACATTACTTGGGGCAATTCGCCTTACGTGACCTACAATGACCAGACGCTCACACCTCTCATCTTTGAAAATTCTAAGGCCTTCGCAGAAGTGATTGAAACGCTGCCATCAACAGGGGGCGAAGACTTTGCAGCTTATCAAAAGGAAATACCAGGAGTCTTTGCCTTTATTGGCTCAAATGGTGAAGATAATGCACCAGACTGGCACCATGATGATTTCCTTGTGAAAGATGAGGCCTTGCCAGTAGCTGTTAATTATTATGTGGAAAACGCCGTCTTTCTACTTGACTATTTTAAGGAGCAAGAAAAATGACCATTCCTTTAATCGGTATTACCAGTAATGAAAAAACTGTCGAAGAAGGAAGTCCCATCATCCATCTGTCTGTGAGTACATTATTTGCGGATGGAGTCAAGAGATCGGGAGGTCAATTCTGTTCACCGTCAGAGTTTGAAAAAACTAGCACCGCATTTGAAGGTAACTGCTAGGAGTTCCGAGGATGAGGTTATAGAGGGTGTTGAGAGTTTCACTGATGTCCCATTTATTGGTGTTTAGTGGCATCCTGAGTTTCTCTTGGGACATAAGCAATTAGCAGACCAAGGACTCTTTGATTATTTTGTTAAGAGTTTTAAATAAGGTTTTAGGACTTTAAATTGGTGCCACTTTTGAAATTGAAAAGGAGGACGTGTCTAAGGAGAAATATTCTTTTGATCATTTAGTTTACACTTAAGAATCCAGCCGCTTGGTTGGGTTCTTTTGTTGTATTTTAGAAGCAAGATTTCATGACTTAAAAAGGGGTGAGAATTTTTTACTTGCTATTTCTGAGCTTTTTAGATAAAATGAAAGCGTTATCATTTCGAAAAATAGATAGGAAGTGGTCAAGTCATCTTCATGATGGTTGACCTTATAACTTCCGAATAAGGAGAAACGTATGTTAATTGGTATTCCAAAAGAAATCAAAAATAACGAGAACCGTGTGGCTCTAACGCCTGCCGGAGTACAAAGTCTTGTAGCTAAAGGTCATGAAGTTCTTATTGAAACCAATGCAGGTCTAGGATCTGGTTTTACGGATGCAGACTACGAAAAACAAGGTGCTAAAATTGTTGCAACTGCTGCAGAAGCATGGGCAGCTGAGCTCGTAGTTAAGGTTAAGGAGCCTCTTGCTACAGAATATGGCTTCCTTCGTGAAGACCTTTTACTCTTTACTTACTTGCACATGGCAGCAGCTCCAGAATTGGCAGATGCTATGGTCAATGCTAAGACAACAGGTGTGGCCTATGAAACAGTACGTAGCCAAGAAGGTCACCTACCACTTTTGGTTCCAATGAGTGAAGTAGCAGGACGTATGGCTGTTCAAATCGGTGCACATTTCTTGACCAAACAAGAGGGTGGTTCAGGTGTTCTCCTAGGTGGTGTGCCTGGTGTTCCTAAAGGTAAAGTGACTATTATCGGGGGTGGTGTCGTAGGGACACATGCAGCCCGTATTGCCCTTGGACTTGGAGCTCAAGTGACTATCCTTGATATCAGTGCCAAACGTTTGTCTGTCCTTGAAGAGGTCTTTGGTAGCCAAATTCAAACACTGATGTCAAATCCGCTCAACATTGAAGCGAGTGTTCGTGATGCTGACGTGGTTATCGGTGCAGTTCTTATTCCAGGGGCAAAAGCACCAAAACTTGTTACTGACCATATGGTTAAACAAATGCGTCCAGGTTCAGTTATTGTGGACGTTGCCGTTGACCAAGGTGGGGTTGTTGAAACTGCGAATCGCGTGACTACTCACGATGAGCCTGTTTATGAAACACATGGTGTTCTTCACTATGCCGTTGCCAATATCCCAGGAGCTGTGGCACGTACATCAACCATTGCCCTTACCAATGTCACTTTGCCTTATATCGAAGCCCTTGCAGGAAAAGGATTCAGAAAGGCAATTAACGATGACGAAGGTCTTCGTCAAGGGGTTACAACCTACCAAGGTCATATCACTAGCAAACCAGTTGCAAAGGGTCTAAACAGAGAATATACATCAATTGACGAATTAGCCTAAACAGAGTTATTTATCCTGAATAAAAAGGAGTCGCACCATGATAGAGGGTGACTCCTTTTTTGAGGTCTGAGCAAGAAGTGAACCATTTTTTGCTGGTTGATAGGTGAATGCTCGCAAAGACTGAAACTATTGGTTTTTTCTAATTTTCGTCTTATTTTATGATATAATGAGTAGACATATTAAGGGCAGTAATGAGCACCTATAATGCTTTTTATTCTTGCTTATCTTTAGGAGGTTTTATCGTGGCCAACCATATTCGTGTAATTACAGCAATTGTTTTTTCTCAGCTTGTCGTTCTTTATTTTGGTTTTCGTATGGATGTCTCTTTGACCGGACTGCTAACTACAGTAGCTGTGGCATCCCTTGTTGAGATTATTTATCATGTGAAGCTTGTTCGTAAGATAGAAGCCAATATTTCTTTTGAAACTTTTTGGAAAAACTGTGACCAACTTTTTAGAAAAAATGCTGTGCTGTTGGCTATTTTACTTTGTGACCTGCTTATTTTTAAAGGTGGGGATTTCATGGCCTTCATTCTTTGGCAAGTTACCTTTGTTGTCTTGGTAAGTATTATCATCATGGCATCAAATAATGCACCGGACGCATGATAATACTTAAATTTTGCAATGAAAGAGTGTAGATAATGTTTAGCATTCACAGAAATCGTTTGTCAGACCAGGGCGTTGACTATGTCACCTTTGGTCAAGGAGATAAGATTCTCGTTATCATTACGGGATTAAGTTTGCAATGCTTAAGTGATATGTCCGACCTTGCCATTTACTCGCTATTTTATCGATATGCTAAGGAGTATAAGGTCTATATTTTTGATAGAAAGGACCATATCGAAGAAGGTATTTCTATTGAGAATATAGCTGATGACCTCTACCATTCTTTACAAGAATTGCATATTGCTAATGCCTCTATCATAGGCATGTCACAAGGTGGTATGATTGCTCAGCTGTTTGCTATTAAGTATCCTCAAAAGGTGACTAGTCTGGTGTTAGCTCTGACATTCTCTCGAAATAATAATATCAGTAGAGAGACTATCGGAGGCTGGATTGAGATGGCAGAAAATGGTGAGATGGCTAAGCTCAATAAGGATTCAATGTGTAAAACATTTTCGTCTCCTATGTTAAAGAAATTATATGTGATTAATAAACTATTCTTGAAGACTGTGAGTGTTGAAAAACAAGAACGATTTGTCCGTTTAGCCAAGTCAATTCTTGAGTTTGATTGCCATAAGTTCCTTGATAAAATCACCTGCCCGACTCTTGTCTTGGGGGCTAAAAAAGATTTGGTTCTGGGAGTGGATGGTGCAAGGGAACTTGCAAATAGCATTCCAAAAGCCTCCTATTATGAATTTAGCAAACTGGGGCACGCAGCCTTTATTGAAAGTAAGCAATTTAATAAAATGATATTAGAATTTCTGCGAGAAAACACTTAGGTAGTGGACTTAGGGATATCTATTAAAACAAATAAGAAAGGGGTTACAATAAAAGCTGTAGCCTCTTTTTATTTCCAGTTCAAATATGTGCAGTCTGAAAAATTAAATGATAGAATGGCGGTAGATAGGAGGATACAGAAATGTTAAACTATGATTTGATTGTTATCGGTTTCGGTAAAGCCGGTAAAACTCTGGCTGCTAAGATGAATGCAGCTGGTAAGAAAGTTGCTGTCATCGAGCGCAGTAAAGCGATGTATGGTGGTACTTGCATTAATATTGCTTGTATCCCAACTAAGACTATGATTGTTGCGGCTGAGAAGGGCTGGTCATTTGACGATACCATGAAGGAACGTGGTGCAGTGACTGGTCGTCTTAATGCTAAGAATTATAAAATGTTGGCAGACAATGGCGTTGATGTCATTGATGCAGAGGCACATTTTGTGTCAAATAAGGTTATTGAAGTAGTGGCTGGTGATGACCGCCAAGAGCTAACAGCTGAGACTATTGTCATCAATACAGGTGCCGTGTCTAATGTCTTGCCTATTCCTGGCTTGACAACAACTAAGCATGTCTACGATTCAACTGGTATTCAAACCCTTGAAGCCTTGCCAAAACGTTTAGGTGTCTTAGGTGGTGGTAATATCGGCCTTGAATTTGCTGGCCTTTATAACCGTTTGGGAAGCCAAGTGACTGTCTTGGATGCAGCGACTAGCTTCTTGCCACGTGTGGAGCCATCTATTGCTAAGTTGGCCAAGGAATACATGGAAGAGGATGGCATTGTCTTTGAGCAAGGTGTTAAAACTTCCGAAGTGAAAAATGACGGTGATGAAGTTGTCGTTGTTACTGACAAAGGTGAGTTCCGTTTTGATGCACTCCTCTATGCGACAGGACGCAAGCCTAATATCGAACCTCTTCACTTGGAAAATACTGATATTGCCTTGACTGAACGTGGTGGTATCCAGGTCAATAAGCATTTGGAAACAACTGTTCCTGGTGTCTTTGCAGTGGGTGATGTTAATGGTGGTCTTCAATTTACCTACATCTCACTAGACGATTTCCGTATTGTCTTTAATTACCTAACTGGTGATGGCAGCTATAACCTTGAAACACGTGGAGCTGTTCCAACTGCTATGTTCCTCAACCCACCTTTGGCTCAAGTTGGTCTTACTGAAGACCAAGCCAGAGCAGCAGGTGGACCGGTTGCTGTCAAGGAACTTCCAGTTGCTGGTATGCCTCGTGGTCATGTTAACGGTGATTTGCGTGGTGCCTTCAAAGCTGTGGTAAATCCTGAAACTAAGGAAATCTTGGGTGTAACCCTCTTTGGTCAAGAATCTCATGAAATTATCAATATAATTACCCTAGCTATGAATCATTACATTCCATACACAGATTTAGCTAAACAAATTTTCACTCACCCAACTATGGCTGAGAACCTAAACGATTTGTTTGCGATTTAATATGAAAAGAGCCGAGAGGCTCTTTTTTTGGAAACATATCTCTAATGCAAAGCGACACTCTAGGTTAGATGTCGCTTTTTTTACGCTTTGATGATAAGATAGAAGTGACATAGGAAAATTCCTTAGCTTGGTGTTCTCTGTCTTATTCAGATGCTGGATAGACCTTGAGTCACCACTAGAAACTGTATGAAAAACTTAGAAAGATACTCGTATGCCAACTGGTCTGTGAGTGTGTATAGCTTATGACTAAGAAAGTAGGAGTGGGCAAGGCCCACAGTAAGATTATTTTGATGGGGGAGCACTCGGTTGTTTATGGTCATCCTGCCCTCGCTCTTCCTCTTAAGGATATTGAGGTTGTCTGTCAGATTCAGGCGGCTGAGATTCCTTTAACTCTTAAGGCTCAAGATCCCTTGACGACGGCTATTTTTTCAGCTCTTAACTATTTGAAAATCAAGAATCAGCCTATCAGTTATGATATTTCGTCTAGTGTCCCTGAAAAGCGTGGTATGGGGTCATCTGCTGCAGTGGCCATTGCGGCCATTCGTGCGGTCTTTGATTATTTCGACCAGGAGCTTAACCAGGAAACCTTGGAAATGCTGGTCCATCAGGCAGAGACTATTGCCCATAGTAAACCTAGTGGCTTAGATGCCAAGACCTGCTTGAGTGACCAAGCCATTAGCTTTACACGAAACATTGGTTTCAAGGAAATCGAGGTCAATTTAGGTGCCTATCTGGTCATTGCTGATACGGGCATCCATGGAAATACCCGTGAGGCCGTGGAAAAGGTTGAGGCTATAGGACTAGATGCCTTATCAGACCTAAATCGACTGGGCGAATTAAGTCAGCAGGCAGAAGGAGCCCTCAAAGCTAAGAATCAAAAGCTTCTTGGACAGCTCATGTCCCAAGCCCATAATCACCTTAAATCTTTAGGGGTATCTTGTGACTTGTCGGACCTTCTAGTAGCAACTGCTCTGGAGCATGGTGCACTAGGTGCCAAGATGTCAGGCGGAGGACTTGGTGGCTGCATTATTGCCCTAACAAGTACCAAGGATCAAGCCCAAACGATTGCTAAAAAACTTCAAGAAAAAGGAGCCGTAAACACGTGGATAGAAAGCCTGTAAGCGTCAAATCGTACGCAAATATTGCTATAGTCAAATACTGGGGTAAGGCGGATGCGGAGCGTATGATTCCTTCAACCAGCAGCATTTCACTGACTTTGGAGAATATGTATACGGAAACCAAGTTGTCTTTTCTGCCTGAGGATGCGACTGGAGATGTCATGTATATCGATGATGAGCTCCAAGGGGAAAAAGAAACAATCAAGGCCAGCAAGGTCTTGGATCTCTTCCGTACCAATCCCAACCAACATGTCAAGATTGAAACTTGGAACAACATGCCAACAGCTGCAGGCTTATCATCAAGTTCCTCTGGCCTTTCTGCCCTAGTTAAGGCAGCTAACGAGCTCTTCCAAGTCGGAAAAACGCAGTCTGAATTGGCTCAAATTGCCAAGTTTGCCTCAGGCTCATCATCACGTTCTTTCTTTGGACCATTGGCAGCTTGGGATAAGGATAGTGGTGATGTTTACCAAGTTGAAACAGACCTCAAATTGGCCATGATTATGCTGGTTTTGACAGATCAAAAGAAACCCGTATCAAGCCGTGATGGTATGAAGTTGTGTACCGAAACATCAACCTCCTTCCCAGACTGGATTAAACAGTCCGAGCAGGATTACAAGGATATGTTAGGCTACCTCAAGGCTAATGATTTCCAAGCGGTCGGTGAGCTCACTGAAGCCAATGCCCTTCGTATGCACCAAACCACAAGTACGGCAAACCCTCCATTTTCATATCTGACGGATGCTTCCTATCAGGCTATGGACAAGGTTAAGGCCCTCCGTGCTTCTGGTGAGCGATGTTATTTCACAATGGATGCAGGACCAAATGTTAAGGTGCTTTGTCTGGAAGAAGACCTGGACCGCCTAGCAGACCATTTCCGTAAGGACTATCAGGTCATCGTTTCACGTACCAAGGAGTTGCCAGATGCCTAAGCAGTCGGTCAATCAGGTCACAGTAAAAACAGGTGGGAAACTCTACATTGCTGGAGAATATTCAGTTCTAACACCTGGGCAGACAGCCCTAATCCAGTTCATCCCTATCTTTATGTCAGCAGAGGTCAAGGAAGCACCAAGCACACAGCTATCTTCTGATATGTTTGACTATAGTGTTAACCGTGAGCCAGACGCAAATTATGCCCTCATTCAAGAGGCTTTGAATACTTTTGAAGCCTATTGTGGTGAGAACTTGCCCACTCTGGATCTTTCAATTACTGGAAAGTTGGAGCGAGATGGTGTTAAATTTGGCATTGGCTCATCGGGTTCAGTTGTGGTTTTGACTCTCAAGGCCTTGGCAGCAGCTCTGCAGAAAGACTTGTCCGAAGACATTCTCTTTAAATTAGCTAGTTACACCCTCCTCAAACAAGGAGACAACGGTTCTATGGGAGATTTAGCTTGTATCGTATACGAGAATCTGGTTTCCTATCGCTCTTTTGACCGTGCAAAAATAGCAGAGCTTATAGACCAAGTGCCTCTATCAGAGCTTTTGGAGAAAGACTGGGGCTATCGTATCAGACCTGTAGTGCCAGCTCTCAAAGCTCATTTTTTGGTGGGGTGGACCAAGCAAGCTGCTATCTCAAAAGACATGGTTAAGATGGTCAAATCTCGTATATCAAGCAAGTATCTAGGTGAAACCGAAGTGGCTGTTCAAGCTGCCATCAAGGCTCTGGAAACAGGAGATAAAAACTTGCTTAAGAGCAGTCTTCAAACTGTCAGTGATCAATTAGAATCACTGAGTCCAGATATTTATGTGGACAAGCTGAAAAAACTCAAAGAAGCAGAGCAAGGACTCGATGCCATTGCTAAGTCCTCTGGAGCTGGAGGTGGCGACTGTGGTATCGCCTTTGCCTTCGATCAAGCTAGCCGAGATGCTCTAGTTGAGCGTTGGCAACAGGTAGGAATAGAGCTCTTGTATGAGGTTTAAAGGTCAGCCTAGTAGATATTATCACGCAAGAAAGTAAAGAAATAACCTATGACAAATCGTAAAGACGATCACATCCGTTATGCCCTCAAGTACCAGTCGCCCTACAATAGTTTTGACGATATGGAACTTATCCACAAGTCTCTACCAACTTATGATTTAGATCAGATTGACTTGTCCACACATTTTGCGGGACGAGATTGGGATTTTCCCTTTTATATCAATGCCATGACAGGTGGTTCTGCCAAAGGTGGTGCAGTCAACCGTAAATTGGCTGAGGTGGCCAGTCGAACAGGTATTCTCATGGTGACGGGTTCCTACAGTGCTGCTTTAAAGGGAGAAGCACCAGAATCCTTTGACTATCGTCAAGAGTTTCCAGACTTAGACCTAGCGACTAATATCGGTGTGGATAAGTCTGTGGACCTGGGGCTTAAGACAGTAGAAGCAATGAATCCAGTCTTTTTACAGCTCCATGTCAACCTTATGCAGGAGCTTCTCATGCCTGAGGGAGAGCGTATTTTCCACACTTGGAAGGAAAATGTGGCGGCTTATGCACAGAACATAGAGGTTCCTCTTGTGCTTAAGGAGGTCGGCTTTGGTATGGATGTGGAAACCATTCGTTATGCCATGTCTCAAGGCATCAAGACTGTGGATATCTCAGGTCGTGGTGGGACTAGCTTTGCCTATATTGAAAATAGCCGAGGCGGTAACCGTGATTACCTCAATGACTGGGGACAAAGCACCGTTCAAATCCTCTTACAAGCCCAAGACCTTCGTGATAATGTGGAAATCCTAGCCTCTGGTGGCGTGCGAAACCCACTCGATATGGTCAAATGTCTGGTCCTAGGAGCAAAAGGCGTTGGCCTCTCACGCACTGTCCTTGAATTGGTGGAACGTTACCCTGTGGATAAGGTTGTGGCTATTGTCAATGGCTGGAAGGATGACCTTCGTCTTATCATGTGTGCCCTCGATTGTCGGACTATTGATGAGCTCAAATCTGTAGATTACATCTTACATGGTAAGCTGCAAGGGACATATATCAAGCAAGGAAAGTAGGAAAGAGCCAAGAGCTCTTTTTTTAATTTCCAAAGATGGTAAAACAATTTCTCTAAGTGATGATGGTGATGCTAACAAAAGTGGTATTGGTTCAAATGTCGCTGCGGTAATGTTAAAAGATGTCTCTATCAATGGTGATAAAATCACTGCAAGAGTATATTATTACGATGATGATGAGGGCGACATTACCTTAACACCAGTAAAGGATAAATAATGACTTTCTTGATTTGACTTGCTTCTAGCGAGCAAAGCGAGCACTTAACGAGACTTTCCGCTGTGAGAAAAGTTCTAGAAATACTTGTATTTCTAGAACTCGGAATTTTTCCCTAATTGTCAAGTCAAGTGCAACAAAGATGTTCCTCTGATTAAGTGAGTATCT
>OLFU01000211.1_pt1 | contig 69274 bp, 50 predicted proteins | sample 1605161 | NCBI WGS metagenome assembly OLFU01 (sample SAMEA3888914, study PRJEB22519) | human gut metagenome | biome: human gut; feature: human-associated habitat; material: faeces | place: Denmark | collected 2011
GAATGCCGTGGTTACGGCAGGCAAGAGCCGTCTCCGTCCGGTGTTGATGACAACCATGACTACCATTCTCGGTATGATTCCGATGGCCATCAGCAGCGGTCAGGGTTCTGAGATGTGGAGTCCTATGGCGATTGCCGTAATCGGCGGTCTGGCGGTTTCCACCATTCTGACTTTGATTTACGTTCCTACGATGTATTGTATCTTCGGTGGTGTCGGCATCAAACGCCAACGTCGCAAGATGCGCAAGCAATTGGATGCTTACTTCGAGGAACAGGCTAATAATTAATAGTTGACATTTAATAATTGAATAATGAAATCAGTATTAATCACATTCGATCAGGCATATTACGAGCGTATCATTGCTACACTCGACCGGCTCAATTGCCGGGGCTTCACTTATTGGGAGCAGGTTCGCGGGCGCGGTTCCAAGACCGGTGAGCCTCATTACGGCAGTCACGCCTGGCCTTCCATGTGCTCCGCCATTCTTACAATGGTAGAGGACGAGCGGGTAGAGCCCCTGCTGGAGGTCCTTCACAACATGGACAAGCAGACCGAGCAATTGGGGCTCCGGGCATTTGTCTGGAACATAGAGCGGACTGTTTAAAGTTTCTGCCATACAAACAGCAGTCAAGACTGTGTTAAAATGAACCTGACGATTTCTTTTTAGGAAGGACAATATTTATTTTCATCCGATTCTTTATCTTTGCGTCCGGATTAGTTATGGAAAAGAGCGTTTTAAAACATACAGGTTGGCTGATGCTTATTGTGCTGGCGGTACTTCTGCTGCTGAACTTGCTGCCGGGGGGCACGATAGGGGGCCATGTGTTGAGGCGGGTAGACATACTTGGCGATGTGCGTCCTGTGCCGGAAGTCGTGAGCGAACCGGACAGTCTGTTGCCGCCGCCCCCGAAAGTGAAGCCCGCCTTTGTGGATACCTGTCGCAGCGGCATGACCTGCATTGAGGATTACAGCGACTCCACCCTGCGCGGCATGACACCTTTCTATCGCGCGCTGGATGAGTTGGCGGCAAAGCCCCGTCCGGTGCGTATCGCCTATTTCGGAGATTCTTTCATCGAGGCGGATATCCTGACGGCCGATCTGCGTGCGATGTTGCAGGAACGTTATGGCGGCTGCGGGGTAGGCTTCGTGACGATTACTTCTCCGGTCAACGGCTATCGGCCTACGGTGCGGCACAGCTTTGGCGGTTGGCAGAGCCATTCCGTTACGGACTCCGTATTCTTCGACCGTGGCAAACAAGGTGTTTCGGGCCATTATTTTATTCCGACTCCCGGAGCGTACGTAGAACTTGGCGGACAGAGGAAGTATGCTTCTCGGCTCGATACTTGCGAACGTGCTTCTATCTTCTTTTATAATAAAGGCGAAGCCCGCCTTTCGGCATCCGTAAACAAGGGCGAACCGCAGACCGGAACATTCCCGCCTGCCGACGGACTTCGTGAAATGGATGTAACAGGACGTATCGGCTCTGTACGTTGGAAAGTGGAGAGCGCCGATTCTACCTTATTCTACGGAGTGGCTATGGACGGCACGCAAGGGATTGCCGTCGATAATTTTTCGCTTCGGGGCAGTTCTGGGCTGTCTTTGCGCTCCATACCTGTCCGGACTATGCGCGAATTTAACGAACTGCGTCCGTACGATTTGATAGTCCTTCAGTACGGACTGAACGTAGCTACGGAACGCGGGCGTAATTACGACCGCTATCGCGACGGTATGCTGACGACCATTGCCCATTTGAAGCAAGCCTTCCCCCAAGCCGGAATTCTCATTGTCGGTGTGGGCGACCGCGAGTATAAAATCGAAGAGGGCAGCCTGCGGACCATGCCCGGCATTAAAAACCTTATCCGTTACCAGCAGAATCTGGCGGCCGACAGTGGGGTGGCTTTCTGGAATATGTTCGAAGCCATGGGCGGTGAAGGCAGTATGGCGGATATGGTGCATGCCAAACCTTCTTTAGCCAATTACGATTATACGCATATCAACTTCCGTGGCGGCAAGCATCTGGCGGAACTGCTTTATGAGGCTCTGGTTTATGGCAAAGAACAATACGACAGGAGGCGTGCCTATGAAGCGGAGCCATAAAAGGAGCCGGTACTTGGCCGATTTACGGTTTGCCGTTTGCTGCGCGGTATTGGCGTTGCTCTTCCTGCCGGTGCAACGGAACTATGCCCAAGATGTGCTTCCGGGTTGTCCCCGGCTTCAGAAAACGGCATTTGATTGCGACACGCTTAGAATCTACGGACAGCGTACGGATACGTTGCCCATTCCTCTCATCACCCTGCCCGCAGCCTTTCGGCAATTGGGTGGGAACGAGCTGATAGACAGCATCGGCATCCTGAAACCCTTTTGGGAGAAACTGCGCATGCTCCGCCTGGGCATCGCTGCCGATACGGTACGCATCGTGCATGTGGGCGACAGCCATATCCGTGGCCATATCTTTCCCGAAACCACGGGCGGGTTGCTTCAAAGAACATTCGGAGCACTGTCTTATACGGACATGGGGATAAACGGTGCGTTTTGTACAACCTTTACCCGTCCGGACCGTGTGGCGGATATCGCTGCGTTGCATCCCGACCTTGTCATTCTCTCTTTCGGAACGAACGAGAGCCACAACCGGCGTTATAACTCCATACTGCATTACCGGCAGATGGAAGAACTGGTGTGCATGCTTCGCAAGAGTCTGCCCGATGTTCCGATGCTGATGACTACTCCGCCCGGTTCATACGATAGTTTCCGTCAGCGCCGTCGCCGGCGTACCTATAAGATTAATCCCCGTACTGCTGTTGCCGTACAGACCATCCGCCGTTTTGCCGACGCCAACGGACTGGCGGTGTGGGATATGTACGAGACTTTCGGCGGTGTCCGCCGGGCTTGTCTCAACTGGCAGGAAGCGCGTCTGATGCGTCCCGACCATGTGCACTATCTTCCGGAAGGATATGCATTGCAGGGCGAGATGTTCTATCGCGCTCTGCTGAAAGCGTATAATGACTATTGCAGTCAGTGAATGTAGTTAACTCATTTAGCCGTAAACCGACCGATGTGGAATATTAGCGAACTTTTGAACAAACTGAATATAGACCTTACCCGCCTGCACGACCTGCTGGTGTACAATCCGCATGCACCGATGATATTCAGCAGCGGCATTTTCCTGTGGCTGTTTGCAGCCTTTATCCTGTTCTACCTGCTTTTGCAGCGCCGCACCACCGCCCGCCTAATGTTCGTCACCCTGTTTTCTTACTATTTCTATTATAAAAGCAGCGGTGCTTATTTCTTTCTGCTGGCTATCGTTACGGTGAGCGATTTTTTCATAGCCCTCCTTATGGCGCGTGCCACCGTGCAGTGGCAACGCAAAATGTGGGTTGCAGCCAGTCTGGCGATAAACCTGGGCCTGCTGTGCTATTTTAAATATACGAACTTTCTCTGCGATTTCTTTGCTTCGCTCACGGGCGGCACGTTTACCGCAATGGACATCTTCCTGCCTGTGGGTATATCCTTCTTTACGTTCCAGTCGCTGAGCTATACAATCGATGTGTACCGCAAGGAGATAACGCCTCTCACCAACTTGTTGGACTATGCATTCTATGTATCATTCTTCCCGCAGTTGGTGGCGGGTCCCATTGTGCGTGCACGCGACTTTATTCCGCAAATCCGCCGTCCGTTGTTTGTTTCCAGAGAGATGTTCGGCAGGGGGATTTTCCTTATTGTGAGCGGACTGTTCAAGAAGGCGGTTATCTCGGACTATATCAGTATCAACTTTGTGGAGCGCATTTTCGATAATCCTACCTTGTATTCGGGTGTGGAAAATCTTATGGGTGTTTACGGCTATGCACTGCAAATCTATTGCGACTTCTCCGGATATAGCGATATGGCTATCGGCATTGCCTTGTTATTGGGCTTTCACTTCAACATAAACTTCGATTCGCCTTATAAGTCGGCATCCATTACGGAGTTCTGGCGTCGTTGGCATATCTCGCTTTCCAGTTGGCTGCGCGATTATCTCTATATATCTCTGGGCGGCAACCGTAAGGGCAAGATACGCCAGTATGCCAACCTTATCATTACCATGTTTCTGGGCGGCTTGTGGCATGGGGCTTCCTGGAATTTTGTGTTTTGGGGCATGTTGCATGGCGTTGCTTTGGCTGTCCATAAGTTCTGGATGGGCGTTACCGGACGGAAGAAGGGCGAACGCAGTCGTGGCATCCGCCGCTTCTTCGGTATCGTTATTACGTTCCACTTCGTCTGCTTCTGCTGGATATTCTTCCGCAATGCCGATTTCTCCGCTTCGCTGGATATGTTGAGGCAGATATTCACGACTTTCCGTCCCGGGCTTTTCCCGCAACTGATAGTGGGCTATTGGGAAGTGTTTGCCTTGATGGCGCTCGGCTTTTTCCTGCATTTCGTGCCTGACAGTTGGGAGCACGCTTGCAGCAAGGCGGTTGTTCGCCTTCCGTTGATTGGGAAGGCATTGCTGCTGGTTGCCATAGTCTATCTGGTTATTCAGATGAAGAGTTCGGAGATACAACCGTTCATTTACTTCCAGTTCTAAGGGTGGTACTGCCGGTACCGGCTGCTGGTATTCCCTGTACCGCTCTTTGGTAGCTCATGTACCAAAGGGTGGTAGGTCTCGTACCTTAGTAAGGTACTGCTCGTACCACAGTGTGGTACGGCGTGTACCACGGCGTGAAATATCTTGGTACACGTATCCCTTTCATTATTAGCATGCTGCCGGTATTATTCTTTCCTACCGGATTAATATGTGTAAATAGTATATGTCATGATACATACAGTAAACTTTATGAAACATTTGGCACAATGGTATATCGGGTAACCCTGTATCTTTGTACGGTAAATAAATCTGATTACTATCATTAAAACAGCAACAACCATGAAACGGAAACTTATCTGTTGGTTGCCTCTTCTATTGCTGATAGGGTGCAGCCAACCTACGTACAGAACAACCTCTTTGACTCCGGATAAGCGGGCGGAACTTTTATTGAAAAAACTTACTTTGGAAGAAAAAGTAGCATTGATGATGGACACTTCCCAACCGGTGGAGCGCTTGGGTATCAAACCCTATAACTGGTGGAACGAGGCGCTGCACGGTGTGGCACGCGCAGGATTGGCTACGGTTTTTCCGCAACCGATAGGTATGGCAGCCTCTTTCTCGCCGCAAACAGTATATGAAGTATTCAATGCCGTATCTGATGAGGCGCGTGCAAAAAATGCATATTACGCATCGCAGGGCAGTTACGAGCGTTATCAGGGACTTACCATGTGGACGCCTACGGTGAATATTTACCGTGATCCGCGTTGGGGACGGGGTATTGAGACCTACGGTGAAGACCCTTATCTCACCAGTCGCATGGGTGTCATGGTAGTGAAAGGTCTGCAAGGAACCAATGACGGAAGATACGATAAGTTGCATGCTTGTGCCAAACACTTTGCCGTACATTCCGGTCCGGAATGGAACCGTCATTCTTTCAACGTGGAGAACCTTAGCACACGTGATTTGTATGAAACCTATCTGCCGCCTTTTGAGGCGTTAGTGAAGGAAGCCGGTGTAAAGGAGGTGATGTGTGCCTATAACAGTTTCGAGGGAGAGCCTTGTTGCGGCAGCAACCGTTTGCTGATGCAAATTCTCCGTAACGATTGGGGGTTCGATGGTATTGTCCTTTCCGATTGTGGTGCTATTGCCGATTTTTATAATGAATACGGGCATAAGGCATATTCCGATGCAGAGTCTGCTTCGGCAGCCGCAGTGTTGAACGGAACGGATCTGGAGTGTGGCTCCAGTTATAAGGCATTGGTAAAGGCAGCTCAAGAAGGCAAGATTGATGAGAAAGACATAGACAGGGCTGTGTTCCGCCTGCTGGAAGCCCGTTTTGCTTTGGGAGAAATGGACGCTCCGGAAGATGTGTCTTGGACGAAGATTCCTTTCTCCGTAGTAGCTTCGGCTGCACACGACTCATTGGCGTTGGATATGGCCCGCAAGTCCATGACATTACTGCAAAACAAGGACAATATCCTTCCCTTGAAACGTGGCGGTCTAACTGTAGCTGTCATGGGACCTAATGCTAATGACTCCGTAATGCAATGGGGCAATTATAACGGTATGCCGTCACATACAGTCACCATTCTGGATGGAATACGGAACGCGTTGGGAGCGGACGATAAGCTGATTTATGAACAGGGTTGCAGTTGGGTGGAAAGAACACTGATTCAAAGTGTGTTCAACCAGTGTAAGTCGGCAGACGGACAGGGGTTTACGGCACGTTATTGGAACAATGTAAAGCATGAGGGCACCCCGGTGACTACTACACAAGTAACCACCCCTTTCCGCTTCTGTACCTCGGGAGCTACAGTTTTTGCACCGGGCGTAAACCTGACAGACTTCTCTGCAACTTACAACAGCGTGCTCACCCCTCTACAATCGGGCGAAGTGGTATTCGAAATTTATACATACGGTTCCGGTTGCCTGCGTATCAATGGCGAAGAAGTAAAGCGTTTCCGCAATACGCATGGTGGCAGGTCACTGGACTATACGCTACAGGTAAAAGCGGGTGTTCCTTACGACATCGAGCTTGACTTTGAATATTTCAGAAGCGATGCGCAACTGAATTTCGATATCGGCTTCAAGCAAAAGGTAAATATTGATGCATCTGTAGCTTGTGTGAAAGAGGCCGATGTTGTAGTTTTTGCCGGTGGTATATCTCCTCTTTTGGAAGGAGAGGAGATGGGAGTGAACCTTCCCGGTTTCAGGGGCGGAGACCGTACGGACATTGAATTGCCGGCTGTTCAGCGTGAATTGATTCACGCATTGCATCGTGCCGGAAAGAAGATAATTTTGGTGAATTGTTCCGGTTCGCCCATCGCTTTGGAGCCTGAAACAAAGAATTGTGAAGCTATCCTACAGGCTTGGTATCCGGGACAGGCGGGCGGCACTGCCGTGGCAGATGTATTGTTCGGTGACTATAATCCGGGTGGACGCTTGCCTGTAACTTTTTATCGCAATATGTCTCAGCTTCCCGACTTTGAGGACTATAATATGACAGGACGTACCTATCGTTATATGACTCAACAACCATTGTTCCCGTTTGGTTACGGCTTGAGCTACACTACCTTTGAATATGGCAACTTATCCTTGACCAAGGAACAGATTAAGGTGGGAGAGCCTTTGAAGTTGACCGTTAACGTTACGAATAACGGTCAGCGTGACGGTGAAGAGGTAGTGCAGGTTTACCTCAAGAAGCAAGATGACGCAGAAGGACCGGGCAAGACTTTGCGTGCTTTTAAACGTGTCCACATTCCTGCCGGAAAGAGTGTTGAGGTAGCGTTCGATTTGAACGGCAAGGAATTGGAATGGTGGGATGCTCAAAGTAATACGATGCGGGTTTGTGCAGGCAGGTACGATGTGATGGTGGGGAAAAGCTCGCAGGATCGGGATTTGCAACGTGGGAGTTTCGTGATTGAATAAATGTTTTAGATACACTTCCGCAAAAAATATCATCCTGTCGTTCTTGGATATTAGATTCCTCCGAATGACAGGATGATAGTTGTTGTATATGTTACCGTTTTTGATAAGTTGCCTTATTCCACTTCAATCTCATCGATAAACAGGAAAGGTGTTCCTCCTTCTCCCGGATGTCCTTTGGGCAGGGCGGGGGTACGCTTGATTAATACTTTAACATAGCGTGCTTTCACCGGTTCGAAAGTAACTTCATAGTTTGCCACAGCTTTTTTACGGCTGTCCATTTCAACGGGAAACTCTTTGGCTGCCACCTCACGGAAGCTTTTGTTATCGTCAGACACTGATACTGTCAGGCCTGTACATCCTGCAACCCAGGCGCCCATGTCTATTACGGCATGGGTAGAGACATGCTTTATCTCCGGTAATTCGGCAACTGTCTTGCCTGCGGCATTACCGTTTGACGCACCGAGGTCGATAACAGCCGTTACGTCTCCATCCAAAAAGCCAATCCACTCGCCGGTTGCATAATTGTCAATTCCGCTCATTCCGTCTACTAAAGCGGTAGCGCCTTTAAAGGCGTATTTCGGAGTGGGCTGTGTACCTGTCAGCTCAATCGGGCAGAAAGTGGCTTTGTTGATGTAGAAGCTTTTTTCTGTTACCTTGCTTTTTCCTTCAGGGCGGATAGCAACAGCACGCAAGTCGGCGGACTGGCGGATAACGATGCCGGTTCCGTTATACTGTTCGGAGGCTGTAGTGGGTTCAGTACCGTCTAAGGTATAGTAAATGGGAGCATTGTCAATGGTGCGAAGCGTGGCTACTATAGCTCCGCTACCGCTTCCGTCCTCTTCTTCTTGGATAGTGGTATATTCCGCTTGGATATCGAATATGTGTTTGGCATAATTCATGCTATCCCGTTGGTAGAACTTGATGAGGCGCGGCAGGCGTTGGGTAAAGTCCGCGTAATCTTTCTTTTCAGGCTGTGTCCATTGCACTTCGGCAAGGGCAGCCATGCGTGGGAGTATCATATACTCTGCATGTTCGGTAGTGGCGATATACTCTGTCCATAAGTTGGCTTGTGCACCGAGAATATGTTTGGCCTGTTCTTCGGTAAGCGCAGCGGTAGGGTCGAGACTGTATACTTTCTCTACCGGTACGTATCCGCCTATGCCGAGAGGTTCGTCTTTACTGTCCGCAGTTTGGAGATAGTCAAAATAACAGTAAAGATTGGGTGTCATAATTACGTCATGTCCCATTTGTGCAGCCTTGATGCCGCCGGATGTGCCACGCCAGGACATAACGGTGGCATTTGGTGCCACGTCGCCTTCCAGTATTTCGTCCCAACCGATAATCTGCCTTCCTTTGCTGTTGAGGAACTTTTCGATGCGTGTCATGCAATAGCTTTGCAGACGGTCCTCGGCTGTATGTTGTTTGTCTGTTTTCAAGCCTTCCGCTTTGATGCGTGCCTGACATTTGGGGCACTTGGCCCAGCGGGTACGGGGAGCTTCGTCTCCACCGATGTGTACAAGCTTAGAAGGGAATATCTCGGTGATTTCTGCCATTACATCTTCAAGAAACTGCATGCTCTGTTCGTTGCCGATGCACAATACATCTTCAAAGATACCCCAGTCGGGAGATACTTTGTACGGTCCTCCGGTGCATCCCATATCAGGATAGGCGGCCAAAGCGGCAAGCATGTGTCCCGGCAGGTCTACTTCGGGAATTACGGTGATGTAACGTTCTTGTGCATACTTCACGATCTCTTTGGCTTGTTCCTGCGTGTAGAAGCCGCCATACGGAATGTTGTCATATTTTCCGCTTCTTGCCTTGCCGACAACGGTGCAGTTGCGTTTTGAACCGACTTCCGTCAGCTTCGGATATTTCTTTATTTCGATGCGCCATCCCTGGTCATCTGTCAGATGCCAATGGAAAGTATTCATATTGTGTAGCGCCAGTAAGTCGATATATTCTTTTATGAACTCCAGCGGAAAGAAATGTCGGCATACATCAAGATGCATACCGCGATATGTAAAGCGGGGTTCGTCTTTGATACTGCCTGCCGGTAGCAGAATATCAGCTCCCTGAGCCTCGGCGGGGATTGATTTCCGTAATGTCTGGCAACCGTAGAACACACCGTTCTCTGTCTGCCCGTTGATTTGAATACCTTCCGAAGTTGTCGTCAGCACATAACCTTCTTTATTGGCTATATCCGCATCTAAACCTAAATTGATTGCATGCTTTGCCGCTTCTCCGTCCTTCAAGCCTTTTACAGGAGGAGTATACCCTATGGCTTGCCGGATGTATCCGGATAAGAATTCAGCGTTGCGCTTTAGCAGGAGGTTGCCTTCTGGATAGGTAATGGAAACATTTTTGTTTAATAGAAACGGCTTTTCTTGTGTCAGAACAACCTCTTGGGGGAGAGGTATTATTTGGTAATCGGCCTTTTTTTCTGTTTGGCACGAAGAACATGCCAAAGCTACAACACCTGCAAGGAGTACGTGGTTAAGTTTCGTAAGCATAGATTTGATTGGTTTTTAATAAGTTTCTCGCAAATATACGAAAAAAAATTATGTACAGAGGAGCGCTGCATATTTCTTTATCATATTCCATAAAAAAAGGCTATCTCTCCCAGGTAGCTTATTTTTGCTCCCTAACTTTCTGAATATCAAATGTAAACTAAAGTCTCTGAGTCGAAAAATCGCATATCAGCCTACATGAATACAATTAATAATCAAATTTTCGCAAAGACGGATGTATATAGTTTACAACTTCTAAAAGGTTAGAAATAAATTATTTTTGAAAATCCCCCTATACAGAGCAAATTTCCTTCCTTGCCACTTCTGCAAAAAACTACATAATCTATTAATATTGAGCATTTCATCTCTATGTAGTAGTTTTATAGTGAAAGTCCAATAGCTGTACTATACTTCATCTGTCTTTGGGTGACAAAATAGAGCAAAACGCCCTATATTTGTCACTCCTTGCAAAGATAGCTATTTTCCATGATTCAGTGCATTTATCTCATGATATTTTTCACATAGGACATCCAACATAGGAAAATCGACCTTCTAAATCCTTATACTCCATTCTTGTTTTCAGGTTATCGAATTTGTATATAAACATCTTGTTAACCGGAACTCGATGTCATGAATCAACCTCCCTTATGCAAACAAATGTGTTCATTTGTTAAATATTCATGCTGTCAAGCAATAATTTCTGTATTCTAAAAAATAACTTTCAATCATCTGCTATCTTTGTTGCTATATTATAATCCAAATAAAAATAACGATGAAAGAACTTTTAGAAAAAATGCAGGACACTTATGAAACGTTTAAAGCAAATGCTACGCTTCAATTGGAAAAACAGAATAAGGCTGCCGGAACTCGTGCTCGTAAGGATTCTTTGATATTGGAAAAACTGGCTAAAGAATTCCGTAAAGCATCTTTGGAAGCAAGTAAAAAGTAGTTCTCTTTCTGAGTAAAGAATAAAGCTGTCATAAGTTATGTTGGTTGCTTACTTTTTTATTTATGAAAGATAAAAATAATTCAGAGTCTCTTTTGTATATATTAAAAGTCTGATAGGCTATATTGCTTATCAGATTTAGTTTTTATTTATATTTTTTTGTAAAAGAAAAAATAATAGAAAGCGTTAGCTTTTGTCATGCACCGGAATCTGGTAAATTTCATTCATCCGCAAGACAAACAGTTTTCGCCTATGTTTGGCGTGGGCTTAACTTGTTTGCGGATAGGTTTACCAGAACCTCGGTGCTACAGTTATGTCCCACGTTTTCTTTTGATATCTAAAAATGCTTGACGGGACTTCAGGCTAAGAATTAAAGTGCTATGAAAAGTACATTACTGAATGAACTTATGAAGATTCCCCAAGATGCCACTTATGTAACAGTGCTAGGTGTGGAAATGCAAGTTATAGATAGAGATGAAGCCGTGCGTTTGTTAAACTTCGATCCGACTGACAGCAACATTCATGAGTGCATATTAAGTAACGGTCATTTCTTGTTTCAAACAGAAAACAGAACCCTCGTTGCTTTATATAAAGTGCTATAAGTATCAGAATAAAACACCAATCCTATTCCTTTTCTATCTAATAAAAACGTTTAGGCGGAGAAATGCCGGAATATTATGGATAACTAATTGTATTATGACGATATCCTCTGTGATGTTATATACAATTTATCCCATACAACTTTTTAATTAGATTTAAATGTAGAATCCACGAAAAAAACTTTCCCCGTCTATTAAAGAGGTTCTGATACTCTTCATTAGATATGAGTACCTACAACACAACAAAAGCAATAATCACTTTCTAAAATCTTACCTTATAAACATTCTCAATAAACTCTATTCGATAGTTGGAGCTACTCTTTCGATACAAATAGTATCAAAGTATGAAGCTAACACTCAATCGCAAATTCAGAGGTCAGACCTATACAATAGGCGACTTGTCCATCAATGGCAATTTTTTTTGTAACACCATCGAAGACACCGTAAGAAAACTTCCGGCAGCTTGCCCCAATACCCCTAATGGCCGTTCTTGTACTTGTAAGGAAAAGATTTATGCCAGAACTGCCATTCCCGCTGGAACATACAAAATCACTTTTCAGTACAGCCCCAAGTACAAGAAAAAGATGCCGTATCTGCACGATGTGCCCCATTTCCTCGGCATCCTGATTCATTCCGGAAATACCGAAGTTGATTCTGTCGGCTGTATCATCGTGGGGAATAACACGGTTAGAGGGAAAGTGTTGGAATCCCTTGCTACTTTCCAGAATTTATATTCCATACTTGAGTCCGCGGTCGATATAACCATTCAAATCGTATAAGGAATGGCGGTCAACAAGCTCAAACCGCCTAAAAACCTGCATATCGAGTTCAAACCGTCACCACGACAATATGAACTGTGGAAGTTGTTGCAGCCTAATTATTGTCCCCACTGCGGCGGAGAAATAGAGCAAATCCTTGTCGGTTACGATCCGCAAAGGAATCCGCAGTATAAGCCGCAATGTAAGCAATGTAGGTCGCAAAACCTCCCACAGTTGATATTGGGTGGGGGAGCAGCGGGTGGCGGAAAGTCTTTTATCGGTAGCGTATGGTTGGTATCCTCGTGTATCCGATTTGAGAATATTCGTGCGGTCGTCGCCCGTAAGACGCTCAAATCATTGAAGGAATCGACCTGGAATACCATCAAGTCTATACTGAAAGATTGGGGGCTTAAAGAGGATATAAATTACAAGATAAACAATCTCGAAGGCACACTCACATTCTGGAATGATTCTGTTATTATCATGAAAGAGATGGCGGATATCCCCAGCGACCCGAACTTCGAACGTTTTGGTTCGTCCGAATATACCATTGCCATGGTGGACGAGGTATCGGAGATTTCAGAACGGGCTGTCGAGGTGCTGTTTTCCCGTCTCCGTTGGAGAACCCACGAAACGTTTAAGACGCCACGAATGTTGCTCACGACCAATCCGACGATCAATTGGGTGCGCTCCCGTTTTGTACAGGATGAGAATGGTGAAAAAGTTATGTGCCGTGAAGGTGAATCCTATATTCCGTTTTCCGTATTTGATAACCCGAACATTGCTTTTCGCCAGGTTTATGAAGCCGCATTGAACAAAATTCGGGATCAGGCCACCAAGGAACGCCTGCTTTATGGTAACTGGGACTTTGTGGAAGCCAACGATATGGCCATTTATTGCAGTTTTGATGGTTCCAGACATCTTGTTACCGGACTGAAAGAAAAGGTATATGATCCTACCAAGCCGCTTGTTACGGTCTGGGATTTCAATGTCGCCCCCCAAATGTCCGTACTTTCCGCACAGATAGACTACGACAACAAAAAGGTATATATACTCGAGGAAATACTTGGTAAGCCGGAGACAAAAGAGAATAATACGCCTGCGCTGGCACGAAAAGTACGTTTGAAACTTTACCGTGACAAACATATCGGCGGAGTGGATGTAACGGGAGATCCGTCCGGATTGCAGCGCTCTACCACCAATGAGGACGGAATTAACAACTACACCATAATTGCGGACATTTTTGGAAAAGGAGTTCTACGCGCCAAGGTGAAACTGTTACGAAAACAGCCTCCGCAGGCGACACGCTGTGAGTTTGTAAACGAGATATTTGATGGTTACAATGGCTGGGAAATACAGATAGACATCAAATGCCGGAGACTTACACAGGATTTGATTTACCAGCTCCGCAATGAGGACGGCTCAAAGAATAAGCAGAAGACTACCGATCCGAAAACCGGTGTAAAGTGCGAGCGTTATGGCCATTTGTCCGACTGCCTTGACTATCTGCTGTGTTTTTATCTGCGTGATAGTTGGTACAAGTTTAAGAGTGGTGGGGACGGAAACGGATATGTAGTCTCCACTTCAGTAATTCAGGAAGGATTTTCATATTAACAACAAAATAAAAAATGTACAGACGGTTTCTTAATAATAACGATTATCTGGGTGTCATCACTCGGGAAGCCCTTACGCAGCTTACACGAGGCAATGACGAGCGGTTTATTCAGGCTGAAGAATCAGCAGAGATAAGTATTGTGGAATATCTCTCGGAGAATTACGAAGTGGAGAAAGAACTTGCCAAAGGAAAATATATCGCCGAATATGACCGGCGCATTACCTATCCTGTGGGGGTGCATATCTATTTTGAAGGACAAATTCATGAAGTGACACGCTCCATCAGCGGTTACCGTAAACCATCAACGGCCATTTATTGGGAAGAATGTTCCGATGCCAATATCAGTGTGACACAGGTGGTAAATTACTCCCAGTTCGGTACTTACTATCCGGGTGATAAGATAAGTCATAATGGCGTTTTCTATACCTGTCTTTTGGAGAATGGTTACAAGTTCAACGACATACGCATCCCGTTAGTCAATGGCTGGAAGGAAGTAGAAACACCATCATGGCAGCCCATGAAATATCCATTATGGAGCGTGGTCGAATATAGCGGAGAGTTTTACACGTTGACGACACTTGACAGCTTTGACAGCAACCTCGATCCAATGGTTTCCGACAATTGGGGTGCCGTCGCAGATTATGATCCGGCATACAACACATATGAACTTTCGGATCACGAGTACGTAGTCTACAAAGGACGGGTGTTCAGTCCAGAAACAGACGTAAACGCAGATATTCCACAAGCAGGACAACATCTTGTGTTACATGACCCACGTAATCCTAACCTCAAGAGGCACATGGTAAGACTGGCTGTTTATGAACTTACAAAACTCATAGCTCCCAATAATGTAAGTGTTGTACGGATACGGGATTATGAGGACAGCATGAAATGGCTTAACGATGCGGCCCGCTTGCGGCTCAACCCACAAATTCCCCGTAAGCTTGATGAAACCAAAAAGCCAGTTACCGATTGGCAACTGGCTACATTTCAGACTGACTATAATCCGCATCGCAATCCATGGTTTATATGAAATCTTTAACATTCATGCATCTTGCAGATTATGCTGTGGTTTGTGTGGAACCATAGTCCCGGATATTATTTATTTTCCTGCAAGGTACAGATACTGACCCTGTTCCAATCAGGTTCAGAGAACATATCCCCTATACCTTGTCCTTCCGCAGTAATGCGTGAGGCGGCTATCCGGTATTTCTTTGTAAGAATGGATTTGACTGACTCCGCACGGGCACGGGCTATTCTTTCGTTCACCTCGATACTTCCTTCCGGTGAAGAGTATCCTTTGATCACAACCTTGGATTCAGGATGCCTGTTCATATAGGAGGCAATACGTTCCACATTGGGGAGTTGTGAGACGTCAACCTTGGAACTACCCTGGCGGAAAGTCACAATAGACTCCAGTGTCTTGGCTTTTTCAATAACAGTTTCAATGACCGGTTTCTTGTTCTGACATTCAGACAGCTGCTTCTGGAGCATGTCCGCCCGGCCAATTGCTTCCTCTGTCTGTTTCCGGCTGTCCAAAAGTTGGTCGCGCAGACTGTTTACACTTGCATTCAGGTTATCCACCTCTGTCTGGTCATATTCCTTTACGCGAGTGGCATGGTGTCTGCCGGAACTTCCCTTTATATAATAAGTAATCCCTGCGAGCAGTTCAACACGTGCATTATTGGCATTGAAACGGCTCTTGTGCCGGTTAAAGTCACCTTCCATATCATATACCAATGATGGCTTCAGACTGATTGCCCACGCTTTTTCCTCCCCTATATTAAAGTTGAAGTCCATTCCCAGCCGTGTACCCCAGGAATTATCATCCCCCGTACCGTTGACGTAGCCATGAAGCCAGCCTACTCCAATTACGGCTTCCATTTCAAATGTCCGGGGTGTTCCAGGATAACCAGCGAAAAGGTTCATCATATTGAACTTGCTTAAAAGCTCAACATTCGAAGCGTCAAAAGCCGTTTTACTGCTGCTTGTGTTGATATGCCCCATGACTGAAGTCCCCAGACTCAGAACCGGTGTTATCCGTTTTGATAATTCAATACCCACGGCAGGGCGGGAGTTCTTCCAAAAAGCGCTGTGTGTCATCGGAGTGGTCACTCCACCATTAATTCCGACAGACCAGTTGTCCGTAAACTTTGTCCCTTTCAACAACGTCTGTCCGCTTACAGTCAGGGCAGATGCTCCAAGCATACATAAAATCAAGATGTTTTTTCTCATCAATTCCAGTTTTTAATTAAACATAGGGGAATTATCCCATATTATCAGTATATCTATTCGTTTTAAAAATAAAGACAAGATATCAATCATATCCACAGTCATTGTCAATATCTGAATGCAGTTTCTGCATTCTTTTTGTGTGTTACACAAAAAGGTAGCGGAACAGGATGCAAGTTTCCTTATCTTCCAGAATTTTCCTCTCTTTTAAATTCTTGTACAACTGCTCAACAGATTTCATTCCCATACCGGGTATTCGGCACAGCGCATCAAATCCGTTATATTTTATAAAGCGTAAAAGATCCTCAAGCTGATAGATATTGTATTTTCTAAGCGCACGTAACACCCTGAAATTTATATCCAAATTTCCTAAAGGTGTAACCAACAGGTCTACACATTCCGACGGAATATTCTGTTCCCTTACAACTATCACTACATTCTTGAAATTCTGTCCGCCACACTCTTGGGAATGTGTCAGGAGTGCCGCATAATTCCGGCATCTGATATATACACGGTCCAACTCTTGTTTCCATTCAGAATAAGATTTCCATTCCAAACGGACCTGCCTGCTCGCTTTTTTATACATATATGCCAGTTTCTTGGGGGCAACACCTGTTTTCTTGGAAACAGTCAGTATATCTATCCCGGTAGAAAGAGAGTAAAAAACATCCCGTATCTGGGTGTCCTTTATCACTTCTGCCATGTCCTTGACAACCTCTCTGTAGACTGGTATACAGATCTTCGGCAGTTCCACACAGGAAAGACCTGCCTGCTCACAGACCAGACCAGCATTTGAATATTTCATAGTTCCTCCGCTAAAATGCAATTATAAAAATCCGTTTATTTTTTATTTCTTTCTCTCAACAGGGTGGGGGACATCCCGTACATTCTGCGGCAATATGCCGTAAAATGGGAAGGTGAACTGAAACCTAACCTGCCGGATATTTCCTGAAAGGAAAACTCCGGATCACAAATCATTTCCAACATTTGTTCCGCCCTTTTTTTCTGCATCCATTTATAAGGACTTTCCCCGAAACAGGAGTGGAACTTCCGGCTGAAGGAGCGTTCGGAAACATAGTATAAATCAGCGAATTCCTTGACAGAGTTCACTTTCTTATAGTTCTCCATAACAAATTTTTCAAAACGCTGTCTGATGCCGGTCGATGCGGAAAAGAACGCTGTCAGTTCTTTCTTTGTATAAAAGCCCTTCAACACCAAAAGCAGTTCCTGCTGCTTCAACAAATGCATATGCTTACAAAGCAGCCTTGCTTCCAGATACTTTCTGACAGAATCCAGCACTTCAGCAAGAGGCTTCCTGACGGGAAGAATAAAATCATCAGCCATTCGCTCCTCCTCTCTGACAGACAACGAACCCAAAAACAATTTGTCACATACACTTACATTCCTGTCCCAAAATAAAAGCATACATTTCGAACCGGTTATAGACTTCATCCGGGTTCCTATATTTTGTGGAATGAATGCCATCTGGTTCTGTAAAATTCGTAAACCTTTATATTTACCCAGATCAAAAATCACATCACCTTCAATCATAAAAAGAGTGCACGATGACTTGCTGTTATCAATCCGGTATACCTCATTCTTCTCCAGTTGCTGGCAAGTAAATCCTACATCCGAATTCATCTGGTAATTCAGACAGGATAAATGTTCATTCAGATATAGTAATTTCATGTTTCTTATTTTTTATTACAACAAAAATCAAGATAAAGCTGTTTTTGTAAAAACAGACAATTTCTCAACTAAAACAGACAAGTTAAATACACAGAACATATACTGGTCAATCAATCGGGCTTTGATAGGTCATTGGACATAAAGAGTTTTGGAGGTAATAAGACCATGTATTTTTATGACTGACTACCATTCCGATGGTATATCGGTTCCTAAAACAGCATTCATAAGATATGTCTCTGAGTTACCAAATGCTCGTGTAAAAGTGATATGAAACAAAGTTCTCACAATATTTATTTCGTGAATATATGACTATAAACAGACACCAGAATATGACACGCTACAGAAGGATTGCAGGAAAGGTATCATGGTCAGTGTATCTGTAGGGTTTGGAAAGAGTGCAAAATCGGTAATGAACTGGTTTTCGGTGCCGATCTGAAGGTTGTAGCTGGGTTTCGTCTGACCGTTACGCATGGCATTCCTCTTCATTTTCATAAAAGTAGCGTCCTTGTCTGTCTTGGAATAGAAGTTCCTGCCTTGTAGAGTGTCCAGGATGATTGTCGTATTCCTGTAGCTTGTCTCTTTGTTCTTCCAGCTCCTTCAGCTATTTGCGTTTTTTTCAGCGCAACTTTCTCCTCTTGGGTGGAAGGTTCGGGAACTCTTTCAAGTGCATGACGTAACTCTCCCGCCATTTCGGTCAGCATAGCCGGAGTGAATTCAACTGCCTCATAGCTTTCCGATGATTTCTCTCGGGCGATGACATCATTTTTCTATCCTAGAGGACATGTAGCTTCCTCATCAGGTGTTCACGATTCCGCTCAACTGTTTTTCGCCAGACGAAAGTGTACTTGTTGGCTTTGGATTCAATCTTTGTGCATAAAAAAAGGAGGTGTGCAATTTGACACACCTCCATGACTTATTCCGGCAAATACTTTTTGTAGTCATCCTGCACATCCGGATCAATGACCGGACGTACGGAATAGGTCATGCAACGCCTGTAAGTAGCGTTCGTATTGGAAGCGGATGTCCAACCCGCGGCAGATCCAACGGAATTGAGCAAATAATGGCCCGCATGAGTATTGCTCTTGGCCTGTGCCACGGCGAAAATAACTTCATCCCCTCCCGTTTTGTTGTTCAAGAAGGTACCGTCATAAATACTTCCAGGCAGAGGTGTCTGTATTCCAGAATAACTTGCATAATAATATGCAAACCTCAAAGTCACGGCCTCTTTCTGCGACATAATCCGGAATCCGTAAGGAGAAGGGTCAAATACGGTTTTCCCGCCTACATCCTCCGGATTCCCTGTCTGGGAAGGCTGGTTCCATGGATACAGGAATACCCAGCGGTCTTTGAAATAACTAACCAGCCCATGCGGGAAACATTCATACAGCCAGAAACTTTGATGAGAGACGATAGCGTTTGGATGTTCGATGCTCTGTTTCATCGTAAGAGCAGCCCCTCTCGCTTGCTGAGCATCTGTTTTTCCATAATCCACATCATTTCCTCTCTGTTCCCAAAGGAAATCAAATAGCTTGCCACTGCCGTCATAAAAGTTTTTATTGACACGAACATCATGTGCCGGGAACGGGTCTTTCCTGCCCCATTGATATTGCATACCAAATTCCCTATATGCATCTGCACTATACTGTGATTGGACCCTTTCGTATGCTCCCAACAGATGCGACATCAATTGAACCGTTTTCGGACCATCACCTCCCTGACTCGCAACATCCAAGACTGTCGGATACTTGTCAACAATCCAGATATGCCAGGACCAGAGTGTCGGATTCCCCTTGATCTTTCCAGATTTAATTTCTATCAACACATTTCCCGGAGTCTGCCCTGGCTTGACATAAATATATGATCCCGGACCGGAACCTCCCTGTTCGGACAATTCACTGAGTCCCGCTTTTTCTATATCATTATGTCCGCCAGCCTCTTTAATGTCCGTCCACACGATATTGACTCTCCAATCATCATCTGCATCCAACTTATTCAACATGAAATCCTCTTTGCTACCGGGAAGTCCCTGCTTATCACTTAAAACAGCGTCATGATCCAGAAGCTTTTTGTAATACTCATAGGCAGTATTTACCCGGGAAACAGGAATAAAGATCCCTTGCTTTGCTCCCGCTTTAAGCATATATGTATTCGCTTCAGGCTGCACAATTCCGGAAACCAGCTCCAACTCAAATTCTCTTTCCGGAAAAAGACCATCAGGGGAATAAATCTTGAATTTCGCCTTACCGGAGTAAAGACGCGGAGACGCCATATCGTCAACAGCTATGAAAGGCACAGGTTTTCCCGAAAGGGAAGGATCCTTCTCATAGAAAAGCATAAAGTCTTCTATCACATTACCAGCATTGTTGTCAGACAAAGCCGAAACCAACTCAATTTTGTATTCGCTGTTGGCTTTGACATAATATTGTTTCTGTTTGCCATCCATCAGATAGATACTGCTACTAGATACCAGCAATGACTGATGCAGGAATTTGTCAAAGAAGGGGATGGCATTATATTCCTTCTGCAGGAGGCTGAGTTTCCCCGACGCACTTTTGCCGGTTCCCACATGTGTGACGGTCAAAGTATAAGTGGTATTGAAATTATCGAAATACTCCGTATTTCCTGTAATGTCGGGAGCCGTCACCGTGTACTTCCATATTCCCCCGGCAAGTTGACCCGCTTTCTCTATCTTGAACGGATTGGCAGCTTCAGCATGGAAAACGGGTTCCAAATCATGCGGTTCTGTCTTTACATAGAAAGTAACCCTGGCACCTGCCTCTTCTGCCGTAAGCGTCTGCCCGTCTTTCGTTATCACCTTATCTGCCTGCCCATAGCTCTCGCCATACTGATTGACCTCAATAAACTCCAGCGGCCGGCTGCAGGCCTCGTCCGCAAAAATCTGTAAGGTGACATTGATATCCTTAGACTGTTCAAAGCCAAGAAACCATTTCATACGCCCCGCCTTCACATAAGCGGCTTTCAGCGCATCCTGGGCATCTTCCGGCTTTTCCGGCCACATTCGGGATGCATCCACATGTTCTGTGACCGTAAAGGTCACGGTTTTCTCATCGGTCGGTGCGGTCTTATCTGGATCCGAAGGTTTTATAGAATAACCGATCCATGCAGGCAGTCCCTCTATCGTGAACCCCTCCGGCCAAGAAGTCTGCACTTTTGCCGTTAGGCTGCCTCCCTCCCTATAAAAAGTGAAATGGTCAGCGCTGACTCCCAGCATATATTGCCCGTCATACAATACATCAGACATCATGGACTCATTCCATACCACAACATTATACATGATGTTGGCGGCCGGTCCTTTCCTAGCATCCTCTTCCGTATCGAATCCCGGACCACCTACAGCCTTGATATTCACCAGATAACGGTGATTACGCAACAAGGGAAGGTACTCGTATGTCGCATCAGCCTCGGCTCCAGTACGTTTCAGGTAGTCTATCCGGAAGAAAGTTTCCTTGTCAGGACGGCTCTTATCTGCACCGGTCAGTCCGACAACGATATAAGGACGTTTCAAGTAATTTTCCGTATTATTCTCAGGAAGAGTTTCTCCGTTGGCTCCTTGCGTGGCAGCCGTCGGCGCATTGACCGCCTCCGGAACATATACCTCACGTAACAAGATTTTCTCATCCACTATGGAAGATGTTCTATCAATCTTTCCTGTCACAGCCGGAGCCGGATCAGGAATAGAAGGCTGTTTCGCCTTTCTATTGGCCTCATCCCAGTAAATCCCGTTCTCGAACGGGGAGACCCGTCCCGTCGTATTGGTATTATAAAAAAACACTTTAGTCAGCGTTATCCCTTCAATCCCCCCGGCTTTCTCGTCGAATGTAGAGGCCCCTTCCGACATGTTGCTCAAGTTAAGCCCCACGTCCACACGTGCTACGGCACGGACCAGATAGACAGTTCCAAGTTTGGGAACAGCACCGGCACTGTGATCCACCCTGACCGGGTCCGAGACACCCCACATCGGCAACTCCCCGTCTTTCCATACCCCCTTGTCCGGCATGGAGAAAGTGAAAAGTTGCATGACTTCCTCCCGTGTCTTTCCAGCCAGTCCGTCTGCGTCTGTATCAGCTGACCGGGTGACATTGGCCAGCATCACGAATGTACTGGTATCGCCTGAAGGAGTATTTTTCGCCAACAAGGTCATGGTACCCTTGCCTTTCTTGTCAGCCGGATTACCGGAAGGAATATAGGAGGTCACTTTGGCCTCATATGAAAACTTGTTGTCCTTGTCAAACACAAGTACCCTAATCCTCTCCGCTGCCGTGGAATTCTCCCCCTCCGGTGTAAGGGACCGTGTCAGGGGATTTCGAAGACCAAGTCCTTCGACAGACATGCTGACAGACGTCCAGCCGTCCCTGACAGGCATTTCTATCCCGCCGTTTCCATACTCATCGAAGGGATCACTGCACCCTTGCACGAGAGGGATTCCCATAGATATCGCCAGAAAAGCGACTATCAAAGTGTAATGTTTGATTCTCATATGTATCTATTCTTTAAACTGTTTTTCTTCGTGATGGCATGACTGGTCATACCTCGTTACCAAGGAATAGCCACCTCCGTATCCTTCCATTCGTCCACAACTATGTCATATTCCATGTTTCCGGATCCTTTCAGTGTGGCGAAGACACGGTAAATCGTATTACGCCGGATATTGTAATAACCCTTGTCATTCTCGGAAAGGTCCGGATTATAGAGCTCGATCCTATACTGCTTATCGAGGTTTTCCATCAGATAATCGATAGATAAGACCAAGGCCAGCGCCCCCTCTTTTCCTTTACCATAGACCCCCGGAGCCACATAAATATAATTAGGTGCCTCTCCCGTATATGGAAGCAGTCTCTCTTTACATTTGGCCACAAAAGCGGATTCTCCGGGGCCCTCGTTGGCGCCTTCATGGAAACTGGGCCTTTCCGGTAGCAATAGGGGATCTTCCATATAGTTGACTCCTCTGATATCTGGGTCACCATTCCCAGTGGCGGTGTATTCCCCGACGGAAGGAAGGACGGAATAACCGCTGGTCTCATTGTTCAGAGAGAGTTTCGTCACTCTGGAAAACGGCAATAAAGGAGACAAGTAGTTTCCCCCGTTATCAACCGTAGTAAGAATAAACTCGACACGGGCATGCATACGTTCCAGAAGTATGCAGGGTGAAAGGGTTACTCTATTATTACCGCTCGTATTGTACGGAACGCGGAAGTTGCATTGGCCTACCATGGGAAGGTACTTCCGGTTTTCTCCTTTTAGATCGTCAGATGTGAAAATTTCGGTTTTCTCTGTCAGCCGTTTAGGATCAGGAATTGTATGTTCCTCCCGGATCTTTTTCAATCCAGACTCGCAATTGACCAGTAAAACAAAAGTATAATTACCACCAGTCAGCTCCAGATCCAGGACAATATCGAAATCCCCTGCATTCACCCCACCCATCTCTCTCATCTCAAAACGGTCAATTCCAGTTACATCTGCCAGCGGATTGGCCGTTCCTTGGGGATAATAGAAAAGGACTTTTTCCAAGGAGTTCCCGATGTTCTTGTAAGCAAAAAGGAGGATATGCTTGACAGTTTTCTCGTATTCTTCTGCACCGATATAGTCCTCCTTCCATTCTCCAAATAAATGTGCAGAAGCTTCTGCCGCCCGGGAAGTAACGGCCCCCCTATTCATTTCCGCTACAATCCGGATGGGAACATCTGGAATGGCTTTTTCCATCTCTTCCGCATCAGACGAACATCCGGTCAATTGTACAATCGCTACGCAGACCACCGTCAACAGCCTCATCACAATTCCGTATTTCATTATCTATCGTTTTTTGTTAATAATCTCAAATCCTTTCTGATATCACACGGAGCATTTGTCTTAAACCTATCCTGACATGATATCAGTTTTCCAATTCTATAGGACGGGAAATGACATTCCAATCCAGAACAGTAGCTTGTACCAGCATCCATGTATCCTTCTCATATTTGAGTTTCAGGGTTATGGGAAAATCATGGTCACATTCTAGACTATACGGCGGCTCACCCGCATCTCCCTGGAACATAATGATGTCATCCACCAGATTTGCTGTATAAAGAATCTCCCCGGTTGTCTTATCAATCAGGGATACGAGTGCGTTCCTGCCCTCTTCCAGTTTCATCAGCGTGAAATCCGCTTTCAATGCCCCTCCAGTGTCACGTACGGCTTGGGTTACATACTCAAAGCGTTCGCAAAGAGCGATCTGACCGTTGAAATCATACACACCGTTGTCATCTTCTATCCTGATAACAAATTCCTCGTCCATGAGGAAAGAAGAACCTATAAAGCTGATTGTGAAGTGTATCCGGTATGTCAATTCCCGCATATTGAAAGTCACCCGCTCGTACACACTCCCCATATCCTCTCGGTTCTCCAGCGATACAGAGGCGAGACCGACATACAGCGATCCGGGGACTGAAGTAGTCCGTCTGTCTTTCAGCCGCAGTGCGACCCGCATTTCCCCCTTGGTAGTAACGCCTTCTTGAAAATCTGAAAAATCATAAGACTCTAGGTCACTGCCACCCCATGCGACAAATGTAAGTTTTCCAGTATGCTGTAATGTGGCAGACAAAGAATAATCCGCTGAAAGGAGTACTTTCTTGTCGGAAAATTCGCCTACCAGCACGCCATTGGCATCAAAGGCAAATACCCGGACCTGCCTGATATCTGACGGATAATTGGGAAATTGTTCGCAAGGGGTCTGTCTATAGAACTGGAAATAAACACCTTGCGGACAACTACCCAAGTCATCAAATACCGCAGAATTACATCCTATAAGACAGTAAACCAGCAACATGATAAATGCGATGTAATGTACACTTCTGATTCTCATTTGATATAGTTTATGTTGGGGTTATTTAGCAGTTTGAAACCAAACTGTTTGTTGATTGGAGAAAGAAGAGGAAAAATTCCTCTTCCCTCTCTACAGCTATGTAAGAAATTGTAGGCTGAATTTATCAGCAATCTAATACTAAAATTACTCCAGAACGACATCACGTGAAACGAGGTTCCACTGGAGTACCTTGGCCTCGACACGCATATAGGTCTCTTCTTTCTCGATATCCGGATTTTCTGGATTTGTCGGTTCAGTAGGATCTGTCGGTTTCGGAAGATATGGATCTTTGGGATCGGAAGGATCCCATGGCATGCCCAATCCTTGGAAAGCCTTGATTGTCAACAGATAGGTGTTGTTACGGCGCGTGTCAGCGTTCACAATCGATTTTCCATCAGCTGTAACAGTCTGACGGTTCCACAACGCACGGTATGCACATTTTCCGTTCATGTAAGTATAAGCTCCTTGATCCGGATTTAACTGGCTTTTCTTTGCGGCTTCCTTGCTAGCATAGATAAGACCGTCTTTTTCCCCCCGGAAAAATGTTGTCCCTTTTTGAAAATTAGTCTCTTTGACCAATTTTCCGTCTTCAAGTTTCCATACTTCATTCGGAGTATAAGTGGTATAGACCTTGGCATAGGGCAGACGGTAGTAACCGAAATTCTTGTTTTTAGCAGTGAATGCATCCTTTTTTACGGAATTTTCCAGAAAATAAATGCCTGCTCCTGTTTTAGCTTCAGAGGCGCTTGCTGCAGCATTTTTAGCAGCATACATACCAAGATCATCCTGCTGTGGATTGTCTTTTGACAGAAGATTCCCCAAACGGATTAAATTTTCTTTAGCTGAACCTTCCGGTTCTTTGGCCGTCTCAAAATCGGTATATCCATCAATGGCTGATGCAAAGCCCTCGTAAAGGCCGTCGGCATCTCCAATTGTACGCTTTCCCGCATGGTTACGGAAAAGATATGTCTTTGCGGCACCGTTGATGGCAGTATACGTGATGTCGGTAAGATCAACCTTTCCTTTTCCATCCGCGGTTGTTTCTTTCAATGCGGCATCCTTCGCAACCAGCCCTTGTGCCACGATACGCTCCACATCAAAGGAGAATACATTTTGAGCCTCACTTGTACCCGTTTTGGCAGCATCCTCGGTAATACTGGGAACAATAGTTTTCTGCTCGGCTCTCGAAGTCATGACAAACTTGTTGTCTGTGGCAAGAGCAGCAATATCTTTTACTGCGGTAGCTGTACTACCATATGTCTGATCCGCAGCTGTTGCAATATCGGCGGAAAGGGTACCCTTGTTAAACAACAGTGCCATGGATTGAGGACCGGGATTCGTCTTCCATGGAGCAACCTTGAATGTACCGACTGTTTGCGTTTCCCAAAACTTGCCTGTTTCATCAGCTGCCGTTCCTAACATCCATGTTTGAGGTAGGACATTTGAGAGAAGCTGTAATTCCGTAAGCTTACTCTCTTCCGTTCTTCCTCCATAATCTTCCTGATTGTCATTCACCGCTCTGGTTGAAACATCCTTCATAGCGGAAATATACATTCCTGCAAATGTTGTTCCCTCGCCCGGATTGTTCACCTGAGGGACATCCTCATTATTACAAGCTGTCATGCCCAGACTTAAGGCTGCAACTCCCACTAAAAATAAATTGTTTACTTTCATAACTTAAACTGTTTAGTAAATAAATAATTTAATTATTAATACATTAAATGCTTGCTATTTATCCGTTAATCCTGTCATGGAAAGTCCAGGAGTTTTCATTCCCGGGGCTCCATGTCTTTTTCCAATAATTCCTCCGCCTTCCGCCAGTCTCCTCTCATACTATGGGCAATTGCCATAGGATAAACAGAACGGCTGTCACTCTTTACTGTGTCCAATATCATCAGAGCCTTATCCGCATTCTTTTCATACTTTAAAAGCGCATTGGCATAGTTGAGTGCCGCCAGCGGATCAAGTGCAAACTGTTCATAAGCCTTCTTATATATGTTTACCGGATTTTTTCCCTGTTCGACATACTGTTGCGCCAGCCTGTACATCTCATACTGGCTCAGGCATCCGGGAACGGTAATAAACATTTCCTCCAATTCGTCATCCGTATAGGGACGAACATCAAATCCCATGCGAAAAACGGTACGGCGCAAAGTGGGATAAACTGTGGAAAGCAACTCCGCATAAACCTTTCCCCCATCTAAAGAGCGTATAGCCGCTTCACGGGCCACATCCGTATGATGCCTATTAATAGCGGATAAAATTTCATCCTTATATGCCAAAGAAGATACATTTATAATATTTTCCAAGCCTTTCCAGTCTTCACCCACCCCTTCTATTTCGTATATGGAGGCTTTCTCGAGCTGCGGGTACTTACTCAGTACATAATAAGAAAGCGTATGAGTACGACGTTCCGCCAAATGTTTATTATAACTAAACTCACCTTCCGGAGAAGCGTATCCCATGATATGTACCTCACGAAGCCTAGCCCCTTTGATCCGAAGCCCTTTGGATACAAAATCATCCAGACGGGCTAATTCTTCCTGATTTTTACCAAATCCAAGAAGAAGTTCATGCTGTGCGGATTTGAAAGTGACCTTACAGTCAAATTCTTCTTCATAACATTTTATCTCCACCTTTTCCGGAGTATAAAAAATGTATTTATAGTCTTCCGGGCCAAAAAGGTCTATCCCGGTTACCGGTATATTCAACTGGCTCACACCTTTACCGCACTCGGCACATCCATACACCTCTTCACGAAGAAAAAGATGGCCGGAAGCCATCCAACGTTCAAAAGGCAATGTTTCCCTGACGGAGATTCCAGACTCCCTCAAATCTCTGGAACTGCGAATATCCTTCACAGGAAGTAATGTACCCGGGTTACCACCCAGTCTTTCCTTACGGGCAACAACCTTGTATCTTTTCTTTCCGGAAATACACAAAGGCGAGAGAGCAATCCTGATATTGCCGTCAGAAGATACCAGAGAAGGATAGATATAAACAATTTCCTGTGTTCTCAACCGATTGATGGATTCTACTATATTGAAAGAAACGGTAAACATTTTCCCTTCCGGGCTACGTCCAGTTTTCACATCTGTATATTCCAAACGGGGATTCCCCTTTCTGACAACCTTATCCTCCACCTGTCCTACCACCGGCAAACAGTATACATACCCCAGCACAGAGAGTATTCCTATATAATATTGTATTGGTTTCATTGATTCTGTTTTTAATGTTTATATATGCAAAGCATCATTTATTTAATTATATAGATAATCGAAACGGCAAGCTTTGTAGGTCCCAGATAATCAGCTTTCCCCTTACTATCTTTCTTCCCACAAGAAGTACATCTGAACCTGTCATATTTAACACGCGCATAGCCCAGTCCTAAGGATGCCTCTACACTGAATCTGCTGGACAGTATCCAATGGTAGCCCGTACTGATACCCCCACCGTAAAAATACCCCTCATAACGGTAATCTTTCATTTCTTTGGAGTGGTTTTGAATGATAAAAGGAATATTTATGCCTCCTACATTCATCTGTCCTCCGTGGGCATGAAGACCAAGAAACCAGCCGTTGAATGTTTCACAGGTCCAATATCTTATCTCCGGCTGTACAAGCCAATGGCTCCACTTCCTTGTTTTGTAACCGCCTGCGGTAGCATCACTTTCATAAAAGAAGAAATTCATACCCACTTGGGTATCCAAAGTCCATTTCTTCCCCAGGGAAAACTCTACAGAAAGATTGGGTGTCAGCAGGGCGTCATAGACAAGGTTGTTTTTTAGCACAACCTTCTGTGAGAAAGACTGCAAGCTGAACAGCAGAAAGAAAAAAAAGCATATTTTTTTCATATTGTCGCTGATTGTTTTTATTAAAGAAAATACTTATTTTATGATGTTAACTATAATAGTACAAAGTTAAAAATATGTATTTGTATTTTTATTACGTGTATTGGACAGAGAATTACGTAAAACAGTCTTTTTGTTTATACAAGATAGCCAGGCAGATGTTCCTTTTTAATATTATCATCAATTCGAAAGGAAGTTGTCATTCCACCTTGCGAAGAAAGAAACTTGAGAGTCATCCATTCCAGCGTGATGTTCATCGGCTGTATTTCTCCTTGTCCGGAATCCAGCTGTCTATCAAATCCCTATGCCCATCCATCCACTGGCGTACAGCTCTTGTCTCGGTTCCACGGGTTTCCTCTATGCCCCGCATCAGGGAGCTGATCTCGCTGTCGGAAAGATGGATGTTTCCCAAAAGGGCGGCAGCGAACGGATGTTCCTTACTGAACCCCTTCCTGGCAATAGAATGGATTTGCTCGGCCTCTCCATAAACGTTTTTCGAATCTTCCAGCACCCTCAGGCGAAAGCGGTCAAACATCCAGTGCGGGGTCCATCCGGTCACCACGATCCATTCCTTCTTGTCGATAGCCTTCTTCAGCAATGCCGTCATGGCGGGACCACTGGAGATCATGAGCCTGTAGTCCAGACCGTATTCAGGGATGGCTTTCTCCGTGCATTTCATGATACCGGTACCCGCATCAATTCCCACGATCTCTCCGGAAAACCGTCCGGTATGACCGTCCAGTTCCTCTATTGTATGGACTGGGACATATTCGGGCACCACAAGCCCGATACGGGCACTGTCGTATATCTGCCCGAGGATTTCCAGTTCATCATTGTATTTCCGGAAATAATCGGCATGGGTCACCGGCAGCCAGCTGTCCATGAACACGTCTGTCTTGCCTCTTGCCAACGAAGTGAATATGGGAGCTATGTCCGCATTCAAAAGTTCTATTCTGTATCCTTGCTCCGAGAGAATCTCCTTGGCCAGATAGGTGACCGCTATCCCTTCGGCCCAGTTCGCATAGGCTATACGGATTTTCTTGTCAGAAATGTTTCCGCATGAGAAGAATATCGTGACAGCCAATAAGACTGTAAAAAAAATCGTTCTGTTTCTCATAATCATTCTGTCTTTTATATGTTTTTTACTCCTTTTATTTTCTTCGTGCTATTCCCTGCGTGATCCGGTCAAGCACGATAGCCAGTATCACGACAGCGATCCCCCCTTCGAATCCCATGCCAATCTTCATTTGGGTAATGCCTTTCAATACTATTTCCCCCAAACCTCCGGCTGATATCATGGCGGCTACCACTACCATGGAGAGCGACATCATGATGGTCTGGTTGACACCGGCAAGAATAGTTGGCAACGCCAGCGGTAATTGTACCTTGTAGAGCAGCTGCCAAGAAGTGGCTCCAAAAGACCGGGCGGCCTCCACCACATTTTTCGGCACCTGACGGATACCCAATGCGGTGAGCCTTGCTACCGGAGGCATGGCGAAAATGATCGTGGCAAAGGCTCCCGGCACTGTCCCCAGCCCGAAAAAGAGCACTGCCGGTATCAGATAGACAAAGGCCGGCATAGTCTGCATACAATCAAGTACCGGCAGCATGACTTTGTTGCAACGTCTGCTGCCCGCCATCCAGATCCCCAGAGGGATTCCCAGCAGCAGCGCCATGCCGGTGGAGGAAAGTACCAGAGCCAGGGTCTGCATGGTCTCCTCCCAGAGTCCCATCCCGTAAACGAGTGACAGACCCAAGAGGGTAAACAGGCCTGTACCCCGGCCACTTTTATACCATGCCATAAAGGAGAGGATTGCAATGGGTATATAAAAGGGCATTCCAAGCAGGACATGCAGGATCCAGTCAATGATTCCTTCCACTGCCAGACCCAGCAAGTCAAAAAAAGCCGCTCCGTGTTCAGTCAGCCATTCCACGGCCGATTCGATATATTTTCCTATTTCTATCATAATTCTATTGCATTTTGAATGATTTCATTAATTTCTTTTCTGTCTTTGCCCGTCACCTCAATAATGAGTGACGCGAGCGGTACCATCCCTTCGAACTCCCGTTTCTCATTGACCACCCAAATGGGTGAGTTGGTCTTCGTCATCAGGGGAAGTATGTCCTCCACCACAGTGTCACTTAATACGGAATGTACCTCTTTCTTGATCACAGGGTCTATATTCAGGATATGCTCCTTGCGCAGTCTGAGAAGATCTTCCAGGCGGACCTCGCCTACCAGTATACCATCCGGGTCCACTACAGGCAACACAGTTGTCTTCCGTTCTCTCATCTTCCGGGTCAACACCTCCGGTCCTTCTTTTCCCAACCTTGCCACCATAGGCTTGTCCACCATGATGGCGGCGGCAGTGACAATCCTGCTGCGGTCCACATTTTCCACAAAACACCTCACATACTCATTGGCGGGGGCGGTCAGTATCTCCTCGGAGGTGCCGGTTTGCTGTATCTCCCCATCGCGCATGATAGCGATACGGTCACCCAGCTTGACAGCCTCCTCCAGGTCGTGTGTGATAAATACGATGGTTTTTTTCATTTTTGACTGCAAGGCCAGCAGCTCGTCCTGCATCTGTACCCGTATCAGCGGGTCCAGAGCGGAGAAGGCCTCGTCCATCAGCAGGACTTCCGGATCGTTGGCCAGGGCACGTGCCAATCCTACCCGTTGTTGCATGCCCCCGGACAGTTCGCTGACCTTCAAGTCAGCGTATCCGTCCAGCCCGACCAGACGCATGCTTTCCGCCGCCTTTAGTTCACGTTCCCTCTTCTCCACTCCCTGCAGTTCAAGCCCGAAAGCGATATTCTGCAATACGGTATAATGGGGCAGCAGCCCGAAATGCTGGAATACCATCGCCAGTTCCTTCCGACGCAGGGACCGCAACCGTTCCACTGGCATTCCGGCGATATCCTCACCGTTGATCAGAATCTCACCGGAGGTAGGCCTGTTCAGCCGGTTGATGCATCTGAGCAGGCTTGACTTTCCGCTTCCCGAGAGTCCCATGATCACAAATATCTCACCCTCCCGGACAGAGAGGCTGGCATTGTTCACGGCAATCGTGCATCCGGTTTCCTTCAATATCTCATTTTTACTCTTTCCTTTTTTCAGCATTCTGAAAGCCTTGCTTCTTTCAGAGCCGAAAATCAAATACAAATCCCTGATTTCAATTTTGTTCTTATCCATAATCCTTTAAAAATAATATCCTATATTTATATTGAATCTGACATTCCAGTTGTCTTCCGTCCCTCGGGCGAAAGCTTCATCCCATATATCCCCCAGCCATGCGTGGTTCCTTCCCACGGCATAGTCGATGTAGGCGAAGACCTTTCCCATCGCCAAAGAACACCCCGTCACGTTCTCCAGGCTGTCATTAAACCCGGCAACGCGTTTGTTGAGTAGGCTGAAATCATTGTACAGGCAGATATCGTCCAGAAACAACCTGTTCACGGGAATCCGGTAGGACAATGACACCGTATATATATCCGCCCTGGAAGCGATTCGGTAAGACGATCCGTAAGCCGCCATTGTCACCACATGTCTGTCTTCCCCTGGAGCCCGTACGGGTCTGAGATTATAGTTGGTATACTGCATTTTAAGGTTCCACCGTCGATAGTCGGCTACATAGTGCAGGGCAAAAGCGGTACGGAGTCCCGTCTTCCGTGTGTCCATATTATATAGCCCACCCACCAGTACCGAACCTCCGAGCCGCTGTCTCCACAAGTTTCCGAAATGATATACCACCCGGAAATTGCCCTGATGCGCCTCCTTGTCACGTCCGGCGATGTCATAGGCATAACGGCTGGCGGACAGTTCTGAGTCGCCGCCAGTCCCGGAAAGATCGGCATTCTGGAAATAGGCGAACGACAATTCCCAGCGATCTTTATAGAAGAGGTATTTTATCCCCATGTCCGCATCGTCCTCGAGACCGGCATAATAGTTCAGATTGAAGAAATAATTGTTACCCGTATAAGGCAGGATACCGAAAGGGACCGTTGTCAGGCCTATTTGTAACCGATGTGAATCACTGAAACGATAGCCTATCCAGCCCTCTCTGAGCATCCCGCCTCCCGAGGAGGAAGGATAGAAACGGTAATCCGCCGCTAAATCAAATTTCTTGTAAGAAGCGTTCACGTTCAGACGGAACACGTCGAAGTCGAATTCTCCGCCACGATTCCGGTTTTCAGGTTTCCAGTCCGAGTAATTGTAGTTGAAACGGAGTGCGCCTCCTATCTTCAACATTGGTTTTTCCTGCGCCGCCAAAGGTGAAACGGCGATTATTGCCCCAAAGAATGGCAACAGCAAACTTTCTTTATATCGCATAAAGTCACGTTTTGACAGGGGTATTTGTCCAACACCCCACAATGGTTTATAAAATGATTTTTCTTTAAGCAGGACCTGTGTGATTTTTAAGAGGAGGATGAAAAATATCCGATGCGCAAAAAAGAATTTATGTGCTAAAAAACAGTAAATTAGAGCCTGCTATTTTTGCAAATATATGAAAAACAAATGGATATACCAAATTTTATTCAAATGGAAATTTGGAAAGTTTGTGATAACATAAGCGGAACAGCTGCATTTTTGTTAATATCATTTTACACGAAACAGCTTTAGATATTATATTCTACAGCATTACGGATATTGCTCTGCCTAATAAATGCAGCATATCCTAAAATTTTATTCAAATTAAAAAGTCTTTCTCTAAAATATCTCCTATTTAGATAAATAACCACTAGATTGTTCCTTCAGAGAGAACTATTATAATATGAAGGTATGTCAAATTAAACTGCCCCCCAAAAGTTTTATGTCTAACTTTTGGAGGGCAGCTCATCCATTGTGACACACCTTCATATTAAAAGATAGCGATTCTACAAAAGTATGTAATTCTACCATATCATTCTTTGTCTTTCACGCACCTTATGTATCCTGTGGCATTGTCATCACTTTCATTGTAAACATGAAATTTTCGGACTCCACCTATTTTCTCAAAAGCTTTCAAATACTTTCCATCTTCCGTCCATGTCGAGACAAAGAACCTATTGACACCATCCGCCAAAGTTTTTGTATCGTAAGTGTCAGCTATCAATTGCATTTCCCGCACTGTAGGCATCCTCCAATGTTTTACTCCTTTCTCTGTATAATTCTCACACGGACTTGTACCTTGCTGCAGCATCTTTTTAAGTTCACCCATCGTGTAGGGGCCCAGGTTCTTTTCTGAGACATAAAAACTCCGGTAGGGTAATGAAACATCATCCTTAAAATAATGCTTTGGGATTTCTCCATGCTCGACAAATTGTCCCGGCAAACGCATGGTCTTATTGTTCAGATTATTGTTGTATACATATGCAGGTGAGGAAGCTGTGGCTGGTATATTATTGGAAATTGTGTGCATCCCCTGATCATCGTAATGCGCACCGGGAATCTGTCCCAACGAGCGTACGCACCGCAAATTATAGCCATTTTTCTTATCTCCTCCTGAAGCAGGATTCCAGTCAGCCCCGATACTGAACCCTTCCTCGCTCCATAAGAAATAGGGAAACCTCCCATTGTTTATGTTTCCCGGTGAGGAACTGACATACCACCGGTGCTGCCTTATTCCCGAATGATCATCTTCCTGATACAGACGGACGCTTTCCGGCAGCCCCTTGTCCCCCAAGGCAAGGTCTATCAACTGTATGGCACTGGGAACATACCAGCGCACCTCATCCAGGTCGATTTTGCCATTACGGTTTAGATCCCTGTTGCGATAAAGGCAGGCATAGAAAGGGTTCCTTTTTTTATCATTGGGGGCATACAGCTGGTCGTTCCAGTTTCCCCCGTGTAGGTCTGCCCAATTGCCAAAATTTCCGTTATTATGATAACTGAAACAGTTGCTCCATCCGGCAAAGTATCTCCATTCTTCATTGGAAATATTGAATTCCGGTAAAAGAGCATTTCCTGTCTCGTTGACAGATTCCGTACCGAATGCGTAATAGGGCTCGGCCTCTCTGGAATCATAGACGGTATATATGGGATTCTGCCGAACCGAGAATAATGGTTGGTCATAATAGACAGACTGGCCGTCAACACTTGTTCTTTTCTGAAGAGCGATTGTCAGTTCTCGGGGGAATGTGTTAACGAATTTGCTCCAATGAACAGGTGAACCAGTCAAAGGGTCAGTTTCATAAAAATATTCATCAAAATATACCGTAATATATGCTTCGTGCCTGTCGTATGAGAATATTGTCTCGGATTCACTGTAACGGTTTGGGTAGTTTTGTAGAAGCCATAACCAGTTCTTTTGCAGGATATCCAATATTTCTTTCAGGGACTTTATCGGATTTCCGACACCATTCGCCGGATACCTGTTCAGTTGGTCTTGTGTTCCCGCATAATAATATTTCTTTCCAAACCAGGTGGCCATAGAATTGCACCTGAATGTAACCCAGGAACACAATTTTTCATATTTAGGGTTTTGTTTCAAATCCTCCAATGAAAACCTCTCAGTCCCGAACGGTGTCTTCACTATGCAAGTGATACCTTGGAGATTCATTTCTCCGAATTCCTGCTCAGTCAATTTCAGCAGACGTTGCTCATAGTGTGCATCGATCTCCCATTGGTTCTGCACTTCCGTAACAGCACCCTCCGTTCCCGGATGCCTTTCCGAGTCCGGATTACCTTCAGGATCCTTCCTTACTGCTTCCACATAGATGTCATTCACCCCTCTCACCCTGATATTATAGATATAGTGCGTGTTGCGTTCTATCTTATAATCATTGACGGGATCTGTATTGTCAGTATATCCCAATGGGATAGTATATTTGACATTTCCTGCAACCATCGTTGGCTCTCCCTCTTTTCGAGGCCCGTTGTATTCCCCCTCAATGACCACATAGGTTACCTGTTCCGGAGCATTCATGAATTCCCCGTTAGTCTTTTGGTAATCATTTCCAGTTTTCTTACGTAATGCACGCTTCCTGTATCCACGGTCCCCCGATTCCGTTATTTTAGATTGGGGCTCCAAAAGGCTTTCCAGTTGATAGAAAGTAAACCTGTCACCATATCCGGTACCTGCGAATTTCTGATCTTTTTCCATAAAGTAATCCCTTTGCTCCAAAGAAGACGTACTTGCCGGTCTGAGTAGATAGGTTTTGGATGGTATATTGATCACGTGCCAGACAGTGGGAATAAAACCGGGACTGTCAATTATTCTAAACTCCACTTTTGCCATCAGCCTGTGCAGGGGAATGGTGACGGCATTGGCTCCACCTGTGTTGTTCAATGTGATATCCGTCACATCTGTACACATGAGAAAAAGCTCGTCTTCCGATAATGCTCCGGTCTCTTTGTCCGATGCCAGAAATGCGGTCCACTGCTGCAAGTCCTCTAGAGTATTGATGGCATCAAGCTCTTCCTTGGTAATTCTTATTCGCTGTTTTACATCTGAGACATCAGCCCTTATATTGGCGAGAGCCACCACTTTCTTATTTCCGGCCGTCATGTCTGACAACCTTACCTTATATCCTTCATCAGTCTTAACCAATTGGTCTCCGGTACAATATACGCTTGCCTCTTTATTGCCATTTTCCGCATTAAAGAGAAACATGTACAAGTTCTCCACTTTCTGTTCCTGAGCTGGAGTCGCCCCTGAACGTGTCTGAATGACAGTATGTCCAGATACTGAAAAGGTCAGATATCCGGTATCTCCCTTCACAAAATCACCCGTATTTTCGTCCTCACAACCGGAAAGGACGGAAACCACCCCGAGCATCCCCGGAATTGAGAGACATATGATGAAAATATGCAGGAGTGAGAACTTATATTGCTTGATAGATTTCATTGTCATCGTTTTCATAAGCCATAAATAACTTTATTGAAAGTCGGGAATATTCGTTTCTCTCGTCTTCCAAGGTTCGATTCTATAAATAAGATCCTGCTCAATGCTTGCAGGAAGGATGAGGAAAACGCGGTAATCCCTATTAGGGTAGATGGCACCGTCATATTTCAGGCCATTGCCTTTCTCTCCTATGTCAATGAGATACTCCCGAATTTTTACTGGTTGCGCTTCCCCCTCGTAATAACCTATTTTAAGAAGCAGTTTTGGATGGGGCAGTTTCGCCTGCCATGCGTTCTCCCGTGGCAGATAAGGAGCAAGGTACTGTGGAAATACCAGTTCATAACCTTCCTGCCTTAAAATGGCATCATAATCAATACCGCCTGAAGGACCGCTTTTCACAGGTGCCTGCCGGATGGCTCTTTCAGAGGAAGGATAAGCATAGTTATACCCGTAAGAATACGAGCCCGCCTTTTCTGCCAAAACACCTTTTAAAGCACTTTGTCCCAAGCCTGCTTCTGCATCGTCCTCACGGAAGGAAGGTGATGTAACAACGGGAAAATACAGGAATGCGACCGCCTCCAGGCAGGCTTTCCCCTTGTGGTCGGAAGTGGACGCGATGAAAAACTTGAATCTTGGAAAGTCCCTGTATAATGGAATGGCAAGCGATTGGGACGGAATATCTTTAGAGACGGGAATCACCGTAGCGGTCAGTTTCCCTGAGACTGTAAACAGGGGGGCCTTGTTACCGATACCCAAAATAGGATTGGTCCACGGGTTGCTGTTCAGGTTATACCAGAACACATCCTTTCCGGAGTTTCCGGTACCGGAAGCGCCGTTGTAGTATGCTTCTGAAGGGATTGTATAAGTATCGCCTGATTTTTCAAAGAAAACCGGAAAACCGGCATTCCGGAAATCATCCATTTGTACATCCTGCTGGAAAATAGAGTGAAAGTCCCACGGCATTCGGGGGTGCAAGGTGCCGGCAGAGGTATAATAAGGAATCTCGGGAGAGCCGGGAAACTGGTTGGAGACATACAGGGCATAAAAGTCTGTTTCACCTGCCGGAATGCGGACTTTGGTCCTGTAAGTTCCGTTTCCTTCCGGAATGAACGGAGTCAGCTTGCTGTAAACATATCTTTGCTGCTCCCGACTGTATATCATCAGCGCCACGCTCGGAGTAGATCCTTCTTGCGGGAACAACTCGCCGTTGATAAACCACTTGTCCGAACTGTCATGCAAGAATCCCCCGGCAGAAATAGCACGTGTATCCAGACTCAAGCTGACGGTTGCCATGCCGTCATCAGACATGACCGGATTCTCAGCAGACCGTTCGCATGAACAAAACAAAGACAGGATAAGAACCGGTACAACCGCACGGCGGTACGTCTGTCTTGTTAATTTCTTATATAAGTTATACATTTTCATTCTATTCAATAGGTTATCGGAACAACATCGACAGACTCCCAAGGTTTCACGCTTATGCTTAGAGAATACGGATTTTGTCGGAAAAACAACGGCAGCACAGCCTCCTGTCGTCCTGTTATGCATATCCGGTCATGATACTGCGCGATATATTGCGCCACGTCCACGGTACAAAGAGTGTCTTCTCCTTTCATTAACCGGATTGCTATCGGATCACCATCATCGAAACGCAAGGTATTGAAGTCCAGAATAAAACAGCCTTTCTCTTTCACAGCAATAAAGGGAATGTCAAAAGAAGTGATACCACTCCTTTTCCCGGAAAAAGAAAGGCGGGAAGTCAGAGGTTCCATAACCAGATGAAAGCCTTTCCCGTTGTTCTGTCCAAACCAAAGTCCGGCATCCTCCTCTGTATCAGGAAGTACCACCGCATGAATTTGTACATGCTGAGAATAAAGTTTTAACACATCGTGGGAATCATGCATGGCTTTCGAGGTTATGATGGTCTCACCCAGGTACAGTTTGTCGAATGTTCCTACAGCATGCCCGTCCTTTTCTGACAGTTCGGGACGGGATATGGACGCTGTCTGATAATTGCTGTCTTTATTTATGAGAGTTTCCTCCAAAGCATTGCCCACAGCCACCACCTTGTAACTCCCCTCGGGAAGCCTGACTTCTAAATTGGAAAATATCCGTTCTCTCTCCAAATGATGCTTTTCTACAAGTGCTCCACTTCCAGCATCAAAAATAAAGACCTCGATACCATCCACATATTCCTGTAGATGTTCCCTGTTGTCATCTGCCTGATAGGAGAAAGTTACTGTATTGCCAAAGCACCCGTCCAAATTATCATAGACTCTGTTGCAGGCCATCAGAAGATATAACGTGCCCATCAGCCCCAACCACGTGGATATGTATCTTATGTTCATAATTTATGGTAATGGTTATAAAACGAAACAACAACCTTCCACATGTGGAGATCATATGCTTCCTGTATTCTGATAAAAAATGGAGGGGACAGGCTACCCCCTCCCGAAAAATGCCGGGGATTCCGCTTTTATTAGAAAAGACAAAAATCCTGTCTGGCAAACTGTCTGCAAATATCTACCTGTTAGTCAAGGATAGGGAAAACATTTACTGCTGTCCACGGTTCAACCTCTACACGTACGATAACATTCACATTTTCATCAACAAAATCATCTCCACCTTGAGGATCAGGAGCTACACCTTCAGGGATGGTGGGATCTACATCTACCAGAATACCATTATTATTATTCACTTTGGACAAATCAATATTCAATAATTTTCCAGCCTTGTTCTTAGTGGCGTCCAATGCGGTTGCCTGGCCTTCAGTGCCCGTATAGGCATTGATGTTAAGGAAACGACGATTAGCGCTTACTTTCCCGCCTTCTTTAAAGATAAAGTGCAAAGTCGGTGCATTCCCATTTTTACCATAATCGGTTACCTTGTCTGTAAAAAAGTTGAAAGCGGCTGCTTTTTGCCCTTTAAAATCAAAACCGTTTGTATTGTAATAGGATGCAGCTGAAGACAAATCTGTTTTTCCATCCGGCATGAATGTTCCATCTGCAAATTTATATCTATTACCGGCATAAGTTTTGGCGTACATTAACGTATTTGAGGTTTGATCCAAAACATGAAATTTGTCATAGAAGCGGTTCATCACTATACCGGTGTTCTCTGCGGTAACGTCTACAACTTGAAAATATTTGTCCCACTCTGTCTTTTGGGGAGATTTTCCGGTTTTCTGATCGTATTTGCCAACAGCTGCTACAAAAGCTGCCAATGCGTCACCGGGTTGCTTTCCGGTGTTTTTTTGCAACCAATCCTTTTGCCATTGTTCTGCTGCCTGCTGGCCATCCTGCTTCCATTCAATTTTACTAAATTTCGTACCGAGTACCTGAAAACGGTTCATGTTACCTTTTAAAATAAACTCGGCGACTTTAACCGTTCTTTGATCATCCTGAGGATCTACCCCATACGGTTCTTGACCTGCCGGAGACAGAGGTTTTGTTTCTGCATAAATGACGTCACCAATTAGTGATTTAAGCTCATAATCTGCAACTTGAGCAACCGGTGTCTTTTCAGTTGCGATGTGACCTTGTGGGTTGCAGATAACCAAAGCTCTCTGTGTCTTTTTATCTACATTTTTAAATTTGTATCCACCCGGATTTGCTTGAGAAGAAACAGCTGTTGTATTAACCAGCTTGGACCAGTTTGCGTCATTCTTTACAAACTCTTCAGCTACGGTTATATTTCCCTCATGGTCTATCAGATAGACATGTACCTTTTCCAAACTGGCGGCAGCCTGGTCCTCCACTTTATCCTGCAAATCCCCCATGGCTGCACGGGTGCCCACCTGAATGGTGTTAAGTGACACTATTACATCTACGGGTTGGTTGCCCGTCTCCAATGTGGGATTGTCTTCATTGTTACATGCTGCAAACAACATCAGGGAGGCTGCAGCGAAATACTTCATTACTTTCATAATTGCATTTAATTTTAATTAATACTAATTTTAAGTTATGACTAAAATCGTCCTTTCATTTTTGTATTGAACCAGACAGACGTTTTGCATGGATATTGCCCTTTTCAAGGGCTTCCTTAAGGATTTGTTCCGCTTGCTGCCAGTCACCCTTCATGTTATGGGCTATTGCCATAGGAAAGAGAGCACGGCTGTCATATCTTATCGGTTCAAGTACCCGTAATGCCCCATCCGCGTCCCTGTTATATTTCAGTAGCGCATTGGCATAGTTCAAAGCTGCCACGACATCCCCGGGAAACTGCTCATATGCTTTTTTATACACAGGGACAGGGACCTTTCCCTTGGAAGCGTACATTTCAGCAAGCAGGAACATTTCATGCAGACTCATACAGTCTGGTTTCATTTCAAAGATATCGGGAAGTTCCTCCATAGTATAGGGCCTTATATCAAAGCTCAGGCTGAAAGTGGTCCGTCTCAGTCCGGGGTAGAAATCCTTTAACAGTGTATCGTAAATTTTTCCATCATCCAATTTTCGGATAGCAGACTCACGTTCGACATCGTTCCGATAGCGGTCAATAATGGACAGTAGTTCTTCCTTATAAGGCAAGGAAGAGGACATTATGATATTTCTCAGTCCTTCCCAATCTTCCCCGACACCCTCCGGGATATAAACCGGCACTTTCTTCAGTGAAGGATACCTGCAGTAAACATACTCTGAGAGGGTCCGGGTCCGTCTTTGTGCCAAGGCTCTATTATAGTCGAATTCTCCTTCAGGAGATGCATAACCTTTTATGTGCACTGTTTTCAGGATCGCACCTTTGATGTTCAGGTTTTCCGAGATGAATTTTTCCAGCCTGATGAGTTCCTGACTATTATCTGCAAACTGTTTTTGCAGGTCATGGCGTGCCACGGGGAAAGTCACCTTACAGTCGAAGGAATCCTCGTAGCACTTAACCAATACTTTTTCCGGTTCTATAAAATTGTAGACATAGTCTTTCTCTGTAAAAAGTGGAATGTTGGCTCTCAATGCCAAAACCTCATGCTTTCTGACACCACACTCGGCACACCCATATGACCGCTCCCTTACAACGAGCCGTCCGTCTGCCATCCATCTCTCAAAAGGAATGTTCTTTTTGAATAATAAGGGGATTTCTCCCAGTTTTTCGAAAGAGATCACTTTCCCACAAGCTGCCTCGTCCCCGGTCAGGTTATGCAATGCCTTTCGGCGATTGATTACCTTGTATCTTTTCTTTCCGGCTATACAGATAGGATCCAAAAGTACACTGTCTTTGCCATCCGCAGACACATAAACCGGAGAGATGCAAATGATTTCCTGCTTTTTCTGTTTAACCAAAGGAACAATGCTGAGAATTATATCTATCTTATTTCCGCTTGTGCTACGCTCTACACGACTTTTGGAGTAATCCCAGCCCGACCTATTAACAGCCGGAAAGGCCTCCTGTGCCTGATTCAAGGCAGGGAACCAAATCAGGCACCCCATAATAAATTGTTTTTTATAATATTGTAATAATTTCATTGATATAGTTTTTATATTTTGAAATACAGGAAAGGGAACGATATGTGAACAGCTACTTTAACAGGTAGATAATGGAAATAGCAGCCTTGGTGGGGCCAATGTAATCCGAGCTACCCATGCCCAGCTTCTTACCACAGGTGGTACACTTGTACTTGTCATAGCGGGCGTGTATATAACCGACACCTAACGAGGCCTCCATATTGAAACGGCTGGAGATTATCCATTGGTAGCCAGCACTCAACCCGCCCCCCAGAAAATATCCCTCGTAACGATGCTTGCTCATCTTTCCATCCCCATTCTGCAGGACAAATGGGATATTAACACCTCCAACGTTCATTTGCCCCCCATGCATGTGAACTCCGAAGAACCAGCCGTTGAAGACATCGCATGTCCAGTAGCGAAGCTCGGGCTGAACCAGCCAATGACTGATTTTTTTCGTCCTGTAATGGGAGGAGGTAGCATCCTGAGTGTAGAAAAAGAAGTTCATCCCGACCTGGGTGTCCAATGTCCATTTCCGGCCTATTGAGAGCTCAAGGGAGAGATTGGGAGTTTTCAAGGCGTCATAAGCCAAATTGTTCTTAAGGGCCACTTTCTGAGAAAAGCCCTCCACTGAACAACATAAAAAAACAAGAAGAAAAAAATACTTCATAATACCATTACTTTTACTTTATTAGTCAACATTATCCGGCATAAAAATGAATGCGGGAACCCTCCCGTCCGCAATTGTCTTTTTCATGACCTCAACTTTATCTCTTTAATTATACATTCTCACTATTTCCACTCTCTCCCATAGAGAGTGGAAAATATGAAGCAACAAGCAAACGGGATACGTATATAGGTACCTAAGGGTGTCCGGAGTGAAAGCGAAAATGATTATTTACTATATAACTATTTGAATGTTAATGCATAGTCTTTACATTCGAGTTTAAAAGCAGAAACAATGAAGCTATTTTACTTGACGGAACACACATCGTGTTATAATTACTTCAAATTTATAGAGGAAGGATTCCGGTACTATAAATTTGACACGGGGTTGAATCATGAGGAAAAACTGACAAAAGATTGTATCCTGTTTGTTGTGAAAGGAAGTTTATGTATTTCGTATAGAGGACACGAAATGCTTGTCCGAGAAGGAAAAATGATCTTTTTTTGTCGTGACAGTCTCTTTAACACATATTCATTGGAACCGTGTGAAGTCGTGGCGGCTATATTTGAGGGCGGGATATGGCCATGCCAAAAGGCTTCTTTCTCTGAGTTGTATCACCTGAAAGATATAGTTGAATATAGCATGGAACCTCTTGAAATAAGAGACCGGCTACATAAATTTCTTGGACTTCTGATATGCTATTTGGAAGACGGAGCGAACTGTATTCATTTCCATGAAACTAAACTCAGGGAACTTTTTTGGAATATTCGTTTTTATTATTCCAGGCAGGAACTGGCTCTTTTTTTCTATACTATTATAGGCCGGTCGCAGGATTTCAAGAATAAAGTTTTAAACAGTTGTGGAAAATGTAGGACAGTGAAAGATATGGCGTCAACCTGCAGTATGTCTTTGTCCGCCTTTAAAAGACAGTTCATGTTGGAATTTGGGGAAGCCCCGACTGCATGGATGCAGAAACAGCTGTTGGGGGAAATAAAGTACAAACTTTCAGTTACAGATCTACCGTTGGGGACCATCGCCAATGAACTGGAGTTCTCCTCCCTTGCGTATTTCTCCAAATATTGTAAAAGATGTCTCGGATATTCTCCCACAGAGTTAAGACAGAGGATGAAAAGCGGACAAAAAAACGCTAGAAAAGAACGGGAAGAATGAATTTGCAAAATATAGAGCCAAAAAGGAAACAACAGTCTGAAGCTACTTACCTAACTTTGCAACGCTTTCATGAAAGGTAAAAAATGCACCATTTTTATGTATGCCATAAGTGTTGCTTCATATTTTCCACTCTCTATGGGAGAGAGTGAAGATGTGAAAGCAAATATATGGATTTTTTCATAAATAATGCATCATAAATAAAATAAATATAAACTTGTCATACAATAATCTCAGCTATTTGATTATTGACCTCATCAAGTACGGAACGGTCCAGATCCTTCAGATAGATACGGGTCGTCTCCTCCGACATATGCCCCAGGCATTCTCCTATAATATGGACTGGAATACCGTGTTCTTTGGCTATAGTGGCCCATGAGTGGCGCGCGGCATGGAGTCGTAATGGAGTTGACAGTCCAAGAGAGCAGGAGATTTTCTTTAAGGCATAACGGATCTTGTGATAGGCATTTTTATATCCTGCATATGGCTCTTGCTCTTCTGTAAATAAAGGAAAGACATATTCTCCCACGACATGTTCGTATCTGGTCAGAATCCGAATGATTTGCCGGTTCATCCCAACTCGCATCAACTGTCCGGTTTTATGGCGTCGATAACAAATTTCGTCTGGAAAAAGATCTGCTTTTTTCAGTAGTGCAATATCAACGAATGACATTCCGCGAGTATAAAAACTGAACATGAAGATATCCCGTGCAAGAGATGCCGTACTTCCCTCCTCCAGTTCCAGTCTGGATACTTTTTTAATTACCTCCGTTTCCAGACACCGTTTGATGGTTTTCTCAGTTTTAAAATGTACCTCACGAAACGGGGAAGGCAGTTCCAACCCCATCTCCCGGCAACCTTTCCGGTAGAGAGCCTTGATGTTATGCAGGTAAAAACAGATCGTATTCTCACATACTCCCGAAGCGAGCAATTGTTTGTGATACCTGGTGATCACCTGGGATGAGAGTTTGTTGAATGGAAAATCTCTGCTGCCTAAAATTTTTTTCATCGAGCTCAGGCTGGAATTGTATGCGCGTGCCGTTCCCTCATGCCCACTTTGGCGAAGCTCCCTTATTTTATCGGAAGTATAGGAATAAAAGCCAGTGTCATGTGTCAGCAAGCCATAAGTCTTGAATACATCCTCTATCTCGTAAATACGTAATTTCTTTTCTGTCATAGAAACAGACTTTAACAATGTTCTTGAGATCCCCTCACATTTACTATTGATTCTTCTGATAAGTTCCGGGTCGCTTTTTCCATCGTTAATGACGCGTCCCATGGTCGGGTCAAACAGGCTTTCCGCAATGCTGAAGCCTGTATAAACAACTTTTTTCTTTCTTTTGTGAAGCACCTGTACGACCAACGGGAATCTGCCGTTTTGAGTTCTTCTTCCTTTTACTAACACTGTTTTAACTGTTGCCATAAGTCTTAAAATATTAAATGTTATCTTCTTGTCTCACCTGTTTTCAGCAAGGAGGCTACAAATTTATATACATCAATGATATTAAACTAGGAAAGTTTATTCATCCTGTCGGAATCATTGGAAAGATGACAAGTTACAGTCTGTGAAAGGTTCTGTTGTCTTCTCCTGAAAAGAGGCATATGCTGAACAGTACCCCATAACTTACCAATCAGACATGACATATCCGAATCCACATTTTGGGGTGTTCAGAAACAGTTTCTGTTTCCTCTGCGGGGAAACTCTTGCTTGACTTTGCAAATATGGTTTATATCTTCTATACTTTAATGGATAATGCTCCGAATATCATATAGAATGCCGAAACGTTTTCAGGTATACCGGGGAATAGCCATTGGTGGATATTATGGACAATAAACTTACGGTTAAAGATTCCCGATAATCAATAGCACCATGTATGCCATTTTACCGAGATAATTATCAAAAGAATATACCGTCTATATATGATAACAGACAATATGTTTTATATTTAAGACAAAATACATATAATCTTGTTTTTACTATATGTTTTTTAGAATTATTTAATTATGTTCGTACCAGTTATTAAATTTTAAAGCAACAGTCCTTAAAAATATGAAAACTCTCGATTTTTATTAAAAGCCGGTTTGTATGCCGGGCTGTATCACTAATCCTCTGTTGACATTTACAGTTCCGATACATTTATCTGTATCACAGTACTCACTTAAATATTAATACTTATGAAACAAAAACTAATCTTGTTTGTTTCCTTCCTTTTTTGGGGAATAGGAGTGGCATTCTCCCAAATAAAGGTGACGGGAATTGTTGTTGACGAACAGGATGAGCCCGTTATCGGTGCGACCATCCAAATCAAGGGAGACAAATCAAAAGGGACCATTACTGACATTGATGGGAAGTTTAAAATCTCGGCACCACAAAATGCACAGCTGGTAGTTTCTTTTGTCGGCATGCAAAGTGAGGAGGTAAAGGTTGCCCCAACAATGAAGATTACCTTGCATGCCAGTTCCGAGATGCTTGAGGAAGTGGTGGTCACCGGTATGGTTGCTACAGACAAACGGTTATTTACCGGTGCGGCAGATAAACTCTCCGCTTCAGATGTCAAAATCGACGGCATGGCCGACATTAGCAGGGGGCTGGAGGGGCGTTCTGCCGGTGTGTCCATCCAGAATATTTCGGGCACCTTTGGTACAGCACCCAAAATCCGTGTGCGTGGAGCTACTTCCATTTATGGGAATTCCAAACCGTTATGGGTGGTAGATGGTGTCATTCAGGATAATGTGGTTGATGTCGGTGCGGATGATCTTTCTTCCGGTGATGCCGTTACCCTGATCAGTTCGGCCATAGCAGGGCTGAATCCCGACGACATAGAAAGCTTCCAGATTCTGAAAGACGGATCCGCCACATCCATTTATGGGGCTAAAGCCATGGCTGGAGTAATTGTGATCACAACCAAGAAAGGCAGGCAGGGAAACAGTAGCTTTTCCTACACCGGAGAATTCACGACCCGGTTGAAACCCAATTACCGGACTTTCAATATCATGAACTCTCAGGACCAGATGGGCATCTATCAGGAACTTCAGGAGAAAGGATGGCTGAATTTTGCATCCGTATACAGGGCCAGCAGCAGCGGTGTCTATGGAAAGATGTACCAGCTTACCCACTTTTACAATCCTGTGACGGGACAGTTCGGGCTTTCCAATACTCCGGAAGCGAGAGCTGCCTATTTGCGGCAGGCTGAGTTCAGAAATACGGACTGGTTTGATCTGCTTTTCAGCAATTCACTGATGATGAACCATTCCGTCAGCATGGCCACAGGAAGTGAGAAGTCCTCATCCTACATCTCATTGAGTGTGATGAATGATCCGGGCTGGATGAAACAGAGCAAGGTGTCACGGTATACAGCAAATTTGAACAATACATATAACATAACAAAGCAACTCTCATTCACGGGAATCGCCAATGCCTCTTACCGCAGGCAGCAGGCCCCGGGAACATTGGGGCAAAGCAGTGATGCCGTTTCTGGTGAGGTGTCCCGTTCTTTTGACATCAATCCTTATTCATATGCCCTGAATACTTCCCGCACGCTGGATCCAAAACTTAATTATATGCGCAATTATGCGGACTTTAATATCTTTAATGAACTGGAAAATAATAATATTTCCTTGAATATCGTTGATTTAAAATTCCAGGGAGAATTCAAATGGAAGCACAAGACAGGAATCCAAGTCAGTTTTCTCGGTGCATTGAAGTATTCCTCCGTATCGCAGAACCACCAGATAAAGGATATGTCCAATCAGGCTCTTGCATACCGTGCCATGGGGGATGCCACTATTATAAATGCCAACTCATGGCTTTACAAAGATCCGGAGAAACCGAATACTTTGCCACAGAGTGTTCTTCCCAAGGGAGGCTTTTACAATAAGAACGAGTATAAAATGCTCAGTTATGACTTCCGTCTGGCGGCTACCTATAACCGGGAGTTTAATGAAACCCATATTCTGAATTCCTATGCGGGAGCTGAAGTGAATTCTCAGGAACGCAGCAGTGACTGGTCCGAAGGCTGGGGAATGCAGTATGACAACGGTGAACTTCCATTTTTTGATTATCTGGCCTTCAAAAGAATGCGGGAACGTAACACGAATTATTATGGTGTGAGCAATACGGTCAACCGTCAGATCGCATTTTTTGCTACAGGAACCTATTCATACAAGAGAAGATACACGTTGACCGGTACGTTGCGTTATGAAGGCAGCAACCGTCTGGGTAAGGCCCGTTCCGCACGCTGGTTGCCTACATGGAATGTGGCGGCAGCCTGGAACATGCACGAGGAAGAGTTTTTTAAGAAACTGCAACCTGCTTTCTCGTACCTGACCCTGAAAGCCTCTTATTCGCTTACTGCCGATGCCGGTCCTACTTGGGTGACAAACTCACGCGTTGTCATCAACAGTTACAATCCATGGCGTCCTTCTGCCGGTGTGGCAGAGTCCGGCTTGAGAATATCCGATTTGGAAAACTCATCCCTTACCTATGAGAAAAAACACGAATTGAATATAGGCGTGGATATGGGATTCTTGGATAACCGTATAAATCTGGCAGCCGACTGGTATAAGAGAAACAATTTTGACCTTATAGGGTGGACCAGTACACAAGGCGCAGGAGGACAGGTCAACCGTATGGGGAATGTGGCTTCCATGAAATCACACGGTTTTGAATTTACCCTTTCTACCAAGAATATAAAAAACAAGGGGTTCGAGTGGAGTACCGATCTGATTTTCGGCTTGAGCAAGACGGAGGTGACGGAACTCAACACCCGCTCCTTCATGTTTGCTCTCATCTCAGGAAGCGGGTTCACACGGGAAGGGTATCCGCACAGGGGGCTGTTTTCCATTCCGTTTGTAGGGCTGGATGAACAAGGCTTCCCTATATTTGAAATTTCCGATAAGAACAATCGGAAGGTGTTGGTGGATAAGAACAATTATGGCACGTTGAATTTCCAGGAGATGGAACATTTGGATTTCCTCAAGTATGAAGGCCCCACCGATCCTACTATTACGGGAAGCTTTGGAAATATATTTTCAATTAAAAATTGGAAATTGAATGTGTTCGTTACTTACTCTGCAGGAAACAAAGTGAGGTTGGATCCTGTCTTTAGGAGTACATACAATGATCTTGATGCGACTCCAAAGGATTTTAAAAACCGTTGGAGGGTTCCAGGTGATGAGAAGAGGACAAATGTTCCTGTCATCTCTGCCCGCAGGCATCACCAGTTGTACTCCAACCTGAACTTAGGGTACAATGCCTACAACTACTCGACAGTCCGTGTTGCCGACGGTGGATTTGTCAGAATGAAGGAAATCTCTCTGACCTACTCCCTGCCGGGTTCTCTGCTTGAAGGAAAATTGTTGAAGTCCGCTTCCATAAAGGTTCAGGCTACCAATCTGTTCCTGATTTATTCTGACAAGAAGCTTAACGGCCAGGATCCTGAATTTTTCCGTTCGGGAGGAGTGTCGGCTCCCGTTCCCAAGCAGTTTACCTGTACGCTGCGTTTGGGATTCTAAAACATAAGAAAAACAAGTATTGATTTAAAAATCGATTTTCAAATGAGAAAAGTATATTATATGGTTTGTATGCTCGCCGCATTGTCTGTCATAATTTCCTGTGACGATTTTTTGGACAAGATGCCTGATAAGCGGGCCGAGATCAACAGCAATCAGAAGATCAGTGAACTTTTGGTATCGGCCTATCCCAATGTCGATCCGATGATGATTTATGAACATCGTACAGATAATGTGATGGATAACGGCCGCAGGTTTGGAGAACCGGAACGTATGATTGTCGAGAATTATTTTTGGGAAGACATCAGTGAGACGGATTGGGATGCCCCCGAAGCGTTGTGGAACAGTTGTTACGGTGCGATTGCAGCAGCCAACCAGGCCTTGGATGCTATCAGGAAACTCGGACCTGACCTAGGGAATGGCCCGCAAAGGGGAGAGGCTCTTTTATGCAGGGCTTATGCTCACTTCTTGTTGGTCAACACATTCTGTCAGCCGTATTGTAAAAGTTCTGCAAGTTCTGATATGGGAATTCCTTATGTGGAAGAGCCTGAGACAGTTATCGGAAAACAGTATGACAGAGGAACGGTCGCTTCCGTATATGAAAAGATTGCCCGTGATATAGAAGAAGGCTTTCCTTTGATTAATGACAACTCTTATGCGGTTCCTCTCTATCATTTCAACAAAAGGGCCGCAGCGGCTTTTGCATGTCGTTTTTATCTGTTTTATGGCAAACATGAACAGGCTTTGTCATATGCTGGAGCTGCTATTGATGAGGATCCTTCCTCTTCTCTGCGAAACTTGAAAAGTTATACAATACTGACACAATCGGGTGAATGGCGCGACAGGTTTATCAGCAAGGATGAGCCGGCCAACCTGCTTTTGGTAGCATTGCGGTCCAGATGGGGACGAAACTATACAACCCAACGGTACGGAAACTCCGACAATATAGTGAATCTGTTGATTTACCGTTCGAGTGGTCCGTGGGGAAAAGCCTTGGCGGATTTTGACTTGCTTTTCCACATTTCGGGATATCCTGTCAAGTCACAACCGAAATACAATGAGATATTCGAGGTGACGAACGAGACCGCACAGACCGGACAGCCCCACGTAGTGCAGATGGCGTTTACAACAGATGAAACGCTGTTATGCCGAGCCGAGGCCAATGTCATGTTGAAGCAGTACGATGATGCGGCAAGGGACCTCTCTTTCTGGTATGTCAAGAAAGGGGGGAAAGAGGCTTCAGTTTCTGACATTGTTGATTATTATACGACCAGAGAAACGGCCGACAAGCAGGCTCTTGCCAAAGGGGAACTGAGTCCGTGGCTCTTGCTGGTAAAACCATTCAATGCAACATTCCCCGTTGAAGATGGAGTGCAAGAAAAAATGCTCCAAGCTGTATTGCACGCACGGCGTATTGAAACAGTATTCAGCGGTTTGAGATGGTTGGACGTACGACGCTTCGGCATAGAAGTGGTACATAATGTGGAGGAGAAAGAGCCGGTTGTATTACCTGCCGGAGATCTTAGGAGAGTGATACAGTTACCACAAGCGGTAACTGCGGCGGGACTGCCTGCGAATCCCCGATGATTTTCTATTAATAACCTAAAAAAGAATAAATAAATAATGAATAAATTGATATACATTTTAATGGGCATCGCAGTTGCGATTCTGTTCTCTTCATGCGGTCAGGAGGAACTGGACCATTCAAAGAGTATTTTTGACACCTCCTCAGAAGTTAAGAGTGAGTTTGACAAGTGGTTGAACAACAATTATGTGGAAACATATAACATTGACTATAAATATCGCCTGGAGGATATTGAGTCTGATTTCTCCAAGAATTTGACGCCCGCAGATCTTCTGCAAAGCATGCGTCTTGCAAAAATCATAAAGCATGTCTGGCTGGAATCCTATGTGGAGGTGGCGGGTATAGACTTTATGAGAAAACATGCCCCGGCCATCCTGCACATAGTAGGATCGGCCGCATGGAATGGAGATGGAACAATCACGCTCGGCACGGCCGAAGGTGGACTCAAAATCACTCTCTATATGACAAACTGGTTGAATCCCAAGGATATTGCTAATATGAACAAATGGTTCTTCAAGACCATGCATCATGAATTCACCCATATATTACAACAGGATATCAATTATCCGCAGGAATACAATCTGATCAGTGCCGAGGACTACCGTCCTTCAGGATGGCACAACAGGCATGAACTTGCAGACTATGCCAGTCTTGGATTCATTACGGATTATGCCGGCAGCATGCCCGTAGAGGATATAACCGAAGTCACATGTTGTTATGTGACCTTTACAGATGAGGAGTGGAATGCCGTATTCGAAGCGGCCGGTGAACAGGGACGTGCCAAACTGAACCAGAAAGTAGGCATAATGAAGCAGTATATGCTTGAGGTTTGGAAAATTGATATGGACCGGCTGAAAGCGGTAGTGCGCCGCAGGATGAATGAAGTGATACAGATGGAACTGTTGGAGCCCGAATGGCTCCCGGTTCCTGCAAACAGCCGAGCTACAACCAAGGCTGCATTCCAACTGCTGGAAGAACAGTTGCGCGGACAATGGGCACATGCCTTGGAGGAGATGGACCAGCATCCGGACCGCTGTCATATCCATAATGCTAATTTGATTAATATTTTACAACATGACAATAAGTAAGACCATGAAAAATAGATTGTATATGCAGCTTTTTCTGCTGTTGGGTATATGCGCTCTCGTGTCTTGTAAAACTGAAATTGATGACTATTTCGACAGTTCTGCATCACAGCGTATAGAAAATGAGATCTTGAAATATAGAGAATTGCTCTCTTCCCCTCAATACGGCTGGGCTATGGAATATTTTCCCGGAGGCACCAATCAGGCTTTTGGCGGTTATGCCCTGGCCGTCTCTTTCTCACAGGACGGGTATGCCACTTTTCTTTCCAGTTTGTCGGATGATGTGGGCAAGTCGGTGACAAGTCTTTATTCCTTGAAGAAGGATATGGGGGCAACCTTGAATTTTGATACCTATAATGAGCTCTTCCATTATTTCTCTGACTCAGATATCAGTGACGGTGACGGGCAGGGAAAAGGACTTCTGGGAGACTATGAGTTTATTTTACATTCGGCCACAGAATCCGAAATTTTAATGTATGGGAAAAAGCATGGTTCTGCCATACATATGTATGCCTTGAAGGAACCGGCAGAGGTATATCTGCAGAAAGCCAAGGAGAATCGGATGAGTTACCAGAATATTGCCGCAGTCAGCGGATTGAAAGGCACCTTTGCAGGTAAGCCTGTCACGGGTGATGTGATAACTTCCCAATATTTCATGCTTACCCAAGGAGACAAGCAGACAAAATTTTCCTTTATGTTTACCGACAAGGGAGTCAGACTGTATGCGCCAATAGAACTTGACGGACAGAGAGTGGAGAAACTTGTATGGAATGCTGATGAAAAGACATTTTCCAGTCTTGATGGAACCACGCGACTGGAATTGATTGCCGATCCTTTGGGCTTGAGGGAAGAACAGCTCCTGGGTGAATATGCATTGTTTTATACCGGTAAGAAAACGGATGTTTCTATCAGCAAACAGCCCAATGGAGGTATTCTGATGAAAGGGCTTCCTTTTGATGTAAGGCTTACTTATAATTCCAAGAAGGGAGCGCTGGAACTGAACAGCCAGCAGTTGAAAACCTCTCCGGATATACGGCTGGCCATATGGTGCTCGCAGTTGGGGAATCTGACGTGGGGCACTGGTTATGGTCTCACTACCCGCTGGAACGGGGATGATGAAAACTTTGTCCTTGAGCTGGTGGATAATGGATATGAATGGTTTGTCGGGGGCAAAAGGATCTATGCCGATGCTTTTATACTGTGGAATACGGCAGGTGGAGAATACAAGGGGTATGGTGATTCCCGTTTTCAGAATTTAAAACTGACTAAGAAGAAATAGGAGGGAAATGTTATGAAAGAAAAAAAATATAGTTTGTCTTTATTCAGCTTGTTCATGACCGGATTGTTTTTTCTTTTTTCATGCTCGGATAAAGGAACTGAAACAGAAGACAATCAGTACTTTCAGGTCGTACGGACCGATACAGATATAGATTATACAGGGGGGAGTGTTGTGATACAGACCAATGTGGATGGAGTGGAGGCACATTCCAAAGATGCCTGGCTGACGTCCGAGGTGTCGGGTTCCCAGGTGCGCCTGACAGCTTCAGCCAATCCCGGTTATGAGTCAAGGACGACAATGGTTCTGCTGACTTATGGAGATGAAACTCAGCAGGTTCCGATAACACAGCTGGGTATCATATCCATTGTAGATGTTTATTCATATGATTTTCAAGAGCATGGGGGAAGCAAGGGCTTTTTATGGAAAACAGATCAGGAATATAAAATAACGGGTGTTGACCCTTCATGGCTCTCTTATGAAATCAAGGATGATTCTATTTATTTTAAATCAGCCGCATTAGGAATATACGATGATACACGTTCCTGTACGGTAAATATCACAGCCGGCACTTATTATAATAAAGAAGTGGTGTTCAGACAGGTGGCACCACCTCTTTCTTACGAATTGATTCCCGGAAACTATACATTGGAATATACCAGATGGGTTGGTTCTGAGAAACTCAGAACAGATGTGAAATTGGTTGAAAAGGAGGCAGGAAGAACCTTTGTTCTTAAAGGGCTGGCTTTTGACATTACTGTCCTGTTTGATTCCGGACAACCGGGAATAGCCATCAAATCACAGTTCCTTCAAAAAGCAGACGGTCAGGATGTATGGTTGGCTGCGTGGGAAGGACAAGGTAGAGGACAGCTGTGGCCTGATAGCAGATTCGGTGTGATGAGCCGGTGGAATGGTGACAAAAAAAATATTGAATTCACAATGATTCCTGATGGGGTAATTGATGAAACTTGGCAAGATGATGCTGGTAGTCCTGTCATAACCAGAGGGTTTATTCTATGGGGGAAGAGCGAATATACATCCGGTGGGGAAAGCCGGCTGATCAATATGAAGTTCATTAAGAAGAACCAATAAAGTCTTGTTTATTGGGGTGGAACAGTCTTTCTCACAAGGCATGTTCCACCAATTTTATTAAATTTGATACGTGCGGTGTATTTAACCTGAAACTCCAGTCCGGAGGGTTCTATTTGTAATATTTCATAGCATATCTGGTCTCTTTACATGAAAATAATATGGATCGGCATCAAATAGGAAACAGGACTGTGGATAAATGTATTCTGATAGGAGGCTTTTATCCTCAACATCACCTTTTGTCCGTCTTTAGAATAGGCTTGACAATGAGTGATTCACAAGCGGCAGTGAGAAATAAAATTATGTGCATATTTTGCAACCGTTATCAGAGTCTCTTTGAATGTTTTCCAAAATTTTATGAGCCTGTTGATAATCGATGGAAATCATAACGTATTCTTGATGTGCATTTATATTTGCAATACTATACCAGATGTTATGATAAATAATGTAAGAGAGCTAAAAAACTCATCATGACATGAAGTATATAATCCCGACGCCGTGTTCCTTATTGTTTATTATAAATAACAGACAATATGTTGTTATTCTCGGATAAGGACAATAAAAATCAATACCAATTACTTTTATTTGTATTATCTTTGTACAGATCAAATAGTTAAACAGTCATTTAAATCTCAAGACAGAACGGGATTATCAAGAACTTTGTTGTGAAACAAAATTTCCCAACCTGTTTTTTGGCAGTGTTTACATGTTGTAGTAATTCCAGGAAAGTCCTGTATGTATCCCCTATGCATGGACTTTCCTTTAGTCGGTTTAAGATTTAACATGTAGTGACCTGATGTTCATCGGATATTTAATTTTTGACTGATTGCGAATGTTTTTGTCGTGAGACAAAACATGCTCCGTTCATTTGTATGCTAACACTACAAACGAGTCCTTTGGGACTCGTTTGTTTTTAGAAAAGAACATGAAATCGTTTATTCTCTTCCTCTAAACATACTAAAGACCATATAATAAAACAGAAATAGGCAATGATAGCCCCTAATTAAGATATTGTATTCTGATACTCGGTGTCTGCTGAAATCTGACTGCCAATACTGTTTCCTAAGGATATATTACAGCATATTCCACCACATTCGTTTTCAATCCGATATCCTTGAGTGTTTAATGACATGCAGCCGTTCGTGCGGACTGTTCTTTCTTTAGGGTATGTCCCATCTTGATTTATAAAAACAGAAAAAAGATGAAGAACTGATTGGGCAGGATATGCGGTCAATTCTTCATCATTAGCTCCGGATGCAATTATGCAGTATCCTTTATTGTCTTTTCAAAATATAATGTTCAGCCAATTCACTGCCGTTGAGCGCTCCCAGACTGTCGGACAACGCGACTGAACCATCGAGAATTTTATAGAATGTCTTCTTCCCGGAAGAGGGAGTTACCAGTTCTATGATGTTTTCACCCACAATGTTATAAATGCCACTTTCTTCAAAGACGCCATCCTTCCTTCCCAAATATTCACTCCGCAGTTCGTAGGTTGTATCACTGTTGATTTTCAGTGTTGTCCTGATACCACTGCAATCGGCGCAGGGTAATGTGCCCTCATAAGTCCCATAAAAATTCTTATTTTTGGTATTGACTGTAGTGGTGGCCATAGTAGCGCTTTCTTTTTCCTGTTGTGTAGTTCTCTTCTGTGATCCGGTACAGCCTGACATTGACGTTATTATGGCTGTTGCTACCAATAAAAGATTGAATCTGTTAAATCTCATAATTCCGAATGTTTAATAAATTAAATATTATAAATCTTTAAATCAATCTGTTGTGGTTATACTCCTTACAAGAGACCTATAGCCAGATAGCCCCTCCTTCAGTATCTCCCGCCTTATAGGTATAAGTTATGAATTCCTCAAGCGCTTCTTTCCATGTAAGGTTGAAGGTTTTCATAATGGAATGCACGGTACGGTTGCTTTCTTCATCAAGACTATCTTCTTCGATTTGGTTAACATCTGCATCCGGTTCTATGTCAAGATATTCATCACGACTCCAGAATACCACTATAGGAATACTTAAGTTGATATCCCATGTGCCACGCTGGATCAATATTCCGGAAGGCTTGTAGAACGGATCAAAAGTACCAGTTTCCGGATTGGTCTTGGATTTGTAACCGTGATAAAGACGAATTTTCAAGTCAAATTCCTTACGATCTTTCAAAAAACGGATGACACCTTTCAACCCGACAGGATTGCTTCCTCCTGTTATTTCAGCCTCCTTGTCATGTCTGGTCTTGTCCCAAGGGGTAGTATCTACATAAAGATAGTCCACTAATTTTTGCGGATCATTGTCATCAGCTTCCGGCTGCCCGTCAAAGGTGGGTTTTACATTTTCTGGTGTAAAGAAATGTTGATGTATTTTATCCTGTCCATTTTCTATAAACTGGTTATTCATCAACTCTCCCTTACTATTGTAGTAATAAATAAACATCAGATAAATAGGGGCTGGAGTAAAGTTGTCTCCATTTTTATATTCTCCGTTTTTCTGTACGTAGAACTTGTTTTGACTGCCTTCGGCAAGTGTCCAGCCCTGACCGGTCTTCAGTTCGTAGGTTATTTCTTGAATACGTTTCATGTGTCTGGCTGGAGATTCCGGATTCTGATGAGGACCACCGACTTTCTGTATTTCATTCCAATCTGCATGCAAGTGGCATTCCACAAGACGGATTGTCATTTTGGAAGGATCTTCATGCAATTTGTTTTTTGTCTCATTTTCAGGAATCACAGGATCTTTGCTGCATGAATTAAATAATAAGGTAAAAGATGCCCCCATCAGGAGCATTAATGCGATTTTACATACATTTGTTTTCATTTTACTTGTAATTAAATAGGTTTGTTGATTATGTCTCGTTATAAGTCAAAAGCTCCAACTCACTCCGCAACGCACATCGCGCCCCATGTCGTGCGCATAGTAACGCGAACGGTTGGTGTATTCTTTATATTCTTTGTTCAGAATGTTGTCTACCGATATCATGAACCGTAATATGTGTCCACATCTTACGGGACATTCCAGATCCACATCGGCTCCAAAAAGATGGTATGCCGGAGGAGTGTACGGGATAAGATCCGTATCCGGGTCAAACCGGGTCTGTTTTGCCACGAAACGGTGCCGGACACCCAGACGCAACCGGAAATGCGACCGGGTTCTGTGGTTCCATGAAAGCTCATGGTTGAGACGGAAAGGGGGGATATAGGGAAGATAATTTCCTGTTGTCCGTTCGTTTGCCCGTATAAAGGAGGCGGTCAGATGGTAATCCCATGAATCTGCAGGCATGAAGTGAAAGTCAAAATCCATTCCGCGGAAGAAAGCCGGGGTCTGCCTGTATTGGAATATAGGATATGCCCCTGAAATGACAGTAATGTTCTCTTTTTGGGGCTCATCATAGATATAACCGCTTATCCATTGCAGATAACCGTCCGCATGGACGCTGAACACCTTGCCACTGTAACTGATAGAGGATATCCATTTATAGCTTCTTTCGGAATTCATGACCGAATCCCCTCTGACAAACATTCCTGATCCGAGTTCATTCCCATTGCTGTACAGCTCATACACGTGGGGGGCCCTCCAGGCCATCCCGAAATTGGTGGTAAGTTTCCAGTGTCCGGAAAAAAGGTGATGGGCTCCCAGACTGTATGATATGTTATTGAACTTTCTTGTTCCCCCATAGGGATTTCCAGTCCAGTCATAGCCGCTGGCACGGGTTTCCTGCCCGTCAAAGCGAACACCCGCTTCAACTCCTCCCTTGCTGTAATTATACTTTCCAATGCCATATATTCCTGCCTGTGTCTCCGTGTAATTGGGAATAACAGGAACAACACCTGTCCCTGCCCGGCTGTGATTGTCTATGAACATGATTTGTCCCCCAATCTCCGTTTGCCATGAATTATAATTCCACTTCCACCGGAGGGAGTTTTGAAATGAATACAAGTGCAGGGAAACAGCCGGGATGTCGGATCCCAGGCGGCGGATACGTTTTTCCTGCCGGTCATCCTTCTGCCAGGAACCCTGCCAGTAAAGATTTCCAACATCACACATGCTGAATCTTATTTTGCCAACGGCTGTCTGATGGGTGACCTCCTGATATGGATATGTGATACTTCGGGCGAAAGGGTCCGTATGCAGGGGACGTCCCAGCCGGATACGTTCCGCCAGCAGATCCTCACTTCCCATCTGGGCACTGAGCATTACCCCCATGCGGTTGTAAAAGCGGCTGTAGAACCCTTCTATTCTTAAACGGCCATGATCATAGCCGAGTGAAGCGGAGGTATGCAATTCCCTGGTTCCGGTATTGTTAAGAAGATAGTTCGCGGTAGAACGGTCTCCTGAATTCGAGCAGGTTCCCTGTACACGCCAGGCAATGTCACGGAGAAAAGGGAAGGTTCCCTCCATCTGTCCGGTAAGGACAAAACGGCGTCCGTTACTGCCATAAAGCATGGATCCCTTTCCTTTTAAGGACTTTGTCCGGAAAGGCAGGGCGGCCTGTTCCATGATAATAATCCCCCCCAAAGCCTCTGAACCGTACCGTACCGCATCGGATCCTTTCACCACCTGGATGGAATTGCTACCGTTCATGTCCACTTCCGGAGCATGATCGGCCCCCCATTGCTGCCCTGTCTGGCGGGTGCCATTGTTGATGATCAATATCCGGTTGCCATACATCCCCTGGATGACGGGTTTGGCTATTGCCGTCCCCGTACTGATGGAGCTTACACCACTGACCTGTTCGAGCAGGGCACCCAGGGAGGTCCCCAACGCATGATTGATTGCAGGGGATGGGATTTGCCCGCTCACTGCATTCCGGGTTATTCCGGAACGTTCACCGATAATGATGACTTCCCCCAATGTCGTCATTTCCGGAGAAAGACGTATCGTATAGGTGTTCTTTCTTTTAAACACATCCTTCAAGGATATATATTGAGATTTATACCCCAGACTCTGTACAAGGACTGTATCTGCGGAATTCCTTGAAGGAATAGTTACCGTTCCTTCGGATAAGCTGACAAGCACCTGCCCGCCGGCTAATACACCGGCTCCTTCAATAGGGTTTCCGTTTTCCCCGTCTATAATCAGCAGGGTCCTGGTTGTGTCTGATCGTTGCCGGTATTCCTGTGCATGCATATGTGCAGAAAATGCCATATACAGACAGGTAAGGAACAGACACACATATCGGAAATATGCATGAAATGTCATATTTTATAAAAGCGTTATAAATTGTTCAGGATAGTCAATAGGCATAAGAGCCCTTTACATGTCATCACATAGTGCATGTAATCCATAGAGAATTATGACATTCGGACAGGAGGAGCGCGAAGAGACAAAAGGAGAATTGTAGCAGTGACGCCCTGCTCCTCCAAAATAAGATATTTAACAGGCTTTACAGTCAAGGTATGGGTGTACTCCAAACTTTCCGCTTCGGTAAATAAGGATAAAGTGAAAAGACAGATAGCACATTTATCTGCTGAATCGTGATGAGGGAACTGTTGCCCGTCATGAATACATGCACGCTCCTTATGAACATGAAAGGCTTTCACAAAAAAGAAAGGCATCATGCTCAGTAACAGCAGGTATGCTACGGCTGTTCTATTTTTCATTATTCCATCCATATTACAAAGATAGTGGATTATATAGCTTCACACAATACCTACAAATAGGTATTTTTCGTTTTTTTTATATGGTCGGCAACGGCATGGAATATAACCACAGCCGTCATAAGCCTACCATACATTTTATATCCGTTCATCCGGGGGAGACGGTTGCCTCAGTAAAATAATGCCGTTTATTTGATGAATGTTCCATTTCTTAATTCTCTAAAAGCTTCCTCCAGTTCCTCCCGGCTATTCATCACTATGGGACCTCCCCAGACAATAGGTTCTTTCAGGGGAGGAGCCGACAACAAAAGGAAACGTGCGCCTTCCGGTCCGGCTTTCACCTCTACCGGTTCGTCCGTATCTTCTCCAGGAACGGGAACAGAATATAATATGGCACAACCCTTACTTTCCGCAGATTGCTGTCTCACTTCGGGGAAAAGCGAGCCTTCCAGCAAATAGAGAAATAGGTTTTCATCATCGCGTGCTTCGTTGTACTTCCATGAGGCGTCAGCGGGCAAAGTTACATCCAAATATGTTATCTGAACATACGAATTGTCCAGAGTCCCCCGTATCCCCCGGTGGCTGCCTGATAAGATCCGGACGGTTGCCTTGTCGGACATCACCACCGGGATGTCATCCGGAGCAATGTCCCTATATGCTGGTGGAACCATTTTTTTTGCAGCAGGTAAATTGACCCACAGTTGGCATCCGAGCATCCTTTCTGATGGCTGCGGCATCTCCTTGTGGAGTATTCCTGAACCGGCTGTCATCCATTGGCATCCCATGGACTGGATCACCCCTTTGTTTCCCAGGCTGTCCTCATGCTCCATTGTTCCGCTGACAAGATAGGTTATGGTCTCTATTCCGCGATGTGGATGCCAGGGAAATCCCTTTATATAATCCTGCGGATTGGTGGAGTCAAAACCGTCAAGCATCAGAAACGGGTCAAAGTCCACCACCGTCTGCTCTCCCAATATCCGGCGCAGATGTACACCTGCCCCGTCAACAGTCTTTCTTCCTCTCACAATCCGTGTCACTTTTCTTTTTTTCATATTGTTGTCATTTTAATATTAATTGTTTTTCAATCCATGAAAGAATGGTTTGTAGAATATAATTATCCCGAAGCGGATTTTCTCCGGAATATATAATTAAGTTGGTATCGCCAAATATTTCTGATACAGATGCCGTCTGCTTTTGACTATATATCCAATTCACCCTGCCTTGGTGAGAATTCACAGTCGACGACAACATGTACGTTATCCGAGATCATAGTCGGAATATATTTGGAACCTAGTTGGAAGTCCGAGCATCTGATCACACCCTGGAGCCGAAAACCTGCCGTCTCTTTACCGGACACCGGACTTTCCTTTCTGCCAATTAACATCACGTCAAACCGCACCTTTTTAGTAATTCCGTGGAGAGTGAGCTCTCCATATATCTCCCCTTTATCTGTACCGAGCATCTTCATTTCCGTACTTTTAAACACCATCATGGGGAATCTCTCCACATCAAAGAAATCGGATGAGCGCAGATGTTTATTTCTGGCTTCCACTCCTGTGCTCACACTTGCCGTCCGGACTTCCACCCGGATATCCGTATTCGTGCAATCACCATTCTTCTGCCTTACGGTAATGTCAAAGTCTGAGAAATATCCGCTGACAAAGGAGAGCCCCGCATGCTTCACTTCAAAACCGATACGGGTATGTTCGGGATCGTCAGTCCACATGACTGTCTGCGCATTGATACTAGCGGCTGTCATAAACAATAGGAACAATAAAATATTTTTCATAAACTGGATATTTCAGGAAGGCGGATGTTATTCTTTTATACAAAGGATAACATCCGTTTTCATTCTTTTATAACTGGATGCTTTTTTTGTCTGTTATACTATTTTTCTTTGAGTGTTTCCACAAAAAAAGATCCGTTATCCAACAGCCCTTGGAAGAAAACAGGAACGGTTTCTTTGCGGTTCCAGTCCCTTTGCAGTTCACAGATATACTGGGTTACGGAAGTCAGCCGAACTCCGGCCTGCTCCATCCGTCTGAGGGCCGTTTCATGAGCCAGCCTGGATGTTCCGCCGACAGCGTCAACAATAGTATATACTTCATAGCCCTCTTTCAAAAGATCCAAGGCTGGAAAACAGAGACAGACCTCTGTCCATAGCGCACAAACCACAAGTTTCTTTCTGCCCAGTGCCTTGACTACTTCCTGGAACTCCTTGTCTTCCCATGAATTGACAGAAGTCCTGTCAATCTCAGGCTGCCCCGGAAGGGCCTTCTTTATCTGGGGGATAGTAGGCTGGTTAAGACCGGTGGCAACATTCACAGTAGTCAAAATAACAGGGACATTGAACCCTTTGGCCACACGGCAGACATTGGATATATTTTCCACCAGTTCCCGTCTGTCCATGGAAGCTATGGAATGAACCTGTATGGGCTGATAATCGATGACTAACAATGCGGAGTTTTCCGGTGTCAGCAAATGATCCGTCTTAGGATCTCTGATAGGTTTAATACTACTCATTACTTTATATTTTTATAGTTAAACAAATTGAGATAGCGGCATGCACAGACCTCCATCTCGGTTTACTGATTGCAAAGGTAGTAAGCTTATGCTAGACCTTCTTGTTCTTAAAAGAACAAAACCTGGTTAATTACAACACTTTTTGCAGCCCGACATCTTTCTGATGGTGCCGGTGCCATCATTTTCCAACACTTACACATATTGCTTCATGTATAGTTCGGTTTTTTGTATATCTGCTCTTTTCTTTGTATCTTGCTGCCCTTTTCCATATCCGCTCATTGGATGTCAGGCTTTTATCCGAGTTTACAGATGAAATGGTCATTTAAAAAATATATAGAAATAGTTAGTGTTTATGGAACATACGAAAGAAAAATTGTCGGCTCTGGTGCGGGAAATGCAGACAGCCACCACATACAATAAAGGAGTTTATATCCTGAACATTGAGTTTTTTTTAGACAAGTACAATAATGAGATGTTCCGTGCCGGTGCTTTCTTTTATATACTGGTGGAAACCGGAACGGCAGAATTTGTAGTTGACTGTCATTCCTATATTGTAGGAAAGGGGGACATGCTTCTTGTCGCTCCAAGAATGTCTATAGAGTTAATGAAAAAAAGTTCCGACTTCGGTACATGTGGTCTATGCATGGAGCCTTTCTTTTTTGACTCCCTGTCCATAGGAAACTATGTATACAAACAGCTTTATAACAGCAGCCATACGACATATGTTTTACGGCTGGAGGACAGCGATACCGGACATATACGCAAAACGCTGGACCTGATGTCCCACTACCTTACCTCCGACCATCCTGCGGAAATGGCTGGCTCGCTGGTCAATTTCCTGTTACTGCAAATAACGGAAATCTTCCACAGCCAAAATGTACATCCTGCCGGACGAGTCAGGCGTTCCGATGCTTTGTTCCGTCTTTTTAGAAAGTTGTTGGCTGAGAATTACAGGAAAGAACATGAACTTCAGTTCTATGCCGACTCCCTTCACGTATCCCAGACCTACCTGTCAAGAGTGATACGTCAGGTTTCTGGAAAAACAGTGAATAATTATATAGCGGAAGCACTTTATACGGATGCCAGACGCCTGCTGGTCTTTACGGATCTGACTGTAAAGGAGATTTCTGAACAATTAGGCTTTTCAGACCAGTCATCCTTCGGGAAATTCTTCAAAAAGAAATCAGAGACATCTCCTGCAAACTTTCGTGACGAATATAAAAAACTCCACAACTTGTAAAAATGGATGCCGTATAATACACGTACAAGTTGGGGAGTGAAACAGGAAGGCCTTTCCACGCGAAGGACCCCCTCTGGAATATGGATACGGAGCGGAACATGTTGACAAGGAGGGATAACCTCATAATTACCGATAATTTTTCTTTTAGGGATACAATCAGACTTCCCATTCTAAGTTTCGATAGGTTATGTATTTCTCAAGTCTATTAAAGCAGACAATATCTACTATATTTGAGACATATTTTGAAAACACCTGATCTCATCCGTATTTGCCTTTCATTATTTTATTATTTTCACGCCGCTTTAATGTGAATATGTTAAAGTCTGTTCCCTATTCTTTACATCCGGCAAACTGTATGGAAGTATAAATAATATTCTTCCGGGCCTTATGTTTTGAACAGGTGTGGATTGAAAAGCCCGTTGTCATACAGATTGGTATGGATGGAAGTCCGTTCCAAGGAGCCGGGATATCCAGCTGGATATGTATCAATTTGACTGTAAGCAAAAAAGCATGTACATCAGAATTAAAAATATTTTAATTGTAATGAAACATATATTTTATCATCTGACCGCTGTTATGGTCGTCGTGGTATGGGGAATGACTTTTATTTCCACCAAGGTTCTAATAGTTCATGGTCTGTCTCCTCAGGAGATTTTCCTATTCCGTTTTTTGCTGGCTTATGCTGCAGTGTGTCCTATCTCCTTCCATCGTTTTTTTGCCCGTAATCTGAAAGATGAGCTATGTCTGGTGGGTGGCGGAGTATTGGGTGGTTCCCTGTTTTTCTTTTTACAGAACATGGCTCTGGGGCTGACACAGGCTTCAAATGTTTCTTTCATCATATGTACGGCCCCATTATTGACAGCTGTTCTGACCGTATTGTCCGTTCGGACGGAAAAGGTCTCAAGAGGCTTCATATACGGATCTATTATCGCTCTGTTGGGTGTAGGCTTGCTGATATTCAACGGAAGTTTCATTCTTCGGATATCACCTTTGGGAGATTTACTGACTCTTCTGGCTTCCCTGTCGTGGGCGTTTTACAGTCTTGTTATTCGGAGTCTCACCCGGAAATATTCTCCGGCTTTCATCACCAGAAAAATATTTTTCTATGGCATAATAACAATTCTTCCCACTTTCCTTTTTCTGCCCTCATTGACAGATCCTGCTGTATTGCTGGACAGTGAAGTGTGGAGCAATCTCCTTTTTTTAGGTGTCATAGCTTCGTCTGCCTGTTATCTGTTGTGGAATATTGTCGTAAAACAACTGGGGACGATACAGGCATCCAACTATCTTTATCTGAATCCTCTTGCCACAACGGTCGGGGCGACTATATTCCTGCATGAGGAAGTGACCCCAGTTGCGATAGTCGGAATCGTCTTGGTTCTCTCGGGCGTATATCTGGCTACCAGAAACTCCCGTCCTCAAAACTGTACTGCTATAAAAAAGCAAGCGGACTAAATTCTGTTTATTTTATTATTACTATAATCATATGCAGATCACACTTGGTGATAATTTTGAGTTTCCAACAATGTATTGTTTGTGTTGTAATTAACCAAACACGGTTCCATTTGGAACATGGAGTAATAGTCACGATTTCCGAACTTTGCATATGACAATTAATATAGATAACGAAGATTATTTCAGGAAGATATTAATTTAATATTATTAGCCTCTAAAAGCTTATAGATCAAATGCTGATGGGAGCTGGTTCTTTCCGTTGGGGATAATCTGATATAGAAGTTCATTATAATAATATTCATAGCTTTTGTCGCTGTGAAAATAATAACCAATAACCAATAACCAATATTAATATGAGAAGTATAACAAGATTTGATTTACAGTATGCACACAGATTTTATGGCTTTCGAGGAGAAGCCCAGTATCTTCATGGGCATACCGGTGTTCTGACTATTGAAGTGGAGGATACTATAAATACGGGAGTAAATATGGTATATCCTTGTAATGAAATCCAGAAAATAGCATGGAATGTGCTGAAAAACTTTGACCATGCTTTAATTCTCAGGGAGGACGATCCGCTTTTACCCGCAATTCTTGGGGTATATGAAAAACAAGGTATCAAGAATGGAAATCCTCAAAACACAATGAAGGGTGAGGCTTTCAAGACCGAGTTGGCCACGGCATACCCTGACGCGCGTCTTGTGGTGACAAAAGAAACCATGACTGTGGAGGGCATGATAAAGATCGTATACGCTCTTCTTAAAGACAAACTGAATATAGCGAAAATTACATTCACAAGCGGAGTAAATGCAGCTTCTGCTGAATTTGTTACAAAAAATAAGATTCAACGCTGTCCTCTTTGTGGTGTTGCACTGAATGAGGAAGGTATATGTCCTAAATGCGGATACAGGAAATAAATCATATCCGGTAACACAGTCCAATGATGTTGGACTGTGTTACTTGTTTTTTCTTGCCATATTCATGAACATAAAATAAAGACATGGTGAGATTATAAAATAGAGCAGGGAGGAATATAGTAATAGTAATAGATAATGGATGTCAGAAGGTTTTATAGTTGTTAATATTTTGTCATCTCCAAATTGAGGACTTTAATAAATCTCCTATAATCTGCGATATTATGCAGCCAATTTTTATTTTTTCATGAAAGAAAGAATCATCTCGTTTTTATGGCAACATTTATTGCTCATTGTGTCATTGTTCATAATGGCATGTGGAGTAGCCCTCTGTGTACGGTCAAATTTAGGCAGTAGTGTGATTGCCGCCATCCCGTTTGTTATGACACTCGCAGGAGAAGCCGGCATGGCTCCCCAATTTACGATTGGAGAATATACTTACATGATGAACATCCTTTTTATCGGGCTTCAGATTCTCATCCTCCGCCGAGGTTTCCCACGGATGCAACTTTTCCAATTTATTATTGGTTTTGTTTTCGGTTTCCTATTAGATGTTAATATGTGGCTTACATCAATTATAGTATGTAATACCATATTATGGAAAGTGGTGGTACAACTAATCGGTTGCGTGCTGCTTGCCGTAGGCATCTCTTTAGAGATACGATGCGGCTCAGTCACTATGCCAGGTGAAGGTATTGTAGTAGCAATTGGCAAAGCTACCGATATTCCATTTGCCAAAGCTAAAATCATGGTTGATATCACTCTGGTTGTTATAGCGGTAGCTTGGGGGTATTTCTACTTTGGTACATGGCAATGGAAGGTAGTGGGTGTTGGTACTCTTATATCCATGATTATTGTAGGAATTATGGTGAAATTATTCGACAAGCATCTTGAATGGTTCAGTCAATTACTCTACTATCGTCCCGGATTCCGCCGATATATTTATGGTTTGGCCCGGTACATTTACGAGAAAATTCGGTAATATTTTGATCAGATGTCAGATATTTTAGTAGAAAACTACTCTTTGTGACCAAGCGAGTTATTTGACGGCACAGCATTGTGGACTGCTGAAAATTGCGCGGGGGTCTTCGTCAAATTCCGTGCTGTTTTATTTTTAAATATGCCTTGTCTTTATTTTATTATTTAGTTATAAATGAATATATTATATAGTAATAAAAATAGCATATATGCTTGTATTTTAGTAACTTTATAGCTAACCAAAGCATCTAGTTAGTATGTGTCCAAACATATCCGTTTTCGGCAAAAATAAAGAAAAAGAATCATTAAACAATCTTCAACCTAATAAAAGTTTTAGCCTTGTCTCCATCCGTCTTGTCGCGCTTGGCTTCAAACAGAACCATCTGACGATACATGGAAATCACATGTCAGTTCATTTATCCAGTATTCGCAAGACTTCCGTTTGCCCTTATTGCGGCCGGAGAACCCAACACGTACATAGTTATTATTCCTTCATATCCAGGCACCTGAAAGCTTTAACATGAGTACTGTTCTTCTTGTAAAAGCCCGTAGATTTCGTTGTAAACACTGTGTACGCACTTTCAGCGAGTCCTTAGCCGGTATAGCTCCCCATTATGGACGAAAAAAACAGAAAGTTTTAGACAGAATAAGTTCTGTATCTTTAAAAACGACTTCCCATACTACAGCCATAGGAATCGATGACGCAGCTAAAAAGGAAGGGCACACTTATATGAGTGTGGTTGTGAATCAACATAGTCATCAGATCATTGCACTGCTGGACTGCTGTTCGGGTGAAGAGTTGGATAGCTATTGATTAGAAAAGCAATAAATACAGTTTGTTACCAGAGGCAAGTCCGCCACTTATGCCGATGCCATAAGCCGTTGCCTTCCGGGTGCAATTCAGAAAAGAGACAAGTTTCATCTGATCAAAAAAATACTTGATATGCTGGCTAATGAGTTTTCCGAGCTACTACGCAGCTTTTGGGAAGTGAAGAAAACATATAGCTTCCCAACTGTACAGGAATGTACTCCATAATAAATACTGATAATAAGAAGTTTGCAAGAGTGACATCCAATTTTAAACCCTAAAAAGTAAAATTGGGTATTTTTTTTCTTTATTTAACGTATTATTCTTTTGTTACTTGTTTGATTTTGCACAGTCTTTGGTTTCTTAACTATTGTTTATTGTATAATTTACAAATTGGATATTGTGTCGTTGATGACATTATTATACTAATATTTATTTAAATCATTTTCTTTCTTTAACTTTTTTAGAGTAGGGAATCTCCCGAATAATTCTGTCTTTTATAATAGTAATACATTCCTTTAAAGGCTGATTTTGTGTTATTCTGTTTGTTTCTTGGTGCTAAACGCATTATTTATATTGGATAGGCATTTAGGTAATGAATTGAATATAACTTTTGGCTTTTAAAGTACATTTCATTTTGTCAATGAAATACTAATTAATGGGTATTTTACTGATAAAGAAAATTACATATTTTTGCATAAATACATATCGCAAAGATAAGATGCAAAAACGATTTATTTTATTGTGTTGATAGTGGATTTGTTTACAGCTCTTGTATGTTATACTTTTATTTTCATGCTTTGGGCATAATAATGAAATTGAATGGTTATTTGTAATAAAATACCAATCAATAGGTATTTTATTGTACAGGAAAAATCCTTTAATTTGTAAAAAACTAAATTGTATTAACATGAAAAAAATATTCATTCTTCTGTTCGTTTCCTTGGCATTATTTTCCTGTGAAAAAGAAGAAAATAATAAAATTTTTGCAATCCGAGCGGCTTTCCTATTATAATGATAGGAGAGTCGTTTTGGACTAAAAGGATTAGGAGGTAGGAGAACTATGATAGAAATTCGGGATGGTTTTTATGCCCTGCACACCCTGCATACGACCTATGCCTTTCGTGTGATGGAGACAGGACAGTTAGAACATTTGTATTATGGCAGAAAGATTTCCTTGGGGGATGGCAGCAGCCTTGTAGAAAAGCATGCCTTTGCTCCGGGAAATACGATTGCCTACGATCAGGAACACTTGAATTTTACACTGGAAGATATGTGCCTGGAAGTTTCCGGCTACGGCAAGGGCGATATCCGCGAACCTTTTGTTGAGGTGATCTGCGACAATGGCAGTTCTACAACGGATTTTGTCTTTGTAGATGCGGCAGAAAAGAAGGGAAAAGCAGCACTTGAGACCCTGCCGAGTACCTATGACGTTTCCAAAGAAGCGGAACAACTCGTGGTGCATCTGCGCGATAAGAACGAGGGCTTTTTGCTGGAACTGGTCTATAGCGTATTTCCAAAGGAAGATGTCATCACGCGTTCCGTCAAGTTCATCAATAAATCAGATA
>OLFU01000252.1_pt1 | contig 64762 bp, 50 predicted proteins | sample 1605161 | NCBI WGS metagenome assembly OLFU01 (sample SAMEA3888914, study PRJEB22519) | human gut metagenome | biome: human gut; feature: human-associated habitat; material: faeces | place: Denmark | collected 2011
AGAACGAGAGCTTCCCAAGCTCTATACGAGGGTTCGATTCCCTTCGCCCGCTCCATTTTCAACTCTCCAGAACTCCACTGAATTCAACTACCTACTGATTTAACTGGTTTATTTGGCATTTTCTTGTCAACTGAACTCTACTTGGCTTACCTCAAATCAATAGCCTGTGTTGCATAGAAATGTGTATAGGCTCTCCTATACACTCTGGAACTATACACATAGCGAAATTTCAGAGGAGAAAACTATACATATGCCTCTTACTGACCTTGAGATCCGCCGCGCGAAGCCTGCGGAAAAAACGTATACCAAAGCCGATTGCAACGGTCTGTCTCTACAAATTGAGCCCAACGGTTCAAAGGGATGGAGATTCCGTTACCGCTTCGAAGGTAAAGCTAAAATGCTTTCTTTAGGGACATACCCGAAGGTTTCCTTATCCGAAGCGCGTAGACGGCGAGATGAGGCTCAGGATCTGCTGGCTACGGGTATCAATCCCAGTGATTCGCGTAAAGAGAAGAAACTGGCTCAGCAGGACAGGCTGGGGAATACCTTTGAGGCGATTGCCCGTGAGTGGTATCAGCGGCGTTACGATCTTTGGGCCGAGTCGTACCGCACTGAAATGATCGCTACTTTTGAGAAGGATGTCTTTCCTCATATCGGCCATCGTCCAATAGATTCGATTACGCCTATGGAGCTGATGGCAGTTTTGACCCGCCTTGAGAAACGAGGTGCAACGGAGAAAATGCGCAAAGTACGTCAGCGCTGCGGTGAGGTATGGAAATATGCAATCGCAACAGGGCGTGCTCTATCTAATCCTGCGCCAGATCTTGCCAGCGTGATGATGCCCCATAAGAAAGAACATTATGCGCACCTGGAAGTTTCGGAGTTATCAGACTTCTTTACCGTATTGCAGGCGTACACGGGAAATATACTCGTTAAGCTGGCTATGAGGCTTCTGATACTGACGGGGACTCGTCCCGGTGAGCTACGTAAAGCGGAATGGTCAGAGTTCGACTTTGAAAACAACCTCTGGAGCATTCCTGAAGAGCGAATGAAAATGCGACGACCACACCTCGTTCCGCTATCCCGACAGGCGCTGGCTATTCTGGAAGAACTGAAAACTATGACGAGTGGTTATCAATACGTTTTTCCCGGTAGGCTTGAGAAGGTTAAGCCAATCAGCGATATGTCTCTTAATGTGCTAATTCGTCGTGTCGGTTACGGTGGCAGGGCTACCGGGCATGGTTTCCGCCACACGATGAGTACTATTTTGCATGAGCAGGGCTTTAATTCAGCATGGATTGAGCTACAGCTTGCCCATGTGGATAAGAACAGCATTCGCGGCACATACAACCATGCGCAGTATCTGGACGGAAGGCGAGAGATGATGCAGTGGTATGCGGATTACCTCGACTCACTGAAAGCTTCGTAAGTAAAGCAGTACATTAAATAGAAAAGGCATCCGTTCATTAACGTTCGGGTGCCTTTTTGCTTTTAACAACCGTAAATCAGGAGAATAACAAATGACTACGATATGCCCGCAATGTGGTTCTGACCGTGTAAGTGAGCGAAATATTGGCAGGAAGGCAGGAGGTATAGCAGGAGGAGTGGCAGGAGCACTTAGTGGTGCTGGTACGGGGGCAGCAATAGGTTCTGTTGTTCCGGTGGTGGGAACAGCTACAGGGGCTGCCATTGGCGCAATACTGGGAAGATTTGTCGCCGGTGCGACGGCTGGAGCGGTAACAGGAGCATCGCTTGATGGTGTGCTGTTTGATCAGTATGAATGTCGTGACTGTGAACATACATTTGACTAATTAGCTTTGGTTTTCCTTCTATCAACTCACCAAAAAACTCAGTAAAAACCCATTCATATTTTCAAATACTTTTTCTTTTTGATCTGCACGACCGATCGGTATTGAGTATTTTAATAGTCAACGACTATCATTTCAATCTTATTGATCGTTTTTAACGATAGGTAAAACAGATCGGTTTATCTATTTCGATCGGTATTAACAATTTTACACCTCATTACCTTCCTGAAAAGATCACATCAACCTGCCTTTAATCAGGTTATTACCGGTGGTGGGTCAGGAAAGGCTATTCAGTGATTAGTCGCAGGTCGCTGGCAAGGAGAGGAGACCGATGGGATATAGATCAAGAGTTGTTTCAGTTGTGGTGAAAAACTCCAAAACAACTGTTATCAGCGGATTAATAAAACCAGGAGGTAAAGACTCCTGTTCAGATTTTTTGAATTTCAGGAGTTTTTATCATTAAAGGAGTTATATGAAAAAATTACTCAGTAGTGCCATTCTGTTAACCGTAGGCATGTTCTCAATGTCTGTTTATGCCAATCCTGATAATTCCTGCGACGGTGAACAAACCATCTTTGATGCTTATACCGCTAAGGGTGGCAAACATGTTGGTGTGTGTTACGTATACGGCAATATTCGTTATGAGTATGGGAAGGATGATAATCCTGAAATTTTAATTAATGTTCCACGTGAAAAGGTTGAGTTCAGTATTTCTGGAAATGGTGATCAAAGTGTCACTATTCCCAATGGTGAGTATCGATATGTGATAGGTGAATATTTACGTGGCGGACCATTTATCCAGGTCTGGAAAGGGAATAAGTTTAATACCGAGATCAAGTTAAATGGCGACACCTTTGCAAATAATATTGAACAATATATTAACAATTATTACCGTTAAAGGTAAGGGATATTATCGTGAAAGTACTATCTTCAGCTCGTAAATGTTTTTTAATTTCAAGTCTTTTATTATCAAGTTTTCAGGTGGTTGCATCAGACTCCCCTATAAAAGTTGATGCAAATGGAGAACAACTCAGAGCGGGCACGGTCTCTTTTCCTGTATGGCGCTATACCATTACCAGTGTTGATAATGAAGTCACAATAAAGTCTCTCGTGCTTAACCGTGGCAACTGCGTTATCTCTACAGCGGACAGAGGCGAAAACGTAAATAAAAGACTTGGATTCGGTCAGTCTTATACATTTACCAGTCCGACTAATAAATCATTTTCTCAGTGCAGACCACTTGAATTAGTCGTCATTACAAATAAAGGCTCATTCACCTTTTCCTGGTGATAACTTACTAAATATGGAGATGGACATATGGAAAACATTAATACGTTAAAAGCTAAAATCGATACAAAGGTAACGAAGTTTGTATTGCTGTCTGTTGTAACTGGCGGCATTTACCCCATGATGTGGTTATATCTGAACCAGCCAAAGTTAACAGAGCACATGAAGAATGAGTTTGTTGCCAGGGATTATCCCCTTTGGCTGGCTATTGTTACTGGATTTGGATGGCTATTGACTGATATAAGTTATTCTGTAAGTGAAAGTGAAACGGTGTTGGATCATATTGCCACACTGCTTTCTGTTGCTTCAACTGTAATGATTATCGTTTGGGCTTTTAAAGCTAAAACAGCTTTACAGGCTTATGCTTTAAATGAATTTAAATTTGAATTGAAGATGAATCCATTCTATACATTTATTTTTAGCATATACTATATTGCTTATTGCATCAACGATATGGAATCAGAGTTACAGAAACACAACATTATTTATAGTAAACAAATTTCCTGATTAAATGATTATAAATAAAAGTGCTCGCCAGTAATGGCGAGTATCCAACCTCTAGTTCTTTTTTTTGGAATTGATTGGGAATATTCTCAAGTGTAGCTAAAGAAAAAATATCATCTTAGGTAATTACAAGTAATTACTTACTCTAAGGTCTATAGCTTTTCCTTTAGTTTTGTTTACAGCTAATTCTGAATTTTTATCTATCCTCATTTTTTAGTACCTTCGTGTTTATGTTCTCAATGAACATATGACATTCTTCGCTCATTTTCTTGTTAAATTCAGGGTCAGAGTTATTAGGGATTTTCAAGAAAAGCAAATGAAAAGGAATATCTTTTCCCTGCTGATGAATCTCATCAGAAATCACCCCATGCGTTTTATCCATATTAAGTGCATTCCACCTGTTTTCAGATATTGGATAAATGAAACCGCATCCTTTTATAAGGCCTCCATTCCCATACTGCCCTATGTAAGTATGTAGTTGAAAAATATCTTCACGTTTAACCCCAAACTGCGGATCAAAGGTTTTATACTTCACATCAAAAACGTACATGCCACCATCATTCTCAAAAACTAGGTCGGGTTCAATTTTGCGCACATAGCTTCCGAAAGCTCCGGTCGGAATTTCATAATTTAGATCGAATTTACTTAGCATCCTTATCCCACTTCGTTTTAGGAGTTTCCGGATGAAATATTCGAAAAGCATCGATATATCAAAAAAGAAAGCACTTGATTCTTGTTGGCATCCAAAATCAGAACCTTCCTGATTGATGATTTTCTTAGATAAATCTATCAGTATGTTATAGTCATTATAAAATGGGTTAGTAAAATATGGAGTTCTCAAGATCTCCTGACGAGACCTTCTCACCCCCTGATTAGCAGTGATGAAAGCATTGTAGATATTCCTCGTATGCTTACAGAATGATTGATGTTCAATCGTCTCATAGGCTTTGATGAACAACGAAGTTGCAGGACTGTAGTAACTATGTTCGCGGTAGGTACATAAATATTTTCCTGAGGTATTATTTCTGAAGTAGTCAATTGTATCGATTGTCCCACGTATCCGTGAATTTCGTTCTTTTTTCGTAATGTAGGTTTTAGGGATACCCAGTCGGTAAGCCTTCTTCAACTTGATGTTCCAAAGATATGCCAGGAGCCACTCATATCCTTCAGTGTTATTTTCGCCACCAATATTTTCCATCTCCAGAAAACCGTCAGCATCGGCTATGATGTACCGAAGGAAGGCATCGCCAAAACGAGAACCAACTTTCAGGGAATATTTGCCACGTTTTACAAATCCAATAAGATTACCTGTGTTTAACGTAAAATTTCTGGAATCAGTACCATTTATAGTAATAAAACCATCATCGGTATTATGTTCATACTCTCGATCGTTGAAGAGGATGAGTGCATTTGCAAGATTGTTACTAAGTTCATTTTCTACATCACGCGAAACTGAATTTAAAAAATGCCAAATGGCAGACTCATCATTTTTAGTGTTAGTCCACTGGCCTTTTGTTTTAGTGTTAAGACTAATTGATTCCCCCAGAGATTTATTAGTAAATATTCCGTTATTTACAAAATAAGACCGGTTATCGACCAGTGTACCATCCTTTATAATATCGAATAGCCACATGGTTTAAATTCCAAATGCTTTTGCAAAAGAATCGACGAGTTCTGATTCGTTGCTGCCACGAAGGTATTCTTGAAGTAAAGGTCGGATACAGTCATCCCAGATACGAGATCTCACTTCTGTAACTGTAAGGCTCCTGGCATACTTCAGATTCATTAAATAGGCATGTCCAATTTGGTAATCAGCCCCCAGTAAAGGCTCCTTCGTAATCTGGGTATTCAGTCGTTCGAGGTTATCTGCCAGAGGAATCCAAGCTTTACAGAACTGGCTAAGATGGTATCTTAAAAGACTCGTATCTGGCGTCACTTCTTCCCAACGAAATCTACGCCTGAGTGCAAAGTCAAAACTTTCAATACTACGATCAATCGTATTCATCGTACCTATCAGGTAGATGTTTGTTGGAATAAAAAATTGGTAACCTTGTACGGTATGTAGCATGCCTGTTTGTTGGTTATTTAGATTAGTATATTGGGTTTTGACGCTTCCTTTAATTCCTCTATACTCCAGGCAATACATAAGCTCACCAAAAACACGTGATAACTCGGCTCGGTTCACTTCATCGATTATAAAAAAGAACGGAGGCACTGCATCTGCTATCAGCTTAGAAGAGTCAGATATTTCGAAGATGTATTGCCAATGATTACCTGATAATTTATTTTGATATGGACGGAGTTCACCGATCGTGATTGATTCCCAATCCCTGTTAAGGTCGAGGCCTTCAATATCAATTTCCCACTTTCCTGCATTCCGGCAAAATTCCTTGAAAACACCATTAATCAACGTCAGCTGAGCTTTACCGTCGTTATCCAGTACTGGGCGCAAACCTTCCATGAAGTCTTCATAACTAAAAGAGGGATGAAATTGAATCAACTCAATCTGACTTGAATGTGTGAGGCTGCTATTTGGCGCAAACTCTTCTTTCCAGATATCAAAAAGAAGCGATGTTTGTTGACGAGCCTGGTATGTCTTTCCCGTTCCAGGAGGCCCGTACTTAACGATCTGCTTTTTCAGACTGAATGGATTAGAGAGATTCTCGTACAGAACCCAGACAAATTGGCTGAGATAAAACTCATCAGTTTCATTATTGCGAAGTTCATCGCTGAACTCATTTTTTATAATTTTCATCAGGAATACGTTTTTTGAAAACCAGTCCTGATCATTCTCTGCTGGGTATGCAGGAATTATCCCTTCGTGTGTAAGCCAGCTAAATACCTGATTGAACTTAGAGGAATCAACAGTTGTGGAAACTTCAAGCGTGCAGGCTGCCGCTACGCGATTAATAAGAACAGGATTATTTGACTTTCCTTGTTCTGACCATGTGCACTCAAACTTTTTCAGTTCCTCTCTGTTGGGATTCAGGATGAATTGTTGTAATATAGCAATGAATTCCTTGTTTTTAATAAAACCGTCAAAATTTTCGTTGCTTAGAACCGACTGACCGCGAGAAGCAATTCCATTACTTCTTTCAAAGAGGAGTTGCTTTAGGAAAATCTCATCACTCGGAGATAATTCCTTTCCTGATTTTATACGTTCGCGAATTATCCCGACCTGCTCATAAAACTCACGATAAGCATCATGCCAACCTTTAAGTTCATGCTTATGGTTTTCAATCAAGTGCTTGTATAAATTTTTTAGTCTGCTTTTCATTGTATCACTTGTATTTACTAGTTTGTTTTAGTGACAACCGAGTCCTGTTACCTGTTACCTTGGATTCGCCAGAACCTAAGCTGTAATGATAACAGCGAAGATTATACAAATTTTCTTCAGCTTCAGAACCCTGTATGCCGTTGATAAAGGTAGCAATAATCTCCAGTAACTCGCTTTTAAGCATGGCTGACTCCCGCTTCTCTGTTATTTAAACCCATATTTTTCCCGGCGTTGATTAAAGGCACTTTGACCACCTTCGAGAATATTCGCCGCCAGGCGTTGGATCTCCGGCAAATCAATAGCCCCCTGTTGCTCAGGAAGAATACGTCCTTTACCCTCTTCAACGCTCAATACACCAATCCACTCAGCATCACCGAAAACCGGTATGTTAGCGTTATGAGTGGCAAATAAAAACTGCCGGGACAGCTTCGCTTTGCGCAGCTCTGTCACTATACGCTCTGCAATAAATGCGTTATCCAAGTTATCTTCTGGCTGATCGAGGATCAGTGGATCTTGATTTTCCAATAACAATAAATGCAAGACAGCTGTACACTGTTGCCCGGTAGATAGTTCATCAATATGACGCCAGAGAACACCGCCACCGTCATGCATTACATTCAGCTCAATTTGCATCGTATCCGGTAGCGATAGTGCTTCCAGTTCCAGAAGCTGTTTTTCACTCAAGCGCAACAATGCCTGCGCGACGGTCGGCGTTATCCCCCACCCACCATTATGCAAGGCTAATTCACCACACCGGATACTCTCAACCAGATTCTCCGGTGTAAAATCATGCTCCATCACCCAAGCAAGCCGCCGTGGACCAACCCCTTCCAGATTACATTGCTCCAGAAAATGCAACAGAGGTTGACGATCGCCTTCTGGCTGCAAATTGAGCCGCACTTTTTCATCTAGTTTTCTGTTCAGGCGTTTGACTGATTTCGCCAACGCAGCGGAACGTTGAGAACGCGCCTGGATAAGCTCCAGAAGTAATCTTTTTCGCTGTAGGTATAGCTCATCAAGTTGTTTTTGCCTATTCTCCAGAGCCGTTGCTTTAGGACGAATAGAAGCAATCTGGCGTAACAACGTTTGATAATCTGCACCAATCTGTCGCCCGCTTTTTCCCTGGCTGGCCGGGATATCTTTAAAAGCCTTTTCAAGTTGAGCTTCTTCTGCACCGATTAGACCTGATAACTCGCTTTGTAAAGGAGCAAGCTCTGCTGATGAACGCTGAACAACCTCATCCAGTTGCTGGACTAATATCGCCGTCTGCTCCTGCACCCGCTGGAGTACATCACGCTGTTGGATAAGAAGAGACTGATGCGGCAGAACATTGATCACCGCATCGCTGAGATAAGCTAGATCGGGGAGGCTATCTTTTAATGTTAGAAGAGCATCCTGTACTCTGGACAATTCTTCCTGATGGCGTGAACTAAGCTGCTTTTCTTTTTCCAGCAAGGGAACGATTTTGAGTTTTTCATCCAGACCAAGTTGTTTAAATTGTTCTGCCTGCTCCAGTAATTTCGGCAGCCGTGCAACTTCAAGTTCTGCCTCCGCCTTTTGCTCCAGAGCATTAAGGATAGTCAGGCGACTATCTCCGAGGCGAGTCAACGCTTTGTTGATAATCACATCGAACTGGTTATGGTCACCTTCAAGAAACCGCTCCACTAAATGATTGCGACTCTGCGCATCACGAGTCATTTCGTAAATTTCGTTCTGCCCGTATAACTCCAGCCCAGGAAGTAAATCATCCGGAGAATAAGGCGAAACATTACCTTCATTGTCCGTTACGATGGGTTGCCCACCAAATTTGCGGCTAATGGTAAATGCACGCCCCTGCATTGCAGCAGAGCGGACCTTCAGTTGGACCAGAGCACCATTTCCCAGGTTGCTCTTAATAATTGCGCTATGCTGCTTTTGTGCTGAATCACCAAAAGGCTGTTTACCCAGGGCGAAACGAATAGCCTCCAGCAAAGTCGATTTACCTGTTCCGCGACCACCAATAACAGCATTAAGATGGTCGGAAAAAGTAATATCGGTCTCATCCAGATACCCACCAATAAAACGGATATTTTCAATTGCCGAAGCATAGCTATGCGGCTTATCTGCATTCAGGCGTACCCGTGATTCAGGATCTAAAAATGCCTGTTTAAATGAGCAAAAACATGGCCTGGTCATTTTTATCAGGCAAGATGCTCCTGCTGTTTTAATTTCTTCAGGCTGAGCAACATCTGCTGCGTTGATAATAGCAATAGGCCGCTCACGACGATAATCAGGGAGTTTGTTCAGGATGGCTTTCCGGTAAAAATCATCCTCAACCCCTTTTAAGTCATCAACCGTTCCAGGAATCTGCGCCGCCAACAATGCTTTTTCTTTCCATACATGGTTCATACGGCATTTCAGTACACCATTATCATGAGTGCTATGCGCAGCAAAAATAAATCCGTCCAGATCATCTACTTTTTCAATGATCTGCACAGCACTGAGCTTTGATGGTGAAATACAGTCATCGGGGTCTTCATACCCCAAATTACTCAAATAACGTTCCAGCTCTTGCACTGTCCGATTTTCATCAAACAAACAAACAAAATGAATTTTCTCGCTGGAGCAAATCTCAAAACCAGGAAAAACAACAATACCATGTTCATTAAAGAGCTGACGAAGTCTGTCCACCGCATCCACAGCACCATGATCAGCAATACCAACAACCTGAACCCCAGCTTCAAGACATGTCTCCAGCAGTTGCTGGTTGTAGACCTCTTCGCTGAGTGATTCTTTGCCGCGATATTTGTTATAGCCCGCAGGGTTTACCTGCAAAGCGCACTTAAAAAACTCAGCTTTAGTCCATTTCACAGACATCGTCAGGCTCCTTATCTATCTGGTTGTTCACTACTCATAGTAAATAGTACGCTTAAAAACCCTGCATGCCGTTGATAAAGGTATCGATCACGCTGCAAACCTTATCATAGATACGTTTAAGCACCGTCTTCCTTTCAAGGATCCTGGGCGTCCATGTGAGGGCCCTGGCTACCTCGTCCTCGCGTGGGGTCACATCTGTAAACAGGTAGTTATCCAGCAATGCGGCAACTTTACTTTCATCCAGATTTTCTTCAGCACATAGCGTTGCAACAGCTTTACGTTTTTCACGTTCAACGTAGGTTTCAAAGGTTTGGGTGATATCTTCATCATGCGAAACATGCAGCAGGTTTTCTTCGATGAAGTTATCAATCAGTTCGCGTTTGCTGCGCAGCGTGACGTCACTGTCAACGATATCCATGACCTTCTTCTTCTGCTCCTGCTGCGCTTCTGGTGGCATAGCCTGGATGCCAGCCAGTAGCCTCAGGATATAGCCGACATTAATTTCATCCCGATGAATCAGTGACACTTCAAAATCGACCTCATCCAGAATCGAGACTTTATCTTTGCCAGTGCGTTTTTTCACCTTGTCATAAATATCGAGATATTTACTGGTGTAATCGGCAAGAGTCTGATCCGATAAAGGCTTACTCACTTCATCAAAATCAGCAAAGCTCTCCAGGATATTCTTCAGTCGCATCATGTCACGGAAAGCCGTCACAAAAGCAAGCTGAGCTTTTTCATCAGGGAGGCTGTCCACGCTTTCCACTGTAGGTGTCAGGGTCAACAGGGTATCTACAGCAGCCTGATAGTCGCTCAGGTACTCCTCAAAAGGCTTAACCAGCACGACTGAAGATGCGTCTTTGTTCGAGAATAACGCTATGGCATCATCAGTGGCTTTCTTGAGGTTGCGGAAGCAGACAATGTTACCGTGGCTTTTCTTCTCATTAAGAATACGATTGGTACGGGAGAATGCCTGTATCAGTCCGTGGTAACGCAGGTTTTTATCAACGTAAAGCGTATTGAGAGCCGGGCTGTCAAATCCCGTGAGGAACATATTGACCACCAGCAGGATATCAATCCCTTTTTCTTTGGTTCGTTGTGCAATGTTCTTGTAATAATTGTAAAAGCTTTGCGAATCATTAGCTGAATAGCTGGTGCCATACAGCGTATTATAATCTCTGATGAAGCTGTCCAGATGATCCCTGCTGGAGATATCGATTTTCCCGCCCTGAGGAAGGCTGATATCTTCTTCATCCAGTAAGCCGTTAACCGCTTCCTTATCGCTTTTGTCCGCTTCGTTGGCGGCATAAGTAAAGATTGTTGCGATACGCAGCGGCTTGTAATCCGGATCGGCCTGCTGAAGCTTTGTTTGTTTATCTTTAAAGAGGTTGTAGTACTTAATCAGCATGTCCACCGATCCCACGCAGAACATTGCGGTAAATTCGCGGTTTCGGGTCTTGGCGTTGTGGTGAGCCAGAATATAGTCTGTTATCTTGCCCAGCCGGATCTCGCTTTCCATGACTTCTTTGGTGTCGATATCCTCAACATTGATATCGATCTCATTGCTGGTCTCTTTGCGGCGATAGGTCCCCACATACTCCACGGCAAAACGTAAGACGTTCTCATCACGAATAGCATCGACAATGACATACTTGTGCAGGCATTTTTCAAACAACGTCTCAGTGGTCTGTTTGATACCATTAGTAATATTGACGTTGTCGGCAAAAATTGGCGTCCCGGTAAAGCCAAACAGTTGCGCATTTTCAAAGAAACTTACGATAGCCTTGTGAGTGTCACCGAACTGGCTGCGGTGGCATTCGTCGAAGATAAAGACAATCCGCTCTTTTCGCAGGTGCTCCAGCTGTGCCTTATATCCTTCATGGGTAATGGCATTGTTCAGTTTCTGAATGGTGGTCAGTATCAGTTTACTGTTGTTAGCCTTAAGTTGCTTAATTAGCGTACTGGTATTGTTAGTGGTATCTACGCTGTCTTTAGCGAAGCTGTTGAACTCTTTGGCTGTCTGATAATCCAGATCGCGACGATCGACGACGAAAATAACCCGATCAACTTCGGGCATCGACATGATCACCTGGCTTGCCTTAAAGCTGGTCAACGTTTTACCGCTACCTGTGGTATGCCAGATATAGCCATTACGGGGCTTGCCCTGTAGATGGAGACTGTCCTTAACGTGGCGGATCATCGCTTCACAAGCGTAGTATTGATAGGGTCGCATGACCATCAGGCACTTACGGGTTTCGTTCAGCACCGTGTAGTGAGTGATCATTTTTGCAATGTGACAAACTTTCAGGAAGGCTTCGGTAAACTTCTCCAGCGACTTAATGGGTTCATTTTTCTCGTCTGTCCAGAAAAAGGTCTGCTCGAAATGGTTCGCACGATTATTGGCGTAATATTTGGTATCAACGCCATTACTGATAATAAACAGCTGAACATACTGGAACAGACCACTACCAACCCAGAATGCATCCCGGTGGTAGCGGTCAATCTGATTAAAGGCTTCTTTCAGGCCCAGTCCACGGCGCTTAAGCTCAATCTGTACCAGTGGCAGGCCATTAATCAACAGCGTAACGTCAAAGCGCGTTTTGCGTGTGTTTTGCTCAGCGTTGAACTGCTTAACCTGACGGGTGACCTGAAACTCGTTCTGGCACCATTCATCTTTATTGATAAAGCTCAGCCATTTCTCCGTACCGTCATCACGCAGTAACTGGTAGCGATCGCGCAGAATTCTGGCGCGATCGATCACTTCATTACCTTTGGTCAGATGCAGAAAAATACGGTTAAATTCACTGTCAGTGAGTGGGGCGGCCTCCAGCTGATTGTGAATTTCAATCTGCTTGCGCAGGTTGGCTTTCATACTGGTTTCGTCGGTGACATTGACCAGTTCGTAATGCATACCCACCAGCTGGTTAACCAGCTGAGTTTCTAACTCGTATTCGCTTTGCGTTGCCATCGGTATGTAGTGCCTTTAGTTATTATGCTGGCCCGGAGTTAGGCCGGGCCGGATAGTTTCTATACGAACATTTGCTGGAGCATGCCCTGCTTCCAGATTTTTAACTTATCCAGTTCTGCTTTTTTGCTAGTGATCTTGTCGTCAACGGCAGAGAGAAATCTAGCAATTTTAGTTTGTTCTGACAATGAAGGTACTAATATTTCCGTAGATTGAAAGTTTGACTTACTAATTTCTGGGAATGTAGAACCTCCAGCACGACGAATGAAAGTATTTTTAAGTGAACATAATAAATAATAAACAAAGTAGTTACTGTTGTTTTTGTTAACACAAATATTTTGAAAACCTTGGTTTGTTGAACACTGGTATTGAGCGATCGCAACATCTCCAATTGTCGCTCTTGAGGTAAACAATACTGTACCTGCTGGAATTAGCTTTGCAGAGGATGTTGCCAAACCTTCAGGTGTAATTGTTCTATAGCTTGCAGAGACAAACTTTTCTTTTATTTCAGAAGGAGTGAACCAAGGTATTTCACCATTCCAATATAAAAGTGAGTTAGTGTCTGGGGTTCCACCACCAACAATTTCCCCAAGGTCATTAATAGTTTTACATGTCCACTCTGGGAACACTTTTCCATTATCATCTTTGAATCGCAACGCCTGACTAAAAATCTTTTGCATCATACTTTTTTTATACTGACACAGCAGCTTATACTGTTTGTTCATTAACGCTATTCTTTCATCAATAGATGACAGGAAATTTGCAATTTTATTTTGTTCTTCTGAGGAGGGTATTGCGAAATCAAACTCTTTATACTCTTCAGCATTTATGCCAGGCTGCCCGGATCTCATTGAATAAATTTTAACCCACTTACGATATTTCCTAGTAAGTGTTTGGTTATAAACGAAGCATGGATTTGCTTTGTTTATTGATAACCTGATAAGAAATCCGGCGAAATATAATTTGCCATCATTTTTTTTATATAAATATGATTTCCCTACACTAGCTCCCGTTCTGGCGAAAACAATGTCACCATCTCTGAGAAGATATTTATTGTCAAGCGTACCAGATGGTGACGTTAAAGGTGAAGGGCTAAACTCCCGACTTTCATCATCTATATCTGTAATTCTAATATATTTATTGCTTCCATCAAATGCTGTTGCAGCACTGTTCATGCCATAAGCAGCATCAGCACAGACCTCCCCTAATGACACTTGTTTCCACGGAGTGTTGAACTCACTAAATCGTAGTTTCGGCACCATTACTTACTCCCCTCCGCCAACGAAAACGGCGCGTCAATCCCCAGTTCCTTACAGAACCCAGCGATGGTCTTATCGATTTCAGCTACCTTGCCTTCCAGCTCGCGAATCTCATGTGCCACGGCGTTGAGATCAATCTCTTCTTCCGCTTCAAAGGTATCGACATAGCGCGGGATATTGAGGTTGTAATCGTTGTTGCGGATCTCTTCCAGCGTCGCAATATGGCTGTACTTCTCCTGAGCTTTCCAGTCGTTGTAAGTATCTGCAATCTTGTCTATATGTACCGGCAGCAGGCGATTCTGAGTTTTCACCTTCTCAAAGTCGTTGCTGGCGTCAATAAACAGAATACCGTCGTTATGTTTGCGGCACTTACGCAGCACCAGCACACAGGTTGGGATACTGGTGCCATAGAAGATATTCGCAGGCAGGCCGATTACTGCGTCAATACAGTTCAGCTGTTCAATCATAAACTTGCGGATGTGTCCTTCTGCCGCACCACGGAACAGAACGCCATGGGGCAGCACTACAGCCATCGTGCCGTCATCTTCCAGGTGATAGAACATATGCTGCACAAATGCCAAATCCGCTTTACTGGATGGAGCCAGTTTGCCGTATTGTGCAAAACGGTCATCGTTCATAAACAGCGGGCTTGCGCTCCACTTGGCGGAGAATGGCGGGTTGGCGACAATCGCATCAAATTTCAGATGCGTATGCTGCGGATGCTCCAGCGTATCTTCCTGCATGATTTCAAAGTCAGCATAGTGAACGCCATGCAGAATCATGTTCATACGTGCAAGGTTGTAGGTGGTGCGGTTCATTTCCTGACCGTAGATTTTACCTACGGAAGAGGCTTCACGTTTTACACGTAGCAACAGAGATCCAGAGCCACAGGTCGGGTCATAAACATTTTTCAGCTTGAGCTTATGTGTGGTAACAATTTTTGCCAGCAACGTAGAAACCGGTTGTGGGGTATAGAACTCGCCCGCTTTTTTACCTGCACCGGATGCGAACTGACCAATCAGATACTCGTAGGCATCGCCCAAAATATCAGAACTGGCTTCACTGAGGTTAAAACTCAGTTTGTCGAGTTCGGTGATAACCTTCCCAATCAACTCATTTTTAGCTTTGGCAGTATTACCCAGTTTGCTGGAGCCTAAATCCAGGTCTTCAAACAGGTTGCTAAAGTCATCAGCGGAGTCGGTGCCCAGGGTGCTCTGCTCAATATTGCGCAGAGTGGTAGCCAGGTCTTCGAGGATAAAACCTTCTCCGGCACCTTTCTGATCCTTCGCTACGCGCTGAGCCATGGTGTGGAACAGGTCAGTTGGGGGCAGGAAGTATCCCAGCGTCTGAATGCTGTCGTCTTTCACCGCATCAATGATGTCCTGATAAGCCGGGTGCTCAGCTGTTAGCTCGTTATACTTAATCCCGTCTTCCTTCAGGATTTTGTTGGCATAGGTGACAAACTTCTCCGAAAGATACTTGTAAAAGATAAAACCAAGGCAATAGTCACGAAATTCATCGGCATTCATCTTGCCACGAAGGGTATCTGCAATATTCCAAAGGCGGCTTTGCAGTTCACTTAAATTCTGTGCTTCAATCTGGGGCGACATACTTCTTCCTGTTGTTCTTGTAAGTCCCGGTTAAGGGATAATTACTGAATCATATCACTGAGCTGGCTCAGGATCTGTTGTTCGTTAAGGGCGGCCAGGCGTTCCTGGTAATGGCGTTTTTCAATGGTTGCCAGATAGAGCCCACCGATTGCCTCCTGCTTATGAAGGGGAGGCAGCGTTGCAGTAAACTGACGTACCTCAGTAAGAGACAAACGCAATACAAATGTTGACCCCTGCGTTGCCAGTGCCTGCTGGCGACGGCTTTCCCTGCTTTCATTGAAGTGCCAGACAAACCACGCCGGAACAACCTTACTGCCGTCAACTTCGACCCTGACATAGTTATTACTGAGCAGGCGACCGGCATGCTCGGGGCTGACGATAGCGGCCTTACCATGGATCAGGCTAATGACCACATCTCCCGTCCGGACTGACAGAACAGCCTGAGTGGGGCGTACAACCTGTTCTTTATCATCGTTAATGGTATTACCCGGTTGCCAGCAGTCACTCATAAACTGCTCGGTCGCGTAAAAACGACATGCTTTAGCCTCATCATTCTGTCTGATGCGACTGACATGGGCTCCGGGAGTAAATGAAGCAACAGTGGAATAGGGTACCGGCTCAATTTTCATTGAATAAACTTAAATTACAATGTGTATGATGAGTGTATAGAACCACACGGTTAAGTCAACTGAATTTAAATTTATTACGTATGAGTCTCGTTTTCAGGCCAGATCGGAGGAGTCATACTGGAGAGTTGCATGCTACTTCTTTAGTGGATTTATTGATATTTTCACGTACTAAATTCCGGTTATTTGCTTGTTTTGATTGGTTTATGCATTTTTTAATTACTTTATTACGTTTTAGTGATATTAGTTCATCTTAAACGGTGAGAATGCGATGAGGTAGTAAATTCGTATGGAGAGCTATCAGAATAAGATGACCTGGGGAGAGCCTCCTCTGCCAAAAGGACCTGAGCACTTTGGTAAGCGCCTGAAAACTGTTATCGGGAAACAGTCTGTCGCCTCTTTTGCCAGGGATTGCGGGGTTTCCGAAGCCTCCATGAGGAAATACCTTAAAACCGATACCGTGCCGGGTATCGACAGTGTGGCTATGATTGCTGCCTGCACGGGGCGTTCTCTGACCTGGCTCATTACTGGTGAAGGCGACCCCTTTACGGACAACGCTAAGCAGAAACGCTTTTCAGAAGAAGAAATTAAAAAGTGGTGGACTCTGATTTTTGACGCTCTGGATATGGAAGATAAATCCAGTGTTATCATGGCTTTTCAGCAAGGCGGCCTGAATGCGGTGTTCAGCCCTGAGATTATGACTGGCAAAAGGAAGGGATAACGGTATGAGTCACAAGAAAGAACACACCGTCATGGTCTACAAGGTGCTCCAGGAGCTTGCTAGGCAGCAGGGCCAGACTGTCGAGGCTGTTCTGGAACAATTATTCTGCCGGGCCAGCATCGTCAATACGGGGCTGCTGAATGAGTCTTTTCGTGAAGCCTTTCAGCAGCATTATCCCGGCAAGCCATTCAACCACGTTACCTGGTGTCCTTTCTGCCAGTGTTTCGACCTTATGCAGCGCTCCGACCCAATGGTACAGGGTGAGGCTTGCTGGACATTCAGTTCTACACAGTTTTGATAACGGATACTCCTTCCCTCTTTTTAATAAATAATCAATTAAAACAATAAATTAATCTCATTCCTGTCGTCAGTGAAATACGCTGTAAACGCTTTTCACGCTCAGGGCAGGGAAACGTAAGGGTTAATCCGGTTAACGCAGTCAGGATGGGGTACAGGCTGTCTGGTGATGATGATTTATGCGGGTGACTGTATGGTCGCTGATTTCTGATGCATTTTCCTTCTGATTATAATTCCAGCACCAGTCGCCATGGCTGATGCTGTATATCCCTGTGTTGCAGGCTTTACAGTGTTTCTCCCCTTCATAATGCGCCTTGCACCATACGCAGAACCAGTACCGCGTTGCTGTCAACGTCTCCAGTTCGTCAATCATCGTGCGTAACCGCAGGATGAAGACACGCCTTTTGATTTCAGTGTTGAGATAACCACAATTTGCCAATAGCGGTTTAGTTGCCTCATCGGGGTTGTGTACAAACCAGGCATTTTCTCCCGAAGTATCGTTGTGGAGTTTCACAGGGCAAGAGCAGGAGGGACAGAACCACTGAGCATCAGAAGTGTTTTTCATCTCTTTCGAAATCACGTAATGACCGTCACTGTCGAGAGCCAGGTACAACTTCAGATTTTGTAACGTGGACTTATGCATAATTATTCACTTTCAGATGCTGGATGATTGTGGTTTATGAGGTATTTGAAATCGCTGTTAATGTTATTCAATACGCCACCTTTTCCGTCGATGTTGTTTAAACGCACTGTAAGGAGTTTTGAGAAGGGACAATGATTAACCATATGAATTTACTTGGTTTATAGTTTGAGGGTTTTACAGGGCTTTACAGGCTGCCTGATGGGTACGATAAGATTTATGGATTGTTATTGTTGGAGTTTAATTACTTCCGTGACTGACTGATACGATGCTGAACCCATGTCTCGACTTCGCTTTGCATCCAGCGGGAACTGCGGCCCAGTTTAATCGGCTTCGGAAATTCACCGTCTTTAATCAGCTTGTAGAACCATTTGTCGGTTAAGCCTGTAAAGTGGGTGATGAGTGTCTGAGCGACCCCATAGATATTGAATGAAAGACAAAGACAGTGTCGCACGCGAAAGGTGTGGTTTTAAACCGTCGTTGATATGTAAACACTTCATTCGGAAGCTCTCGATTTTTTTGCTTATACTGGCGTATCATGGGCTAAAACAGATTAATTAAGAGAAAGGGATGAACTCGGTGTACTCAATCATTAAAGAATTAAGTGATGCTAATAAGAAGAACAATATCAACAGTGATTTTCCATCATACGAGTTTCCACCATTAATGAGAGATCTTATTGAAGTACTGCATGATGACTCACAAATCCCCACAGAGATTATCGGCAATACAGTATTGGCTGCAGCATCAATGGCCTGTCAGCCACTGGTTAACGTCGCGCTTCCTCACAGCATACAGCCTGAAACATGCTGTCTTTATTTACTGACAATAGCTGAGTCTGGCGAAGGTAAAACAACAATTAATAAACAAATCATGGAGCCATTTCATACATTTATGAGTGAGCTCAACAAGGACTATGTGGATCGTGTAGCTGAATATAAGGTGGATCTTGAACTATGGCGTCTCAGGAAGAAAGTACTCGAACGTAATGTAAAGTCTTCTTATGTAAATCCTGATGATGAAGAAAGGGAAAGTGTTGAGGATATGGAAAATGCTTTCATACTACATTTAAGAAATGAGCCACAAAAACCTGAGCGTTTAACTATTCTCTACGAAGACACGACACTGAAAGCTTTTACTGATGGCGTTGCTGTATGTTCCCATGCCGGGATTGTTTCTGATGAAGCTATTATCTTTTTCAGAGGATATGCCAGTAACCAGTTCGGTATATTCAACAAAGGTTGGGAAGAAGGAGAACATGTACAGAAAAGAGCTGACGGAACATTTACATTTATTAAGCCCTGTATCACATTTTCATTGATGGCACAACCAAAGGTTGTAAATCATTACTTTGAAAAAGACGGGGGGCTTGCTAAAGATGTCGGCTTTCTTCCTCGCTTCCTGTTTGCCTCAGCCAAAAGTACTATCGGGAGCCGAACGGATAACATAAATTTTAGTCGTTCACGACAGTGTCTTGAAAATTTTCATGGCAGGATTCGTGTTTTACTTTCTCAGCAAAAAGAATCTATCCTCCGTAATACATATGAAAAGAAAACGTTGATACTATCAGATAGAGCACTGGAAATCCGTAATCAGTTGAAAAATGAAATCGAAGGTAAAATGGTTGAAGGAAAAGAGCTTTATCATATCCGAGACATCGCCTCAAAATCATCAGCGAACGCTGCGAGAATGGCAGCTATATTCCATTATTTCAGTAATGACAGTTCCAGTGAGTTGGGGGCTGATTATATGGCCAGCGCCTGTAACATTATGAGATGGTACCTTGAGCAGGCCCGCAAAATATTTTATACGTTGTCAGAAGATTACCAGTTTGAAAAAGATGCCAAAGAAATCTATGTTTGGGTAAGGAATTTGTTTGCTGATAATAAATTTGTTCCGTTAAAGTTTGAATATTTCAGAAGGAAAGCGCCAAACAGGCTCAGGAACACAAGTAAGCTGAAGGAATTATTTGATCAAATGGTTTCTCAGAACTACATTGTTTATGGTTATAATCGCCCTGCCGGGGCGATGTATGTATTACCACGTATAAATAAAAGTATTGTCTCGCAAAGCGTGAATAATTTTTATGCCAATGAATCAAATGTGGTTCGTGCTCAGCAGGTATTTTTACTAGATACAGGTATTTTTGTTCCAGCAAAGCCAGAGCCAGGTGAAGGTGATTCTCTTTTAAATGCTCCTTTTACTATTTTTCATACATCTAAACATATACAGGGTAAGGAATCCTACATTGATTTTTCAGGATTATAGAATATTATTAAGATGTATTGTACTTGTTGATTTTTTTTGCTTCTCTGACTTTGAGATGTAAAGAAAAATGATGCTCTGAAAAGCTTGTTTGGAGTACATAAAAAATATACTAAGGTAGAGCATCTGGTTGCTACAATTGCTACGGTAGCAATTGTAGCAACTATATCATGGATTTATTTGGAGTTTTTGTCAGAAAAATGCTCAATTAAACACCAGATGAAAACTCATGGATTGGGGTTTTCGTTTACTTGATGATGCGGTGTACAATGCATGAACACACCTAATTTGTTTCAATAATGTTAATTTTATATGCCTTGAGTGAACATTTTGAAATGTGTAAAATATTTCTAAATTTTATTTCTGGTAACATAATTAATATGACGGTATTATTACCCAGCCCTGTGTGGAATTTGTTTGACTATGATTTAAAAGTGACCTTTTGAAGCATATATACTAAGTTATTTATAGATGATTATTAGCTTTTGATTTAATGATATTGACGTAGGGGTATTAAGACTTAATGATTTCTTGATTGATTAATTCTTTCATTAACCCATTTTTCCACTTCACTTTGCATCCATCTTGAGCTACGTCCTAACTTAATAGGCTTTGGGAATTGTCCCTCGCTAATTAGTTTGTAAAACCATTTATCTGTTAATCCTGTAAATTCTGTAATGAATTTCATATCGACCATCTTGTCGTTAAGCAGGCTGGTATTGTTGTTCTGATTGGTCATGGTGTCTGTCCCCATATGGATGCTGAGAGATATGGAGAAGCGTCTATGCTGGTGGTAATAACCGTTGACGCTTTCTTCTCCACACCATCCACACGGCAGTAACGAAATACTGTACAGGGAATAGCTTTCTGACATTCTAATGTTTTATAAAACCATTAATCAGCACTGAGAACAGCCAATGTTCCTCTGGTTGTCCGAAGAGTCTTTGCTGTATTCCTTAGCCAGATAACTCAGTCTATTTATAACGTTCATATAATCCTCCAGATAAGTTGAGGAGTATCTGTTCAGGTGTGCATAGCAATTTTCAGGGAAATGAATGAGTTTGTAATGCTTCTGGTAATTGTCTTCTTTTGGAAGCTTTAATGCCCGTACCCATGCTTCCATAATCATATATGCAAGGTTATGGTGATAGTTACCTTCATGATCTGGTTTATATGAACCCGGGTAAGCGTAAGTATCTTTGTTTAAGAATAACGCCAGATGGTAATGTTTCTTACCGTTCTTATTGAACTCTCTGACCCATACATACCTGATGCGACAATGATGAGTCCTTTTACCTAAGGATATTTTCTTGAGTTGGTCAGCATTCTTCTGAGATTTAAGGGATTCAATAAAGCGAGTAATCAACATTGGGTCTTTTTCATATGGGCTATCATCCGGTAGCCTCAGGTCGATTCTGAGTACCATTGTCCTGAAATGCTCTTTAAGTGATTTATTTAATGTATCTTTGATTCTCTTCATGTAGTTTGTGTTTAATGGACCATTACTGTTTACATTAACCATTGTTTTACCTGTAAGTTATTGAGTATCAATATTATCAATAGGGCAGTAATAATTAATTTTGAGGTAATCATAAAGCTTAGACTGTTATGGTTTTTATTGGGGCTAATTATTTTAATTGATTCTTTAATTATAATGGCTAATGTAAATCATAATGCGATATATTGGTTGTGTGTTAGTTGTAATACCATCATGTGATACATTGGTTTATTATATTAATATGTCTATTGCACTATGCTGTTATGTCTATTATGCTATACCGTCATAGCTATTGTACTATATTGTTATAATACCAACCCGACAAGATGTTATAAGAGAAAATTATAATTGCAATAGAAGGAAAGATATCTCAAAAAAAAGATATTAGATTTATTCTGAGTGATATTAACTCTGAAGTTAGTTATTCAAAATGATAGATCTAAATAGCTGTGCGGAATAGTAGATCACTTGTAAGCGTCAAGCCACTGCCGCCTGTAATTCCAGTCCCGGGATCGCTAGCTTAGAGCTCCGTCTAATTTAGAAGGAGTTCTGTTCATGGAAAATGCTGCCAACTGGCGAACTGAATCGCGTACCGTCTATTCCAGTGACTTCAAACTTCGGATGGTCGAACTGGCTTCACGACCAGATGCCAACGTCGCACAACTGGCGCGGGAACATGGCGTTGATAATAATCTCATTTTTAAGTGGCTACGCCTCTGGCAGAGAGAGGGGCGAATCTCTCGTCGAATGCCTGCAACTATCGTGGGGCCGGTGGTACCTCAATCTCTTCCGGCTTCTCCGACTCTGTTGTCCGTCGACGTTATCAACGACCCGTTGCCCGCAGCAGAGAATGACACTCTGTGTACGTTCTCCTCCGCTCACGCCAGCGCCACTTCCTGTCATGTTGAGTTCCGCCACGGCAAAATGACGCTGGAGAACCCGTCGTCAGAGTTGCTGACTGTGCTGATCCGCGAATTGACCGGGAGGACACAATGATATCCCTCCCGTCAGGCACCCGCATCTGGCTGGTCACCGGGGCCACGGATATGCGTAAATCCTTCAACGGGCTGGGCGAACAGATACACCACGTTCTGGATGAGGATCCCTTCTCCGGCCATCTGTTTGTCTTCCGGGGACGCCGTGGCGATACCGTGAAAATACTTTGGGCTGATGCTGATGGTCTGTGCCTGTTTATCAAACGCCTGGAAGAGGGACAGTTCGTCTGGCCTGCTGTACGCGACGGCAAAATCGCGATCACCCGCTCACAACTTGCCATGCTCCTTGATAAGCTGGACTGGCGCCAGCCAAAAATATCCCGCCTTAACTCACTGACAATGTTGTAAAAAAATCTTAACCGCATTATAAAAGCGGTTATGAATCACGACTATCTCGCCCGTATCGCTGCGCTGGAAGACACGCTTCGCCAGAAAGACAGTCAGCTCAGTCTCGTTGCAGAGACTGAGTCGTTCCTGCGTTCTGCACTGGCCCGCGCAGAAGAGAAAATAGAGAACGAAGAGCGCGAGATAGAGCATCTGCGGGCACAGATAGAAAAACTGCGTCGAATGTTGTTCGGTACCCGCTCCGAAAAACTTCGCCGACAGGTTGAAGAAGCCGAAGCCCTGCTGAAACAGCAGGAGCAGCAAAGCGATCGCTACAACGGACGGGAAGACGATCCGCAGGTACCTCGCCAGTTACGTCAGTCCCGCCATCGTCGCCCGTTACCGGCACACCTTCCCCGCGAGATACATCGGCTGGATCCTGCGGAAACCAGCTGTCCGGAATGCGGCAGCGGTATGGCGTACCTCAGCGAAGTCAGCGTGGAGCAGCTGGAACTGGTCTCCAGCGCCCTGAAAGTGATCCGCACGGTCAGGGTGAAAAAGGCCTGCACCCGATGTGACTGTATCGTTGAAGCACCTGCGCCATCACGTCCCATCGATCGGGGTATCGCCGGGCCGGGTCTGCTGGCCCGCGTGTTAACGGCCAAATACTGCGAACACCTGCCGCTGTATCGCCAGTGCGAAATCTTTGCCCGTCAGGGCGTGGATCTGAGCCGGGCTCTGCTCTCCAACTGGGTGGATGCATGTTGCCGGTTAATGGCCCCGCTGGATGAGGCCCTTTACCACTACGTGATGGACTGCCACAAACTGCATACGGATGACACTCCGGTTCCGGTGCTTGCACCGGGCAGAAAGAAGACGAAAACCGGACGTATCTGGACGTATGTACGTGACGACAGAAGCGCAGGTTCATCAGATCCGCCAGCGGCATGGTTCGCCTTCTCGCCAGACCGGCAGGGAAAACATCCTCAGCAACACCTTCGCCACTATCATGGTGTGCTGCAGGCGGATGCCTTCGCAGGCTACGATCGGTTGTTCAGTCCGGAACGTGAAGGAGGGCCGCTGACAGAAGCCGCATGTTGGGCCCATGCCCGCCGAAAAATCCATGATGTCTATATAAGCACTCACACAGCGACAGCAGAAGAAGCCCTGAAACGTATCGGTGAGCTGTACGCGATAGAAGAAGAAATACGCGGCCTCACGACAGAAGAGCGTCTGGCAGCCAGACAATCGCAAAGCAAACCACTGCTGGCATCGCTGCATGAATGGCTGGTAGAAAAAAATGAGACGCTGTCGAAAAAGTCCCGTCTGGGCGAAGCGTTCGCTTATGTACTGAACCAGTGGGATGCGCTGTGCTACTACTGTGAAGATGGCCTGGCAGAGCCTGATAACAACGCTGCCGAACGAGCCCTTCGTGCCGTCTGTCTTGGGAAAAAGAATTTTATCTTCTTCGGCAGCGACCACGGTGGTGAGCGCGGAGCCCTGCTGTACGGACTGATCGGGACGTGCAGGCTGAATGGTATCGATCTGGAAGCCTACCTTCGCCATATCCTGAGCGTACTGCCGGAGTGGCCCAGCAACAAAGTGGCCGAACTGCTGCCATGGAACGTGGTTCTTACCGATAAATAACCGTCAATACGGCGCTCACTTAACGCTCACGAGCTTTGAACCGGGAATGACGGTCTCCCTTGTTGCCCGGCAACATGGTGTGGCAGCCAGCCAGCTATTTCTCTGGCGTAAGCAATACCAGGAGGGAAGTCTTACTGCTGTGGCTGCCGGAGAACAGGTCGTTCCTGCCTCTGAACTTGCTGCCGCCATGAAGCAGATTAAAGAACTCCAGCGCCTGCTCGGCAAAAAAACGATGGAAAATGAACTCCTTAAAGAAGCCGTTGAATATGGGCGAGCAAAAAAGTGGATAGCGCACGCGCCCTTATTGCCCGGGGATGGGGAGTAAGCTTCGTCAGCCGTTGTCTCCGGGTGTCGCGTGCGCAGTTGCACGTCATTCTCAGACGAACCGATGACTGGAAGGACGGCCGCTGCAGCCGTCACACGGATGATACGGATGTGCTTCGCCGTATACACCATGTTATCGGAGAGCTGCCCACATATGGTTATCGTCGGGTATAGGCGCTGCTTCGCAGACAAACAGAACTTGATGGTATGCCTGCGATCAATGCCAAACGTGTTTACCGGATCATGCGCCAGAATGCGCTGTTGCTTGAGCGAAAACCCGCTGTACCGCCATCGAAACGGGCACATACCGGCAGAGTGGCTGTGAAAGAAAGTAATCAGCGATGGTGCTCTGACGGGTTTGAGTTCCGCTGTGATAACGGAGAAAAACTGCGGGTCACGTTCGCGCTGGACTGCTGTGACCGTGAGGCACTGCACTGGGCGGTCACAACGGGTGGCTTCGACAGTGAAACAGTACAGGACGTCATGCTGGGAGCAGTGGAACGCCGCTTTGGCAGCGAGCTTCCGGCGTCTCCAGTGGAGTGGCTGACGGATAATGGTTCATGCTACCGGGCGAATGAAACACGTCAGTTCGCCAGGATGTTGGGACTTGAACCGAAGAACACGGCAGTGCGGAGTCCGGAGAGTAACGGAATAGCAGAGAGCTTCGTGAAAACGATAAAGCGTGACTACATAAGTATCATGCCCAAACCAGACGGGTTAACGGCAGCAAAGAACCTTGCAGAGGCGTTCGAGCATTATAACGAATGGCATCCGCATAGTGCGCTGGGTTATCGCTCGCCACGGGAATATCTGCGGCAGCGGGCCAGTAATGGGTTAAGTGATAACAGGTGTCTGGAAATATAGGGGCAAATCCACTGGAAATGTTCTTATAAAAGAATATAATCACAGCGGCGTAAGCAGCTCAATAAATCCATGAAATCTATCAAACGGAGGCACCGTATCCGACAATGGCGATCAATAGTAGTTTTGGCGGGCGCGGAAGATTTAACCCAATGTAGGGTAAGACGCATAATTTGCGCCTAAACCTTTTAGGGCTTCAAGATCCCGGCCCTAAGTTTATACATGTCCACACAAGGTTAAATAAAAATTAAATGCATAAAAACTCACCATACACGGCCTCTCATTCACTAAATGTTCAAAGTGAGCTCAAATGTAAAGCTATGTTATGAAATAAGTAACAGTTGGATGTATCTGTTTGAAATCCATGAACTATTTTACTTTATAGATTTTTTTATGAAACAACCAGTTAGCTATAGGAATCATCCAGTAGGCATAAAATGCGTAAGAAATTATGCTCTTATAATGCAAAACATATGCTGTCAGGAATATATTTCATAATAGCCTGGTTTTTAGCCGAATCACGGGAGTTTGGAAACCTGTGGTCAGTGAGGTGTATGCTGGTATTTAACAACCAGACATTGGGTAGTTGCAGCGGTCAGTAGCCTGGCCGTCAATACTCCTGACAAAACAAGAGTTTCGCCCTTTGGCAGCCAGAGCCAAGGGCGGTAGCGTGCCTACATTACATGTAGTAAGCCGTGATTGACCATCTCGCGGGTTGTTGAGGAATGGTATGAGGATAGTGTATTTTGTCAATGCAGCGTGGTACTTCGAACTGCATTGGTTGGACCGGTCAGAAGCGGCAATTAGCAAAGGGTATGAAGTTCATCTTGTAAGTAATTTTGCTGATGACGCCATCAAAAATAACCTGGAAAAAAAAGGTATAAAATGTTGGGATATTGAGCTTAACAGATTTTCTAAAAATGTGTTTAAAAACATTTCAATATTCACTGCATTTAGAAAGATCTGTAAGCAAATTAAACCCGATCTTATTCATCTAATTACTATAAAACCAATCCTTTTTGGTGGATTGTATGCCCGGGTTGCAGGCATCCCTTTTGTCGTGAGCTTTGTGGGATTAGGGAGATTGTTTGGCAATAAACGAGGTTGGTTGAATAAATTCATTTTCAACTCAGTACTGTCAATTTATAGTCTTTTGCTATCAGCAAAAAGCCCAGCGCAAGTAATATTTGAGCATAATGCTGACTTTGCTGAGCTGAATAAATATATTAAATTTGATGAAAATAACATCCATATCATTGAAGGAGCCGGGGTAGACAGGTTTCGCTTTAGTTATCAGCCAGAACCAACTCAGAATAATTTCTCGGTATTATTTGCCAGCCGTTTGCTATGGTCAAAGGGGCTCGGTGAAGTAGTCGAGGCCATCGGTAAGGTTAAACAAAATGAAAATAACACAACCTTATACGTTGCGGGAATTCTCGATGACAAAGATCCGGATAGAATTGAATTAGATCAAATTTTGCAATGGGAAAAAGAAGGAAAAATCATTTGGTTAGGTCGAAGAGATGACATCCAAAATTTAATCAGAAATAGCCATGTCGTGATTTTGCCAACTAAATATTCAGAAGGCGTGCCAAGAATAATCATTGAAGCGTGTGCTATGGGCCGAAGTTGCATTGTCGGAAATGTACCCGGCTGTAAAGCTATAATTAAAGATAATTTCAATGGATGTGTACTAAAAACACATAGCGCTAGTGAGATCGCGGAGAAAATTGAATATCTTAGAGATAACATGGAAATAAGAAAAAAATTCGGCCTACGCTCAGCCGAAATTGTAAAAGAAAGATTCAGCAAAGAAATTGTTATAGATAAAACGTTATGTGTTTACAATAAAATACTAAGTACAACAAAGCGGTAAAAAATAATGATTGGAACTTTAGTAAATATTTCGAAGATAATTATCCAGAAGCGCGAGTTAATCTGGCAAATGTCTAAAAGAGACGTTATGGGACGCTATAAAGGATCCTTTCTTGGTCTGGCATGGTCACTTTTCAACCCCATATTGATGTTAACAGTCTACACATTTGTATTCTCGGTTATATTCAAATCTCGTTGGGGAAGCAGTCCAGATACCGGGCATGCAGATTTTGCAATCATTTTGTTTACCGGACTGATTATTTTTAACTTATTTGCAGAATGTATTAACAGGTCAACCAGCCTTATCACCTCAAATGTAAACTTCGTCAAAAAAGTTGTTTTCCCTATTGAGATATTACCTATAGTAAATCTGCTGGCTGCTTTATTTCATGCCAGCATTAGCCTCATAGTCTTATTTATCGCAATACTGGTGTTTAAGCATCAGTTTCATTTTACTGTCCTGTTACTGCCAGTCATTACTATTCCACTTATGCTCTCTATACTTGGATTAAGCTGGATCCTGGCCTCACTGGGCGTTTTTGTTCGTGATATGCCACAAACTATTAGTATCATCGTAACAATATTAATGTTTTTATCTCCCGTATTTTATCCGTTATCAGCATTACCGGTGGTTTTCCAAAAAATTGTAATGTTGAATCCTCTGGCATTTATGATTGAAGAAGCAAGAAAAGTTGTTTACTGGGGAATTGAGCCTAACTGGACCATGCTCGCAATTAATATGCTTATTGGTTTAGTTATCTGTGCTGCAGGTTTTTTATTTTTCCAAAAAACAAAAAAAGGATTTGCCGATGTCATCTGATAACATTGCAATTAGCGTAAGTAACATTAGCAAATGCTATAACATTTACCAAAACCCCAGAGATAGGTTAAAACAGTTTTTCTTACCTAAAGTCCAGAGTATGGTTGGGAAACCTGTACAACGCTACTATAACGAATTTTGGGCGTTAAATAACATCAACTTTACCATCAATAAAGGTGAGTCAGCGGGAATTATTGGACGCAATGGTTCTGGCAAAAGTACATTACTACAGCTAATCACCGGCACGCTAACTCCAACAACGGGCACGATACAAACCAAGGGAAGAATAGCTGCCCTCCTGGAATTAGGCTCCGGTTTCAACCCAGAGTTTACCGGTAGGGAAAACATCTATCTTAACGGCGCCGTTCTGGGATTATCGCGGGCAGAAATAGATGCAAAATTTGATGCTATTGCCGGTTTTGCTGATATAGGAACCCATCTCGACCAGCCGGTAAAAACATACTCCAGCGGAATGATGGTGCGCCTTGCATTTGCCGTTCAGGTACAATTAGAGCCAGATATTCTCATCGTAGATGAAGCACTTGCTGTAGGCGACGCACTTTTTCAAAAGCGCTGTTTCCAACAAATTGAGAAATTAACCAGCAATGGCGTAACTTTACTGTTTGTTTCACACGATCAAGAGTCCGTGCGTACCTTAACAAACAGAGCTATTCTTCTCGATCGTGGGACGCAATTAAGTACTGGCTTATCATCAGAAGTTTTACTTGAATATCGTCGTTTACTACACCGGGAAGAAAGTAAGTATTTTTCTCAGTTAGCAGAGGAAGTTGCTGCCCACGCGGACGCCACTCGCGATATTAATCAAACCCCCACCGCGCCGGCTAAGATAGAAATTAGTGCTAATGCTGAAACCCCTGCTGTAGAGGAAACCTCGCCCTCTCGTACAGATAAACTATCGTTCGGTGAAGGTGAAGCAGAGGTTGAAAATGTTGAATTGTTTACGGCTTCTGGTGAACGCAGCAATGCCTTTAACCCTGGTGATAAAATCAGAGTTCGTGTTAATTGCAAAGTAAATAAAGATATAAACCACATTAACGTTGGCATTCGTATTCGCAATAAAGAAGGCGTCAAAATTTATTCATGGGGAACGTTAAACCAGGACATGTATGTTCGTTTCCATCAACTTAAAGATCCCCAATTTTGGGAACGTGAGTTTAAAGCAGGCGAGCGTTTTTATGTTGATATGGAATTTGAATGTACTTTAGGAACAAACCTATATGAAATACAGGCGGCGATATCCTATGAGGGGACACCTAATTATTTCTCGCAGCGCATTTTACACTGGCGTGATGAAGCCGCGTTTTTTCACGTTAATGTCCTGCGTGATGAATATTTCTTTGGTGGCATTCTGGATCTCAAGATGACTGCAGAGTGGTAAGTTGATGAATGATATTTCAATAACTGATTATCTCGGGCCTGGGGTGTATTTATTACAAAATTACCCAAAAGAAACTGAGGGCCTGATTGCAGAGAAGGGTTATAAGGTGCACAACTGCGCTGATCTGGCGCAGTGTAAAGATATTCTTAACCGCAATAAGGTTAATTTCCTTTTAACCAATGATAAAGATAATAATTTTAATGAATATGTCAAGATTGTCAGAACCGCTGCAAGACAGCTTGTAAATAAAATCGTTATTAATATCTTTGTAGAAAAGGGAAACGGTCAGAGTTTCCAGGATTTTATTAATATAACTGACAATCTTGGTTATTCGATAGACACTGTATTTTATTTGCTCAATCCTGGCTATGATGAACAATTTCGGGATGATCAAAGCCTAAAGATAGTTTTGAGTTATAGACGTCAGTCAGGAGTTTCGACAGACAAAAATATCTTAGAAACGACTATTTTTGAAAAAAAACTTGTAAATACTTTTCCCTACATACGTCCTGGGGATCGAGTACTTGTAATCATTAAGAATAAAAATTCGATAACAAACATTAAAAATATTATTGCAGAACAAACCAAGGCATCTGAAGTTGAAATTTACTCATTGGATGAAATTAAAAGTGTTCAGCTAAATGGCAATGGCTACCATTTTCTCATTACTGATAAATATGCCGATGATGGACTAAATAATGCACTCAAAGTCATTATATCTTACCTGGTGCCCGCTGGCAGGTACGTTAGTTTTCATACAGATAAAACTGTAGTTGAGACATTAAGTAATTACAATTTACAACCTGAAGTTTATTTATTTTATGAACATGGCCATTTAAAGACTCAAATACATCAGGGAGAGGAAATTACACTCTCTCCTGAATTATGTGTTTTTATGAAAAGCCCTTTAGCCAGGTCAGAGCTTCCGTATCAGGAAACGATTTATGGCTACTCGCATCCACCAAAAAACCTATTAGCTTTTGCCAGAGATTATACTAACCCGTGGCTTATTCGCGGGATCGTAGAATTCCCATTCAGGAATAGGTCAACTTATCATCTACAGCAGTATAGCCATCAGATTTTGGAGCACAGTGCTCCTGACAGCCCCGATTATGCCGCTGCATTGGCAGTATTAGGTTATCAAATGCTAAGCGGCAGTGATGATACAGCTGACATTTACGCAAAAATGCTAGATTACTGCTCAAATGTGTCGCAGATGGATAATCCTACGCCACATCAATATCGTTGGCTCATATCTTTATCGACACTTTTAGGTCTTATTTGTAACAAAAATAATGATAAAACTAATGCGTTAATCCATTTATCTCGTGCAGCAAACTCCAGCATTGATAAATTTAGCCCCTCTATCGGCACGAAGATTTTACAAAGCTTTTATCTTCAGTCCGTTATATTAATTTCTTTAAATAGAATCTCCTGTGCCGAGATAATCGTCGATAGAGGGATTAAAAGAGGTATACAGCTACTTTATCAACATCCTGACGAACTGGTGGGTAAAATATCTCAACCATTTAATTTTGTGCTTTATATTTACCATGATATTCTTGATTGGCTTATAAAGATGGTCAACATTAAAAACGCCATACCAGGCAGAAAATTCAACATTGCAAATTTTGACAACGGTAACACCTGGTCGGCTTTGCTTCATGAACGCATGAATGCAATAAATAATATGTCGCAAATGATAGATGAGCGTGATAGAACAATTCATGATCAAAAATGCTTAATTGATGAACGCGATAGAACTATTCACGACCAGAAGCGCCTTATTGATGAGCGAGACAGCACTGTTCTTACGCAAAAAAATTTAATTGATGAGCGTGACCTGGTCTCTGCTCAGCAAAATCAATTAATTGAGCAGACTAATAAAACTATTCAGCAGCAAATTCAAAATGTAACTGACTTAAATAGTCAAGTTTCCTCTAAGGAACAGAAAGTTGATGAATTACAGAATCAAAACATAAAATTAATTTCATTAATCGATGAAAAAGATCTCCATATTGCCCAGCTCTCTGCAGATCTAGAACGTGCAAATACCATACTGCGTAAGATTAATAGCACGCCTGTAATAAGGCATCTACTACGCATGCTAAATATAAAATAATTCTATTGTGAAAGGTTATAATGGCTAATATTGCTTGGTTTATACCTCAACTCATTGAAGGGTCTGGTGGCCACCGCACAATGCTGCAACATGCCGCTTATCTGGAAAAAATGGGTCATACATGTACAATTTATCTTGAAGATAAAAGCGGCAAAACAAGCGGTGCAGAGGTAATTCATAAATTATTTGGTCTAAAATTTAAAGACGTCATTTATGACTGGAATAATGCGCAACCATGTGATGCTGCAGTTGCAACAATATGGTATTCTGCACCATTCGTGGCCGCTCTACCATTTGATTGTAAACGTTTATATTTCGTTCAGGATTTTGAAGCTTACTTCAACCCGGTGGGCGATGCTTACCTGATGGCTGAAAATTCATACTGTTACGGCTTAAAGCCAATTACGATTGGGCGCTGGTTACGATATAAACTGCAAAATGATTTTGCTGTTGAAAGCTATCACTTCGAATTTGGGGCGAATCATAATATCTATAAGCGCGTTCCCACCATTCAAAAAGAAAAAGCGGTTTGCTTTATCTATCAGCCAGATAAACCGCGACGTTGTTCGCGTATTGGTATTGAGGCTTTAGGTATAGTTAAACATTGCATGCCAGATGTTAAAATTTATCTTTATGGTTCATCAATTAATGATAATCTCTGGTTCGAGCATGAAAATCTAGGTTTATTAGATTTGCCGAAATGTAATGAGCTATATAATAAATGCTCCGTAGGACTCTGTATTAGTTCTTCAAATCCCTCTCGCATCCCCTTTGAAATGATGAATGCAGGCCTTCCCGTTGTTGAAGTCTGGCGAGAAAACAATCTTTATGATTTTAGCGAAGATGCTATGCTGTTGTGTAAACAGACACCTGAAAGCATTGCCACCGGTATTATGAAAATTCTAAACGATGCTGATTTAGCCGCGAGTATGAGCTCGGCTGGTCAAAAGTTTATGAATGGGCGTACCCTGGAAACGGAAACAGAAGGCTTTTACAAAGCGTTCAACTGCGTGATGAACGAGCAGGCATACACAGCAGAAGTGATTTCACGATCGTATAATAAGCCCCCGTTTGAAGCCCCTCTTGCCAGACCTGATATTGCCAACACGTTAACATTCGCGCATCAGAGTCTGTTAAAGAGAATTGCTCTACGTTTACCGTTATTTGTGCGCACACCTTTAAGCGCGCTTTATTTTAAGTTGAAGAATTAATCCAGATGAATAAATTTAAACTCAAAACTGTTGATGTATGGGATACAATTCTGCGTCGTGATTGCCATCCAGACTTCATAAAGCGGTCAACTGCATATTATTTTTTCCTTAAATTTCATTCGCTACACAATGTTGATTCCGTCGACCAGCTATTTACTAAGCGAGTTGAAACAGAGCGCTTAATTGGTAAGAAAAACAAAGATCTTGGTTATGATGATGAGTATCTCATTCAGGATGTAATGCTTCAATGGGTAGAAAACTATATCTCTGCAGAGCAATATGATACGCCAGCGATAGCACATGAGCTATATTCCTGGGAAATTGAGCAAGAGAAGAAGCACATCTATCTGGATCCAGGTATTGAGGACTTTCTTGCGCAATATCCCTCTGATAAGACAATCTTTCTGTCCGATTTTTATACTTCATCCACTGATTTAACAGAGTTACTCGTTAGCGCTGGATTGGATCAGTCTGTCATATCAGATGGCGTTTCTTCAATTGACGAGCGACTGAACAAGAGAAGTGGACGTCTCTTCGATTTTATTCAACAAAAATATCAGTTAGCCGGCGTTGACTGGATACATATTGGCGATAATGAATGGTCCGATGTGCAAATGCCGACATCAAAAGGTATAAAAAGTATTCGGTATCTCCCAGCCCAACAGCATCAGCTGCGTGAGCAAAAAGAGTTTCTCTGGAATAAAAATGAAGATCTCACGGAAACGATCACCAATAATATTCTTAATAAATATGCAGCATCTAAAGATTTATCAGTTGATTTTCAGCTTGGCTTGAAAACAACTCCGTTAATCGCTGGTTTTTGCCTTAAAATTTTGGAACAAGCCGTCATATCAAAAAGTGAAAAAATCCTCTTTTTCACTCGTGAAGGCGAGTTTTTCATTAAAGCAATGAATATTTTGATTAGTCATCTCAAGACTAATATTAAAGAAATAAAGTTACCAGAAATCGATATTATAGAAGTCAGCCGTCTGGCTACCTTCGCGCCGTCTCTACAAGAAATTAGCATAAAAGAGATGATGCGTGTTTGGAATTTATATAGCACACAGTCCATTAGCTCTTTATTCAAGACCCTTAACGTTGCCCCTGAAACATTCCAGAGTTTCATCGACAAATATGGGATTCCTGCAGATGAACAGATCCAATATCCATGGCAGGACAGCCGTATTCAGCAACTTTTTGACGACTCGGGTTTCAAAGAGACGCTCTGGCAGCATGTGATGCAGCAAAGAGCTCTTTTGAAGAACTATTTTGCGACAAAAGGTCTAACTGATGATATCAATGCGCGTATTTGCGTAGTCGATGTCGGCTGGCGTGGCACCATTCACGATAATATTGCTCTTCTTTATCCTGATATTCATTTTACCGGCATATATCTGGGCCTGCAGAAATTTCTCAACGAGCAACCATCAAACACATCAAAAGTTGCTTTTGGCCCAGATTTGAATCACCAACTGGAGTATCCTCATTTTCTTGATTCCGTTGCTCCTATTGAAATGATTACCAACTCCCCTTCAGGTAGCGTAACAGGCTATGGGCTGGAGAATGGTAAGATAGTCGCTATTCGCAGTGTTAACGACGACGAAAACAGCGCGTGGCATAATTTCACAAAAACATTTCAAGAAGGGATCCTGGCCGGTATGGAATCCTTCTCCGCTGCAGTGTTGAGTTATGGCATTACTCACGACGTTGTACGTGGCTACGCCCTAAATATTTGGGATGTGCTAATTAGTGGTAGTAATAAATCTCTAACTGACGCTTTTAATAATTTAAATCATAACGAAACATTCGGCTTAGGTGGATACGTTAAGAAAAACCATGTACCCTCGACCTTCGAGATATTAAGCTCTTTATGGAATAAAAACAACCGTGCAGCATTGATTGAATTTATTAAAGCAAATCAATGGAGCGATGGCATACGTAAAAGAGACAATCTGCCCTCGCTAAATAAATACATTTTAGCACTGACGATTGACCTTGCGGTTTTTTATAAAAGAAAATTCTATCGCAAGTATTAATTACTTTTTATTCAGGGCATCGACAGATGCCTTTTTTAAAGTTAGCAAAGCCCTGTCAGTGCTGGTTACAGGCATGCAAAATGCTATAGCCAGTTATCAACTTTCCTTGTCTCCCTCTTTAATAATTTTGTTAAATTTAGTGTTTTTTCCTCCAGTAATATATATTTTTTCACTAACTCCGGATTGGGGTAATCCGCTCAGGGATTGAATGCGTGCTTTGGTTTCATTGCTAGATTCCAGTAAACAATGATGGTAAATCAGGTGATCCACGCAGCCAGCCAGTGTAAAATCGACAATTATATATAGCGGGACTAAGTTAACTCGGAGGATAAATATGAAGTTTTTAGTGACTGGAGCCGCAGGCTTTATCGGGTTTCATACCTGCAAGCGCCTTCTCAATGCGGGCCATGAGGTTGTCGGCCTCGACAATATGAACGACTATTATGACGTCAATCTCAAGCAGGCCCGTCTGGATTTACTCCAGTCTCCCCTGTTCCGTTTTCACAAAATTGATCTGGCGGATCGTGACGGTGTCGCCCAACTTTTTGCTAATGAGAAATTTAACCGGGTGATCCATCTTGCTGCCCAGGCCGGCGTGCGCTATTCGCTGGAAAATCCCTTTGCTTATGCCGATTCTAATCTGATCGGTTATCTGAACATACTGGAAGGATGCCGACATAATCAAGTTGAGCATTTACTCTATGCGTCGTCCAGCTCGGTTTATGGTTTAAATCGCAAGATGCCATTTTCTACCGATGATTCAGTTGACCACCCGGTTTCACTCTATGCCGCGACGAAGAAAGCTAATGAGCTGATGGCGCACACCTATTCCCACCTGTACGGCATCCCGACCACCGGGCTGCGCTTCTTTACAGTGTATGGTCCGTGGGGTCGCCCGGATATGGCGCTGTTCAAGTTCACGAAAGCGATGCTGGAAGGAAAAAGTATCGACGTTTACAACTACGGCAAAATGAAGCGCGACTTCACCTATATCGACGACATCGTCGAGGCGGTGGTTCGGGTGCAGGATGTGATCCCGCAGGCCAATGCCGACTGGACCGTTGAGAGCGGTTCGCCGGCCACCAGTTCCGCGCCATACAGGGTATATAACATTGGCAACAGCTCGCCGGTGGAGTTGATGGACTACATCACCGCTCTGGAAGAAGCGATGGGGATGGAAGCTGAGAAAAACATGATGCCGATCCAGCCGGGCGATGTCCTGGAAACCAGCGCCGATACCAAGCCACTGTATGATCTGGTTGGCTTTAAACCGCAGACGTCGGTCAAGGATGGCGTGAAGAACTTTGTGGACTGGTATAAGGCATATTACCAAGCATAACCACACTTCCCTCTATTTCTAAACCGTAGCCTGTAGGCTACGGTTTAATTCATAGCATTCCCTATATTATTAAGTCACTGCGACCTTCAGCCCAGCTTAAAGATTATCTCGTTTTATGAGGGGGATCAAAATTGCAAAAGCCGGCAAAGCAGATTTCTTGTTGTTATCCCTAAACCATCTCCTGGGAAGTGGTGATTGATCCTGTAAGCCTGTATCCTGAAGACCAATCATGTTGAAATATCTTTGCTTGCTCACAACAAGTAAAAAGAGACAAACTGACATGGGACTTTACAGAAGTTCATCAACACAGGTTTTCTTGAGCGGGCGATAAAACTGACTGAGATCGTCAGGGTTTTGAGATTTTTGGCTACTTTGTTAGCCAGAGCCTGCAACTTTTTCCGTCCATAAATCAACCTGCTTTTTATGTTGGATTGAACATATTAAAATCAGGCAATTACACAAATTTATTACGGGTTCATTGCTAGGACAGTAACCAAAAAGTAACAGTAACTCCACTTACAAGATGTAGTCTTAGAAGACCACCCTCTGTCTTTTATGAAGGTGGTCTTTTAACTTTACCTTCCGGCGCTTATCTCCAGCATCTACATCTCAGTGATGGTAGCTCTTCACAAGGTTATATAACTCTAGCCGGGCAGTTCAAATGAAGCAACGAGTTTGATTCAATACTCCGAGCAACATCACAATTTTCTCAGTTATAAGATTGTTATTTTTACCTGAACTTCGCCACTCATATTACTGTTATCATTCTTACGAGAAAATAACATATATAACATTACCAAGAGTTAAAATGCCATTATCTATTAGATATTCATACTATCGATATTCTCTATTACAAATAGACGTTTGGCATCTTAAATTGATGACTATGATCTTGCAACACCTTATTTATAATATCCGAAAGATTTTTCAATGGTTTTATATAGATAATGATAATAAAATTCAAAGCTGTCTTTATCAAAGAATAAAGATTATAGTTCGGACATTATATTAACCAATACAACGCTTATGAAAATTGTTGTATTTTTCGGAAGGAAAATCATAATTCCACACTACTACTCCTATCTTATTTCATTCTTCTTCTATTTTTTTAAATATACCTTTACCTTTTTCCATATGGGGTTCGGGATAATTATTAGATATCTTTTTTGCTGGTGATCCTGCCCAAACAGTAAACTCATCGTCAATATCTTTTATGACTAAACCACCGGCACCGATAGCTACATTATCACATATGCTGGCACCAAGTACTGAAGTATTAACCATTAACATGACATTATTACCTATTTCAGGTGCTCTCTCTTTGGCTTGTCCTATTATCACACCTGCAGAAATAGAAAAATTATAACCAATTTTACACTTATCGTTAATTATTATATTTTGTAAGTGCCATATGGTCAATCCTTCTCTTATACAGTTTAATGGTATTTCAAGGCAGTTTAATCTGGAAATTTTTTTATATTTAAACAAATAATATGGGTAAATTATCTTTTTCAAGAAACCATTTTTATTTTTCCAATACTCTGGTTTTCTAAGAAGTATCTGAAATCGCCACTCATAGTCCTTCATAAATCTAGGCCTTTTATAATCCTTTTTTAAGGCCATCCTATCACACTCCAAATACCTAACAAGATCTTTTTTATCTTTTATCATATATTGTCTATCTAACATCACGGCACCACCATTTATTTTAAAAAGTCTTAACATTTATTATCACCAGATTACCATCATTTAAAGAATCATGTTGACACTATCCAACAATCTTTATACTTTAGCAATCTGCACTTTATTTATCATTTGAATTTACAGCCCTAATCGAACTCATATTTTATGTGAGGAACAAACCTAATGAATGGTTATTCACCTCATTTATGTAACTATAAATTTTTCAATGAAAAAATATCAAACCAAGTATTTCAATAATATAACTCACTCTCGAAATTACTCGATTATTTTATAAAACAATTCAGAGGCTATATCATGTGGAAATTTCCTTGCAAAAATACAGTTTGATTTTTTTATTTTATCTACATCTTCTTCATTGAGTATCTTAGGATATTCGGGACCTGAAACCCAATCAATATAGCGTAACGCATCGTTTATGTAATTTTCATCATGGAATATATCCTCGCGCCCTAGGTGTTTAATTGCAGTATGAAATATAACTTCATCTGCACAACATGACTTATAGTATAATTCTCTATACCATTCATTATTATTTATAAAGAGCATCATGGCGATTGTCGTTTCTCTATTCAAACCAAACCAGTTAGTGCCCTTGAAATATCCATCTATTTTATCACCATTTCTCTTAAAACATTTACTTACAAATAAAAACTTTAACAAAAAAAACAATCTTTTATACAACCTGTGTTTTATCCCTATATTTCTTAGAAAGAAAAAATCCGGATATACATATTTTACTCGAGATATGGGATCAACAAAACTATTCCGCCCATCCTGATAATGAATAAGATTATAAAACCCGATGGTATTTAGTTGCACATTAATTTGTTCATTAGACATGCATGGGATATCATCTCCAGACAATAAAAAAAGATAATCGAAATCATATTCCAAAGCTTTGTTAAATAGATTCAATGATGCTTGAATCTGACTATACGTACCCCAAGTAACATCGATACGGTCTGGAATGAATACAACATTATCTTTATTGAAATGAAGTAAATTATAAAAACCTTCTATTTTTGATTTTTTATCAACATGTATTAAAATAGTATTTTCGGAAAATGAAGAAAGGTATTCAACGGTAATAGAAAGGGCATTCGATATTTTATGGCATGTAATACAAAAAATCTTTTTCATTTCTAAATCCTTACTTTCAAAAAAGACATCTCGAGTTAAAATATCTATCCCATTTCTTTATAGAAAGGAATTAGAACGCCGTTTTCTCTCGCGAGATGTTACATATTTTGCACGTATAATAAAAAGCCTAGATAAATTTATTTATTGTAACGTTCACAATTAATTTAATTATCTATACATATAAAAAGATAGTCATAATATCACATCAGAAAATATTAATTAATGAGACGAATACTTTTTTAAGTAGATAATTTATAAGCCTATACTTTACTGTTTCTAATTGTTTTCCTATTTCACTACAAACACCACTCAAAAAGTAATAAAAGATAATACTAAGAATGGTATATAAATAATTTTCCTAACCCGAAGGATATATAACCAAAGTTGCAAATTTATATATACAATAGCAACTAACTCTCTCATCTTCATATAGACAAACAAACTGGAAAAGAGCACATTGGGCATGCAATTATACTAAGGGAAAGTAAACCATATGAAAAAAAAGACCATCCTATATAAATTATTATATTTCTGGACTATCTATGCTAACCACAATATCGCTCAATTCTGCTAGTTATTTCTATATTATAAAAACTAAAAAAAACTTAATCCTCCTAATATATCATTTCCAAATTATTATCTACATTTCAGACATTACGTATTAAAGCTAGAAAATACAAGGCCGACACAAAATATATCGGCCTTATAATAATATATTTAGTCTGCACCAAAAAGATCGCGGGTATATACTTTATCCGCAACATCAGCCAGCTCTTCCGCCATACGGTTAGAAATGATGACATCAGCTTCTTGTTTGAAGGCATCCAGATCGCGAACGACGCGGGAATTAAAGAACTCATCCTCTTGCATCACCGGTTCGTAAATAATAACCGGAATACCTTTGGCCTTAATGCGCTTCATAATCCCTTGAATCGAGGAGGCACGGAAGTTATCTGAGCCGCTCTTCATGATCAGGCGATAAACCCCAACCACTTTCGGTTTACGCGCAAGGATAGAGTCTGCAATAAAATCTTTACGGGTACGGTTAGCATCGACAATCGCACCGATGATATTGTTTGGCACCGATTCGTAGTTTGCCAGCAGCTGTTTAGTATCCTTCGGCAGGCAGTATCCGCCGTAGCCGAATGACGGGTTGTTATAGTGATTGCCGATCCGTGGGTCCAGGCAAACACCTTCGATAATCTGCTTGCTGTTGAGACCCTGGCTTTCCGCATAGCTATCCAGCTCATTAAAATACGCTACACGCAGAGCAAGATAGGTATTAGCAAACAGCTTGATCGCCTCCGCTTCGGTCGAATCGGTAAACAGCGTCGGGATATCCTGCTTAATTGCACCTTCCTTCAGCAGGTTAGCAAAACGCTCTGCACGTTCCGAACGCTCACCAATGACGATACGAGAAGGATGAAGGTTGTCATACAGCGCACGTCCTTCACGCAGAAACTCCGGGGAGAAGATGACATTGTCGATACCCAGACGCTCTTTAATATCCCGGGTGAAACCGACCGGAATGGTCGATTTGATGATCATGACGGCGTTGGGGTTAATCTCCGCAACATCACGAATAACGGCTTCAACGGTTGAGGTATTGAAGTAGTTGGTCTTCGGATCGTAGTCAGTCGGAGTGGCGATAATGACATAGTCAGCATTGCGATATGCATCTTGCTTGTCAGTTGTCGCACGAAAATTCAGCGGTTTTTCGGCCAGATATTCCTGAATCTCTTTATCGACAATCGGCGATATCTTCTGGTTCAGCATATCAACTTTAGATTGTACGATATCCAGCGCGACCACTTCGTGGTTCTGCGCAATCAGGATGCCGTTCGATAAACCAACATAACCGGTACCGGAAATAGTAATTTTCATTCGATCACACTTTAATCAGTTAACTGGACAGCGGCATAGTAGCCACCCTGTAATCAACACTTCTGGCGGTTGTACTCTCTGTCCTGATGCATGTCAAGAAACAGACCAGGCATGGTCGAGAGTAAGTAGCCGAGCTCTAATATGAGGGCAAACATTCGTAGCAGAATGTATTCGAATTGAGAGAGATTTATAGAAAAATCCCGGTTATTTAATAACCGGGATTTGATTACCTTTGATCAGAAATGATTATTCCATCCACTCAGTATGGAATACACCTTCTTTATCAGTGCGCTTGTAGGTATGAGCACCGAAATAGTCGCGCTGAGCCTGGATCAGGTTAGCTGGCAGCACTGCAGAGCGATAGCTGTCGTAGTAGGCAATAGCAGCAGAGAATGTCGGAACCGGGATACCGTTCTGAACAGCATAAGCCACGACATCACGCAGCGCTTGCTGGTATTCATCAGCAATCTGTTTGAAGTACGGCGCCAGCAGCAGGTTAGCAATGTTTGCATTCTGCTCGTAAGCATCAGTGATCTTCTGCAGGAACTGCGCACGAATGATGCAACCGGCACGGAAGATTTTGGCAATCTCACCGTAGTTCAGATCCCAGTTGTATTCATCCGATGCAGCACGCAGTTGGGAGAAGCCTTGAGCATAAGAAACGATCTTGCCCAGATACAACGCGCGACGAACTTTCTCTACAAACTCAGCCTTGTCACCAGCCGGTTGAGCTTGCGGACCAGTCAACACTTTAGAAGCAGCAACACGCTGATCTTTCAGCGAAGAGATATAACGAGCGAAAACGGACTCGGTAATCAGAGACAGCGGTTCGCCCAGATCCAGTGAACTCTGGCTGGTCCATTTACCGGTACCTTTGTTGGCTGCTTCATCAAGAATCACATCAACCAGGTATTTACCTTCTTCATCTTTTTTAGTGAAGATGTCTTTGGTGATATCGATCAGATAGCTGCTGAGCTCACCTGCGTTCCATTCGGTAAAGGTTGCCGCCAGTTCTTCATTAGAAAGCGCCAGACCACCTTTCAGTAAAGCATAGGCTTCGGCAATCAGCTGCATGTCGCCATATTCGATACCGTTGTGGACCATTTTGACATAGTGACCCGCACCGTCAGCACCGATATAGGCAACACAAGGTTCACCATCTTCAGCACGAGCAGCAATTTTCTCGAGAATTGGCGCTACCAGCTCATAAGCTTCTTTCTGGCCACCAGGCATGATAGAAGGGCCTTTCAGTGCGCCCTCTTCCCCACCAGAAACACCGGTACCGATAAAGTTGAAACCTTCGGCAGACAGCTCACGGTTACGACGGATAGTGTCCTGGAAGAAGGTGTTGCCACCATCGATGATGATGTCGCCTTTATCCAGATACGGCTTAAGGGAATCGATCGCGTTGTCAGTACCTGCGCCCGCTTTCACCATTAACAGGATGCGGCGAGGAGTTTCAAGGGATTCAACAAACTCTTGCACGGTATAGTACGGGACCAGTTTCTTGCCTGGATTTTCGGCAATCACTTCTTCGGTCTTTTCACGGGAGCGATTGAAAACAGAGACGGTATAACCACGGCTTTCGATGTTGAGCGCAAGGTTGCGCCCCATCACTGCCATACCGACAACCCCGATCTGTTGCTTGGACATTACATACTCCTGTCAGGTGTGATCACTGCGACATATGCGCAGCTGTTTAACCTAATAATAACTCAAATACACAAATAGGTATATAAGTGAACTAAAAGAATTTATGCAAATAGATTCACAATATCTTTATAGGTTATCTAGATTAAAACCATATTTTTATATAGCATGTTAACCTCTGTAAAATATTTTGTATGCATGTAGTTTTAAAACAATCCCACCTTTAAATAAATAGTTCAGTAACGTCAACGAAATAAACTCTGTAGCAAGAGTTGCAATAGCAGCACCAATGATCCCCCATAAATTAATAAAGATCACGTTAAGCATTATACTTAAAATCAACACACAAAAAGCTTTTTTTGAAAGATATGAATACCCAGAATATTTTGCAATAAATCTCGAAGCTATTGTACCGAGAGAAGAAAAAAGTGTGGCGGCACATAATATTACAAATGGAGTATATGCTAAAACATAATCTTTACCATATAAGAGCGATATACCATAATGCCCACCTATTATAGCGAACGAGATGACGACACACCCTATGAGAATTACTAATATGTTAAGTTTTGCAGTGATTTTTATCGTTTCCAGTTCATTGTTAGATGAAAAAATAGAGGGTAAATTTGATGTGATAAAAGAATTACAAACAAATATCCATGATGTAGCCAGACTAACGGCGACTGAATATATACCCAATAAAGAACTTCCACAAAAGAAGCCAAGCAATAGCAGTGAAACCCTAGTGTATATTGCCACTGAAATAGATGATATAACAAAACTAGAACCCGATGCTATTAAAAACCTTATGTATTTAAATTTATTTTTTTTATTCGATGCTCTTATACCAAGATTTTTTCTAAAAAGATACATGCGAAAAAAATAAGGGAACATACCTGTAAAAATGATTGGAATAGATAAAAAAACAGGATCAAGTTTAAATACTGCAATTCCCCATCGTAAAAATAAACTCACTATTAGCCCTAACACATTGACAAAAACATTTTTTTTTGATTCAAGTCTGGCATCATAATAAACTGAATATACATCTAATGATGTAAAAAAACAGGATAAGCAACATGCTACAATAAAATAAAGACTGTAGTTATTCTCACTTTCTATAGACCAAAAAACTATAGGGATTGATATAAATATATAAACAACCCCACGTATAAAAGATGTTTCATTGATTAATTTTATCCCTGAAGAATTATTTTTGCTAAGTCTTTTAAAAATAATAACATCACTACCCATTTGCGATACAATTTGAACTATTTGAAATAGAGATGTGGCAAACGCTATTTGCCCATAAATATTTGGCCCAACATACTTAGCAACATAAGACGTGACAAATATCAAACCAAAAATAGAGATTATTTTCTCGGACATCATCCACAAGGAGTTTGAAAAAACACTTTTATTCAATTTTAATTCCTTATCATAGAATACTTACTTTCTATTATGATGAAAAATCAATCTGGGGATAATTTTTCAACCCAAGAGATAGATGGTATCTCGTTAGAAAAATTTATAGGCAACCATACATATGTACTTTTCCACAGATCACTGTAAGAATTATTTTTAAAATCCCAGCGATCACCTAAGTATATATATTTATCACTTTTCACTTTCAGTATGTAAGTTGGTTGCGAGTGAAACGATGTTAAAATGTCATTAGAATTAAATGAGGACATAGGATTCCCAAGTGTAACCCAAGGCCCCAAAATATTATCGGCTACTGATATTCTCGCTGCATTTGGCCTATAACCACTGAGACCAGAAGTAATCAAATAATATTTATTCTTATATTTCATAATAGAAGGGGCTTCATTTAATTGCCCAACTAAAATCCGGGAGTAAACTCCTGAAAAAGATTTATAGTCATCAGATAATCTTGCTACCTGAAGAGAATAGTTATCTTCTGATTCATAAATAAGATAAGCTTTCTCATCATCATCCACGAAAAGGGCCATATCTCTGACTGGCTGCCCACGAGAAAAATACTTTTCAAATCTTTTATTCGCTTGTCTAACAAACCAATTAGAAGAATCTGTATTTGCAGCTGGAGAAAATGGTTTTACTCCTGCATTAGAGTAAGAAGCAGAAATAAAAGTATAAGGTCCCGTGATATTATTGGATGTTGCTACACCAGCCTCACCACTACCATCAGTGAATTTTTTATTTTTCTCTAAATGAAACCACATTACATACTCTTTATTTTTTTTATTATATATAATCTTAGGTCTTTCTAATTGATAATTTTCTGGTAGGTGAGACAAATCTAAAACGATACCAACAGGCATCCAGTGAACCAAATCCTTTGAACGGTACATATTTACTTTCTGGTTACTTCCTTGCCACTCATTAGAGAATATACTCTTACCTACTCTATACTCTCCATAAAAATAATAGTACTCACCATCATAATATATACCACCACCATGTGCATTTATTGGATTACTTTTGACATCCGGCCAAACTTTCCCTGGATATATATAATCGGTTCGAGCATAAATCATCGGTTGATACAGAGCACTCAACGAAATAAGCAACAATAACATTTTCATTAAAACACACCTCATTATTAAAAAAGGCATTGCTTATAATTTTTCACAAATTACAGTTAAACTTAGACTGATACATGTATTCATTTTAACTCAGTTTAACTCAGTTTAACTATGATATTATGTAAAGCCTGCTAACATCGAATATTATTGTAATAATTTGAAGCAAATTTTACATTACCCACATCTATGTAAAAATATACTTCACACCTCTGCGCATGCATCATCTCACATGATTAAAAAAGTGAATAGCTAATGAGCAGATTTATCTGACATCTTTTAAATCCCCCTATTTGTACACTCATATCCACTAACTTTATCTTATACTTATTATGCAATTATTCATACGAAACTAAATAGCTGCGCCTAATACCGCTACACTTTTGCCAGACCATGTTTCCCTCCGGGGAATGGGCTGGCTGTTTCCATAAAATGGCGAACCTTTTCCAGTAACTGCCACATTGAGCGGCACTGGTGATTACGGGTTATCGTGTCATGAAGCGCCTGCCATAACCGCTCAACGTGGTTCACCCACGGCGAGTAAACCGGTTGGTAAATTACCCTGAATTTGGGATTTGCTTTCAACCAGCGCTGTGTTTCACGGCTTTTATGGATAATATAGTTATCCACGATGAGCGTGATGGTTTTTGCCCGTCGGTATGTGGCTTTAAGGTGCTTCAGCAGGCTGATGAACAGCACCGAACTTTTGCTGTTGCCGCCCACATAGCTGACTTTGCCCGTTCCGCTGTGCAATGCTCCGGCCAGATAGTATTTTTCGTTCTGCCACGGCGTCACAACCCGTTTTTGCTGCCCGCGTAACTGCCAGTCTGCGCCGATTTTGGGGTTGAGATGGATATCCACTTCATCCTCATAAAAAACCGGGTGTTCTGCGCTGCATTCGCCCAGTGCTTTATGGATTGCAGCCATTTTTTCATCCTTATGAGGATCGCGGATACACAACGTTGGTGCGGCTCTGCCCCATACCAGTCCGGCAGAGGGCAGCCAGCGACGCACAGTCCCGGCATGCAACTGGAACCCGGTTATCTCATTGATTTTTATTGCCAGTAATTCGGTGCTCCAGCGTGAACGCTGATAACCAAAATCACAGGGAGAATGTTTTATCAGTTCACGTAACAAGGTACAGATATGCTCAAAAGGCCAGCGTCGGGAACGTCCTGCGGGCAAGGATTTCAGGCCTTCAACACCTGATACAGTGAACCAGCCAATCCAGCGCCCAACGAATGAACGGGTACAACAGAGTGTTCTGGCAACATCGCTGATCCGTTCACCCCGATGAAGCATCAACATGGCCGTGAGTCTGCGGGCATGATTTTTATCGCGTGTTTTATGGATAGCTTTCTGCATCAGGCGTCGTTCGTCACGAGGTTTTGGTGCTATGATCGGCATCGCTCAGTCCGGTTGGTGATTTGTTTTGATTTGGCGATTGATCAGATCGCACAATCCGGGCTGAGTTCCCTATAAGTGATCTACTATTCTGCGCAGCTATTTAGTAAATTTAGCAAAAGAAATATCAATAACAGAAGATCCATAGCTAAATTAATTTATTAATAAAACCTTGTTAGTCAGGTATAACGCGATGCCGAAGATAAACTTTTCCTAGTTACGTATATTTTCCAGAAAAGCTTATTTATCTATTTTCTCAGTAATTATCCTTTTTCACCTTGTCTATTCTTAACCCAATCACCATCAAGTGTAACCTCATTTAAATATTTGGTGAATTTTTTATCATCATAATTTATTAATGTCAATGGAGATTGATAGTACCCTCTCCATAAATCCCCCCAAATAAAAGGCATTCTTTGAACATAGATATTTAGAACAATAGCACTGACAAAAACATAAAAGCAAAACCCTATCATTAAATATATTTTTCTAAATAACAATCCGATATATGGAGGAATAATTCTAACCATTAGCAATAGACTACAAACAACTAAGTAACGCTGAAATGCAGTAAAAGAGACAGCAGTGAGAAATGAGAGAGGTATTATTAGACAAATAGCCCGATCAATTATATCTACCGAATTTTTGTCGCGCAAAAAAAGCACTAAGAGGGAAAGTTGCAGCATATTCCTAATGAAAAAAACTCCTTTCGTATTTAGATTGTCAGATGCATTCGCCCAAACTCCATCGACATATCCACTTATAGCATAAGCGCCAATCCCACCTAAGCTAATTTTAGTCAAAATGAATGGTAAAATAGTAGAGCTTAAAACATAGGAAATAATTGAAAACAGGACAAGTTTTTTCTTGTTTAAATTTACAAAACGACTAGCTATAAATCCAATGACAATCAAAGCCATAGAAAAATGAACTAACAGAGTTAATATCATAGCCAAAATCGCTTTTAACTTATCACCTCGAGAATAGGTAGATATTGCGTAAACGGCTAAAGTTATAGATAAACCAAATCTTAGTCCTAATGAATAACCAACAATATCAAAAGCAGATAAAAGCAACACATATGCTGATATTTTTTTAAACCCCGAAAGTTCACAATCAAATATAAATAACATATTTCTTAACGATGCAAGCAATAGATATATCATCAAAGCACCGTATGTCGCAGGCATTATATAATACGCAATATCTAAGTTCCGAAAGACCACAATACCTAAGTAATAGAAAATATCTGGATGACCGGATAAGAAACTGGTTACCTCTGAATGAGGTGCATAACTTAGAAAATCCCCATACCTCCTGTAAGAGTCACCATATGGCGGAAGTCTAATAAGGAAGAAAAAATAGAAAAAAGAAATCAGTAAAAAAGAGATTCTGTTTTTACCATTTTTGCATATTGACAGTAATGAAAAAAGTAGCCCAGCAATAGGAATTAAAGCCGTGGCGCATATAGCTATGGGTAAATATTTATTAATTTTCATATTTATTTATCAAATTAAATGCACTATTAAATTAATTCTAAAGTTGTGAATCAATAAATAAATTAAACGATTCGATTTGGTTATTACAATAGCCACCCCCTACTTTATACCTAACTCATTTTATGTTTTTCTTTTTATAAAGATAATAATAAGCTTTATGTATAAAATCAATTTCCTTAAGGCTAAGCTTAATATAAGTTAGCAGGTTAGTTAGAGTAAAATAGTCTATGACATATTTAAGCTTTATCTTTTGATTCCTATTTAAAAGATCTTGAAAAAAAAGACTGTTAAGTTGTTTAGAACTTAATTCATTTTTATGTTTCTCTATAAATAACTGGTAGCCGTGATACGCTCTGCTCCCTGTAGTTATTCTAGGACGGTCTTCGTCAACATAAAAAATATATGATGCGTTTGAAATTCTATGGCTAGGACCAAATTTTTGAACTACACGGAACCACATGTCATAATCTTGCCAAGCAGGAAAAGATGTATCAAATCCACCGACTTCAATAAAATATTTAGTTTTAGTAAAAACTTGATTACCTATAATATTTCTACTACCAAGCATTTCTTTCGTAACTATACCCTCATAGACTTCACCAATATAATCCCCATTATTCCCCCTAAAAACTCTATTACTAGAAATAATATTCCATCCATGTCTTTGAAAACTTTCCATAAATAATTGAAGCCTATTTTCGACAAATTCATCATCATCATCGAGACCTGTAATGAATTCTCCTTTTGCCAATTCGATGCACCTATTCCTTGAAAAACAAGCTCCTTTTGGTTCGTTATTACGAATAAATTTAACTCGATGGTCTCTACTAGCTAAATCAACGAGATAATCAGCAGTATTATCTGACGATCCATCATCGCATATTATTATTTCGAAATTCTCATATGTTTGTCTTAATACTGAATCAACAGCTCTTTTAAGTAAAATTGATCTATTATGAGTAGGAATATATACTGTAATTAATGGTTTTTCTTGTATTTCAATATTTTTCATGCTCGAGTCCTTTTAACTTAAATTAATTTATATACCTTATGATTTTATCTTGTTTTGAATTCTTTTTAAAGAAATAGCTATTGAGGGTAAATACTTCAAAATCAATAGATATAATTTTATACTTTTCGGGATACTCTTACTGAACATGATATTATTGAGAGTAAATACTTCTGTGTTAACTTTGGATAACATTTTTAGAAGTAAACTGAGATCATAGGTTTGATTTATTATAATACATGACGTAACGAAAACCCCATGATAAATATACGCATTGCTATAATTATTTTTATATTTATGATATATTTTATTTTTATTTAAAAAATTATATATTTCATTTAAAATGATAAATTTATGATCGATTATATTATTATTAAAATCCCGCATTATTGAACCAGAACGGATTCTATAATTATATAAAGCATTATCCTGAAATACAATTTTCTTTCCATATGACAGTTGGTATAAAACTGCATAGTCCTCAAATAACATTCCTTCTGGATATTTAATATCATTAAACAACTCTTTTCGATACACTTTCCCCCATGCATTAGGAATAATATTAATACACTCTATAGCTTTTCCAAATAAATCATCTGTCGCAAAAAAAACATTGTTCCTTTGCCTAATAAATTGCCCCTCTTCGTTAACTTCTTTATATCCACACGAACATATATCAGCATCACCAATCGCGGATATCATTAATTTAAGAAAGTCTTTATCAATAAAGTCATCACTATCTACAAATGAAATAAACTCTCCAGTAGCGTATTTTAAACCAAAATTTCTAGCCGAGGACAACCCTCCATTTTCTTTTTCCACTAGCTTGATATTACTATTGCAATCTATTAAATGCCTTATTTTATCTATCGAGGCGTCTTGTGTATCATCGTTAACAATTATTATTTCGTAGTTATGATATGATTGAGAAAGTAAACTTGTAATACATTCTTCAATGTATTTTTCGACATTATATACGGGGATTATAATTGATATTTTCTTCATTTCACATCATCTTATTTATATATGCCGTTAATGCTTGTCCTATCTTTATTATATAACTTCTCTAATAAGGATGTAGGCAATAATCTGGTTAATGACCTAAAGATAAATATCCCAACACCTTCGAAAAAACCAGTTATGTTCAATTCATTCTTTATTTTCATTAATTTATACTCACTCTTAATATAGCGAAGTCCTTTCCTCTTTTTTACCATATCGGTTCCAACTCTGGCATCGACGAGTATATCTTTTATATTACGTAATTCATAACCTGCTGCCAGTAGCCTTAGCCAGAGATTATAATCCTCCATAAATAGATGATCTTGATAACCTCCGACGGCCAGAATTTCATTCTTTCTAAAAACAACTGTCATATGATTAAAAGGATTTTTTAGTTTTGAAAACTCTAGTATTTTATTTTTTTCACATGGTAATACTTTTTCACGCTGGTTATTTTGTTCATCAAATTCAATAATACCTGAACCAAGCATAACTAATGAAGGCTCCTTATTCATTATTCCTAACTGCTTTTCAAATCTTTCAGGTTTGCAGATATCATCTGTATCCATTCTTGCTACAATATTATAAGAACAATGGCTCAATCCAATTTTTAATGCTATGCCAAGACCTACATTATCTTTTAATTTAATTATTTTTAATGGTAACTTATCTTGAAATGAATCAACTACAAGACTTAATTTTTCCCCAACATCACCATCATAGACAATAACAACCTCACTAGGTTTTAGTGACTGAATTACTAAACTATCTAAGCAGCACTTTAGATAGTTAGGATTTTCTTTTATATAGAGAGACATCAATACTGAAAACATTTTATTCCTCTACTGGTTACTTTTAAGTAATCATTTTAATACAGACAGCCATTGTAAATAAATATTTTCACAAGAGTAGTTTTTTGAATTTTTAATAGCATTTAAAGAAAGTTCTTTTCTTAACTCATGATTAAACATTAGTTTTTCTAATTTAATTAAGAATTCACAATCGTTTGAATAATCAACTAAGTAGCCATCATTAGATATTATTTCTGCAGGTCCGGTTTTACAATCAAACGCAATTACTGGTAAACCAAAATTTTTACTTTCAATTAAGACCATCGGTAATCCTTCATAACGAGAGGTCATAACTAAAACGGAGGACTCTTTATATAATAGTTGGATATTTTTATCCGGTTTCTTAATTTTTATATTATTCAGTTCAAGGCGTTGACAAAGATTTATAAGTGACTCATAGTCGTCCCCTTCCCCAACTATACACAATTCCCAACCTGTACTATCAATCTTGCTCCAAAGATTAATTAGTCGATGAAAATTTTTCTGATATGTCAGCCTTCCTACGGCAAGAATCTTTTTTATCTTATGCTGTAATTCACTAGGCTCGATCGTATTTTCATCAAAAGGTGAAGGATTTCTTATGACATATACATTATCAATTTTATAATTATCCTGAATAAACCTTTTATCAGAATCAGTTAATACTACAATTTTATCTGCAAGATAATATGCTATCCTTTTTATCATACGTATGTAAGTAGGGAATGATTCAATAGATACATGGTCATAACAAATAATTTCTGATTTACATTTAAATACTTTCAATAAGGGAATAATTTGAGCAGATAAACGTCCCATAGAAACAACAATGATTATATCAGGATTATCTACTTTTACATGTCTTACAAAAGACATCAGTTTAGCTAGTCGTCCCTTAGTTGAAGGACTAATTATTTTTACTTCTGTGGAGATTTTATAATATGGAATCGAATCGTTCAAACTAAAGACAGTTACTTTATTATTATTCAGTACAAACATATTCGAAATCATAGATAACACGCGATCTGTACCACCGCTATTAGAAATGCCATCAATGATTATATTTATATTTTTACCACTATTCATAATTATCACATTTTCATTTGATGTAATCAAAAACAACTATAGTCAGAAACAGAACAGCAATAAATAAGTCTTTTTAGTATGCTCCATCTTTCTTTAATACAACTCCAATAGTCTTAAAAAGAATCGCAATATCGTTCCACATAGACCAATTTTTAACATACCAAGCATCAAGATATACGCGAGTTTCATAATCAACATCGCTACGACCACTTACTTGCCAAAGGCCAGTCATTCCCGGTTTACTAAGGAGGTAATAATCCACTTCTTCATTATATCGTTCTAGTTCAGCAGTAATGATCGGCCTAGGTCCAACCAGACTCATCTCTCCTTTCAGGACATTGAATAACTGCGGTAATTCATCCAGGCTAGTCCTACGAAGGAATCCTCCAATTTTTGTAATTCGAGGATCATTTTTTAATTTAAAAGTAGCATCCCATTCTTTTTTTGCTTCAGGATCATTTTCTAATAAATTTTCAAGGACTTCTTTAGAATTTATCACCATTGAACGGAACTTAAGACACTTGAATGATTGCCCACCTTTACCAATGCGTTCATGTCCATAAATAGCAGGCCCACCATCCTTTTTCACTTTACGGCTTATATATATCAATGCTGGAGAAAGAATAACGATTATTGATATTGAGCCAACAATATCAAAGAGGCGTTTGAGAATCCTTGAGGACCACTTTGCAAGGTTTTGTTGAACACGAAATATCATCACTTCATGACTAAAAATAAAAGACATATCTGTACTATCGAGAGGCATCCCACGCAATGTTGGAATAACAGAGATATACCGATAACCTTTAATCATAAAATTACGCAACCATGTGTTTCGGACGTCGCTCTGGTATGATTCAACGGCCACAATAAACTGAGTCTTTTTATCCATTGATGATAACCAGGTAGGATCATTCGCCAGTACAGGGACACCATCAATATATTTGTTTTCTAATAACTCCTCAGTTGTCTCAATAAACCCTACAATAACCAGCCCAAGGTTACGCTCACTATTAATAGCTTTATAGGCTTCCTGCGCATTAGCTCCGCTGCCTATAATCCATGTATCTCTGTGCCATAATCCAAACACATCCAACACACGTTTCGTTACCATCCTTGCTAAAGGCACCAATAGCAAAACAAAAACCCAGGTTAGTCCCCACAAAAACCTTGAAAAGAACCAATTTGCAAATGCCAAAACTGCAATCTCAATTACAGCAAAAATAACTAAAGTACGCAGTATCTCTTTTAATTCAAACCAAAATGTCTTACGGTAGAAATAATGGCGGAGCCTCATAGAATACCAGGCAACACAGCAAAGAGCTAACAACCAGTGGAGTATTTTCCACCCTTCAAGTTGGTTGGCTGAAACGGCTGTTTCATAATCGCTAACCGTTATTGATAAAACCCCTATCGCTAAATATAATGAAATAACAAAACTAAAAAAATCAGACATTGCCAAAGCAATACTGACAACAATATTTCTGACGAGAAGCGTCATATACCCTCTCTGCATTGCATCTAATTTCTGATTAAATATTCACGGAAGGATGAAATTTAAGGCAGGTTTTAAAACCCTGCCTCATTGAAATTTACTGCTTATCAGTATATGAATATCCATAATGGCTATAGCCATAGCCATAATAGCTACTTGCTTTTTTTACAACACCATTCAATATGCAGCCTTTCACTGTTACACCGGCTTGTTCGAATCGTTTAACACTTACTTCAATTTCTTTTGCTGTATTTAATTCAAATCGAGCTACCAGTAGAGTTGTGCCTACATAATTACCAATTATTGCTGCATCAGTAACAGCCAGAATCGGTGGTGTATCAAGAACAACGATATCGTAGTTTTCACTAGCCCAATTTAGCAGTTCACCAAAACGTCTGTGCATTAGTAATTCAGCTGGGTTTGGTGGAGCCATTCCCCGTGAAATAAAATCAAAATCACCTGATACGACTTTTTTTAATGCCCTATTAATTTCAACTTTTCCTGACAGGATATCAGAGAGACCATTGGTATTATTTTCATTGAACAATTTATGCGTGTAGCCTTTACGCATATCGGTATCAATAAACAATACCTTTTTCCCTGTCTGAGAAATTACAGCCGCCAGGTTTGAACTTACAAAAGTTTTCCCTGCATTAGGGCTCGCACCAGAGATCATCAGTACATTATTTCTTGCTTCCATCATGGCGAAATGAAGGCTGGTACGCAAACCGCGAATAGCTTCAATTGACAGATCCGCAGGGTTATCAACCGCCAGGAAGCCCTGAATTTCTTCAGCAGACTTTTTACTCCATCCTTTTTTCTGCACCACACTTTTGGAAAATGTTTCTGCGATCGGAATACTCGCATAAACATTAATTCCAAGCTCTTCAAGCTGCTCAGGCGTTTCAATTCCTCGACGTAAAATAACTCTAAGCAATACAACACCAGCGGAGGTCATAACACCTAATATAATCCCAATCAGAACAATAAGTATTTTCTTGGGCTTAATTGGCTTGGGTTGAGTTACGGCATTATCAATAATGCGTACATTACCAATAGCGCTGGATTTTGCTATATTTAACTCTTGCTGCCGATTTAATAACTGCATATACACAGCTCGACCGGACTCTACATCACGGCTTAAACGCAATATTTCCTGCTGCGTTTCAGGCATAGCAGACACACGCTTATTAAGCTTAGATTTTTCATCTTGTAGTGTCTTTCTTTTTTCCATCAATGCTTTATACGTCGGATGTTCCTTGGTATAGAGCTGGGATATCTCTGACTCACGGAAAGTTAATTCGTTAAGCTGATTATCGACATTAACTATTTGATCAAGAACGGCTTTTGCCTCAAGAGATAAATCAACGGAATCACTCTTTCTCCGATATTGGTTTAATTTATCTTCGGCCTGATCCAAATCACTGCGAACCTCGGGCAGTTGCTTACTCAAAAACTCCAGACTTTTCGCATCTTGTGCGGCTTGCCGCGCAATATTCTGAGCTAAATAGTTTTCACTGATGCTATTAAGAATACGTTCAATTAATACTGGATTATCGCCGGTCAAGGAGAGTGTTAGCATCCCAGTATCTTTTCCCTGATCAGCTACGGCTATATCGTCCTGAAGATCTGTTATAGCCTTCAATCGACTAACATAGACAATTGAAAACTCAGTCCCTGGTTTTGCGCTGATTTCATCAACTTTGAGCGAAATTCCCCGCTCATCAAGTAGCTCTCCAACTTTACCATTGATAATAAAGTCACCTACGGAGATAGAAAAACTATTTCTCTCTTTAACAGTTAGTATGATCTCAGGAGTATCATTATCATTTTCCGGTATATACAACCGAGAAATAGATAGACTACCAGGTTTATCTCCCGATAAGCGTGCAAAACCACGCCCTAATAGTGGGAAGTATTTTTGTTTTACCCTCGCCTGCAGGTTAAGATCATCAACTGTTTTTCCTAAAATCATCCGGGAACGAATCAACGCAATTTCTGGGGCCGATTGAGGTTGGCTATCCGGAAGCATCTGGCTAAGATTGCTAAGTATGGCATTCGCTTGTTTCTGTTCAACCTGAATTAGAGCATCAGCTTGATATATAGGCGTGGCAAAAATAGCATAAATTAATGCGACTAATGTGAATAGAGAAGTAACAGAAATAATAAGCTTGCGATGATCTATAAACTCACCAATAAGGCGACCTAAATCAATTTCATCCGCATCTTTAGATGTAGCTTTGTTTGTAACTGATGACATGCGATTTTTCCTGAATTATGCACCTAATTTCTGAGCCCAAAGTCTACCGGCCTGCTCAATAAGTTTATAAACTGATAAGAAGGCTTCGTCACTTTTGCGATAAGGGTCAGGTATATCGCGTTGCTCCAACCAGTGACCAAATAGCATCGTTTTCCCCCTGGCTTCTGGTGCTATATGCCCGATCTGCTCAATATGGGATTTTTCCATTGCTAATATCAAATCGTATTGACGCCCAAGAGAGGATGTAAACTGCCTGGAGAGGTGCCCCTCCAAAGAAAGCCCATGGAGCTGAGCAACCTTAATCGCACTATTATCAGCCGCATGCTCAATAAGTGCTCCAGTCCCTGCTGAATCGATTTTTTTATCAGGTAATAAGTTTCGTAAATATCGCTCTCCAATCGGAGAGCGGCATATATTACCTGTGCAAACCACAAGAATTGAATCAAACATTTCTATCACCAAGTCCGAATGAATTTACCTGTTTCTGTCATATCATGTACTCCCGTAATAGTTGGCACAAGTTGAGATATAACTCTATTCCAACGAACCAATGGAGCTGTAGTGACATAAACAATATCATACGGCTGTAACTGGAACTCTGTACCTAACACCATGGCCGAAGCATCCTGAGCATTAAGCTGATAGATATTCGCAATTTTACCCTGACTATCATTTTTAATCTGACGAATGACAAACACCCCAGTAGCATCACTGAAAGCTTGTGACATCCCCTCAGCGTTACCCAGAGCTTCCGCCAATGTCATGCCACTTCTATCCATCTTCATTGTGCTTTGCTTACCTACTTCGCCCATGACAAATACTTTTAGATCGTCATTACGCGGCACAAAGAGAATATCACCTGGATATAACAGATGATTTTGTGTCAAATCGCCTTTCTGCATTAATGCATACAATGAGACTTTTGTGTCTTTCCCGTTATGTGTTAATACAACATTCCGCCAGTCCGCATCTGGTGCAAGCCCGCCGGCCGCGTTAATGGCATCCATCACCGTTAATGGAATATTGGTAATTGGCTGCTGCCCTGATTTAGTAACCTCACCTGTCACATAGGCTTTTTGCGAACGAAAAGCAGCAACACTAACATCAACCTGTGGGCTTTCAATATAGGTGGTTAAACGGCTCGCTATATCCTGTCGTACCTGAGCGAGAGTTTTTCCCGCTACCTGCACCTTACCAATATAAGGATAAAAAATGGTACCATCGGAGTTAACCCAGTTACCAGTATCGCTGGCGCTGCGGTATTGGCCTGCAGGAGTAGTTAGTTCAGGGTGGTCCCATACGGTAACCATCAGTACGTCACCAACCCCAATGCGGTATTCATAATTGCGCAGTAAATTATCAAGCTGCGGGTTTGGACGAGCGAGTACAGTCTCCGGACGAAGCTGATCGATCAGTCCTGGGGTCATTGGATACACGTTCACTAACTTATCCAGATCGTAGTCGCTGTCTGGAAGCTCAACCACGTTCTTGCGCAGACTGTTTAATCCCTGACCAGGGATGATTGTACAACCCGATAAAAACCCAATCGCTAACGCTAATGCCGAAAATCTAACAAGTTTTTTCTTCATAATGTCACATCATCAGTAAATCAAAATTTGCCAATTCCTGAGCAGCTGTCATCGCCGTTGCTTACCTGCCGGCTTGTGGAGAGATAAAAACTGACTGCCTCCTGCAGCACTACCACCCTCTCTCCTCTATTTTCAGCATTCAGCCTTATAAACTAAACGGTATCTCTATTCCTGCGCTCGCCCCAACGTCATCGCTGTCGCTGTTGTTCGCGTTTGTGTACCACAAAGAGGTATTCAGACGAACAGACTGATACACATCGCCGCTCCAGCCTAGCTGTACACCTTTCAAAGTATCGGCATGGGGGAATGCTTTATTGATCGACTGGTTCTCAGGGTTAACTTTGGCGTAAACGAGGCGTGTACTCCAACGCTGGTTATCTTCGGTAATCAGCTCAACCTTCCCGGCAATGAGTTGACCATCCCCACCCATCGCATCCCCCAGTGGATACCCTTGTTGGTAATAACCATCTTTATAGATGTGGTGGGTATAGCTGTAATTGGTTCGGCTCATGTTGGTACGCGTGTCATGCGCTTCCACATACCAGTTAACCGCATCTTTACCCCAACCGTGGTGCCCTTCCACTCCACCAAGGAACATATTCGCGGAAGGCAGGTAGCCAGACTCATCCTCGCCGACCATTTGCCCATAGAAACTCACCGGCCACCCTAGAGTCGGCTCGAGTTTGAATTTAAAGTCAAATCCGGCCAGCTGGTTACCCGGTTCGTTATCCGTCCCGGTATTATCATGGCCAGTGAAGCCATCCCAGAAGCTGCTAAATGACTCAGGCCGCCCTTCCCCACCCCACTGCATAATGCGTGACGCGCCTAATTCTAAAGACTGGAATGGTGAAAAGGTAAAACGACCGCCGATAATTTTGGCATGGGGTACCGCGGTATATTGATTCATCTGGCTGGCGGAGATCTGGTACTGCCATGGGCCGACCCAGCGCAACCACCAGGTCTCTGGCGCTGCCTGCTCTGCGCGCTGCATCAGAAAACCGGTCATCGGCCGCATCGCATCCCCGCGGATCAAACTACCTTCATAGCCAGGCCCCCACCACTGTGGTATCTGGCCAAAGGAGAGCCACTGGTTCCAGAACTTCACCGCGCCATAGGCGCCGTTGGCGTTGAAGCGCGATCCGTTGCTGATCCGCTCTCCCCCTTCAACATTGCCCTGAAGGTGGACGTCCCACCACTCGCCGCTGTTGTTGAACGCCAGGCCTAACGAGCTATCCGCCGGCTGCGTCTGGCCAAACCCCTGCGGAGTGCCCGGCTGATCTGTTGAAGTGTAGCCGGTGACCCGGAAATCCGCTTTTAAGGCAGACAGTCTCTGGTTGATACGGGCCAGAACTACCTGCTCAGAAGAATAGGACGGTTTGGCCTTTTTCAGCGCCCGGGCAATCTCTTCCTGGCTGAGCGGCCAGGTCGACAGGCTCAGATGGATGACCCCGCGATCGGAAAGCCAGGCCAGGTCGTTACGCAAGTCGTTGTCATTTACCACTAACCCGGCTGCGTAAGCCTGGGCTCCCAGGGAGGAAAGCAAACCCAACGTCACGGCAATGCGCGCAATTTTTATCATTGTACAAGATCCATTTTCAGCCCCGCTGTCGTATCTCAATGAGAATGAGGGGAATACCAAGATAGAAAGCGCTCGCGGCACCAGCTGACTTCGCTGTGCAACACCGACGAGGCAAGTACATTTACCCTAAGCTGCTTGTTAGCCTTATAACATCCACTCAGCTCACAATGTAGGCGAATTTTACCCTACAGGCTATCGATGAGACAGGAAAGTTAATATCCAGGCGATATCAGCAGCCGCTCCTGGCCAACTTCTGAGGATATCCGTAGAAAACTGATAGATATCTAGTGAGGGCGATCATCCTGACCGGGACGATTTTTCAGCCGTTGAAGAGAACCTCTGTGCAACAGCAAGCGGCTTCAGCGACGCTACCGCCCCTGGCTTAACAGCTACCAGTGCACTGACTACCTGAACGACTTAATTTTTATCGACCTGTGAATGAATAATTGGTCAGGCCATTATTTTTGGCGGCGTTAAGTTTACGGGATTTCGGTCACAATTGGGAGTGTTGTTACCGAATATCTGCCAATTAATGCCACCTGTCGTTCTACTGACAAAAAATAAGCGGGTCACCAATTAAGATTATTCACTGATTTCCAGAGTTAGAAATCTTCCCGGTACTGCTACAACATCACACATGCAGCTAACTGACTGTAAAAAAGCGTCTTTTTCCATAGCTCATCATCATGCAAAAATCAGATGATGGCGTTATAGTCAACTACAATTTCTAATAGTTTCCTGTGTCTGGATATTCATTGAATGTGCATCAGGTAACGTCTCAGCGCATTTAAGAAACGTCTGATCAAAGCTATATCCAGGCAAATATTCAATAACAATGTAGTAGCACTTCATTATTTCATAAATATGAATTATCAATTACCGGATATATAGTAGATTATTTTCTTATTTGTTTAATTAACCGGCGAAAACTTAATTTCCCCTGTAAAACAAATGGCGATTACCAGGCCTGCTTGTGCAGATCGGTACGCGTAAAGGGTTTATCCAGCGGCCCCACCGCGGTGGCGATTTGTCCCAGCAGGGACTGAGTCGGCGCTTTGCTACCGCTATGTAAAAGGATAAGTGGAACCATCACCAGGCATGCGACACCGCCCCATGAGATATTCACGCTTTCCGGATCAGAGGTACGTTTTTGCAACACCAGGAACAAAGCGCTGCCAGCAGCGCCCAGCAGCAGGCCGGCAATCACTTCCGAGACGGAATGCGCATGGATGACCAGCCGCGAATAGCCCACCACGGCGGCCAGAACATAGCCGGTAATAACGGCCACTTTACGCAGACCGACGGAGATACGGGCGCTGAGCAGCCACAGGAAGATAGGCCAGAAGGCCGCGGAGAGCGCGGAGTGGCCGCTGAAGCCGGTGTAATCCAGCTCGCGAATACCCAGACCCCAGCCCATAAAGGCCAGTTTGGAGGCGCAGACGATAGCGCCGGTGATGCCGAACAGCAAACTCCATTGCCACGCCAGCAACCGCGACGTTTTACGCAGCATCAGGACAATAAACAGCGCCGCTGCGCTGGGCAGCAAAACAGTGCTATCGCCAAAAAATGAGATGAGTTGCCAGTTCATATACCTGTGATCCTTCGATGATGTCCACTGCCGTGCTCAGGGATTATCCGTAATGTCTGTACCAGCTCGCATGCCAATTCATTTCACATTTTTATGCATGCAAGTGAGATGTTTAAAGCGGAAACATGATCGCAGTCAAGTTTTATTTTTGGCTGACGTTGACCGCTTTCCCTGCGCTTTAGGAATTGTCGCACTAAGTGACTATTCATAAAGCATTATTGCCGCTACTCCGACCATTGCACCACAGAGGCCAGAGACAAACTACCAGAAGTCTCCGAAGCCATACGTTTCTTTACAATCGTTATAACATTCGCGTTATGAATAATTTCTGCATAACGTTATGAGCGGCAGGACGAATGTTCACGCCCTGCCCCCCGTACTACGCTAGCAATCAGGCCAGCATTTTTTTAATACTTTCGCGGAATTTGGTGCCTTCTTTCAGGTTACGCATGCCGTAGGTGACGAAGGCCTGCATGTAGCCCATTTTCTTCCCGCAGTCGTAGCTTTCGCCGGTCATCAGCATCGCGTCGACGGACTGCTTCTTCGCCAGTTCGGCAATGGCGTCGGTCAGCTGGATACGGCCCCATGCGCCCGGCTCGGTACGTTCCAGTTCGGCCCAGATATCCGCCGACAGCACGTAGCGCCCCACCGCCATCAGATCGGAGTCCAGGGTCTGCGGCTCGTCCGGTTTTTCAATAAACTCGACGATACGCGCCACCTGGCCTTCAGCCACCATCGGCTCTTTGGTCTGGATGACGGAGTATTCGGAGAGATCGCCCGGCATGCGTTTCGCCAGCACCTGGCTGCGGCCGGTCTCGTTAAAGCGGGCGATCATAGCGGCGAGGTTATAGCGCAGCGGGTCAGCGGTGCCGCCGTCAAGGATGATATCCGGCAGGACCACCACAAACGGGTTGTCGCCGACTACCGGGCGGGCGCAGAGGATGGAGTGGCCCAGGCCCAGCGGCTGCGCCTGACGCACGTTCATGATGGTCACGCCCGGCGGGCAAATGGCCTGCACTTCCGCCAGCAGCTGGCGCTTCACGCGCTGTTCCAGCAGGGCTTCCAGCTCGTAGGAGGTATCGAAGTGGTTTTCCACCGCGTTCTTCGAGGAGTGCGTCACCAGAACAATCTCTTTGATCCCGGCGGCGACGATTTCGTCAACGATGTACTGAATCATTGGCTTATCAACGATCGGCAGCATCTCCTTTGGAATTGCCTTTGTGGCCGGCAGCATATGCATGCCTAGTCCTGCGACCGGAATAACCGCTTTCAAATTCGCCATATTCATCTTCACCTGTTTGGTTGCAAAACACGCGGTTTTGCAAAATTGTACATGTCACAAATCCATTGGAACTGATAATACACGGATACTGCCCGGGCATCTGCCCGCCAAATTCTTAAATTCACTGTCACGTAAAAGAATACACACAACTCCCTTTTACCAACAGTCAGAAGTGAGAATAATCTTATTTTCGTTCAGGTTATTCAGCGGCTCGTTCCTTTGCGCCGCGCGATGTGGCTGAGAGGCCCGTCTATCGGGGTCTGTTGGCCGCCGGCCCCGCCGCGCCGCGCGTATGCCTGGAAAGAATAGATAGAGATAATAAATTTCGCCAGGCAATATATTTCAGCATAAACAGCCGGATATGACGACATATTAGCCTGAATCCGCGACGGTGAACTGCGATCCGCCCTATTCTGCACTCACTTCATAATATGAATTATGCCGGTTTTGTGAGCGGGCTTCGCGCTTCGCTTCTGCTCTGCGCATCCGCGCTCGCCGTGACGAACCTCGGGAGAAAGCCCTTTTGCCGCCCTCGCTGAAACGCAGCGGAAAAAGTTCTGATATCGGCAAGCTTATTCCATGGTCGCCGCCATGGTATTATTTTTTCACTGTTCTTTTCCGGAACATAATTCTTATCGGTTCGCTTAATCCGCTGGAAATATATCCACCCACGGCAGGGCGATATCCGCGTCGTTATTGCATTTTAGACTCATCTTATCCATGATCGTGGTAACACATACCGCAGTCGTACAGGTTTTAATACATATGGAATGGATTGCCGATCCGTCAATCTGGGCAGGTCTCGTCACGCTGGTGGTTATCGAACTGGTGTTGGGTATCGATAACCTGGTCTTTATCGCTATCCTCGCCGAGAAGCTCCCTCCCGCCCAGCGCGACCGCGCGCGGATCACTGGCCTGATGCTGGCGATGGTCATGCGTCTTCTGCTGCTGGCCTCTATCTCCTGGCTGGTCACCCTGACCAAACCGCTGATTGTTTTTCACGACTTCAGCTTTAGCGCTCGCGATTTAATTATGCTGTTTGGCGGCCTGTTTCTGCTGTTTAAAGCGACCGTCGAGCTTAATGAGCGGCTGGAGGGGAAAGACAGCGATAACCCCACCCAGCGCAAAGGGGCGAAATTCTGGGCCGTCGTGGCGCAGATCGTGGTGCTCGACGCCATCTTCTCGCTTGACTCGGTGATCACCGCCGTCGGCATGGTCGATCACCTGGCGGTGATGATGGCCGCGGTGGTTATCGCCATCAGCCTGATGCTGATGGCCAGCAAGGCGCTGACGCGCTTCGTTAACAGCCACCCGACCATCGTGATCCTCTGTCTAAGCTTCCTGCTGATGATCGGCTTCAGCCTGATTGCTGAAGGCTTCAGCTTTATCATTCCGAAAGGCTATTTATATGCGGCCATTGGCTTCTCGGTCATGATTGAAGCGCTTAATCAGCTGGCGCAGTTTAACCGCCGTCGCTTCCTCTCCGCCAATATGACGCTGCGTCAGCGCACTACCGAGGCGGTGATGAATCTGCTGAGCGGGCAGAAAGAAAAAGCTGAACTGGATGCTGACACGGCGTCGCTGGTCGCCGATCAGGATCAACATCCACTGTTTAATCCGCAGGAAAGACTGATGATTGAGCGGGTGCTGAACCTTAATCAGCGCAGCGTCAGCAGTATTATGACGTCGCGCCATGATATCGAGCGCATCAACCTTAGCGCGCCGGAGGAAGAGATCCGCAGCCTGGTGGAGAAAAATCAGCATACCCGGCTGGTGGTCACCGGCGGGAAGGATAATGAAGATCTGCTGGGGGTGGTGCATGTTATTGACCTGCTCCAGCAGTCCCTGCGTCAGGAGCCGCTGGATCTGCAGGCGCTGGTGCGTCAACCGCTGGTCTTCCCGGAGGGGCTGCCGCTCCTCTCGGCGCTCGAGCAGTTCCGCCAGGCCCGCACCCATTTTGCCTTTGTGGTCGATGAGTTTGGCTCCGTCGAGGGGATTGTGACCCTCAGCGACGTGATGGAGACCATCGCCGGCAATCTGCCCAATGAGGTGGAGGAGATCGATGCCCGGCACGATATTCAGCATCATCAGGACGGTTCGTGGACGGTCAATGGTCATATGCCGCTGGAGGACCTGGTGCAGTACGTTCCGCTGCCGCTGGATGATAAACGTGAGTATCACACCGTTGCCGGTCTGTTGATGGAGTATTTGCAGCATGTGCCGCAGGTGGGGGAGACCATTGAGATTGACGGTTATACCCTGCGCACGCTGCAGGTCGACAGCCATCGGGTGCAGAAGGTGCAGATCGTCCCGCCGGTAAAGCAGGATGAGCTGGATTATGAGGTGTAATCGTCAGGCATAAAACGGCCCGGGGTATCCCGGGCCGTAAAATTGATAGCCAGATATCCTGTTTAATGCCTGATGGCGCTTCGCTTATCAGGCCTACGGGATGGCGAACTAATCGGGGTATGACACCCACCGTATAATCCAGACCGGGCCAGGCGTAGCTGCCACACTGCCTGATGGCGCTTCGCTTATCAGGCCTACGGGATGGCGAACTAATCGGGGTATGACACCCACCGTATAATCCAGACCGGGCCAGGCGTAGCTGCCACACTGCCTGATGGCGCT